>Ga0164242_10008475_pt1 | contig 11155 bp, 12 predicted proteins | sample OricomgcompostMG_FD_108783 | JGI IMG/M metagenome (GOLD analysis project Ga0164242, IMG submission 108783) | Miracle-Growth compost microbial communities from Emeryville, California, USA - Original compost - Miracle growth compost (MG) ...
CGATCGGCACGAAGCGGACCCGGCGGGGTGAGGCAGAACGGGCGGGCATCCGCCGTTGACGCATCCGCAACGACCACAGGACGACGACGTGTTCGATTCCATCCAATCCCTGCTCGACGAGTACGAGGCCCTTCAGGAGCAGCTCGCCGATCCCGCCGTGCACGCGGATGCCGCGCGCGCCAAGAAGCTCAACCGCAGGTACGCCGAGCTCAGCCAGATCAAGGCGGCGTACGAGCAGTGGAAGCGGCAGGGCGACGACCTGGATGCCGCGCGCGAGCTCGCGAAGGAAGACGCGGCCTTCGCCGACGAGGTCCCCGGGCTCGAGGAGTCGCTGGCCGCAGCGCAGGAGAAGCTGCGGCGTCTGCTCATCCCGAGGGATCCCGACGACGGACGCGACGTCATCATGGAGATCAAGGCGGGCGCCGGGGGAGCGGAGTCTGCCCTGTTCGCAGCCGACCTGCTGCGCATGTACCTGCACTACGCGGAGTCGAAAGGCTTCAAGACCGAGATCCTCGAGCACGACGACACGGATCTCGGCGGGTACACGAACGTGCAGGTCGCGATCAAGGGCACGTCGTCGGATCCGGCCGACGGGCCGTGGGCGCACCTCAAGTACGAGGGCGGCGTGCACCGTGTGCAGCGCGTGCCGGTGACCGAGTCGCAGGGGCGCATCCAGACGTCGACGGCCGGCGTGCTGGTCTTTCCCGAGGTCGACGAACCCGAAGAGGTCGAGATCGCGCCGAACGACATCCGGGTCGACGTGTTCCGTTCGTCGGGTCCCGGCGGTCAGTCCGTGAACACGACGGACTCCGCCGTACGCATCACCCACCTGCCAACGGGCATCGTGGTGTCGATGCAGAACGAGAAGTCGCAGATCCAGAACCGCGAGGCGGCGATGCGCGTGCTGAGGGCGCGCCTGCTCGCCAAGCAGCAGGAGGAACTGGAGGCCGCGGCGTCGGACGCGCGCAAGTCGCAGATCCGCGGCATGGACCGCTCCGAGCGCATCCGCACCTACAACTTTCCCGAGAACCGCATCGCGGATCACCGCACAGGCTACAAGGCCTACAACCTCGACCAGGTGATGAACGGCGCGCTGGACCCCGTCATCGAGTCGGCCGTGCAGGCCGACGAAGAGGCACAGCTCGCCGCTCTCGGCGAGGAGTAGGGATCACCTTTCGCCATCCGCATCTCTCCACGCCCGGGTCGCTGGCGGCGACTCCCTACGCCGGTAGGTCGTCACTCGCCACGGTCGATCTCGACGACGCTTGGTAGCCTGGGCACACCGGAGGGAGGACGGCATGAAGCGCATCGCGCCATCGCTGCTGATGCTGCTCGTCGTCGTCGACACCTGGGTCAGGACCTCGATCCACGGCGAACCGACGGCAGTGACCGTCCTCGCGCTGGTGGCGCTGGTCGCCGTGCTCGCACTCTCGTGCACGGGCGTCGTTCGAGGAGTGCTGGCCGCCGTCCAAAGAGCGGACGCGACGCGCAAACGACCGCAACGGAGGATGCCGGCCCCTCGCCGGGAACCGCGGTGGGACCAGGAGTGCGTGGGAGGCCGCGGCGCACGGGCGCCCGGATTCGGTGCGGTCCCCGCTGCCGACCTCTGCTGACACAGCGCACCGCTGATCCGCTTCGTGTGACGAGCCGTCGCTCCGTCTGATCCGCTCAGGCTGGCAACGGCACAGGCCGATCATGCATCGGCTGTTCAGCTGCACTGCCTGATCCGCTGCCGGCCGATCGGCTGCACAGGCTGTTCGGCTGCACAGGCCGAGAGAGTTCGTTCACCTCTTCTCGCGGCATCAGACGGCGCGAAGCGCAGCAGCGTCGCAGCTCGGACCGATGACGCAGTCCTCACCCGTACGTCGCCATCGTCTGGAGCCCTCATGCTCGCCTCATCGCACATCCATGCCCGGCCCGTCCGACGGGCGCTGCTCGACCTCCGTCCCGTTCGCGTGATCCGACTCGCCTTCGCGGTGTTCAGACGGGACGTGAACCGGACGCGGTCGCGTCTGCTCCTGTTCTCCGGCTGGGTCTGGGTCGCGGCAGGTTCGCTGGTGGGCTTCGAGATGCTGGAGATCCTCGTCGGCGGCCTGATCGCCGTGCCCGAGGTGCTGCCCGTCGTGCTCATCGCGCTGGCGTTCGCGTGGTATTTCCGGCGTGGCATCCGACGGATGTGGTGGCGAGCCAGTGCGTGGTGGCGCCGCCGCCGTCCGCGCTGATCGGGACTGCGGTACGTCTACGGCCCCGCGTGTGACATTTCGGTGTGCTGTTGCGTCGTTCTGAGAGAGACACCCATTCAGTGAGACGTACTCGAAGGACACACACCATGAACGACGAAGCTCGCGAGCTGGAGCTGCGGCACCTGATCGACTCCATCGTCGAGGCCATAGCGGCGAAGGACATCGGCGCGCTGCGCGCGCTCTACGCGCCCGACGTCGTCTCGTTCGACGTCGAGCCTCCGCTGCAGCACGCGGGAATCGAGGCGAAGCTGAGCAACTGGGAACGCGTCTTCCAGGTGTTCGGAACGGCGGCCTACGAGGTGCGCGATCTCGCGTTCGAGGTATCGGATGAACTGGCCTTCGGGCACGGCTTCGGCCGGCTGAGCGGAACCCTCGGCAGCGGCGCACCCGTGAAGGGCATGTGAGTGCGGGCGACGTTCTGCTTCAGCAGAGTCGACGGCGACTGGCTCGTCGTCCACGACCACGTCTCCGTGCCCCTCGTCGTCGAGACCGGCAAGGGCGCCATCGACCTCGAGCCCTGATCCGGCCACGCGCCTGCGCGGACCTCAGATGTAGATGCCCGGGTCGAGCCAGGTCTCGTCGGAGTGTGTCTGGGCGAGGTGGTGCGGCGCATCCTGCCGCTTGACGCGGGCGGGGATGCCCACTAGAACCGAATCGGCGGGCGCCGACTTCACGACGACGGCGTTCGCACCCACCACGGTGCGTTCACCGATTACGATGTCGCCGAGCACCTGGGCGCCGGCGCCGATCACGACGCCGTCGCACAGCGTCGGATGCCGCTTGCCGCGACCCCGCGACTTTCCGCCGAGCGTCACGCCGTGGTAGAGCATGACGTCGTCGCCCACGACGGCCGTCTCACCGATCACGACGCCCATGCCGTGGTCGATGAAGAACCTGCGCCCGATGTGCGCCCCGGGGTGGATCTCGATGCCCGTCAGAAAGCGGGCGAACTGCGAGAGCAGGCGCGCCGGCAGCTTGAGGCCGGGTGACCGCCACCACCGATGGGCGATGCGATGCAGCCAGATGGCGTGAAGCCCGGAATAGGACAGAGCGATCTCGACGTCGCTCCTCGCGGCGGGATCGTGACGTCGCGCACCGACGATGTCCTCGCGCATCCGCGAGAGCACGGTCATCGCGACTCAGTCCTGCAGGTCCTGGTACAGCACAGTCGAGACGTAGCGCTCGCCGAAGTCGGGGATCACCACCACGATGGTCTTGCCGGCGTTCTCCTCCCGCTTCGCCACCCGCACGGCCGCCTCCACGGCCGCTCCCGAGGAGATCCCGCCGAGGATGCCCTCCTCTGCCGCCAGGCGGCGCGCCATCGCGATGGCGGCATCCGCGTTCACGTCGACCACCTCGTCGTAGATCGAGGTGTCGAGCACCTCGGGCACGAAGTTCGCGCCCAGGCCCTGGATCTTGTGTGGGCCGGGCGCCCCGCCGTTCAGGATCGGCGACTCCTCCGGCTCGACGGCGACGATGCGGATGTCGGCCTTCCGCTCCCGCAGATACCGCCCGGCTCCCGTGATGGTTCCGCCGGTTCCGATGCCGGCCACGAGCACGTCGATCTCGCCGTCGGTGTCCGACCAGATCTCCGGGCCCGTGGTCTCGTGGTGGATCTCGGGGTTGGCGGGATTGGCGAACTGCCGTGCCCAGATCGCGTTGTCGGTGCTCGACACGATCTCCTGAGCCTTCTCGACGGCGCCGCGCATGCCGTCGGGGCCAGGGGTGAGCACGACCTGTGCACCGAACGCGCGGAGCAGCACGCGCCGCTCCTTGCTTGCGGTCTCCGGCATCGTGACGATCATCCGGTAGCCACGGGCTGCGGCGGCGAAGGCGAGGGCGATCCCCGTGTTGCCGCTGGTGCCCTCGACGATGGTTCCGCCCGGCTTCAGCGCGCCCGCACGCTCCGCCGCGTCGATGATGGCGACGCCGATGCGGTCCTTCACGCTGGCCGCGGGATTATAGAACTCGAGCTTGGCCAGCACGGTGGCCGCGGCGCCGTCGGTGACGCGGTTCAGCCGCACGAGCGGTGTGCCCCCGACGACCCGGGTGATGTCGGTGTAGATCTTGCCGGACATGAGCCTGCCTTTCCACAAGCGGCGCGGTGACGTGGACGGAACGGGCGGGTGACGCCCGGTTGCAGCCTATTCTTGACGCCGGGCCCGGTCACGCCTCGACCACCCGCCGGTGGCCGTCGCCCGACCGGCCATCGAACCGGCTTCGATTCCGCCGCCGTTTCCCGTGAAGGAGTCAGAGATGGCCGACGACCACGAGCCAGAGCCCGGGCGCCGGCCCGCGCGAGACGACGGGTCCGCTACCGACGACCGGTCCGCGCCCGACCACGAGCCGGCGCATGACGGCGTCCCGCTGCGGGAACTCCTCGACGAGGCGGCCGGCGCGCTCGCCGCTGCCGGCATCCAGGATCCGACGGTCGACGCCGAGCTCATCGCCGGCCATGTGCTCGGTCTGAGCCGCGGGGGAGTGCAGGCGCAGGCCGTGCTTCGCGCATCCATCACGGCGTCGGATGCGCGCCGGATGCGTGAGCTCGTCGGCAGGCGCGCCGCGCGGGAACCCCTGCAGCACCTCACGGGCAGCGCCCCGTTCCGCTCGCTCGAGCTCCTGGTCGGGCCAGGGGTGTTCGTGCCGCGGCCGGAGACCGAGCTCCTCGCGCAGCTCGCGGTCGACGCACTGCGCTCGGCCGCCGAACCGGAGCCGATCGGCGTCGACCTCGGCACGGGCAGCGGCGCGATCGCGCTCGCCATGGCGACCGAGGTGCCGCACGCCCACGTCTACGCCGTCGAACGATCGGCCGACGCCCACGCCTGGGCGCGGCGCAACGTAGAGACCGTCGGAGCGGACAACGTCCGTCTCGAGCACGGCGACCTCGCGGATGCCTTCGCCGAGCTCGACGGCCGCGTCGCCGTCGTCGCGTCCAACCCGCCCTACGTGCCAGACGACGCGATACCCCGCGACCCCGAAGTGCGCCTGTTCGACCCGCCGGCCGCCCTGTACGGCGGCCCCGACGGCCTGGATGTGGTGCGCGTGATCTCACGTCGCGCGCTGCGACTGCTGCACCCAGGCGGACTCGTCGCCATCGAGCACGGCGAGTTGCAGGGGACGCACGTGCGCGCGATCCTGGAGGCCGACGGCTGGCGCTCGCCGTCGACGCACGTCGACCTCACGCTGCGCGACAGGGTGACGACCGCCCTGCGGTGATGCCGCTCCGCTCGCGGCTGTGGGGCTCGGTGCTGCTCAGCCCGGTGATGCTCAGCTCGGTGCTGCTCAGCCCGGTGATGCTCAGCTCGGTGCTGCTCAGCCCGGTGCTGCTCAGCCCGGCGACGAGGACCGCGCCTTCTGCCGCGCCTTCAGCGCGCGTTCGCGGGCGGCCGCGAGCGCCTCACGCTCCCTCTTGCGTGCCTCGCGCAGCAGCTTCTCCGCCTCGCGACGTGCTTTCGCGGCCTCTTTGACCCGCTTGTCCGAGCCGTAGAGTGCCACGTCGTCCGTCGTGGTCTCGTTGGTTTCGGGCGTGTGGCCGTTCTCGTCGGCACGGCCGGGAGCGGTCTCGATGAAGCGCTGGATGCCGTCGAGCAGGCGTTCGAGCCCGAACCCGAAGTCGTCGAACTCGCTGGTCGTGTAGGCGCCGGAGGCGATGAGCGGCGCGAGATCGGGAAAGCGGTCAGCCGTCACCAGCTGAGCCAACGCGGCCGCGAAGCGTGCTCCGGTGGCTTCGTCTTCTGGCGCACCCGTTGTGGCGAGGTCGCTCTGCACATCGCCCACGCCGCGCACATAGGAGGCGAGCAGGAGCACGGTGGCCATCTTCTCCTCGTCGCGCAGGGGAACACCGCGCATCGCGCGCAGCGCGGTGTCGACGACGCGCATGACGTTCGGCGTCATGGGCACGCCGCTGACCGGGATCCTGCTGTACCAGGGATGACGGGTGAACACGTTCAGATTGGCCGCCGTCCACTGTGCGAGCCCGGCCCGCCAGTCGTCCTCCGGCGGTTCGGGCAGCTCAACGTCCGCGACGGCATCCTGCATGAGCAGCAGGAGGTCGTCTTTGCTGGTGACGTACCGGTAGAGCGACATGGTCGTGAAGCCGAGCGCCGAGGCCACGCGGGCCATCGACACGGCGCCCAGTCCCTCGGCGTCCGCTATCTCGATCGCCGTCTCCACGATGCGCTCGATGCTGAGCTCCCGCTTGGGCCCGCGTTGCGGACGCTCCGCAACGCCACAGGAAAGCGCCACGGCGTGCGGCAGCGCCAGCTCTGACGTGTCGTTCTCGTCGGACATGGCGCTCCAGAGGGGGCGAACGGGGAATGCGGATGCGGCGACCGCTTCGCTGCTGTGCTCCGGCAAGTCTATGAGCCGCCCGCGCATCGGCCAGGCGGTCGAGCCGCAAGACACGCTGGTGGCCGGCGATCCCGACGCCGGCCACCAGCGTGACGGTCAGCGGCTCACTCCTTGACGCTTCGACCGAAGGCGAGCGCCGCTCCGAGCACGCCGACCACCAGGATGCCAGCGAGCCACGCGAGCGCCACCCACAGCGTGTTTCCCGGAGCCGTGCCGGACAAGAGGTAACGCAGCGTCTCGATGATGGGTGTGTACGGCTGGTGCTCCGCGAACCCGCGCAGCCACGCCGGCATGGTGTCGACGGGCACGAACCCGCTGGAGACGTACGGCAGGAAGAGGAACACGAAGTTGACCGAGGCGGCCGCGTCGACGCTGAGGAACAGCCCCGCGAGGGCGCTCAGCCAGGTGAACGCGAGGATCATCAGCACCACGAACAGCAGCGCGAAGACCCATCCGACGAAGCCGGCCCGCGGGCGGTAGCCGAGAAGCAGGGCGACGCCGAGCACCGGAACGCAGGCCGCCAGGTTGCGCAGCACGCTGGAGATGACGTGGCCGTGGAGCACGGCCGAGCCGAGCACGGGAAGGGTCTTGAACCTGTTCACCGTGCCGCTCGTCACGTCTTGCGCGACGGCTACCGCCGTCGCCGCGGATCCGAAGCCCAGGCAGAGCACGAGCGTGCCCGGCACGACATAGCCGACGTAGTTGCCGTCGGACTCGATGGCGCCGCCGAAGATGACGACGAACACCAGCATGATGCTCACCGGGATCGCGAACGCCGTCACCAGCGAGTCGACGCTCCTCAGCGTTCTCCTCAGCTCGCGACCGCACATCGCGATGATGTCGGCGATCGCGGTGCCGAAGCCGGTCTTTCGCACCGATGCGGTGTTCGGTGCCCAGTCGATGGTGGTCACGCGGCCTTCTCCTCGTCTGTCGCGCGCGCCGACGCGGCGCGGGTCGTGGTGTTGTGGGCGGCATCGCGCCCGGTGAGCGTCAGGAAGACGTCGTCGAGCGTGGGGGCGACGATGGCGATATCCGTCACCTGGATGCCGCGAGCAGCGGCCTCGGCCAGGAACGAGCGGATGTCGGCCACGGCGTTCGCCGATGGCACGCGCAGTTCGAGCGCGTCGTCGTCCACGTCGAGGTCCGCCCGGGAGCCGCCCACCTCGGCGGCCATCGACAGGTCGGCCCGCGTCGCGAACGAGAACACGATGCGATCGCCGCTGACCTGGGACTTCAGCTGGTCCGGCGTGCCCGACGCGACGATGCGGCCGCCGTCGAGCACGCCGACGCGATCGGCGAGGCGCTCGGCCTCGTCGAGGTACTGCGTGGTCAGCAGGATCGTCGTGCCGTTCGCCGCCAGGTCCGCCACGAGCGACCAGAGCTGGGTGCGGCTACGCGGATCGAGTCCCGTCGTCGGCTCGTCGAGGAACAGCACCTCGGGAGCCGCGACCAGGCTGATGGCCAGGTCGAGCCGCCTGCGCATGCCGCCCGAATAGCCGGAGACCTTGCGGTTAGCGGCATCGCCCAGGTCGAAGGCATCCAGGAGCTCCGCGACGCGGGCGCGACCCTCAGCACGGCTCAGGTGGCTGAGCCTCGACATCATCGCGAGGTTCTCCTCGCCGGTCTGGAACGCGTCGACCGACGCGTACTGCCCGGTGAGGGCGAACCTGCTGCGGGCGAGGGCCGGGTCGGCCAGCACATCGACGCCGGCGATGCTGGCGGTTCCGGCATCGGGGCGCACCAGCGTGGACAGGATGTTCACCGTCGTGGTCTTGCCCGCCCCGTTCGGACCGAGGAGCGCGTAGATCTCGCCTCTGGGCACACTGAACTCGACGCCGTCGAGCACCGGATGCCTGCCGTACGCCTTGCGCAGGCCTGCGATCTCGATGGCGGGTTGCAGGGGTGTCGTCGCCATGTCGTTTCCTTCCGTTTGCGGGTCGTCGCTGCCAGGTCGCCGCGGATCCGTATGCCGTGCTCCGGGCTCGCGTCGTCGCAGCCCGATCCGTTGAGTTTCTGCGTATCGGATACGCAGCGTGTGCGACATAAACAGTATGCATCGTAAACAAAGCGAGCACAAGCAGCTCGGCAACGGCCGACGACGTCCGGCGAGGCGACCACACGCATCGGGGCCCAGCCCGGGCACGGCGAGACACCCTAGAATCGACCGGTCATGACCACATTCTTCGACTGCTCAGACGATGACGGTCTCGCCGAGGGCACCAGGCAGGCGCGCTCCGCCATCGAGACCGGCGAGCTCATCGTCCTTCCCACCGACACCGTCTACGGCATCGGCGCAGATGCGTTCAGCGCAGCGGCGGTCGCTGCCCTGCTCGCCGCCAAGGGCAGAGGGCGCCAGTCGCCGCCGCCCGTGCTCATCCCCGCGCTCACGACGCTGGACGCGCTGGCCGAGACGGTTCCCCAGGAGGTGCGCGACCTCGCCGGTGCGTTCTGGCCGGGCGGACTCACCATCGTGCTGCCGGCTCAGCCCTCGCTCTCCTGGGACCTGGGCGAGACCAAAGGCACCGTCGCGCTGCGGATGCCCAACAACCCGGTCGCCCTCGCGCTGCTGCGCTCCACCGGCCCGCTCGCGGTGTCCTCGGCGAACAAGACAGGCATGCCCGCCGCGACGACGGCGCAGGAGGCCGAGGAGATGCTCGGCGAGAGCGTGCAGGTCTACCTCGACGGCGGCAAGGTGGGCGCGGACTACTCCGAGTCGGGCCTGACCGAGACGTCGTCCACGATCGTGGATGCGACGGCGCTCGCCACGGGAAGCGGCAAGCTGCGCATCCTTCGCCACGGCGTCATCTCCGACGAGCAGATCCGCGACGTCGTCGGCGACGCGCTCGAAGCGACGGCCGCAGGGGACCAGCAGCCCACATGACTCTCCTCCTCGCCATCGGCCTGATCACGGCGATCGTCACCTTCGTGCTGTCGATCGTCGTGTGGCGGGTGGCGCTGAAGTTCAAGCTCTACCCGCGCATCAGGGAGCGCGACGTCCACACCAGGCCGACACCTCGTCTGGGCGGCGTCGCGATGTTCCTGGGCATCGTGGTGGCGTTCGGCGTCGCGTACCTCATCTCGCTGAGCTTCCCCGGCTTCGGCGGTCCCCTGCTCGGGGTCGTCTTCTCCGATCCGACTCCGGTGTTCGCCATCCTGGGAGCCGCGCTGCTCATCGTGGTGATCGGCGTCGCCGACGACCTCTGGGATCTCGACTGGATGACGAAGCTCGCCGGTCAGTTCGTGGCGGCGGGTCTCGTCGCCTGGCTGGGCGTGCAGATCTACTCGCTGCCACTCGGCGGGGGAGTGACGGTGGGATCGCCGTGGATGAGCGTCGCGATGACCGTGGTCGCCATCGTGCTCGTGATGAACGCGATCAACTTCATCGACGGTCTGGACGGTCTCGTCGCAGGAGTGGCGCTCATCGCCAACGGGGCGTTCTTCCTCTACAGCTACCTGATCACGGTGAAGACCAGTCCGTCCAACTACTTCAGCCTGGCGTCGGTGATCGCGATCATCCTGGTCGGCGCGTGCGCGGGGTTTCTGCCGCTCAACTGGCATCCGGCGCGCATGTTCATGGGCGACACGGGCGCGCTGCTCGTGGGTCTTCTCATGGCGTCGTCCGCCATCGCCGTCACCGGGCAGATCGACCCGGTGTCGCTGCAGCAGGGCGGCGCGCGCTCCCTACTGCCCGCGTTCATCCCGATCATCCTGCCGTTCGCCGTGCTCATCGTTCCGCTGCTCGACTTCGGGCTGGCCGTGTTCCGGCGGGTGCGCGTCGGCAAGTCGCCGTTCAGCGCCGACCGCAAGCACCTGCACCACCGGCTGCTCGACATGGGCCACTCGCACCTGCACGCCGTGCTGATCTTCTACGCATGGACCGCCGTGGTCTCGATCGGCTGCCTGCTGTTCTTCTTCCAGCCCGTCTGGCCGGCGGTCGTCTTCCTGTGCGTCGGGCTCGTCGTCTGCACGGCGATCACGCTGGCCCCGCTGAGCAGACGCAAGAGCAGCGAGGTCGCCGCAGAACTCACCCCGCCGGAATCCAGCGGAGCGGATGCCGCCGCCCGCTTCGATCCGCTCGACGCGGCATCCCAGTTGCCCGGTCGTGACTCGATCCGGCACGAACCACGGAAGGAAGCCGCATCATGACCCATCCCCACCCACCGACGAGCTCTGCTCAGCGGAGCCCGCGGCCGATGGGAGCACGGCCGATGCTGGTGCTCGCGCTCAAATACGGCGCGATCTTCGCGCTCGCGGTGGCCGTCGTCGCCGGGCTGATCGGCCTTGCCGTCTCGGGAGTGCCTGGCCTGCTCGGCGGGCTCCTGGGCGCCGTGGTCGCCGCCGTCTACCTCGGGCTGACGGCGGTGACCATGCTCGTCGCCTACCGTCTGGCAGGCGGCGACCTCACGTCGCCCATCTACTTCGGCACCGTGATGGGCGCCTGGCTGCTCAAGGTGATCGTGTTCGTCGTCGTCGTGCTGCTCGTCGGATCGCAGAAGTGGGTCGACGGACGTGTGATGTTCTTCACGATCATCGTCGCGGTTCTCGGATCTCTGATCCTCGAC
>Ga0164242_10008476_pt1 | contig 11155 bp, 13 predicted proteins | sample OricomgcompostMG_FD_108783 | JGI IMG/M metagenome (GOLD analysis project Ga0164242, IMG submission 108783) | Miracle-Growth compost microbial communities from Emeryville, California, USA - Original compost - Miracle growth compost (MG) ...
GCCTTCCGCCCGGGCCCCGCCCCGATGAATGTCGGTGGTCGTTCCTAGCCTGGAATCAGGCGGGAAACCACCCCGTGCAAAGCAGCAGGAAGCCTGGTTGGGAGGGCTGAGATGTCACGCAACACGATGTCGTCGCGCGAGCAGCGCGAATATGCCGATTGGATTCTCGAGCTGAACCAGAAGGCGCACTACGCCAGGCAGAAGTCGACCAACGAGTACTGGCATCGCGCCACCGAGCGGCTGCTCAGCGCGCTCGGCGTGGGCGACCCCGACGGCGAAGTCACTGCTCGACGATGAGCCGCACGGCGCGCACGACCTGCTCGCGGATGCGCGCGATGTCGAGCCCCGGAGCCCCGTAGGGGAACGCGGGGACCCAGGCGGTCGCGAGCGACATGACGAGGGTGAGGATGAACTCGACGTCCCAGGCGCGGGTCACCTCGCCCCGGTCCTGCGCCTCGCGCAGGACCGCGATCTTGTGGGCGAGCTTGTCGGAGCGGGAACCCGGCTCCGCAGCATCCGGGTCGAGGCGCGTCCACACCAGCAGCCGGATCACGTCGGGGTTCGCCATCGCGAAGTCGAAGGTCTGGCCGGCGAACTCGGCGAGGTCGCCCGGCGTCAGCGGGTTGTCCTCGTAGACCAGCGCCAGCCGCTGCTTGAGGGTCTCGTAGAAGAGGCCCTCTTTGCTGCCGAAATAGATGTAGATCAGGTTCTTGTTGCAGCCGGCCGTCTTCGCGATGCGGTCGACGCGGGCGCCGGCGACGCCGAAGCGCGAGAACTCCGCGAACGCCGCGTCGAGGATGCGCTGGCGCGTGGCCTCGGCGCGGCCGACCGCCGCTGCCGGCTGCTTCGGGTCAGACATCCGCACACCTCATCTCGTGTGTCCAGAGTACTTCTTGACTAAACGGTTAGTCCGAGCGTATCGTCTGACTAACCAGATAGTTAGGAAAGTGACCATGACGAATCTCGGCGGCACCATCACCCTCGCTCCCGACCTCACGATCCACCGCGTCGGCTACGGCGCCATGCAGCTTCCCGGCGCCCACGTGTGGGGCCCGCCGCGCGACCGCGACGAAGCCCTCGCCGTGCTGCGCGCCGCGGTCGAGGCCGGCATCGATCACATCGACACGGCCGACTTCTACGGCCGCCACGTCTCGAACGACCTGATCCGCGAGGCGCTGCACCCCTACGGCGACGCACTGCACATCGTCACCAAGGTCGGGGCCGAGCGCGACGATGAGGGCGGCTGGGTCTTCGCCCGCACGCCCGACGACCTGAAGACGCAGGTCGAGTCGAACCTGAGCCACCTCGGCCTCGAGGCGCTCGACGTCGTCAACCTGCGCATGGGCACCCCCGAGGGCGTGCACGAGGAGTCGATCGCCGACCGCCTCGGCGCCCTCGTCGAGCTGCAGCAGCAGGGCAAGATCAAGCACCTCGGCCTGTCGATGGTCACCGACGCGCAGCTCACCGAGGCGCTCGCGATCACCCCGATCGTGACGGTGCAGCAGTTCTACAACCTCGTCGTGCGCGAGGACGAGCGGATGCTGCGCCGCACGGCCGAGCTCGGCATCGCCTACGTGCCGTTCTTCCCGCTCGGCGGCTTCACGCCGCTGCAGTCGGGCGTGCTCGCCTCGGTCGCGACGCGACTGGGCGCGACGCCCCAGCAGGTCGCGCTCGCGTGGCTGCTGCAGCGCTCGGCGAACGTCGCGCTGATCCCCGGCACGTCGAGCCGCGCGCACCTCACGGAGAATATCGCGGCGGCGGGCATCGAGCTCGATGCGGATGCCGTGGCCGAGCTCGACGCGATCGAGTCGGTCTCGCTGAGCGACGCGGCCGAGGCCGCGCAGGCGGCGCGGGGCTGACAGCTACCGCAGCACCTCGAGGGTGACGTCGACGGGCCCGCCCGGCACCAGGCCGTTGCGGGTCCGCACGTCCTTCTTGATCGGCAGCACGAAGGTGCCGCGCCCGTCGTCGGGGAACACCGAGGTCTGCCACGTCACGTGGCCGACCGTCGCCTCGACCTTCACCGAGCCGAAGCCGCCCGGGATCAGCGGCATCGCCGTGATCTCGTCCGCGACGGACGTCGGAAGGTCGACGAAGAACCAGTTGGCGCGGGCCGACCACTCGTAGAGCTCGCTCGTGAACTCGAAGGCCATGGGTCCACCGTAGGACGCCAGTTGAGGGATGTTCCGACGGCCGGGAAATCACGCCACGATTGACGCATGGCGTTCGATGCATACCTCTCCGAGTTCGTCGGCACCGCGATGATGCTGCTGCTCGGCCTGGGCGTGAGCGCGAACAACTCGCTGCGCAAGTCGCACGGCTTCGGCGGCGGCTGGACCCTCATCAGCTTCGGCTGGGGAATCGCGGTGTTCCTCGGCGTCACGGTCGCCACGCATTCGGGCGCGAACCTCAACCCGGCGGTGACGCTCGGCATCGTCGCCTCGGGCGCGACCGAGTTCGCCGAGGGGGTGCCCGTCAACGCGGTCAACGTGACGGGCTACATCGTCGCGCAGCTGCTCGGCGCGGGCGTCGGCGCGGTCGCGGTCTGGCTCGTCTACAAGCAGCAGCTCGACGACCACGATGTCGCGGCGGACAAGCTCGGCGTCTTCGCGACCGGCCCCGCCATCCGCGGCTGGTTCTGGAACGGGCTGACCGAGTCCGCCGGCACCTTCGTGCTCGTCTTCGTCGCCCTGGCGTTCGGCGAGCACGGCCCGCAGACCGGCCTCGCCTCGCTCGGCGCGCTGCCGATCGCCTTCCTGGTCATCGGCCTCATCGCCTCGCTCGGCGGCCCGACGGGCACGGCGCTCAACCCCGCGCGCGACCTGATGCCGCGCCTCGTGCACTTCCTGGTCCCGATCCACGGCAAGGGCGGCTCGAACTGGGGCTACTCGTGGATCCCCGTCGTCGCGCCCATCGTCGGCGGCGTGCTCGGCGGCATCGCGGCCGGTCCGCTGCTGTAGCGCGGCGGCGCGGCGGCGCGGCGGGGCGGCAGCACGGTGGCGCGCAGCGGGTCGAGCGGCAAGACTGCCGGAGTGAGCGATTCCGGGACGAGCGTCCGCGATGCGGGCGGCCGCTATGTGATCAGCGTGAACGATGCGGATGCCGGTTTCGTCGAGTACTTCGACGAAGGCGAGCACCGCGTGTTCCTGCACACCGAGGTGGCCCCCGAGTTCGGCGGGCGGGGGCTCGCCGGCGTCCTCGTCCGCGCGGCGCTCGACGACGTGCGCGCGCAGGGCCGCAGGGTCGTCAACTTCTGCCCGTACATCAAGGTGTTCGTGCAGAAGAACGACGACTGGAACGACCTGCTCGACCGCCCGACTCCCGCGGTGCTCGAAGTGCTGCGGCAGCACACGGGCGAGGCGTAGCACCGCGCCCAGCCGGTACCCTGGACGCGTGAGCACCAGCGCGCCCGCCGACCTGTCTGAGAACCTCGCCGCATTCCAGTCGGCGTACGACGAGCTGAAGGCCCAGGGCCTGAAGCTCGACCTGACGCGCGGCAAGCCCGCGGCCGACCAGCTCGCCCTGTCGGATGCGCTGCTGAGCCTGCCCGGCGAAGGCTTCTTCACGGACGCCGCCGGCACCGACCTCCGCAACTACGGCGGCGGCGCCGGCCTGCCCGAGCTGCGCGCCCTGTTCTCGGACGCCCTGCGCGTCCCGGTCGCCCAGCTGCTCGCCCTCGGCAATTCCTCGCTCACGCTCATGCACGACGTCATCGCCTTCGCGATGCTGCACGGCGTGCCCGGCTCCGAGCGCCCGTGGGCCCGCGAGGAGACCATCTCGTTCCTCTGCCCGGTGCCCGGCTACGACCGCCACTTCTCGATCACCGAGGCCATGGGCGTCCGCATGATCCCGGTTCCGATGAACGAGGACGGGCCGGACATCCCCTCGATCAAGGCCGCGCTCGAGACCGACCCGACCATCAAGGGCATGTGGTGCGTGCCTGTCTACTCGAACCCGACCGGCGCCGTGTACTCGGAGCAGGTCGCCCGCGAGCTCGTCTCGCTCTCGGCCGCCGCCGACTTCCGCATCTTCCTCGACAACGCGTACGTCGTGCACCACATCGCCGACTTCCGCCCCGAGCCCATCGACTGGCTCGCGCTCGCCGTGGAGGCCGGCAACCCCGACCGCGTGTTCGTGTTCTCGTCGACCTCGAAGATCACCTACCCGGGTGCGGGCGTCGCGTTCTTCGGCTCCTCTGCCGACAACGTCGCCTGGTACCAGAAGTGGGCGTCCTTCCAGTCGATCGGCCCCGACAAGATCAACCAGCTGCGCCATGTCGCGCTGCTGAAGGATGCCGCGGGCCTCGCCGACCACATGGAGAAGCACGCCGTGCTGATCGCCCCCAAGTTCGCCGCCGTGCAGGAGGTCTTCGGGCGCCGCCTCTCGCCCTTCGGTGTCGGCGAGTGGTCGGACCCCCAGGGTGGCTACTTCGTGACGCTGACCGTCTCGCCGGGCGTCGCCAAGCGCGCGATCCAGCTCGCCGCGGAGGCCGGGGTCGCGATCACGCCCGCCGGCTCGACGCATCCGTACCTCTCCGACGACGAGGACTCGACCGTCCGCATCGCGCCGACGTTCCCGACGCTCGCCGACCTGACGGCGGGGCTCGAGGGCTTCTGCACGGCGCTGCTGCTCGCCGAGGCCGAGAAAGCCGCGGCGGCGTAGGTTCTTGGCGGCCCTCGGTCTCCATCCGGCCGCGGGCGGCCTCAGTCGACCAGCGTCGCGGGGCTTCGCGAACAGGCGAGTCGAAACGATTCGGTAGCGTTGAGCCCGTGAGTGCTCCAGTGCTGCAAGCGGTCGACGTCGACTTCGTGCGCGAGGGTCGGGCGATCCTCGACAAGGTCTCGCTGACGGTCGAGCGCGGCGAGCACTGGGCCCTGATCGGCGCCAACGGCGCGGGCAAGTCGACCCTGCTCTCCATGCTCGGCGCCCAGCAGCACCCGACGCGCGGCACCGTCGAGGTGCTGGGCAAGCGCCTCGGCCGGGTGGACCTGCGCGAGCTGCGCACTCTCATCGGCCACGTGAACCCGCGGCACTCGCTGATGAACCCGCTGACGGCGCGCGAGGTCGTGCTCACGGGCGGCACGGGCGGCAGCGAGCTGCCGATGCGGTGGCGGGCTGCGGATGCCGAGATCGAGCGCGCCGACTACCTGCTCGGGCTCCTCGGCATGGGCGCGCTGGCCGAGGCGCGCTGGCCGAACCTGTCCCAGGGCGAGCGGGGGCGCACCCTCATCGCCCGGGCGCTGCAGGCCGACCCGCACGTGCTCCTGCTCGACGAGCCGTCGACCGGCCTCGACATCGCCGCGCGCGAGCTGCTGCTCGACCGCCTCGATCAGCTGCGCGAGCAGCACCCCGACCTGTCCTCGGTGGTCGTCACGCACCACCTCGAGGAGCTGCCCGCGACGACGACCCACGCGATGCTGCTGCGCGACGGGAAAGTCATCGCGCAGGGCCATGCCGATGAGGTGCTGACGAGCGAGCTGGTGTCGGACGCCATGGACTACCCGCTGTCGATCGACCGCGTCGAGGGGCGCTGGGCCGTCCGCGCCCGCCGCGGCGGGCTCGGGGCCTCCGCATCGTCAGCCGCCCCCGTTTCACGTGCAACAGATATGCCGACGCAGGCATAGATGTCGCGCACGTCCACGCTCAACCGCCCGCTCGCGCTGCTCGTCGCCGCGACGGCGTTCATGGAGTTCCTCGACGGCACCGTGATCCAGACCGCGGCGCCCGCGATGGCGCGCGACTTCGGCGTGCGCGCGGCCGACCTCAACATCGCGATGACGGTCTACCTGCTCGCCCTCGCGGTGTGCATCCCCGCGACGGGCTGGCTGGCCGACCGCTTCAGCATGCGGCGCGTGTACATCCTCGCGATCGTGGTCTTCACCGTCGCCTCGGTGCTCTGCGCGTTCTCGCCCGACCTGTTCTGGCTGTGCGTCTTCCGGGTGCTGCAGGGCATCGGCGGCGCCATGATGGTGCCCGTCGGCCGCCTCGCCGTGCTGCGCTCGGTCGAGCCGCGCGACCTGCTCGATGCCATGGCCTACCTGACCTGGCCGGCGCTGCTGGCCCCGGTCGTCGCGCCGGTGGTGGGCGGCGTCATTGCCGACACGGTCGGTTGGCACTGGATCTTCCTGATCAACCTGCCCTTCGGCATCGCCGCGGTGATCGCGGCGGTCGTGCTCGTGCGCGGCGACGACCAGCCGCGACCCGTGCCGCTCGACTGGTCCGGGCTCATCTACATCGCCGTCGCGCTGGCGGCCCTCGTCATGGCCGGCGAGCTCGTCGGCGAGACGACGACCGACTGGGGCGTGGTCGCCGTCGCGCTGGCCGTCGCCGCCGGCGTCGGGGCGATCGCCGTCTGGAGGCTGCGGAGCGCCCGGCATCCCGCGCTCGATCTCGCCGCTCTCGGGCTCGGTACATTCCGAGTCGGGAATGTAGGCGGCGGCGTATACCGCCTGATGATCGGCGCGGTGCCCTTCCTCGTCACTCTGCTGTTCCAGGCGGGCTTCGGCTGGTCGGCCGCGCAGGCCGGTCTGATCGTGATCGCCCTGTTCGTCGGCAACATCGGCATCAAGCCCGTCACGACACCGTTGATCAAGCGGCTGGGGTTCCGGACCGTGCTGATCTGGTCGAACCTGCTCGGCGCGGTGGTGTTCCTGCTGGTGGCGCTGGTGGACGCGCACACCCCGCTCGCGCTGATCGCGGTGCTGCTGTTCGCCAGCGGCGTGTTCCGCTCGATCGGCTTCAGCGGCTACAACACGATCCAGTTCGTCGATGTCACGCCGGTCATGAAGAACGGCGCCAACACGCTCGCCTCGACCATGCAGCAGCTCGCCGCCGGCCTCGGCATCGCGGTCGCCGCCCTGCTCGTGCGCCTCGGGACCTCGCTGTCGGACTACACGGCGCACGACTACCACCTCGGCTATCGCTGGGCCTTCGTGGGGGCGGCTGCGCTCCTGCTGATCCCGCTGTTCGAGGCGGTGCGGATGCCGCACGCGGCGGGCCAGAACGCGACGCGCTGACCCTCGCCCCGCAGCGCGTCAGCCGAACAGGGTGCCGAGGAAGATCCCCAGCACGGCCGCGGCCAGCGCGAGCACGAGCATGCCGACGCCGTTGAGGAGCGCCGCCACGATGCGCCGCTGCTGCAGCAGCCGCACCGTGTCGATCATGGCGGTCGAGAACGTCGTGTAGCCGCCGCAGAAGCCCGTGCCGAGCATCACCCGCAGGTCGTGCGACTCGATGCCGACCATGACGAGCCCGGTCATGAAGCCGAGCAGCAGCGAGCCCGAGACGTTGATCACGAGCGTCCCCATGGGCACGAGCGTCGCGAGCCGCGAGCGCACGAGGCCGTCGAGCACGAAGCGCGCGACCGCGCCGGCGCCGCCGAGCAGTGCGACCCAGAGGGCGATCATCCGAGGCCCCCGTCCGGCTGCTCCGGAGCCGCGTCGACCGGCGGGCGCGCGGCGGGCGAGACCGCCGTGGCGTCCTCGACGGGGCGCGGCTTGGGCACGGGCGCGAGGTTCGCCGACACCCAGACGCCGAGGGCGGCAGCGCCCACGCCGAGCAGCAGCGAGAGGATCGCGTAGCCGAATCCCTCGAGATAGCGGCCGTCGCCCGAGAGCGTCGCCACCTCGACCGAGAAGGTGCTGTAGGTCGTGAAGCCGCCCATGAAGCCCGTGCCGAGCAGCAGCCGCGTCGTCTGCCGCCAGCCGGCGTCCGGTCCGCCGCGCAGCAGGCCCTCGAGCAGCACGCCGAGCAGGAACGCCCCGACGATGTTGACGAAGAACGTCGGCAGGGGCAGGCCGCCCGGGGTGGGCAGGGCCGTCAGCTCGTAGCGGGCGAGCGTGCCCACCGCGCCGCCGGCGAAGACGATCAGCACCGGCAGCGGTCGCAGGTGCAGGGGCGGAAGCGGCGCGGCGGGCTCGGCGCCGGACCGGCCGTGGGTGAAGACGTGCCAGGCGGCGCGCACGTGCTGGCGCAGTTGCATGCGGCTAGGCATGGCCGTCGCCGAACATCAGGTCGTCCGGGGCGGGGATGCCCGGGGCATCCGCATCGTCGGCGAGCAGCAGCTCGTCGGCCGCGGTGCTCGACCAGGGCGCGCGGTCGTGCACGGGCACGACGAGCACGGGCACCGGCTGCCGCCGTGCGAGGCGGGACGAGACGGGCCCCGCGATCAGCAGGCCGAGCGAGGCGCGGATGCCGGTGCGGCGGGTGCCCACGACGATGAGCCGCGCGTCGTGGTCGACGGCGAAGCGCGCGATCGCGGTCGCGGGGTCGCCGGCGAGCGTGTGGAACGCGAGGTCGACCCCGGCTGCGGATGCCTTCGCGACGATGCGCGAGGTGAGGGGCGACGCGGCAGCGGTCTCGACGGCATCCGCCGCGTTCATGGCGTTGGAGGCGATCGGCGCGGTGACGACGGTGCCGTCTGGCGCCTCGCCGATCGGGACCCGGCTCTCGTCGACGAACACGCACGCCAGCTGGCGGCCGAGATCTCGGGCGATCGCCACCGCCTCGTCGAGCACCCGATCCGATGTGGTGGCGGCCAAGCCGACCACCACCGGACCGCTACGGACCACACTCATGACGCACCTGCCCTCGGCATACAGCCAACACTCATCGGCCAGGAACCATCAGCCAGGCAGGCGGTTCGAGTCAGACTCCGGCGGGATCCATCGCCGACTGCAGCCTAGCGAGCGGAGCTATCAGGCCGCCACAGCCTGGCCGAGCAGCATGCTGCGCAGCTGGTCGACCGAGTGCACGACCGCCAGTGCGCCCTTCGCCTCGGCGGGCGAGCCGTAGCCCCACTCGACGAGGATCGTCGGCACGTCGTTCGCGGCGCCGCCCTCGACGTCGTAGAACCGGTCGCCGATGAGCACGGGGCGCGAGACATCCACACCCTGCGCCTCGAGATTGTCGAGGGCGTACTTCACGACGTCGGCCTTGTCGACGCGCTTCTCGTCGTCGCTCGCGGCGCCGAGGAAGGTGAAGTACGGGGTGAGCTTGAAGTGGTCGAGGACGCGCTCGGCCCGGCTGATCGGCTTGCTCGTGGCGAGCGCGACCGGGATGCCGTCGGCCTGCAGCGACTGCAGCAGGCCCACGATGCCGGGGAACACGGCGTTGTCGATGAGGTCGGACTCGTTCGCGAACTCGCGGTAGACCTCGAGAGCGTGCTGCGCCTCGGCCTCGGTGAAGTCCTCGCGCTCGCGCAGGGTGACGACGAGCGGCGGGCCGACGTAGGCGAGGAGCTCTTCCTCGGAATGCACGGGGCGGCCGATGGCCTCGAACGTGCGCTTGAGCGATGCGGTGATGCCGGGAGCGGAGTCGGTCAGCGTCCCGTCGAGGTCGAAGAGCACGCAGGACCAGCTGCGGGCGACCTCAGTCGTGGAGAGAGACATAACCGGACGAGTCTACGCTTCGCACATTTCGAACGGCCTGTGCAGCTTGCATGTCACTGGACCACATACTTCTGCATCGCGATGAGCGGGTTCACCCCGACGCCCGCCACGCCGCCGAGCGCGGCCAGCGACTTGGGCTTGAGCGTCGCCAGCGCGTTCGCCGTGGGCGCAGGCACCGCGGTGGGGCGCGTGAGCAGCATGGGCGCCCCGCCCGAGAGCGACGCGAGCGGTGCGCCGGAGAGCGCGTCGGGGAAGTTCTGCCCGGATGCGACATACGCAGCCGACACGCCTGCGCCGAAGATCTTGGTGGCGATCGCGGCGCTCGTCTCGTAGCGGTCGGCGCCGCCGATGCGCACGACCGACGAGGCCGCGCGGCTCTTGGTGTAGGCGGCGAGCTTGCTCTGCACCGCGGCGCTCACGACCCCCGTGCCGCCGAAGATCGTGATCTTGCCGGGCTTGAGGGTGCTGAGCGCGGACTGCACCTCGGCCGGGATCGCGTTCGGCTCGACGAGCAGGACCGGGCCGGCGGAGGGGCCGGCTGCTGCTGCGGATGCCCCGGCCAGGGCATCCGGCCAGTTCGACCCCACGGCGATGTAGGCGTTCGCGACGCCCGCGTCGAAGGCGGCGGTCGCGACCTTGGCGCTCGTCCCGTACCGGTCATCGCCGCCGATCCGCACGACCGAGGACGCCGACTGCGACTGCGTGTAGCTCGCGAGCGCGGTCTGCAGGCTCGACGGGACCGCTCCGGTGCCGCCGAGGATCACGATCTTCGCCGGATGCAGTGCGAGCAGCTGGCGGACGATGATGTTCGGCAGCAGCGCGTCGGGGTTCACCAGCAGGATCGGCGCCTGGGCCTTGCCCGCGGCCGCGCCGCCCGTGAGCGCGTCGGGGAACTCGGTGCCCGAGGCGATGTAGACGGTCTGCCCCGGTTTCACCTTCGCCGTCGAGGTTCGCGCGGCCCCGAGGAACTGCTGCGCGGCCTGCGCGCTCGTCGCGTAGCGGTCGGGGCCGGAGATGCGCGGGTAGCGGCCGTAGCCGGCGGTGAGCGTCGCGAGGCTCGAGCCGTTGAAGACGTTGGCGTCGCCGCCGCCGGTGAAGGCCGGCTCGCCGTACTGCCAGAAGCTCCACGACTTCCACGCGGAGGGCATGCGCGGCTGGGTCGCGACGTCGGGCGTCGGGTCGGCGACCCACAGCACGTACTTCGAGGCGAGCGCGGTGTTGCCGCCGGTGCAGGTGTTCCACCAGTTGCGGTACGTGTAGATGATCGGTGCGCGGCCCGTCAGGTTCTGCAGCGTCGTCAGGAACTGCGAGAGCCAGGTGTTCATCGCCGAGACGGAGAGCCCCTCGCAGCCGGACGCCTCGGCATCGAGCACGGGCGGGAGCGTGCCGGGGCTCGTCGCCGACAGCGACGCACCGTGGTGGTAGAACCACTGCGCCTGCACCGACCCCGACGAGAGCGAGGGGCGGGCGAAGTGGTACACGCCGCGCAGCAGCCCCGCCTGCCCGGCCTTGGTCCACTGGGTGTCGAAGAACGAGTTCGTGTAGGTCGTGCCCTCGGTGGACTTGATGAACACGAACCGGTAGCCGCTGCTCAACGCCGCACTCCAGTCGGTGTCGTCGCCCTGGTACCAGCTCACGTCGAAGCCCTTGACGTTGCTGCCCGGGTTCACGGCCTGCGCGCGCGTGACGCCGACGCCGTTCGCGTCGGCGGCCTTCAGCGCCTCGGTGGTCGACTGGTCGCCGCCGCCCATCGCGTGGTTGCCGCA
>Ga0164242_10008477_pt1 | contig 11154 bp, 10 predicted proteins | sample OricomgcompostMG_FD_108783 | JGI IMG/M metagenome (GOLD analysis project Ga0164242, IMG submission 108783) | Miracle-Growth compost microbial communities from Emeryville, California, USA - Original compost - Miracle growth compost (MG) ...
GCCCTTCGAGCTCGTGGTGCGCTCGACGTCGGCCAGACCGGCCGAGTAGCTCGCGGCGACGTGCCGATTCGACGGAGCACGCACGATCCGCGGTGCCGATCGGGGCGCGCGGCACCGCAGATCGTGCGTTCTCCGCCTGCCGCTCAGGGCGCGGTGAGCGCGGTTCCCTCGAAGCCGTAGCGCACGCCGTAGTCGGCGATCACGCGGCGCACGCCCTGCGGCACCGTGAGGCGGCGCGGGCTGAAGGTGTGGATCGGGAAGACGGTGCGCGGCGCGATCCGCGCGACCATCTCGTGCAGGTCGTCGAGCGTCGCGTGGCCGCTCGATCCAGCGAACCGCAGCTCGACGCCGAGCTTGTCGAGCCACGCGCGGAACGGCTGCCACCACGTGTCGAAGTCGCCGAGCGGCTGGCCGTTGGAGTGCAGCAGCACATCGCCCGCCTCGAGCGGCAGGTCGAGCAGGCTCGGCAGGTCGTGCGGGTCGGGCATGACGACGAAGCGGCCGGGCTCGGCGTGCACGTCATCGAGCGATGCGGATGCCACGGCGAAGCCCTCCGCACGGGCCAGCGCCACGGACTCGGCGTGCTCCGGGCTCTGCTGCCGCGAGGCATCCCACGTCACGACGCCCTCGAGGCCGAGGCGCGCGAACAGCGCCGCGACGCGTCCGGGCCAGACGAGGGTGCGCCCTGCGCGGGCCGCCTCGGCGATGAAGCGCTGCGCGCGGTCGAGGTTGCGCGGGTAGAGCGCGACGAGCACGAGCCCCCGGCGCTCGGCGAGCGCGCGGGCGAAGGCCGCAGCCGCATCGTCCTCGGTGGCGGGCGCGTCGCCCCGCGGCTCCCAGCTCAGCGAGGTGCCCTCGGTGACGAGCACATCGACACCGCGGACGCGCTCGGCGAAGGCCCATGACGCCTCAGGGTGCTGGCCGTGGAAGCGCAGGTCGCCCGTGAAGGCGAGGGTGCCGTCCGGGGTGGTCACGAGGTAGCCCACCGCGCCGGGCACGTCGTGGTCGACCGGGACCGCCTCGACCGAGATCCCGCCGACCGTGACCGGCTCACCGGGCGCGATCTCGCGCAGCCGGGGCGTTCCGCCGAGCAGCGGCTCGCCCGTGACGGCGAGCGCGCGCGTCAGGGCGATCGTCTCGCGCGAGGCGTACTGCGCGACCTCGGGCCGGACGAAGCCGGCGAGGCCCATGTGGTCGAGGTGCGCGTGCGAGTGGAAGAGCGCGGAGTCCCCGGCATCCGCAGCCAGCGCGTCGTCGCGCACGTCGCCGGGGAGGTGACGCGCGTCGTACAGGCCGGGGATGCGCGGCGCCGTGCCGATGCGCAGCAGGTCGGCGAGCTCGCGCCCGGGGCGCGTGCCGAGGCCGACCGGCGCGGCCATCAGGTCCTCGCCGCCCGGGATGTCGAGCCCCATGTCCAGCTGCACGCGCGCTCCGCCGTGGCTCACCACGATCTTGGATGAGCCGATCACGCCCAGCCCGCCGAAGAACTCGATCGTCGAACGGGTGGGGCGGGCAGCGGTCATCGAACAGCTCCTGAGGTCGAGTAAAGGCCGGTCACGAAGTATTTCTGCAGGAACAGGAAGAGGATGACGATCGGGATCGTCGTGAACACGACGGCCGCCGAGAGGGTCGTCCAGTCCGTTCCGTTGACGCCGTAGAAGGCGTTGAGGCCGACCTCGATCGGGCGGATCGAGTCGGTCGTGGTCATGATGTACGGCCACACGAACGCGTTCCACGAGCCCATGAACGTGTTGAGGCCGACGAGGATCAGCGAGGGGCGCGCGAGCGGCCCGGCGATCTGGAACGCCATGCGCAGCGGGCCGGCGCCGTCGAGCTGCGCGGCGTCGAAGATCTCGGTCGGGATCGAGATGAAGAACTGGCGCAGCAGGAAGATGCCGAAGACGGATGCCCCGAACGGCAGGATCTGGATCCAGTAGGTGTCGAGCAGGTGCAGGCGCGATGCGATCACGTAGTTCGGGATGATGAGCACCGTCTGCGGCACCATCATCACGCACAGCACCGTGATGAACAGGGCGTTGCGGCCCGCGAAGCGCATGCGGGCGAAGGCGAACCCGGCGAGGACCGACGTCGCGAGCACGAGTGCCACGGTGCACGCACCGATGAACACCGTGTTCGCGAAGTACCTCAGCCACGGCGCGGCCGACCAGGCGGCGGAGTAGTTGCTCCACTGCCAGTCCGGCCAGAACGCCGGCGGGAAGCGGTAGACGTCGCCGCGCGTCGCCAGGCTGGTGATCACGACCCACAGCAGGGGTGCGAGGAACGCCAGCCCGACGATCATGGCGACGGCGATCAGGATGCCCCGACCCCGCCGAATCCGCCTTCTAGTCATGCGTGTGCGTCTCGGTTCCCGCGGCGCCTACTGCGCGGCCTTCTGGGCCGCCGCGGCCTTGGCCTGGGCGTCCTTCAGCGCGTCGGCCGGCGACGCGTTGCCCGCGAGCGCCGACTGCAGCGCGGCGGCGAGGTCGCCCGACGCCTCTTCGACCCACGCGTACGGCGGGGTGGCCGACGAGTTCGCGAGGTCCTCGCTGGCGAAGGTGACGTACGGGTTCTTCGCGATGTAGTCCTTCATGTCGGGCAGGTCGAGGGTCTTCGGGTTCACGGGCAGGTAGCCGGTGGCCTGCGCCCACTCGCTCTGGGTCTCCGCCTCGGTCAGGAACTGCATGTACTTCCAGGCGGCCGCCTTCTGGTCGTCGCTCGCCTTGTTGAACATCGTGACGTTGGTGCCGTTGATCTGGTTGATGCGGGTTCCGTCCGCGGCGGCCGGAACCGGGGCGACGGCGAGCTGGAACTTCCCGCCGACGGCCTGCTGGTCGTAGTAGAAGCTCGTCGACGTCGAGATGTCGAAGACGCCCTTCTGCGCACCGAGCGCGGTCTCGCCCGGGTAGTTCGTGCCGGTCTGCACAGCACCGGCCTTCTTCAGGTCGACGAGGGTCTGCAGCGCCTTGACGACGTCGGGCGAGTCGAACTGCGGGGTGCCGTCGTCCTTGAACACGGGCGTGCCGTTGGCCTGGGCCATCAGCTCGAAGATCGTGGTGCCGCCCGCGGGGCCCGACGACGAACCCGGGTCGATCGGCAGCGCGACGACGCCGTCCTTCGAGACGGCCTTCGCGACGGTCGCGAAGTCGTCCCAGGTCTTCGGCGCCTCGACGCCCGCCGCCTTCAAGAGGTCCGGGTTGTAGAAGGTGACCAGGGCGCTCGCGTTGAACGGCCACATGTACAGCGTCTTGTCGATGTACAGGCTGTTCTTGATGCCCTTGTACAGGCCGTCGGTCGCCGAGGGGTCGGCTGCCGCGTAGTCGGTGAGCGGCTCGAGCACCTCGGACTGCGCGTAGGCCGCGGCCCAGTCGCCGTACACCTGGGCGATGGTCGGCGGCGTGCCCGCGGTCACGGCCGCGTCGATCTTGGTCTTGAGCGTGCCGTAGTCGGGCTGCGCCTGCAGTTCGACCGTGATGTTCGGGTTCTTGGACTCGAACTCCTGGGTGACCTTCTCGAGTTCGGTCTTGAGCGCTCCCGAGGCCATCGCCTCGGCGAACGTGATGGTGACCTTCTTGCCGGCGGCGAGGGTCGGGGCGCCCTTCGAGCCGGAGGACGAGTCGGCCGAGTTGCCGGAGCAACCGGTCAAGGCGAGGGCGGCGATCGCCGCGCCCGCCGCAAGGGCGGTGACAGTGTGGCGCTTCATTGGACGGCCTTTCAGAGCGAGCTGGACTGCGAGCGGGTTGATGCGGTTCGAGTGGTGCGGGAGAAGGTCGAGGGGCGCGGGGCCTTGGCGGGGCGGTCGCCCTGCAGGCGCAGCTGCAGGATGCTGAGCGCCGCGGTGATGACGAACAGCACGACCGCGAGCGCCGCGGCGTAGCCCGTGTTCGAGAACACGAAGGCCTGCTGATACAGCTGGAAGCCGAGCGTCGAGGTGGCGTAGCCGGGGCCGCCCTTCGTCATGACGAAGAACTGCGTGAAGGCCTGCAGGCTCGCGACGGACTCGATCAGCAGCACGAGCGTCACGACGGGCCGCAGCTGCGGGAACGTGACGAACCAGAACTCCTGCCAGCGGTTCGCGCCGTCGAGCTTGGCCGCCTCGGCCAGCTCAGTCGAGATCGTGGTGAGGCCGCCGAGGAAGACGACGGTGACGAAGCCCAGCTCGTGCCACAGCGAGTAGATCAGCACGGCGGGCATCGCCCAGCGCGAGTCGCCGAGGAAGTCGATGTTGTGGTGGCCCGTCGCGTGCACGACCAGGTTCGCGAGTCCGAACTGCGGGTTGAAGATCCACACCCAGACGAGCGAGGTCGCGACCACGGGCGTCACGTGGGGCAGGAACACCATGGTGCGGGCGGATGCCAGCGCCCGCCCGCCCCGGGCGAGCAGCACCGCGAGCAGGAGGCCCAGGGCCGTGCCGCCGATGACCATGCCGGCGACGTAGTAGAACGAGACGCCGAGCGTGTCGAAGAAGCTCGGGTTGCCCGTGCCGGTGAAGACGGTCTTGTAGTTCTCGAGGCCGATGAACTTCGACAGCGCCGGGTTGAACTTGTTCCACTTGAACAGCGACAGCGCGAACGTGTAGACGGTCGGGCCGATCGAGAACACGAGGAAGATCAGCAGCGCGGGCGCGACGAACAGATACGCGACCGGTGAGCGCAGGGTGCCCCACTTCGACGAACGCACGGTGCTCCCGGGTCGGATGCGACGGCGTCGGATTCGGGTGCGACGCCCCCTGACCGGAGGTCAAGATCGCTACCTTTCCCGTCCGGTGTTACAGGCAACAGGATTCGGTGTGACAGCCAGATGAACGATGCGGCGGATCACCGCCCGGCGCGTTCGCGCCTGCCTGGTCCCGGAGGGGCTCAGCCCGCGTGGGCGCGCAGCCAGACGGCCGGATCGACGGGCTGCCCGTCGACATGCAGCTCGAAGTGCAGGTGGGCGCCGGTCGAGATGCCCGAGATGCCGACCAGGCCGACGATGTCGCCGACCTCGACCTGCTGCCCCATCGCCACCTTCACCGAGCCGGGCGCCATCTCGCCGTAGACGCTCACGATGTCGTGGCCGTCGATGACGCCGTGGTCGACGTCGACCTCGATGCCGAGCCCGGCGTGCGGGTCGGTCACGATCTTGGAGACGACGCCCTTGTCGATCGCCTGGATGGGCGTTCCCGCGCCGGGCGTGAAGTCGATGCCCTTGTGGAAGCTCGAGGCTCCCTCGGTGGGCGCGATGCGCGGCCCGTAGGGCGAGCTGATCGGCACGCCGAACGGGAACGGCCACTGGATCGCCCAGTTGACGTTGTTCGTGAACGTGTTCGCGTGCGCCGCTCCGTTGAAGACGGGGTTGGCGCGAGCGAGGGCCGCCGAGGCGGCGTCGAGGGAGGCCGACGGGCCGGTGCTCGTCATGGCCGCCTGCCACTGCTGCACCCGGCCGGCGTCCTGCACGCTGACGACGGTCGCCGCGGCCGCGGTGCTCGACTGGCCGAGCGCGAGCATCGGCACGACGCTCGTCACCGCGAGGCCCGCCGCGAAGAAGAACGCGGCGACCGACAGCGGGCCGCGGGCGCTGAAGCGCTTACGGGAACGCGTCGCCGCGGCCTCCTGCAGCGCCTTCACGCGGGCCGGGGTCGCGGCGGGCAGCGGCGCCGGGATCGACGTGACGAAGCCGGCACCCGTACGGACAGGTTGCGGCGCCTGCGGGACGGCGGGAACCGCGGAGGCCGCCGGGCGGGGACGCGCCGTCTCGGACTCGGCCGCGGCCGGCGCCGGATGCCCCAGCACCCGCTTCCGCCGCGGGACCGCGCTGCGCTCGAGCTCGCGCAGGGCGCGCCGCGTCAGGGGCGGCGTGGCGAGTTCGGGCACGGCTTCTCTCCGGGCTGGGGACGGCGGGGGCTGGTCCGCCACAGGGAGGACTGTGGAAAACCTTTAGCGTTACCTTACCGTGACAAATCCCGATGTCCAGGGCGCGGCGGCAATCTCCCGGCCCCCTGTCAGTACAGGTTCACGCCCGGGCGCCGAGCTCGACCAGCAGCGGCTCGAGCTCGGCGAACAGCCCCGGCTCGGCGGCGATCGTCATGGCCTCCGAGGCGGCCGCCCCGTCGAAGCCCGCGACGCGCGCGCCGGCCTCGGCGGCGATGAGCGCGCCGGCCGCATGGTCCCACTCGTGCAGGCCGCGCTCGTAGTAGGCGTCGAGCCGGCCCGCCGCGACATTGCACAGGTCGAGCGAGGCCGAGCCGATGCGGCGGATGTCGCGCACCGCGGGCAGCAGCTGCGCCACGACCGCCGCCTGCTCCGCCCGGCGCTCGGCGGTGTAGCCGAAGCCGGTGCCGAGGAGCGCCGTCGCGAGGCCCTTGCCGCCCTCGACTGCGAGGCGCTGCGGCGCGGCATCCGCAGCATCTCCGATGCGGGAGAGGAAGGCGCCGCCACCGCGGGTCGCCGTGAAGACCTCGCGCGTGACCGGGTTCACGACCACGCCCGCGAGCGCCGTCCAGGCGGCGGGGTCGGTGCCGCCTTCGACCGCGGCGATCGACACCGCGTAGGCCGGGATGTCGTAGAGGTAGTTGACCGTGCCGTCGATGGGGTCGACCACCCAGGTGACGCCGGTGGTCGAGGCATCCCCGGCGCCCGATTCCTCGCCCAGGAAGCCGTCACCGGGCCGCGCCTCGGCGAGCAGCGAGCGGATGAGCTCCTCCGAGGCCTTGTCGGCCTCGGTCACGACGTCGACGGGCGAGGACTTGAGGCCCGCGATGTCGACGCCGACGGCGCGCTTCGCGCGGATCAGGTCGGCGGCCGCGAGGGCGGCTGAGCGGGCGATGTCGAGCAGTTCGGCGGGCGCGGCGGTCACGCTTCGAGCGTAGGGCGGTGCGGATGCCCGCGTCGACGCCCCGCGAGTGAACAGCTCGCACATCCGATTCATAAGCACGGGCAACGTCGTTTCCAGGTAGGGCCGCCAGTCTCATACCCGTGGTCGGTTAGTGCGTGACCGATTGTTCCTCCAAAAGCTGGCGGGCCCCCGAGATGTGCGACTCGGAGGGCCCGCCGTTTTTATGCCGCCGACCCTTTTCCCCGCGGATGCCCCGGCCATAGCCTGGGCGACGAGCCCCGGCTCGTTCGGGGGGAACGATGGAGGTTCCGCATGTCTGACGTCCCGCCGCCGCTGCCGCCCGAGCGCCCGCAGCCGCCGGTCCCGCCCACGCCGCCCGTCCCGCCGGCTCCGCCGGTGCCGAGCCGACCCGACGCCGCGGTCCCGCCGCCGCCCGCGCCGCCTGCTCCTCCCGGGCCGCCTGTGCCTCCCGGGCCGCCCGTTCCCCCGCCGGTCGCACCCGGCGCGCCGGTCCCTCCGCCGCCGCCCGGCGGCTACCAATACGGCGGCATCGGCTACGGCCCGGGTGCCGGCGCGGGCCAGACGCCCCTCGACCTGCCGCTCTACGGCGCATCGATCGGCGAGGCCTGGCGCCGCTTCTGGGGCAAGTACGCCACCTTCACCGGGCGCGCAAGCCGGTCCGAGTTCTGGTGGATGGTGCTCATCCTGTGGGTCATCAACGCCGTGCTCAGCGGCTTCGAGAACCACCGCACCGGAGACGGCGGCCTGAGCGGGCTGAGCATCGCCTTCGGGTCGATCGCCGGGCTGTGGAACCTGGCCGTGCTGGTGCCGTCGCTGGCCCTGTTCTGGCGCCGCATGCACGACACCGACCGCAGCGGCCTGAACATCTTCTGGTGGCTGCTGCCGATCGTCGGCTGGATCATCCTGCTCGTGTACACCGTCGGGGACTCCAAGCCGGAGGGCCGGCGCTTCGACGTGTAGCCGCCCGCTCCGTCACGCGAACGGCCCCGAATCGTCTCTGGATCTGCCAGTCGACGATTCGGGGCCGTTCGCGTTGATGCGGATGCGAGCGCTATTCGCAGGCGATACCGTCGCCATCCCTATCGAGTTTTCGCGAGTAGCCCGGCTGGCCCGCGTAGATCGGCGCCTTGCCTGCGGCACGAACGGCGGCGCAATTCGCGTAGTAGGTCGACGGCGGCGGCGCCGGCTTGGTCGTCTGAGTCGGCTTCGGAGTGGGCTTGGGGGCCACCACCGGCGGCTTCGGCGCCGTCACCGGGGGCTTGGGTGCGGTCACCGGCGGCTTCGGCTTCACGACCGGGGGCTTCGGCTTGGGCACCTTGCTGCAGACGAGGCCCGAGGCCGCCGCCGCGGAGACCGCCCCCGTGCCGCCGAGCACGACGCGGGTGCCGACGCCGGCTTTCGCGAGGGCCGCCGCCGAGGCATCCGGCACGCAACTCGGCTGGACGATGAAGAGCGGAGCGCCCGCGCGCCCGGCGACCGCGGCGCCGGCGAGCGCGTCGGGGAAGGACGTGCCGCTCGCGAGGTATGCGGTCGCGGCGGTCGGGAAGAACGCGGCGTTGATCGAGTTCGCGGTCGCGTAGCGGTCGGAGCCGCCGTAGCGCGACACCGGTGCGATCCGGGCGAGCGCGGCGGCGACGCCGCTGCTCACGGCGCCCGTTCCACCGGCGACGACGATGCGCGCGGGCTTCGCCGCCTTGATCGCGGCGGCGGATGCGGCATCCAGCCCGCTCTTCGCTCCGTCGACCAGCACAACCGGCGCCCCCTTCGCTCCGGCGGCCGCCGAGGCGGACAGCGCGTCGGGGAAGCTGCGCCCGGTCGCGACGAACACGGTCGAGGCGGTCGGGAACGCGCGCTTCGCGATCGCTCGCGAGGTCGCGTAGCGGTCGGCGCCCGAGGCGCGCTCGATGCTCGGGCTGTAGGCCTCGAGCTGCCCGGCGACGCGCGCGGAGACCGCCCCGGTGCCGCCGACGACGATGATCGACTGCGGCTCGAGGCGCTTCAGCTCGGTCGCAACCGAGGCGGGCAGCGACGTCGGCCCCGTCAGCAGCAGCGGGCCGCCGAGCACGGCGGCGGCCGAGGCAGCCGAGAGCGCATCGGGGTAGTTGAGGCCGTTCGCGACGAACACGACGGGCACGCCCGGCCCGAACGACGCCCGCGAGAGCGCGACAGCCGTCGCATAGCGGTCGGCGCCGGACAGGCGCTGCGTGCCGCCGGCGACCGCGGCGGTGCCGCCCTTCGCCGGCAGGGTCAGCTGCTGCGCGCCGCACCCGCCCTTCGCGAACTGCGTTGCGATGGCATCCCGCTCGGCCTGGTCGACGCTGAGGTTCCACTTGTACTTGACCAGCACCCAGTCCTGGTCGTAGCGGCATGCGGATGCCGCGGCCGGCGGCATCCACTGGGCGGGGTCCTTGTCGCCCTTCCGCTCGTTGACCGAGGCGGTCACGGCCTGCAGCGAGTAGCCGGTCGACAGGTCGTTGGCGTACTGGCCGCGCTGCGCCGCCGACCATGACCAGGCGCCGGAGCGCCAGGCCTCCGCAAGCGGCACGAGGTGGTCGATCTGCAGATCCGACGCGAGCGTCGTCGTGCCGCCGTCGTACCACGACAGCCAGGAACCGGTCGCGACGGTGGTGCCGTTCGCGTTGTAGGTGACCGGCGCGGTCGATGAGGCCATCAGCACCTCGGCGCGCGTGTTGTAGCCGTCGCCGTCGGCATCCGCCCAATCGGTGTAGAAGTCGGCGCGCTGATACGTCGAGGAGTTCTGCGGGGCCGCGACGGCGAGCGACGCGAGCACCTCGCTCGCGGACTTCGCCGTGGTGGTCGAGGCATGGGCGGGCACGAGGCCGCCGAGCACGAGGGCCGCCGCACCGAGGGCGACGAGAGGGGCGCAGAGGGCGCGCTTCATAGGAGACTCCGAACCGATCGAGACGTTCTCGAACGTACGGAAAGCCGCGTGCCGTCTCCACCGACTGACGCGCCCCAGATCGGGGTACCCCCGAAGTGGAGGTGACCACCATGGCCAAGGACGGATCGACCCACCTGAGCGACGAGGAGCGCGAATACACCGCGCATCTGCCGCACGGCTCGAACGCGCCGGAGAACGCCGACACCGCGTCGGGCGGCCCGGCCGACCCCGAGCCCGAGGACGACGACGAAGACTCCGAGTAGCTGCGGATGACATGCGAAGAGCCCCGGCAGGAAGTGATTCCTGACCGGGGCTCTTCGTGGTCTTTTCGCGGTGGCGAGTGAGGGATTCGAACCCCCGAAGGCTACGCCGGCTGATTTACAGTCAGATCCCTTTGGCCGCTTGGGTAACTCGCCGTTGGCGCCTCCGACCACGTGTATTCACCTGATCGAACGCGCTTGTCAATGGTACGCGAGCGACGCGCGCGCACGAAATCGAGGGCGCTCCCTGCTGCGGATGCCCCGGCCGGGGCATCCGCATGGCTCGCCGCACCTGCCGCGCGCCGGGCCGCCGCCTATCCTGGAACGCATGGCAGACAGCTCATTCGACATCGTCAGCAAGGTCGACAAGATGGAGGCCGACAACGCCCTCCACCAGGCCCAGAAGGAGATCGAGCAGCGCTACGACTTCAAGGGCGTCGGCGCGTCCGTCGACTGGTCGGGCGAGCAGCTGCTGCTCAAGGCCAACTCGGAGGAGCGCGTCAACGCGGTGCTCGATGTGCTGCAGTCGAAGCTCATCAAGCGCGGCATCTCGCTGAAGTCGCTCGACGCGGGCACGCCGTTCCCGTCCGGCAAGGAGTTCCGCATCGAGGCGAAGCTCAAGAACGGCATCGAGCAGGACGCCGCGAAGAAGATCTCGAAGATCATCCGCGAAGAGGCGCCCAAGACGGTCAAGAACCAGATCCAGGGCGACGAGCTGCGCGTCTCGTCGAAGTCGCGCGACGACCTCCAGGCGACGATCGCCCTACTCAAGGGCAAGGACCTCGAGATCGACGTCCAGTTCGTCAACTTCCGCTGAGCGGCGGGCGGAGACGACGGATGCCTGACGCAGAGCGCCCCGCCGGCAGCGGCCCCGACGCCGGGCCCCGCGCCGGCTCCGCCGCGATCGACCGCGAGCGGCTCGCCGCGCTGCACGCCGCCGAGCAGCAGCGCTTCGCGCAGACGCATCCGCTCTCCCGCGCCGCGTACGAGCGCGCCGGCCACCTCTTCGGCGGCGTGCCGATGACGTGGATGAACAAGAAGGCCGGCGGCTTCCCGATCTACTTCGCGGACGGGCGCGGCGACCGCATCCACGACATCGACGGCAACGAGTACCTCGACTTCGCGCTCGGCGACACGGGCGCGATGGCGGGCCACTCC
>Ga0164242_10008478_pt1 | contig 11154 bp, 7 predicted proteins | sample OricomgcompostMG_FD_108783 | JGI IMG/M metagenome (GOLD analysis project Ga0164242, IMG submission 108783) | Miracle-Growth compost microbial communities from Emeryville, California, USA - Original compost - Miracle growth compost (MG) ...
AGGCGGACAGGTAGCCGATGACCGCGTCGAACCAGACGTAGAGTCGCTTGTCCGAGCGCTCGGACCATCCGGGCAACGGGATCGGCACGCCCCAGTCCAGGTCACGGCTGATCGCTCGGGGCTTGAGGTCCGCAATGTAGTTGCGAGAGAAGTTGAGTACGTTGGTGCGCCAGCCAGTGCGGGTGGACAGCCAGCTGCCGAGGGCGTCGGCGAATGCGGGCAGGTCCAGGAAGAAATGCTGGGACTCGACGAACTTCGGCGTCTCGCCGTTGATCTTGCTGACCGGGTTGATCAGGTCCTGCGGATCGAGCTGGTTGCCGCAGTTGTCGCACTGGTCTCCACGGGCTCCGTCATACCCGCAGATCGGGCAGGTTCCTTCCACGTACCGGTCCGGCAGCGTCCGGCCGGTACTCGGCGAGATCGCGCTCAGCGTTGCCTGCTCGGTGATGTACCCGTTCTGATACAGGCGGGTGAACATGTCCTGCACGACCGCGTAGTGGTTGCGCGTCGTGGTGCGGGTGAACAGGTCGTAGCTGAGTCCCAGCGTGTGCATGTCCTCCGCGATGATGCGGTTGTAACGGTCGGCGAGCTCGCGCGGCGTGACTCCTTCGTGATCGGCCTGCACCTGGATAGGCGTGCCGTGCTCGTCGGTGCCGGACACCATCAGCACCTCGTTGCCCGCCATCCGCTGATAGCGGGCGAAGATGTCGGAGGGAACGCCGAAACCGGCGACATGGCCGATATGACGCGGGCCGTTGGCGTACGGCCAGGCGACGGCGGTCAGGATCTTCCGGGACATGACCCGAGCCTAATGATCCTGCCCAAACAGCCACGGTTGATCAAGGTGCCTCCCGCTGTTGATCATTGTCAACGGCGTGACTCGGGCGCGTGATCAGGGTTGGCTGCATGGCTCGCTCAGTTGCTCGACTCGGGAAGCTTCGCACCGGTGGCGGCCGCATAGACCACCTTCCGGGATACGCCGGTACGGCCGGCGACCGCGGTGACCGCATCCCGCCGGCTACTGCCGGCATCGACCAGCTCCTGCACCTGCTCGGCCAGCGCCGGCAGGTCGGCCGTCGCGGTCGGATCCGCCGGCGGCGCACCCGCGATCACCACCGTGATCTCGCCCTTGAGCGGCTCGGCGCGGGCCTGGGCCGCCAGTGCGCCCAGGCCACCCCGCAGCACCTGCTCGTACGTCTTGGTGAGTTCCCGGCAGACGGCGGCGGCTCGATCGGCGCCGAGCGCATCCGCGAGGTCCCCCAGTGTCGCCGCGATCCGGCGCGGCGACTCCAGCACCACCAGCGTTCGCGGCTCGGCCGCGAGTTGTGCCAGCAGCCTGCTCCGCTCACCGGGACGGCGCGGCAGGAACCCCTCCATCACGAACCGGTCGGTGGGCAGGCCGGAGACCGCCAGCGCAGCAGTCACCGCCGACGGCCCCGGCACCACCGTGACCGGCAGGCCGGCGTCCAGTGCGGCCCGAACAAGCAGGTAGCCGGGATCGCTCACGCCGGGCATCCCGGCGTCCGTCACCAGCGCCACCGTGGCCCCGGCGCGCATGGCCTCAACGAGTTCACCGACACGGGCCTGCTCGTTCCCGGCGAAGTAGCTCACCACCCTCCCGCTGACCGCGATCTCCAGCCGCCGGACAAGGTCGCGGAATCGCCGGGTGTCCTCCGCCGCGACGACGTGCGCGGCCATCAAGGTAGCGCGCAACCGTTCCGAGGCGTCGTCGACCGACCCGATCGGGGTCCCGCACAGCACCAAGGGCATGGTCCATCGTCCCAGCCCGGACGGCCCGGCAAGCGCGCGGACGGCCCGGCGAGAATTAGGCTGGCGCGGTGACCGTGGCGGCCGAGACGACCTCGCGACGGCCCGTCGTCCACCACCCGGCCACCGGGCCAGCCGGTCGAAGCTGGACCGACCGGCTGGTCACTCCACTTCCCACCGACCGGGTCGCCGGGTGGGTCGTCACGCTGCTCGTCGGCGGGTTCGCCGCATTCATGCGGTTCTGGCACCTCGGTTCGAACCTGTGGCTCACCGACCCGACCAGCCAGAACCGGCCGCCGGGGTACTTCACCGGCACTTTCATCGACGCCAGCTCCGGCTGCGTGCGCTACTACCAGGACATCTTCGACGAGACCTACTACCACCACGATGCGCTGTCGCTGCTCAAGAACGGGGTCGAGCAGAACTGCCAGAACAACGGTCCGGGGTTCGTGGTGCATCCACCGCTGGGCAAGTGGATGATCGGCGCGGGCATCCACATCTTCGGCGACAACCCGTTCGGCTGGCGGTTCGCCTCTGCGCTGGTCGGCACCCTGTCGGTCATCATCCTGGTCCGGCTGGCCCGCCGGCTGTTCGGCTCGACCCTGCTCGGTGGTTTCGCTGGCCTGCTGCTCGCTCTCGACGGAATGGAATTCGTCCAGAGCCGGGTCGCGATCCTGGACATCTTCGTGATGTTCTTCGAGCTCGCTGCGCTCGCCACGTTGCTACTCGATCGCGAGCACGGCAGGCGATTACTCGCACGCAGGCTGGAGGCCGGCGCGCGCACCGACTACCCCGGCCCGCGCCTCGGCTTCCGCTACTGGCGGCTGGCCACCGGCGTCCTGCTCGGCGCAGGCCTCGCGGTCAAATGGAGCGGCCTGTATGTCATCCCGGCGTACGCCGCACTGGCCTTCGCCTGGGACGTCGGTGCCCGCCGGACCGCGAACATCCCGCGACCGGTGCGGGCCGCGATCCGGCGGGACTGGCTCGGCTGGGTGCCGCAGTTCACCCTGCTGCCGGTCGCGGTGTACACCGCGACGTGGACGGGCTGGTTCCTGGGCAATGCCAGCACGGCGTACGGGCGCGATTCGGTCACCGTCGCCGGGAAGTCCGTCACCCGGCTGGGGTTCGACGGGACCATCCGCAATTGGCTGGCCTATCAGTGCCAGGCATACAACTTCCACAAGAACCTGACCGACCGGGACCATTACGGCGACGGCAGCTACCTCATCCCGGGCCTGCACTTCTGCCAGACCGACACCGCCTTCCATGCCGCCGGCAAGCTGCACCCGTACCTGTCCAAGCCACTCGGATGGCTGGTGCTGTCCCGGCCGGTGTCGTTCTACTACGAAAGCCCGAAACGAGGGCAGGCCGGCTGCAAGACGGACAGCTGCTCGAAAGAGATCCTCGACATCGGGACCCCCGCGATCTGGTGGGTCGCGGTCGCGGCACTCCTGGTGGTGCTGTGCATCTGGCTGATGCGACGGGACTGGCGGGCCGGCATGATCGTGCTGGTCTTCGCCTTCGGGTTCTTCCCGTGGATGCTGGACGAGCCCAGGCAGATGTTCCTGTTCTACGCGCTGCCGATCCTGCCGGTGATCGTGCTGGCGATCACCATGGTGGCTGGGGTGATCATCGGCAGACCCGACGCCGGCGAGCGCCGGCGGCAGATCGGTGCCCTCGGTGTGGGCGCATACCTCACACTGGTGGTCGTCAACTTCTTCTGGCTGTACCCGCTGCTGGTGGGCACCACCTTGTCCTACAGCGACTGGCACGCCAGGATCTGGTTCCCGGGATGGATCTGATGCCGAATACGAACGCGCGGGCCGAGCAAACCCCTGCTGCACCCGACACCCAGCACCACCCGGCGGTGGAGGAGTACCTCGAGACGATCTTCCACCTGGAGGAGGCCGGAGTTCCTGCGATGCGGGCCCGGCTGGTGGAGCGCCTCAAGGTGTCCGCACCCGCGGTCAGCGAGCAGATCAAGCGGCTGGAGCGGGAGGGTTACGTACGACTGTCGTCGTCCCGCACCATCGGTTTCACCCCGCAGGGGCGCTCGTACGCGAGCGCGATCGTGCGTCGGCACCGGCTGGCGGAGCGGTTGCTGGTGGACATCCTCGGTATGCCGTGGCACCAGGTACACGAGGAGGCCGGGCGGCTGGAGCACGCGATCTCGCCGGTGTTGGAAGCGCGTCTGGTGGACGTGCTCGACGACCCGGTGACCTGCCCGCACGGCAACCCGATCCCCGGTTCCAAGCGCCGGTACGCGCCGGGGCCGCTGCGACCGCTCGCCGACGTGGGCGTCGGCGAGCACGCCGAGGTCGTGTTGATGGAGGAGGACCTGCAGTCCCACCACGACACGCTGATGACGCTGCAACAGGCCGGGATCGTCCCCGGGGTGACCGTCACCGTCGAGGCGAACGGGCCCGCCGGAGTCCGGCTGACCGCAGGCGGCATGGATGTCGAACTGAGTGCCACCGCGGCGCTCGGGATTCGCGTCCGTGCCTGACGCCCGGCGCGCCCACCGGCCCGGCACGTTCCTTGCCGACGGCCATGACCTAGATTCCGGGGCATGACGGACGCCATCGCCTCGCCGGTCGACTTCGGCCTGTTCCTGCCACAGCTCGCGATGGACTTCCCCAGAATCCTCGACACCGCGCAGGCCTGCGAGGACTTGGGGCTGCACTCGGTATGGCTGATGGATCACCTGTATCCGCCGGGCTTGAAGTCGGTCGGCTCACTGGAGGCGTGGACCACCGCCACCGCGATCCTGGCTCGGACCAGCACGCTGCGGGTCGGTCACCTGGTACTGGCGAACGCCTTTCGCCATCCGGCGTTGCTGGCCAAGATGGCGACCACGCTCGACCACATCTCCGGAGGCCGGATCGAACTCGGCATCTGGTCCGGTTCGGTGCCCGAAGAGTTCGCCCAGGCCGGCATCCCGCTGCCGCCCATGCGTGAACGCTCCGAGCAGCTCGGCGAGGCGCTGCAGGTGCTGCGTTCGATGTTCACCCGGGAACGGACCACGTTCGCCGGCAACCACTACCAACTCGACGACCTGCCGAACCTGCCTGCTCCCAGCACCCCCGGCGGTCCGCGGATCCATATCGGCGGCGTGGGCGAGCGCTACACGTTGCCGCTGGTGGCACGCTACGCGGACGTCTGGAACCTTGCCGCGTTCGCCAGTAGCCAGTACCAGCACAAGCGCGCGGTCCTGGATGACCTGTGCGCTCAGGTCGGACGGGACCCGTCAACACTCGCGGTTTCGCAGCAGATCGTCATCGGGGTCGCCGCAGACGCAACCGGTGTGACAGCGGTGCAAGCGCTGGCACAGAAGCGGTACGGCGGTCCGGGGTGGGACCTGGAGCACGGGGCCTGCATCGGTACGCCGGACCAGGTGGTCCAGGGCTTGCGGCAGCGGGTCGAGCAGGGAGTGCGCACATTCCTGTGCGTACTCCCGGACCGGGGCGCGGGCAGCTCGCTCGAACTGCTCGCGCGCGAGGTGATGCCCGCGTTCCGTTGACCGGGGGCGGAGCATGTCGGTGCAGGCGGCAGTGTGCCGGGCAGAGGGAGGAAGCATGGACGCGGGCGACATTCAGGCATTGCGGATGGCGGTCCGGGCCGCCCTCGACGTGCACGCCACCCCGCGCATGGTCGAGGAGTGGGATGTCTCGCACGGCACCCCGCGATCAGTCATCACCGAGCTGGCCAAGCTCGGCGTCTGCGGCGTCACCATCCCCCCGGAATACGGCGGCGCGGGGCGGGAGGTACTAGCCGCGCTCGCGGTTGTCGAGGAGATCGGCCGGCGCAGCCACTCGCTGGCCGGGATGTACTGGGCACACGTCGCGTACGTCGGTCTCAACATCTCGGCGGCCGGGACGCAGGAACAGAAACGCCGGTTCCTGCCGGCCGCGGCACAAGGCCGGATGCTGTTCGCGTACGGCCTGTCCGAGCCGAACGTCGGTGGCGACCTCGCGAGCGTCGAGACCACCGCTGACCGGCACGGGGACACGCTGGTGGTCAATGGCGCGAAGCGCTGGACCTCGCTGGCGGACATCGCCGACTACATCTACGCGCTGGTCCGCACCGGGCCTTCCGACGAGCGCCGCCGGAATCTTTCCTTCGTGCTGATCCCGACCGACGCGCCGGGGGTGGAGATCACCCCGATCCGCACCATGGGTGACGCCGGCGTCAGCCACTGCGACGTCCGCCTTACCGACGTACGCGTTCCGGTCGAGAACGTGGTCGGCGGCGAAGCGCGCTGGAACGACGGGTGGAGCCTGCTCACCGGTCCGGCCCTGGAAATCGAGAAACTCGGCATCCCCGCGATGGCGCTGGGGATCGCGGGCGCGGCGGTGGACGAGGCCTGGGAGTACAGCCAGCAGCGAACCCAATTCGGGCAGCGGATCTGCGCGCACCAGGCGATCCGACACACGCTCGCGGACGCGCGGACGAAGCTGCACGCCTGCCGGCTCGTCCTGCAGCACGCCGGTGAACTGGTCGAGAAGGGCCAGCCAAGCGGGGTCGAGACCGCGATGGCGAAGCTGTTCGTCGCCGACACCGCGAAAGACATCGTGCTGGCCTGCCAACAGGTGATGGGCGCGTACGGATACGCGCACGGGTTCGGCATGCAGCGCTACGTCCGGGACGTGCTCGCGCTTCCGATCGTCGGCGGATCGTCAGCGATCCAACGGAACAACATCGTCAACCTGCTGAAGCTTCCGCGTGCCTGATCTCCCGCCCGGCGGCTACCAGTCCGCGCGGCCGGGCGCCGCGTCGAAACTCAGCGAGGGGGTCTCGTACCGGGCCTCGGGAATGGCATAGAGCGACTCGATACTCGCCTTCAGCAGTGGGTACGAAGCGGCCAGCGCCGCGGTCTCGTCGGCTTCCGGCACGATCCCGGCCGCCGCGATCAACTGGCCGGCCAGGGCGTCGGCCGCGCCCGGCTGGACCGGTACCGGCTGCAGGTCCGGCGGCGTCGAACCAGCCTGGCCAATGCTCTTGCGGTCTTGCGACGGGATGCGCAGGTGCCAATCGGTTGCCTGCTGGTACGCGTCACCGACCCGAAGCACCGTCGCGTCCTCGAACGGGCGACCCGCAATCTGGAAGGACAGCGGAAGACCAGCCGCGGCGAAACCCATCGGGACGGCGAGCACCGGACTTCCGGTCAAGTTCCAATAACCGGTGAAGATGGATGCGTACAACCGGTCGATCCCACCCTGCTGCATCTCCTCGATCGTCGGAGCCGGGATGCTCACGGTCGGGGTGACAACGACGTCAACGCCGCCGAACACCCCCGCGAGCTCGCGCTGCACCAGGCGCCGGACGCGACTCGCCTGGACATAATCGGCCGCGGACGCGAGCGCACCCCGGGCGAAACTCACCCGCGTCGTCGACAAGTAGTCCTGCCAGCGGGACTGCAGGTCGCCACGGTGGTAGGCGAGGGCCTCCCCGCTGAGCATCACCAGCAGTGCGGCGGACGCCGCGTCGTACCAGGGGAGGCTGATATCCACGATCCGGGCACCCAGGGCCTCGAGTGCGCCCAGCGCGGCGACGAAACGCGTCTCGAGATCAGGGTCGGCGTCCGGCCCGGTGAATCGCGGGTGCCGATCGACACCGACCCGCAGCCCGCGCAGATCCGCGTCCCGGCCCTGCAGCAACGCGGACAGGCCGTCGCCGTCGGGCGGGCCCGGCGGGTTGCCCGGATCACCATCGTCCGGACCGGTGATCGCACGGAGCACCGCGGCGCAGTCGCGTGCGGAGCGCGCCAGCGGCCCCACGTGGTCGAAGCTGTAACCCAGTGGGACACAACCCGACGTCGGCACCAGGCCGAAGGTCGGTTTCAGGCCCGAAATACCGTTCCAGGCGGCAGGAATGCGGATGCTGCCCACGCTGTCGGTACCGATCGCCGCCAGGAATTGGCCGCTCGCGACACCGTTGCCCGCGCCGGAGCTCGAGCCGCCAGGGCTACGCCCGCTATCCCAGGCGTTTCGCGGAATCGGAAACTGCCTGCCCTCTTCGGGCAGCCCGGCCGCGAATTCGAAGGTGGTGGTCTTCCCGACGACCACCGCGCCCGCCCGCTTCAGCCGACCAACCACGGGCGCGTCGCGCCCCTGTCCCCACGAGCGGTCCAGCACGACGCTGTTCGCCGTGGTCGGTCCTTCCGCCGCCGCCAGCAGATCCTTGACCCCCACCGGAATGCCCTGCAACAGGCCGTGATCCACGCCGGCCTGGAAGTCGCGGTCGGCGCGCTCCGCGCGCGCCAGGGCATCGTCGTCGAACCTCGTCACGAACGTGCCGAGCTCGCGGCAATCGTCGGCCCGCGTCAGCGCGGCACGGGTGAGCTCAACGCTGCTCGTCCGCCCGGTCCGGAGCAGCCGTGCCACCTCGACCAAGGTCAGCGGTTGCTCCGGAGAGGCGGCGCGCTGCGGCCCGACGGTGCGTGTCACCCGCGCACCGCTCCTACTCCCCGACACAGACCGCGGCGTCGCCCTTCGGTGCGGTGAATGCACCGTTCTTGACCTGGGCGTACCAGACGCAGGAGCCGACCTTCGCCGGCTTGCCCTGGGTGTAGGTCAGCGGCGGAGTCCAGCCGTCGAACGTGCTGCCGGCCGGGATCTTCCAGAGCCCGTCAAGCACGTCGGCGGAGGTGACTTCGTCCGGCGCGTTCTTCAGCGCCGCCCCGACGACCAGGCCGGCCTGCCACCCGAGCGTGGTGTATCCATTCGGGACCTGGTCGGGGAACATCTTGTGGTACGCCTCGTACCAGGGCTTTCCGGTGGTCGCGGTGCCGAACCACAGCGGCGAGAGGTTGATCCCGTAGGCGCCCTCGAACGCAGGGTTCTTGATGTTCTTCTGGTCGATGTTCGAGGCCGGCAGGATAATCTTGGGGTGGAAGTTCTGCTGAGCGCAGGACTCCAGGATGCGTGAGGCCGTGGTGCCGTCCGTCTCCGGGATGACCGTGTCGACGCCCTTATCCTTCAGCGCCAGACACTGGGCGATGTAGTCCGTCGCCGTCGTGCTGACCAGTTGCTCACCGGCATAGTCGATCTTCAACTCAGACGTGATCTGCTTGAACAACGGGATACCCGCCTTGCACGACGCGAATTCCGCGCACAGGAAGATGCCCAGCTTCGTCCCGCCGACCTCCTTGACCGCGTTGAACTGACCGGTCAGGAAGCCGATCGTGGTCGACGCGGTCGGGAAGAAGTAGGGGTTGGTCATCCATGCCTGGTCGAGCGATTCCCCACCGATCACCGGGATCTTCTTCTGCTCGACGTAGTTGATGTATCCGGCGTCCGTCCCCGACTCCATCGCGTCCACGATGGCGATGGCGTGGTCCCCCTCGACCATGCTCTTCACACCCAGCAATGCCTGCGCGACGTCCCCCTTGTCATCGCGGTAGACGATCTTGACGGGGTGCCCGGCCAAGCCACCGCTGTCGTTGACCGTCTGGGCCCACGCCTGCAAGGCGTGCAACGAGTCCAGTTCCAAGGCACCGTACGGACCGGAGTAGGTGCCGATGCTCCCGAAGACCACCGTCGACTTCGTCCCCGCTGCCGACCCGTTCGTCCCTTGGTCACTGGGAGCCGTTGAGCTACCCCCGCTGCTGCCACAGGCCGTGATACCCGCCGTGAGCAGCGCGAGCACCGCCACGCATCCAGCAACGGTGCGCCGTCCAGACATCGGACCCCCTTCGCCGGCACGAGGCCGGAAGTGAAAGCGAATTTCGCGATTTCGACTTCTCCCGAGGAATGCGCCGATGCTGCTGGACTCTCGCCCCCGCTGTCAAGACCTGGCGGAGATCGTTACCTCGGCGAGATGTTCTATGTCCGGGAAGGGACACGGGCTACAGCGAGCACGCCTTTCCCGCGGCGGCGTTGACAAAGGCCCGAGTTCTGCTGCAACCTTCCTTCGTCATCATCTATTTTCATTCGATATTTCGAATATTACGGTATATCCGCCGCCCCGAGCGGTGGCGCGATGAGGAGGCTGACGGTGGACGAGTCGTTCGTTCGCGAGGCTGTGGAGCAGGCTGAACTCAATGCGCTCCGCGTAGCGCTGTACCAGGCCACCGGCGACCCCGAGGTCGGTGCGATGACACTCGAACAGGCCGTAGTCCGAGGCGGACAGGGAGTCCTCCCCGTGGTCGCAGAACGTGACCAGCCGCGGCTGAAAGAGCTTGCCGTCCGCTTCCTGATGGACGGCGCGGCAAACCATGTCACGTCTACCCCTCCCGACGACGAGGTCGACCGGCTCATCACCATGGCCGAGGGGCATCCGCTGGATCGAGACCTCCTCCCGATGCGTCGCAGGCTGCTGTGCTTCGACGATTTCCCCCACCGGGCCGCCTGGACCGGCAGCCGTCCGCAACTGCCGGATGGCTTCCAGGTCGCCATCATCGGCGCCGGATTCAGCGGCGTCGCAATGGCCATTCAACTCGGGCTTCTCGACATCCCGTACACGATTCTCGAGCGCCGCACCGAAATCGGTGGGGTGTGGAGCATCAATACCTACCCGGACGCCCGGGTCGACACGCTGAGCGCTACGTACCAGTTCGGCTTCGAAAAGAACTACCCCTGGTCCGAGCACTTCGCTCGGCAGCCGGAGGTGCGCGGTTACCTGGAGCACATCGCGAAGAAGTACGGGGTGTACGAGCACATCCAGTTCGGGCACGACGTGAAGGTTGCGCGCTTCGATGAGACGACGTCCCGCTGGGACCTGCGGGTCGACGCAGGCGACGGTCGCGAACTGCGCCTCCAGCCGAACGTGCTGGTCAGTGCCTCCGGCCTTTTCGCGACGCCGAAACCGCTCGACGTCGCCGGGGCTGGCGAGTTCCAGGGGGAGATGCTCCACACCACCCAATGGGGCGCGGAGCACACCGCGAAGGGCAAGCGCGTCGCCGTCATCGGCAACGGCTCGACCGGCGTACAGCTGCTGTCCCGAGTTGCCGCGGACGCATCCCAGCTCTTCGTGTTCCAGCGGACCCCGCAGTGGATCAGTCCGCGCGAACGCTACGGGGAGCCGATAACGCCCGAGGGCCGCTGGCTACTCGATTCGATGCCGTACTACTGGAACTGGAGCCGCTATATCGCCGTGATGCCGCTGTTCGACGCCCGCGAGCTGCTGGTGCCGGACGAGGAGTGGATCGCCCAGGGCGGCCACGTCAACGAGCGCAGCGACAAAGTCCGGGAAGGCCTGACCGCCTACATCAAAGCGCAGGTCGGCGACCGGCCAGATCTCGTCGAGAAGCTGGTTCCGGACTATGCGCCGATCGCGCGTCGACCTGTCGTGGACAACAACTGGTACAAGACGCTGACACTCGACCACGTCGAACTGGTGACGACACCGATCAACCACATCACCGAACACGCCGTCGTCACCGAGGAC
>Ga0164242_10008479_pt1 | contig 11154 bp, 4 predicted proteins | sample OricomgcompostMG_FD_108783 | JGI IMG/M metagenome (GOLD analysis project Ga0164242, IMG submission 108783) | Miracle-Growth compost microbial communities from Emeryville, California, USA - Original compost - Miracle growth compost (MG) ...
CAGTCCGCGCAGCTTCACCTGGCGCATCGGGCAGGTCTGCTTGAGCCATCCAAATGCCGTCTCGATCAGCCATCGGCGGCTCAGGCTGATGGCGTAGCCAGGATGTCGTGTCGTCCTGCGGTCGAGGTTGGAGCGGCGTCCCTTCTCGTTCTTGGTGACATGCGCGGTGACGTTCAACTCGCGTGTGGCCACGATGAAATCCTTGCTGTCGTAGGCCTTGTCCGCGCCTACGGTGATGCGACGTTTGCGGTCTTTTTGCTTATCCTCGAGCATCAGCAACGCGGCTTCGCGCTCGGCGTATCCGTCTGCTTGCGTCACCATGGCGGCGGCGATCAGGCCGTTGCGGTTCTCCACCAGCGTGTGGCCCAGATAGGCCAGATGCGACTCCTTGCCGTAGCTCTTCTTGTACAGCAGCGCGTCCGGGTCGGTGGTCGATTCATGCGTGTCGTTCGAGCGCTTCTGGCCATGGAAGTTCGCGCCGTCGCTGCCATCGGAATCGGAACCATCCTTGGCGCGGAAGCTCTTGTGCGAGGCCCAGGCCTGGATCAGCGTGCCGTCGACGGTGAAGTGGTCGTCACTCATGAAGCGCTTCGCCTGCCGGTTCACCGCCGCGAAAAACTGTTGCGCCACCTCGCTCGTGAGCAGCCGGTCGCGGTTCTTCGAGAACACCGCATGGTTCCACACCGCGTCGTCCATGCCCAGCCCGACGAACCAGCGGAACAGCAGGTTGTAGTCGATCTGCTCCACCAACTGCCGCTCCGAGCGGATCGAGTAAAACGCCTGCAACAGCAGCGCCCGCAGCATGGACTCGGGCGCAACCGACGAGCGGCCTGTGGCCTTATAGAGCTTGTCGAACTCCGCGTCCAGCGACTGCAGCACCTCGTCCGTCAGCCTGCGAATCTCACGCAACGGGTGATCCTGAGGAACTCGCTGCTCCAACGTCAAATAGCTGAACATACTGTCCTGAACTCGCTCGTCTCCACGCATACTCCCTCTGCTTGATCTGCACATGCTGACGCACGCTGGCAGGTACGCCCAGCGAACGCAACGCCTGCACCACCAGCGGTACCCCGCCCCAAGCGGTCAACGTTTCCTGCAGCGGCTCATCATCCACTTCAAACAACAGGGGAGACTCGGTCGGGGAGGGCTTTCTGGACTGGATCACACCCTCAGTTTAGCCGCGCCCCGCACCCCGCAGGTGCAAAAAAATCATCCCCACACTTCGACACATTCGCTGCCAACCCACCATCAACGCGCCGCTCCACAGTCCCTGCATTTTTCGCCTCCTGCTTATCGACGGATTAGGGGGAAGTATTTATGTATTGACACCTGTGATTCAAGTATGGCTAAATGTTTGCACTTGAAACAAATGCATTAGCGAAACAAACAGAAAGATTTTGGGAGGTGGTATGCGTCGTATATGCAATGTGACTCTGGGTGTCAGAAAAGAGACCTTGAACAAGATGGTGGTGAACCGTATTTCATATGTGGCGTTGTTTTTTTTGACAGCAATCTTCATGATGGACCTGAGCGGAGCCCTCGCGCAGACCACGGGACAGGGAGCCTTGCAAGGCACAATCACTGATTCAACCGATGCGGTCATTCCAAATGCAAGCGTCAGAGCGGTGGACCAGGCAAGCAACGTGGCCACAATACGCGTGAGTTCAGGATCCGGACTTTACAACATTACCCCTCTGATTCCAGGCGTCTACACCATTACGGTAACGGCCTCCGGGTTCAAGGTGCTTACGCAAAAAAACATTGAAGTTAATGGACTGACCGTGACTGGATTGAACATAAAACTGAGTGTGGGCAGTCCTGAGCAGACAGTGACCGTTACCGAGGCCCCACCTCTGCTACAGACCACGAACGCTTCGATTGGTGCGGTCATTACCAATGAAACATATGAGGCGCTGCCGCTGATAATGAATAACCAGCAGCGGGATCCCACCTCCTTAGCCAGTCTCGCCCCAGGCGCGCAAGGCGGCGCGCGCGCTCCGATCTTCTCGGGAACCGGCAACTATCTGGCCGAGGTCTACATCAACGGTATCCCCACGACTACCGTGAACCAGCAAGGCGATAACCGTGTCGTATCCAATGGCGTTCCGGTCGAGTCCGTAGACCAGCTTCAGATTATCTCGAGCGCGCCTTCCGCGGAGTATCAGGGAGCGGGTGTCATCGGCTTCTCTATTAAATCCGGCGGGGCCAAATATCATGGACAGGTGGTCGACCTGATCCGTAATACTGCCTTCGACACATGGGGCTTCCCAGGAAACTCCCAGACCAAGGCCTCAATCGTCGACGGCGTTATCACCCAGGTCCCCGCCGGTAAGAACGTGGAACATCAGAATGAACTCTCGGCCTCTATCGGCGGTCCTATCCCGTTGACACGGGGAAAAGGGTTCTTCTTCGTCAACTACGATAAATTTCACGGGAGTCAAGGCGTAGCTCCTGGCGTGTTCACTGTTCCAACTGCCCTGATGAAGGCCGGCGACTTCACGGAACTTGGAAGCGGGACTTATATCTATGACCCTACGACTAATTCTTGCTCCGGTTCGAACTGCACCCGTCAGCCCTTCATGGGACTGAAAAATGGGGTACAGACCGCCAATATCGTTCCCTCAAGCTACATCTCGCCAATCTCGCAGTACGAGCAGAAGTTTCTCCCTGATCCCAACCTTCCCGGTCTCGTGAATAACTACATTACCGGCGGCACCTCCGGCTACGATAATCACGAGTTGGTGTTCAAAGTGGATTACGACCTGACGCCATCCCAGCGAGTCTCCTTTGCGTATTCACACGGTGTCCGGCAATCCGTAGGCTACGGCGCGAACCTTCCGCTCCCGTATACGGCCTCCGACAGTTCGTCGATCTCGCCTACTTTTCTGCTCTTCGAGCACAGCTTCACCGTCACTCCACATATGGTGAATCAATTTACATATGGCTTTACGCGCTTTCCTCAACCCGTTCTGGCTCCTACCGATGGGCTGAAGCCCTATCGCGGCGGTCCCGACGTTGGCATTGGCGGACTGCCTCCTGGACAGGCTTCGGGTAACTTTCCTGGCAGCGCTTTCGGTACAACGACTGCTTTCCCGAACGGGTTTTCACCGTGGACAGAGGGAGGCGCCTCCGACGCGAGCCACGTCGTTGTTCCCAACGCCTTCACTCTCGTGGACAATTTCGTATGGACCAAGGGGCAACATAACCTGACGTTCGGCATTCAGACACAGTGGCTACAGGACAATACCTCGTCACAGAGCAGTCCATCCGGCATATATACGCAATCGTGGGCAGGTGTCTCTACGGCAAACTACGTGGGCAACACCCTCAACAGCACAACGACTGGCTATTCCTACGCGAGCTTTTTGCTGGGTGCAGTGAACAGCGGGGCGACTTCTGTGCCTCTCTTCACTGAGACGGCAGGCCGTTTCCATCCAATCTCCCCCTATATTCAGGACGATTGGAAGATCCGCCCGAATCTCACTCTCAACCTGGGACTACGTTATGATTTTCTGCCGCCTTATCATGAGGATCAAGACCGTTTCAGTTTTTTCAATCCGAATGCAATTAATCCGCTTACTGATTCCCCTGGACAACTTGAGTTTGCCGGCTATCGCGGCGCGGCAATCAGTTGCCAGTGCAGGACCCCTGTCAAGCCCTACTATAAAAACTGGGGGCCTCGGCTTGGTCTCGAGTTTTCTCCGGATGAGAAGACAGTATTCCGTGCCGGTTTCGCAGTTGCCTACTCTCACGCGGGCGGTGTGGGTGGTCGAGGAGCCAACGCCACAAGCGGGCCAAGCCAGAGTGGTTTCGGGTCGAGCATCATTCTTCCCTCTGCATCCAATACCGGCGTTGATGCCGGCCCATCCTACTACTTAAACAATAGTGCTGCCTTCATTGCCGCAGGGCTGGCTAACACAAACTTCGGTGGTCCCGGATATACCATTCCTGCTCCTACAGGACCGAGTGCCGCATCTCTCACTCTGGGAACTGGAAACTATGTGGATGGCAGCGGTAAATATGTCACCCCAGGGGGCGCACCCGGTTACGCTGACCCTTATCTATCAGGTCGTGCCCCGGAATTTATCTTCTACAACCTCGGCATGCAGAAAGTCATTACCCAAAACCTGACGATCACGCTGAGCTATGCCGGCAGCGAGTCACATTTTGTCGCAGGTGCCGGTGTTCCGGGTTTCTGGTCGGGACAACTCGATCCGGCATACGTCGCGGCACTCGGATCGACCTTAGCCAGCGATGGAGCAACCAATATCCTGAACGCACAGGCGACATCGGCAAATATTGCCATCGCTCAAGCGGCTGATCCCGCCGTCAAAGTACCTTATCCCGGATATGCTGCTGCTGGCGCCATCAACACGAAACCGACTATTGCCCGCATGCTCCAGCCCTTCCCACAGTATTCCAGTCCTCCGTCAGCTACATACGATAACGTCGGCAATATCAGCTACAACGCCTTTGAGCTTACGTTGAAACAGCGTGAATTCAAAGGTGTCAGCTATACCCTTAACTACACTTACTCTCGCAATATAGGCGACGATGGAACGACCCGCAGCGCCTTTCCGGTTCCAGCAATTGCATCCTCGAACGGTCATGCAATCGCTGGAAATAACCGTGCCGATCGCGATATTGTCGCAACCAATGTTCCGCAGAATCTAAACTTTTACGGTTTGGCTAAATCACCGTTTGGCAAAAATAAGATCGGCGCAAACAATTGGCTCGTCCGCAATCTTGCCGGAGGATGGCAATTGGCGGGAATCTTTTCATACAACTCGGGCAATCCTGTCTTTGTAATCGCCTCAGGCTGCACGTTTCCGGCTACAGGGACTTGCATGCCCGATCTTGTAGAGGGCAAACTCAATTCGATCCGCAAAAATGGAAAATTTGGTGGGCCGGGCGTTACATATGCAAACTACACGAAACAGTCCTATCTCGATCCCAGCGCATTTTCTGCACCCAATTCTTTTCCGCTGCCTGCCGGCGCAAAAAAGGGGGCTGTTGCGGTCACCAAGATTGGAGATTCGCCACGTAGTTCCCTCAATATTTCCAACCCGAGCCAATATAATCTCGATGCTGCTGTACAGCGAAGCTTCAACGTCACTCCGGAACGTGTGAAATTCGTATTCCGGGCAGACTGCTTCGATGTGACAAACAAGGTGGCATTTTCCATGCCCCAGACGCAAACATGGTCTCAGGCAGAAGCAACCAATCCCGGTTCTACGGCCTTTGGCAAGCTCACCGGCGCCAGCGGAAACCGAAAGTTTCAATTTTCAGGCCGGATTACATTTTGAACTGGTCCAACTTGCTTCGATTTACAGAGGGGGGTCTCCTGCTGGAAGAGGCCCTCTGTCATTATCAATTCCGAACACACATGAGGAAAGAGGAAACTGATGTCACGACGTGATCTATCTCGCCGCGAATTTATGGGAGCCGCTGCATTTGCGGCGGTAGGACTGCCAGTCGTGCTTAGGCCTGAGCATTCGGTGTTTGCTGCGGCCCGGACTACGTCCTATGCTCCGCCGCAATCTCCCCGGTCCATGCTGAACTTCAATTACGACTGGAAGTTCATCCGCGAAGATGTCGCGGGCGCCGAGGTTCCGGCCTTCGACGACTCCAAGTGGTCCACGGTCGCAACACCGCACAGCTTCAACGATGTTGACTCCTACCGCGAACTCATCTCGCATAGCGGCGGCGACCGCGGCACATACAAAGGCCTCTCGTGGTACCGCAAGCACTTCAAGCTGCCTGCGGAGCTTGCCGGCCACAAGGTCTTCATCGAGTTCGAGGGAATGCGGCAGGCTGGGGACATTTACCTCAACGGCAAGCAGGTCGGCCTGTACGAGAACGGCATTACAGCGTACGGGATCGACATCACGGATGCATTGCATCTGGGTGCGCAGGAGAATGTGCTTGCGGTAAAAGTGGACAACACGACGACTTACAAGGAACGCGCCTTCTGCATGGCGAACCCGAAGAATGCCGACGGCTCACCCTGTGTCGGTGCCCCATTTGAGTGGAATGCGAACGACTTTAATCCGGACTTTGGAGGCATCAACCGGGCTGTGTGGCTGCATGTGACGGGGCCCATCCACCAGACGCTGCCGCTCTATTACGGGCTGGAGCAGCAGGGGGTTTACGTTCACGCCGGGAACTTCGATGTGGCGAAGAAGACGGCGGACGTGACGGTGGAGGCGGAGGTGAAGAATGGCTCCGGCAGCCGGGCGACGGTGGGACTGTCGGTGGTCGTGGTGGATGCGAGGGGCCATGTGCAGGGCAAGTTCGACGGCGACCCGGTGGATATGGTGGACGGCGAACAGAGCGTGCAGATGGCGACGGGGAGCCTGACGGGGTTGCGCTTCTGGAGCACGGAAGACCCCTGCATGTACGACGTGTATACGATTCTGAAGGTGAATGGGAGGGTGGTGGATGTAAACCGGCTGGAGACGGGCTTCCGCAAGACCGAGTTCAAGGGCGGCGTGGGAATGGGCGGCGTATACATCAACGACAAGTTTGTCTATCTGAAAGGATTTGCGGAACGTTCGGCCGACGAGTGGGCTGCCGTGGGAGCGGGCTATCCAGACTGGATGCACGACTTCACGGCGAAGCTTGTCCGGGAGTGCCACGGCAACTACATGCGCTGGATGCATGTTTCACCGCAGAAGGTCGATGCCGATTCGTTCGCTCGGTTCGGGATCATCCAGGTCTGTCCTGCAGGCGATAAAGAGCGCGATGTGCAGGGCCGGCAGTGGGAGCAGCGCGCCGAGGTGATGCGGGACTCGATGATCTACTTCCGGAACAACCCGAGCATTCTTTTCTGGGAGGCCGGCAACACGGTGGTCACAGTGGAACAGATGCAGCAGATGCTAGCGTTGAAGGCGCAGTGGGACCCCGCCGGCGGACGGGTGCTGGGGTATCGCGACAACGATGACGCGGCGGCGAACCAGGCGCTGACGCCGCTCTCGGACTACTACGGAGTGATGATCGGGCAGGCGCCGCAGACAGACGAAATTACGCAGCCGGGGCAGATCTTCCGCGGGTACAGCGTGGAGAGACGGGACAAGGCACCGATCATCGAGATGGAGGACTTCCGTGATGAGGGCGCGCGCCGCATGTGGGACGACTTCTCTCCGCCTTATTACAACGCGAAAAAAGGGCCGAACGATACCTGGATGCGCTCCGGATATCTGTACACCTCGGAGAGCTTCGCTCTGGCCGGCGTCAAGCGTTACTGGGAGTATTGGGAGAACCGCATTTCGAACACCAATCCGGCACATTCCAAGTGGTCCGGGTATTGCTCTATCTACTTCACCGACGAGGACGCCGACGGCCGGCAGGATTCAAGCGAGGTCGCCCGGGTCAGCGGCAAGGTGGACGCAATGCGTCTGCCGAAAGAGATCTACTTCGCCTATCGCGTGATTCAGAATCCGCAGCCAGACCTTCATATTCTCGGCCACTGGACCTACCCGACAAACCCGACAGCGGGCCCAGATGCAGGGAAGGGAAAGACCGTGAAGACCGTCTATGTCATCGCCAATACGGAATCGGTGGAGCTCATCGTCAATGGAAAGTCACATGGTGTCAATTCGAAGCCGGAGAATGGATGGGTGTTTTCCTTCCCCGAGGTTGAGTTTGCTCCGGGCAGTCTGAAGGCCATTGGAAGGAACAGAGCGAAGATCGCGGCGCAGCACGAACTGACGACGGCGGGGCCGGCGGCTGCGATCAAGCTGACGTCAATCCTTGGTCCGAAAGGCTTACGGGCTGATGGCGTGGACATCGCACTCATCGATTTCGAGGTAGTGGACGCTAAAGGGAAACGCTGCCCGACAGACGATGCGCGGGTCGATTTCGCCTGCACCGGACCGGGCATCTGGCGCGGCGGATATAACAGCGGCAAGATCAATTCAACCAACAATCTGTATCTGAATACCGAACTCGGGATCAACCGCGTAGCCGTCCGCTCAACCCTTACGCCCGGTACGATTACGGTCACGGCTAAACGGGAAGGCCTGAAGTCAGCCCAGATTCAGATTGTGGCCAATCCGGTGGTCATCACCAACGGCATTGCAACCTTCTGGCCGCAGCACTTACCAGGACCCGCTGAGAAGTAGGACTTCTCGCGCTTCGTGAATTGCGAAGACTGCGGGATAGTTTTGAAAGGTTGTGCCATGACCGGAGCAAAAGTGCTCATCGTCTCTGCGTTTCTCGCAGTCGCAGTTTTCTTCTCCTCCAATGCAGTTGCAGAGCGAACCGCTGCCGCTTCACCCAGGGTCGAAAAAGCCATCGTGAACTCGCCCGTCACGCTCACCGACAACGGCGATAGTTGGATCCTGGATAACGGTATTCTTAAAGCCACCATCAGCAAACGCGACGGCAATCTGACCGCGCTCGTCTATCACGGTGTCAGCATCATCGACCGTGGACGTTGCTGGGAACAGTTACCCTCCGGCACCGTTACCTCCCGCGTGACCATCGACCCCACGACTAACGGCGGTCAACGCGCGGAGGTCGCCGTAAAAGGCATCAACCCCCGCAGCATGGACATTGAGACGCGCTTCGCCATGGAGCGCGGTACCAGCGGCTTCTACACCTACGATGAGTTCCACCACCCGGCCTCGTACCCACTCCTGCACATCGGAGAAAGCCGCTTCATCCTTGAGGATATGAATCCGGACTTCGACTGGCTGTCGGTCGACAAGGACCGCAACATGCTCATGAGCAAGGCGCCCGAGAACGTCGAAATTCATGCCAAGGAGCAGAGCATCTACACCTCCGGAATCTATAAGAACTCCGTCGAGCACAAGTACAGTTACAACGCGCGGATGTATAAGCTCACCGCCTGGGGCTGGTCCAGCACCAAGGACCACATCGGTGTCTATTTCATTAATCCATCCAACGAGTACATTGGCGGCGGCCCGGACAAGCTGGATCTCGTCGCTCACCTCTCGGCTCCCGGATCGCCGTCCCTGCAACCGATCCTGCTCGACTATTGGAGCTCCGGGCACTACGCCGGGGGCGACAACACCGAGGTTCCTGAGGGAGTGGAATGGACCCGGGTTGTCGGTCCGATCTTCGTCTACTTCAATGCGCTGGACCACCCCGAGAATCCATCTCAGGCTGAACTGGATAAGCTGCAGGCCACCTCCGGAAGTGGCATGCCTGCCGTGCCCGCGGAATGGCGCTCCGACAGCCTCGCTCTATGGAACGACGCGGTCCAGAAGTCGAAGTCGATACGCGCTGCCTGGCCGTACAACTGGGTGGAAGGCATGGATTACCCTCACAAAGCGGAGCGCGCCACCGTCACCGGAAGAATTGTGCTCAACGATCCTCAGGCAGCATCCAGGATTCTTCCCAATCTGAACGTTGGGCTCACACACGCGAACTTTCAGGGCTCGAACAGCGGCTATGCGCTTCGCGCTGGAAACGGTCCCATCGTCACCTGGCCGCATGACGGAAACTACTATCAGTTCTGGACCGAAGGCAGCGCGGACGGCAGATTCACAATTGCTAACGTGCGGCCGGGAACCTACACACTGCATGCCTTTGCCGACGGAGTGCTCGGTGAATATGCCAAGGCCGACATCACGGTTGAAGCGGGCAGGAAGATCGATCTGGGCAAACTCGACTGGCAACCTGTCCGCTACGGGAAACAGATCTGGGAGATCGGCTATCCTGATCGCACCGGCGACAAGTTCTTCAAAGGCGACGATGCTAACTACTGGCTATGGGGCTGGCCGCTGCGTTATAGCGGCCTCTTCCCCAACGACATCACCTACACCATTGGGAAGAGCGACTATCGCAAAGACTGGTTTTTCGAGCAGGTACCTCACTCGAGCACCACTGCCTGGCTAAATCCCGCCGCCAAGGACCCGTACAACCAACGGTTCGGCTGGGTAAACATCCCCACAGGCACTCAGGATGTGTGGCATGAATGGGGCCACGGCCACGCTACCACATGGACGGTGAAATTCACCATGCCCAAGGCTTCGAAGGGTGTGGCCATACTGCGCATCGCGCTCGCGGGCGCCGACGGCGGCGCAGGGTCGGCCATAGGCAGAAGGGGGCGGCCCGCCGGAGGCAATTCGTCCTCTCTCGGCTCGAATCCGCCAGGCGGTCTCATCATCGCCGTCAACGGACAGACCGTTGGCACTCTTCATCCGGTCGCGACCAATGCTCTGCGCTACAACACTGATATGGGCGTCTGGTATCAGTATGCGCAGAAGTTCGACGCCTCCATGCTGAAGGCCGGCAAAAACTCCTTCACCTTCACGGTGCCGGCCGGTGACGTCACGACCGGCGTGGTGTGGGACTATGTCCGCCTGGAGCTAAACGACGGCAGCATGCCCTATCCCACGCTGTCCGAGAGCGGAAGGGTAGACGCTCCAAACCCGTCGGTCGCCCCATGATTGGGGCCGAGCCGCAGGCAACATCGAGTACTCGTCATCAACGGCTCTGTCGCAAAGTCTTGTTGGTCGCGTGAGAATGGACGGAACGCGAGCGGAGCCAGTCATGTCAGATTTCAAGTGGCGTCAGTTTGAAGGCGAGACCATTCTATGGGCAGTGCGTTGGTACTGCCGCTATGGCATCAGCTATCGTGATCTGGAGCAGATGATGGGTGAACGCGGCGTACCCGTCGATCACTCCACGAGCTACCGTTGTGTTCAGAGGTACGCACCGGAGATCGAAAAGCGGCTGCGCTGGCAGTGGCGTCGCCCGAAATCAACGAGCTGGCGGGTCGATGAGACTTATGTGAAGGTTCACGGGCAATGGGCCTATCTGTACCGGGCGCTCGACAAGCATGGAAACACGATCGATTTCTATCTCTCCCCGACACGGAACGCCAGAGCGGCGAAACGCTTTCTCGGCAAGGCTCTGACCGGTTTGAAGCAATGGGATTTGCTTTTCATAGCTAATTCCTTGTGTACGTCTGTGTTGAGCGAGAGCGCACGTCATCGCTCTGCATCTGAGGTGTTAGGCTTTTGATTCTCATCCAGTTCGAGGCGAAGGTAATCCCAGACGACGCCGCTTTGCAGATCGCCTCCGGGGACGGTGAAGGTCATGGAGTTTTCGCCGGGTTTGAACAGCGCTGCGTCGAACTTCAGCGTGCGTTGCTGATTGAGTCCCTTGTCGGCGTTGTAGCGG
>Ga0164242_10008480_pt1 | contig 11153 bp, 11 predicted proteins | sample OricomgcompostMG_FD_108783 | JGI IMG/M metagenome (GOLD analysis project Ga0164242, IMG submission 108783) | Miracle-Growth compost microbial communities from Emeryville, California, USA - Original compost - Miracle growth compost (MG) ...
CAAGGCCTCGCTCGCCACCGAGTCGTGGCTCTCGGCGGCCTCCTTCCAGGAGACCACCCGAGTCCTCACCGACGCGGCGATCAACGGTCGCTCCGACAGCCTCCGCGGCCTGAAGGAGAACGTGATCATCGGTAAGCTCATCCCGGCCGGTACCGGCCTCGAGCGCTACCGCAACATCCGGGTCGAGCCGACCGAGGAGGCCCGCGCCGCGGCCTACTCGGTCACCGGCTACGACAGCTACGACTACGACTTCAGCAACACCGGGTCGGGTCAGGCGGTCGCGCTGGACGACTTCGACTTCGGTTCGTACCAGAACTGAGCGCAGCGAAGTCCTGGTGTAAGAACCAGATCCAGTAAGACAAGGCCCTCCCGCGCTTGCGCGGGAGGGCCTTGTCGCATCGAGATCCAGCCGCGCTCGCCGATGGTAAGGACGGCGATACAACCTCCCCGATGGGTACCGGAGTGATGCAGGTATCCCCACCAAGGAGGTACGACGATGAAGGTATTCCGGGCCATCCTCGGAACCGCACTGCTCGGCGGTGCCCTCGCGGCGCTCCCCGCCGGCACCGCCCAGGCCGCCGCGCCCGCGTGCGGCGCCAGCGACCTGAGCGTGAGCTTCCATGTCCGTGGCGCAGCCGCCGGCAGCCTGTACGGCGTACTGCGCTATCGCAACGTGACGGGCCACAGGTGCCGCACCGGCGGGTACGGCGGGCTCTCGTTCGTCGGCGGCCACCACGGCCGTCAGATCGGGGCCGCGGCGGTCCGTGCGCCGGGCACGCCGGTGCGCTCGTTCGTGCTCAAGCCCGGACAGCGAGCGGTGAGCAAGGTGGAGATCGCGCAGACCGCCAACTACGACAAGTCGCTGTGCCGGCCGAAGCGGGTCGACGGCTTCCGGGTCTATGTGCCGAACTCCCGTGCCAGCGAGTTCGCGCCGTACAAGACGCGGGCCTGCTCGCGGAAGGTGATCAAGACGTTCAGCCCGCAGTTGAGCCACCAGGCGCTGAAGAAGAAGGGCTGACGAGCGAGATCAGCGCCGCCAGCGCATCCAGAGCAGGGCGCCGAGGTAGGCGACGGCGCCCACCGCGGCCAGCTCGAAGTACGGCGAGCCGTCGTCTCCACGGGCGATCTCGATCAGGCCCAGGGCCAGGATGGCAACCATCAGCACCCCGCCCATCACGACCGTCGCATCGCGGTCCAGGGCGTTGATCCGCTCGTCCTCGCGGTCGAGCAGGCCCTTCATCGTCTCGCTGTAGCGGCCGGCGAGCACGTACCCGGCCGCCACCACGAGCATGGTGACGAAGCCGCCCAGGGCGAAGCCGCGCTGACCGCCGACCAGCCCGACGACGAGGTAGGCGACCCCGGCGAGCACCGCGGTCGCGGGGACCGCCCATCGGCCGCAGTACCAGGGCTTGCTATTCGTCGACATCGAACACCTCTTCCACTGTGGTCTCGAAGAACCGGGCAATGGTGATGGCCAGTGGCAGCGACGGCAGGTACCGCCCGGTCTCGATGGAGTTGACCGTCTGCCGGGAGACACCGAGTGCTGCCCCCAGGTCGGCCTGGGAGAGGCCGCGGTCGCCGCGCAGGGCCCTCACCTCGTTCTTCATGTGTCAAACATGCTTTACATTGGCGCGTCATGTCAAGTCTGCTTGACATCGGTCCTCGTGACCGGGTGTCTCCGGACGTCTGGGAAGATGGGCGGGTGAACGACGTCCTTCCCTCCTCGACCGACGTGCTGGTGGTCGGAGCGGGGCCGGCGGGGTCGTCGGCGGCCGCATGGCTGGCCCGGTCCGGGGTCGACGTACTGCTCGTCGACGCGGCCGTCTTCCCGCGCGACAAGACGTGCGGCGACGGGCTCACGCCGCGTGCGATCGCCGAGCTCACCCGGCTCGGACTCGAGGACTGGGTCCGCACCCACACCGTCAACCGGGGCCTGCGGGCACACGGGTTCGGGCAGACCCTCGAACTGCGCTGGCCCGGCCCAGGATCGGACACCGGGCTGCCGGACTGGGGCTCGGCCGTCGCCCGCACCGAGCTCGACGACCACCTGCGGACCACCGCGATCAAGGCCGGTGCGGTGGCGGCGGACGGGCTGCGTGCCGTCGACGTACGCCGGGGGAGCGGGGGGCGCGTCGAGGCGGTCGTCCTCACCTCCACAGACCCCGCGGGCGGGACGACCGAGATCGCATGCCGGCGGGTCATCGTCGCCGACGGGGTGCGCTCGCCGCTGGGCAAGGTGCTCGGCCGGGAGTGGCACCGCGACACGGTGTACGGCGTGGCCGGGCGCTCCTACGTCACCTCCGACCGGACCGACGACCCGTGGATCAGCTCCCACCTCGAGCTGCGCGATGAGAGCCGGCAGGTGCTCTCGGGCTATGGCTGGGTCTTCCCGCTCGGGACCGGCGAGGTCAACCTCGGCGCCGGCACGCTGGCCACGGCGAAGCGGCCGGCAGCGGTCGCGATCAAGCCCTTGATGCGGCTCTATGCGGAGTCGATCCGCGCGGAGTTCGGCCTGTCCGGCGAGCTGCGTGCCGAGGCCTCCGCGCTGCTGCCGATGGGCGGTGCCGTCTCCGGCGTCGCGGGGCCCAACTGGGCACTCATCGGCGACGCCGCCGGCTGCGTGAACCCGCTCAACGGCGAGGGGATCGACTACGGCCTGGAGACCGGGCGGCTGATCGCGGAGACGGTCACGGCGGCCCCGAACGTCACGCTGAGCGACCTCTGGCCGGCACTGCTGCGCGAGCACTACGGCGAGGCGTTCTCGATCGCCCGCCGGCTGGCCGGCGTGGTGACGGTGCCGCGGCTGCTCGCCGCCGCCGGGCCGGTCGGCATGCGCTCGGACTGGCTGATGACGCTGGCGCTGCGCTGGATGGGCAACCTGGTCACCGACGAGGACCGGGACCGGGCCGCACGGCTGTGGCGCTGGGCCGGACGCCGGTCGATCGCCCTCGACCACCGGCCGCCGTTCACGTGAGCAGGGGTGCCGGCAAGCGGCTGCCGCGGCGACAGCGGGTGGCGGCGTACGCGATCATCCAGCGGGTCGCGGGTGAGCCGCAGATCCTGCTGAGCAGGCTCTCCGAGATCGTCACCGAGGACGAGGTGTGGACCCTGCCCGGCGGGGGACTCGACCACGGCGAGGACCCGCGCGCCGCGGTCATCCGGGAGGTGCGCGAGGAGACCGGTCTGGAGGCGACGGTCGGGGAGACCGCACACGTCTTCAGTCACCACGCCCGCCGCACCTGGCGGGGACGTCCGGTCGACGCGCACGCGCTCCGGATCGTGTACGACGGATGGGTTGCGGCCGATGCGCCGGCGCCGCGCACTGTCGAGGTCGGCGGGACCACGTCCGAGGCGGCGTGGAAGCCGCTCGCTGCGGTGTTGGACGGCACGGTGCCGACGGTCCCGCTGGTGCGGGATGCGCTTGCCGCCCACCGGCCGGCGCGGGTGCAGCGGGTGTCGGCGTACGCGCTGGTCCGGCGGGTCTCGACAGGCTCAACCAGCGAGGTGCTGCTGGTCCGCAACTCGGTGCATGGACCGCTGCCGGGGCAGTGGAGCCTGCCCGGCGGGGGCGTGGACTTCGGCGAGACGCCGGAGGCGGCGCTCGTGCGAGAGGTCCGCGAGGAGACCGGCGTGACCTGCACGGTCAACGGCATCGTCGCCGTCGACGACCTCCAGCTCACCGGGAACGCGCCGAGTGGGCGGCTCGAGGAGTTCCAGGGGATCCACCTCGTCTATGCGGCGGCGCTGCCCGCCGACGCGCTTCCTCGGACCGATCCCGGCGATCGGACGACCGATGCGGTCGAGTGGGTCTCCATCGCCGCGATCGAGGCGGGCGAGGTGCCGGTGCGCGACGTGGTGCGCACGGCGCTGGCGGCGTTACGAGCCCGCTAGATTGGCGGAGTGACCGAGACTGTCTTCACCTATGCCGCGCCGGCGCTGAAGTTCGGGACCGGCGCGTCGGCCGAGATCGGCTATGACCTGAGCAAGTACGACCCCAAGCGAGTGCTGCTGGTGACCGATCCGGGCGTCGCGGCGACCGGGCACCCGCAGCGGATCGCCGAGCAGATCGCAGCCACCGGACCGGGCGGAGCGGGGCCGGCTGTGGTGGTCTTCGACCAGGCACACGTCGAGCCGACGGATGCGTCCTTCGCGGCGGCGATCGAGTTCGCCCGCAGCGAGGGGCGGTTCGACGCGATCGTGGCGGTCGGCGGCGGGTCCTCGATCGACACGGCGAAGGCGGTCAACCTGCTGGTGACCAACCCCGGCGAGCTGATGGACTACGTCAACGCGCCCGTGGGCAAGGCGCTCGCGCCGGTCAAGCCGCTGCTGCCGCTGGTCGCCGTACCGACGACGACCGGGACCGGCGCGGAGTCGACCACCGTGTGCGTGCTTGACGTCCTGGCGCTCAAGGTGAAGACCGGCATCTCGCATGCGGCGCTGCGGCCGACCCTGGCCGTCGTCGACCCGGCGCTGACGATCACCCAGCCGAGCATGGTCACCGCGAGCGCGGGGATGGACATCCTCTGCCACGCCCTGGAGTCCTACACCGCCTTGCCCTACACGGCCTTCGAGAAGAAGGCGCCCGAGCAGCGGGTGCCCTACTGCGGGGCCAATCCGGTCGCGGACATGTGGTCGGAGCGGGCGATGGGGCTGCTGGCGAGCTCGTTCCGCACCGCGGTCGCCCACGGTGACGATGTCACCGCGCGCGAGGAGATGGCGATGGCCGCCACCTTCGCCGGCCTCGGCTTCGGCAACGCCGGCGTGCACATCCCGCACGCCGACGCCTACCCGATCGCCGGCCGGGTGCGCGACTACGCGCCGCCCGGCTATCCCGACGGCCACCCGGTGATCCCGCACGGCATGTCGGTGGCGCTGACCGCGGCCGAGGCGTTCCGGTTCACCTTCGACGCCGCGCCCGAGCGGCACCTGCGTGCCGCCCAGCTTCTCGACCCCAACGCGTCGGTGCGCGGCAGCGACGCCGGCCCGGACACGCTGCCGCAGGTGCTGATCGCGCTGATGCGCGACATCGGCATCCCGAGCGGCCTCGCCGAGGTCGGGTACGGCGAGGGCGACGTGGACGATCTGGTGGAGGGCGCGCTCAAGCAGGAGCGGCTGCTCTCGATCGCACCGAAGCGTCCCACCGCCGACGACCTGGCAGGCATCTTCCGGCGCTCGATGGGACAATGAGCGCGTGACGCTGACCGTTGCTGACCTGGCCGCTGCCGACCTGGCGTCCGAGCTGCGCGCGCGGGGCCTGCGGGACGTCGACGACTCCACGCTGGCCCGCGCCCTCTACTCCTCCGACGCCTCCCTCTACCGGGTCATCCCGGAGGCGGTGGTCAAGGTGAGCCACACCGAGGAGCTGCTCGCGGTACACGAGGCGTCCCGCGCGCTCGGCGTCCCGGTCACGCTCCGCGGCGCAGGTACGTCGATCGCGGGCAACGCGGTCGGCCCCGGCATCGTTGTCGACACCCGCGGCTTCAACCGGGTCCTGGAGATCGATCCGGATGCTCGCACCGCGCGCGTCCAGCCCGGCGTGGTCCACGCCGACCTGCAGCGGGCCGCGGCTCCCTACGGACTGCGGTTCGGCCCCGACCCGTCGACCCACCCGCGCTGCACCATCGGCGGGATGATCGGCAACAACGCCTGCGGGTCGCGGGCGCTCGGCTATGGCCGCACGGTCGACAACGTCGAGGCGATGGACGTGATCTTCGGCAACGGGGAGCGCGCGACCTTCGGCGCGGGTCTCGGTGGTTTCGAGGCTCGCTCCGCTCGCACCTCAACCACCGGGGACCCTCGCACCTCAACTACCGGGCAGGACCGTGCGTCGACCGGCGAGGGCACGGCGGGGCTGCTGGCTGGGATCGCCGATGCCAACCTGGCCCACATCCGCACCGAGTTCGGCCGGTTCGGGCGTCAGGTGAGCGGCTACAGCCTCGAGCACCTGCTGCCCGAGCGGCGCCGGATCGAGCGTTTCCTGGTCGGCTCCGAGGGCTCGCTCGCCACGGTCCTGGAGGCCACCGTCCGGCTGGTGACCGACGAGCCCGGCCGGCTGCTGCTGGTGCTGGGCTACCCGAGCATGGCCGAGGCCGCCGACGCCGTACCGGCCCTGCTGGCGGCCGCCCCCGGCCGGCTGATCGCCTGCGAGGGCATGGACGCCCGGATCGTCGAGCTGGTCCGCGCCAAGGCCGGCAGCGCCGTCCCCGAGCTGCCCAAGGGCGGCGGCTGGCTGATGGCCGAGGTCGCCGGCTCCGACGCCCGCGAGGTCACCGACCGTCTTGCCGCTGCCGGCGGCGCCATCGACACCCGCCTGGTCACCAACACGGCCGAGGCCGCTGCCCTGTGGCGGATCCGCGAGGACGGCGCCGGCCTGGCCGGCCGCTCGCTGGCGACGCCGGCGTACAGCGGTTGGGAGGACGCCGCCGTCCCGCCGGAGCACCTGGGCGCCTGGCTGCGTGACTTCGAGGAGATCCTGGCCGCGTACGGCCTGCAGGGCATCCCCTACGGCCACTTCGGCGACGGCTGCATCCACTGCCGGATCGACTTCCCGTTCGAGGCCGGCCGCCCGGAGAGCGCCAAGGTCTTCCGCGACTTCATGACCGCCTGCGCAGTGAAGCTCAAGGACTACCGCGGCACCCTCTCCGGTGAGCACGGCGACGGCCGCGTCCGCGGCGAGATGCTCAAGTTCATGTACGACGAGACGTCCCTCGACCTGTTCCGCCAGGTCAAGGCGGTCTGCGACCCGGACGACCTGATGAACCCGGGCATCATCACCGCCCCCGACGGCGGTCCGGCCTCGATCACCGACGACCTGCGGCCGGTGCGCCCGCGGAGCAAGCCGCGGGCGGCGTTGCGGCTGATCCACGACGACGGTGACCTCGGTGCGGCGGTGCACCGCTGCACCGGTGTCGGCAAGTGCGTCGCGCCCAAGACCACCGGCGTGATGTGCCCCTCCTACCTCGCCACCAAGGAAGAGAAGGACTCCACCCGCGGTCGCTCGCGGGTGTTGCAGGAGGCGCTCGACGGCGGCCTGGTGAAGGGGCTCGCCGACCCGGCCGTGGGGGAGGCGCTGGACCTCTGCCTGGCGTGCAAGGGCTGCGCCTCCGACTGCCCGAGCGGTATCGACATGGCGACCTACAAGTCCGAGTCGCTCTACCAGAAGCACACCGTCGGCCGGGTGCGTCGACCGCGGTCGCACTTCTTCCTCGGCCAGCTGCCGAAGTGGGCGCGGTTGGCGGCACCGTTCGCGGTGGTGATCAACCTACTGATGAAGCTGCCGCCGTTCGCCGCGCTGGCGAAGTGGGCGGCCGGCATCGACCAGCGGAGATCCGTGCCGACGTTCGCCACCCAGACGCTGCGGAAGGCCGATGCAGAAGGTTTCGAGGCTCGCTCCGCTCGCACCTCAACCAGCGGGCGCGGCTCCGCTCGCACCTCAACCAGCGGGCCGGACTCGGCTCGCACCTCAACCAGCGGGCCGGACTCGGCTCGCACCTCAACCAGCGGGCCGGACTCGGCTCCCACCTCAACCAGCGGGCCGGACTCGGCTCGCACCTCGACGACCGGACCGGCGGTTGAGGTGCGAGGAGCGCAAGCGACGAGCCTCGAAACCACCGGTCCGGAGACCCCCGACGTGTGGATCTGGGCCGACTCCTTCACCGATCACTTCTTCCCGCGCTCCGGGCTGGGCGCGATCCGCTATCTCGAGGCCCAGGGCCTGAGCGTCAAGGTGATCCAGGACGACGCTTGCTGCGGACTCACCTGGGTCACCACCGGCCAGCTCGACCGGGCCAAGCAGATCATGGGCCGCACGGTGCGCACGCTGGCGCCGTACATCGCCTCCGGGGTGCCGGTGATCGGCCTCGAACCGTCCTGCACCGCCACCCTGCGCAGCGATGCGCTCGAGCTCAGCGACGCGCCCGAGGCGCGCACCGTGGCCGAGGGGATCCTGACGTTCGCGGAGCTGGTCGCCAAGCTCGACCTGCCGCTGCCCGACCTGAGTGGGATCGAGGTGGTCGCCCAGCCGCACTGCCACCAGAGCGCGGTGTTGGGCTGGAACGTCGATCAGCAGCTTCTGGAGCGGGCCGGCGCCACCGTCACCAAGGTCGCCGGGTGCTGCGGGCTGGCCGGCAACTTCGGCGTCGAGCAGGGCCATTACGAGGTCTCCGTGGCGGTCGCCGAGACGCACCTGTTGCCTGCGGTGCGCTCGCAGCCGGACGCCGTCGTACTCGCCGACGGGATGTCGTGCCGGGTGCAGCTCGATGACCTGGCCGACGTCCCGACGATGCATCTTGCGGAGCTCTTCGCCTCGCGCATGTGAGCCCAGGGCGCTGCAGTGCACGAGATAGCTGGTATCAGGTGATACCAGGAAGTATCATCTGCTCATGGCGATGACGCTGCGGCTCACCGACGAGCAGGCCGCTGCGCTGCGAGCAACGGCGGAGCGCGAGGGGCGATCGATCCACGAGACCGTCGTGATCGCGATCGACGAGTACGTCTCCAAGCGAACCAAGAGGCGTGATGCGCTGATCGCTCAGATCATCGATGAGGATCGTGAGGCGCTCGACCGACTGGGCTCGGTGTGACGGAGTACCTGCGGCTCGACGACCTCTTGGCGATCGAAGAGGCCCTCGGGTCGCCGGGGATCCGGGACGTCGGGCTGCTCGAGTCGGCGTTGGCGCGTCCGCAGGCAACGGCCTTCGGTGATGACGCCTATCCGTCCTTGCTGCTCAAGGCAGCCGCGCTCCTGCACTCGATCGTCACCAGCCATGCGCTCGTCGACGGTAACAAACGGCTCGGCCTGGTTGCGCTGCGCCTGTTCCTGGCGATGAACGATCATGATCTTCGTGCTTCGCAGGACGAGAAGTTCGGCCTGATCATGTCGGTCGCCGAGGGTGGGGTGCGCGACGACGTCGAGAAGATCGCCGCGCGCATCTCGACGTACCTCACACTCCGCTGATGCGGAGGGCGGTGTGCGGCGCTCCTACACTGGCCGGGTGAATCCGCGCCACCGTCGAATGATCATCCCGACGGCCCTGGTGGTCCTGCTCCTGATCGTGCTGATCACCCAACTGGTCCACCGATGAGCGAGGCGAGGACCCTGAGTGAGCCGCTGCTGCGCGCGCTCAACCGGATGCGGTCGGTCATCCTGGATCCCGATCGTCTGGTCAAGGCGGTGGCGAGCGGGCGGCAGAAGGGCACCACGCCGGCATGGCGGCGGGTCGAGATGCGGTACGTGGACCTCAAGAGTGGCACCCACCTGCAGATCACCACCTACGACGCGACCCAGGCGTTCACCGCCAACCACAAGGTCTCGACAGGCTCGACCAACGAAGCGGCCGAGGCTCTCGACGCCCTGTTGGACGAGCCGTTCGCGAGCTGGCACGTCGAGACCGTGACCGAGAAGCACGAGCTGCTGGTCACCAAGCCGACGACCGCCCGGGTGACCGTGGCTCCCCGCCCGGCCGAAGGCGGGAAGGCAGAGCTGGACAAGGCTCGTCTTCACGACCAGGCCAAGGAGCGGCTGCTGTCCGAGGACGACCCGGTCTTCGTCGCGCTCGGCCTCTCCGACAAGGACGGCAAGCTGAAGCCGAGCCGACAGGCGAAGTACCGCCAGGTCGAGGAGTTCCTGCGCCAGCTCGCCGCCGCGATCGGCGACGCACAGGGCAGCGGCCGGCTGCGGACGCCGACCACCGAGGAGCCGCTGCGGATCGTGGACCTGGGCTGCGGCAACGGCTACCTCACCTTCGCCGCGCAGCGCTATCTCACCTCGGTCCGGGACATGCCGGTCGTGGTGACCGGGGTGGACGTCAAGGAGCAGTCGGCCCGGCACAACAGCGAGGTCGCCCGGTCCCTGGGCGTCAACGCCGAGTTCGTGGTCGGCACCATCGCCGGCGTCGAGCTCGACCAGCGCCCCGACGTGGTGCTCGCCCTGCACGCCTGTGACACCGCCACCGACGACGCGCTCGCGCACGCCATCTCCTGGGAGGCGCCGCTGGTGCTCGCCGCCCCGTGCTGTCACCACGACATCGCCGCCCAGCTGCGGAAGTCGCCGACGCCCTCGCCGTACGCGATGGTGACGCGGCACGGCATCCTCCGCGAGCGTCTCGCGGACACCCTCACCGACGCCATCCGCGCCTCGCTGCTGCGGATCTCGGGGTACAAGGTCGACGTGGTGCAGTTCGTGGAGAGCCAGCACACCCCGCGCAACACCCTGCTGCGTGCCGTCCGCACCGGCGGACCGGTCAAGGGCGGCAGCGTGAAGAAGGAGTACGACGAGCTCGTCGCCGAGTGGGGCATCAAGCCCAAGCTCGGCGAGCTGCTCCGGTTGTGATCGGGCCCAGCGTGATCGCTCAGTTGATCGCGGCGCTGGCGCTGGCGTCCTCCGGTGTCACCGACCCGAGTGGGTTCGCCTTCGCCGACCAGCGGGTCGACGAGGCGTCGGCGTTGGTGAGCCTGCCGGGTGACCTGTTCGCGACGACCAACGACAGCGGTGACACCGGCCGGATCTTCACCGTCGACGACCGGGGCCGGACCGTCGGCGTCACGCAGTGGGAGGAGTCGCCGCGCGACGTCGAGGCGCTCGCGCCCGGGTCGGGCGCCGGGCCGGGCGGCGGGTCGGGCGGGATGATCTGGGTCGGCGACATCGGCGACAACAACTCCGACCGGCCGCACATCCAGGTGGCCGAGGTACCGGCGGGACGCGGCGACCGCACCGTGCACCCGACCGTGTACACACTGGTCTACCCGGACGGCGCGCACAATGCCGAGACCCTGCTCTGCGACCCGGCGACGGGCCGGCTCTACGTCGCCACGAAGGGCTGGCTGGGCGGCATCCTCTACGCCGCGCCGGAGCACCTGGTGGCTGGTCGCGACAACACGCTGACGCCGGTCGGGGCGGTGATGCCGCTGGCCACGGACGGCGTGTTCCTGCCGGGCGGCCACGAGGTGCTGATCCGCGGCTACTTCAGCGCCACCACCTACGCCTGGCCGTCGATGGACCGGATCGCGTCCTTCCCGCTGCCCGGCCAGCCACAGGGAGAGGGCGTCGGCGTCGAGCCGGACGGCACCGTCTACCTCTCCAGCGAGGGTCTGCACTCGAAGGTGTTGCGGTTCGAGCTGCCGGCGAAGGCGCTGGGCGCCTCGACGGCCTCGGC
>Ga0164242_10008481_pt1 | contig 11153 bp, 12 predicted proteins | sample OricomgcompostMG_FD_108783 | JGI IMG/M metagenome (GOLD analysis project Ga0164242, IMG submission 108783) | Miracle-Growth compost microbial communities from Emeryville, California, USA - Original compost - Miracle growth compost (MG) ...
CAGCAGCCGAAGCCGTACACCTTCGACCAGGTCGCCCAGTAAGCGCCGGTCTCACCAACTCTTCTCGACTTAGACAAGGACTGAATCCATCGTGGCGAAGATCTCCGACCAGCTCGAGGCCCAGGACGTGGCGCAGAGCTTCACGACCGAGACGCCGGCGACCGAGGCTCCCTCGGCACCCCGTCCGGTTCTCAACGTTCCCGGTGCGGCCGTCGGCCGTCGCAAGCAGGCCATCGCCCGCGTGCGTCTCGTTCCGGGTTCCGGCACCATCACGGTCAACGGCCGTGAGTTCGCCGACTACTTCCCGAACAAGCTGCACCAGCAGCTCATCACCGACCCGTTCAAGGTGCTCGACCTGCTCGGCAGCTACGACGTCATCGCCCGCATCACCGGGGGCGGCCCGTCCGGCCAGGCCGGCGCGCTTCGTCTGGCGATCGCTCGTGCCCTGAACGAGATCGACCGCGAGAACAACCGTCCGACGCTCAAGAAGGCAGGGTTCCTCAGCAGGGACGCCCGGGTCACCGAGCGCAAGAAGGCTGGTCTCAAGAAGGCCCGCAAGGCTCCTCAGTACTCGAAGCGCTGATCCAGCGTCCCGGCTCGCATCCGAGATGACGCGGCTTTTCGGTACGGATGGCGTTCGCGGCCTCGCGAACGGCGAGCTGACGGCGGACCTTGCACTGGGCATCGCCCAGGCGACCGCCGTCGTGCTCGGGCAAGGGCGCAGCGCTGAGGCACGGCGCGCGGAAGGCAAACGCCCCGTCGCGGTCGTGGCGCGCGACCCTCGCGTCTCCGGTGAGTTCCTCCTGTCCGCGGTGGCCGCGGGTCTGGCGAGTTCCGGCGTCGACGTGCTCGACGCCGGAGTCATCCCGACCCCGGCCGCCGCGTTCCTGATCGCCGACATCGGCGCCGACTTCGGCGTGATGATCTCGGCGTCGCACAACCCGGCGCCCGACAACGGCATCAAGATCTTCGCGCGCGGCGGCACCAAGCTGCCGGATGTCGTCGAAGACCGCATCGAGGCTGCGCTCGGCAACCCCAAGCTCACCCCGACGGGAGCGGATGTCGGACGCATCCGTCGGTTCGCGGATGCCGAAGACCGCTACGTGCTTCACCTGCTGGCGAGCCTGCCGCACCGGCTCGACGGCATCCACGTGCTCATCGACTGCGCGAACGGCGCGGCCGCCGGCATCTCGCCCGAAGCGTTCACGGATGCCGGTGCCAGGGTCAGCGTGATCGGCGACGATCCGGACGGCATCAACATCAACGACGGCGTGGGGTCCACGCACATCGACAAGCTCGCGGTCGCCGTGCGAGAGCACGGTGCCGATGTCGGGATCGCGCACGACGGCGACGCCGACCGCTGCCTCGCCGTGGATGCCGACGGCAACGTCGTCGACGGCGACCAGATCATGGCCATCCTGGCGCTCAGCATGGCCGACCGAGGCGTACTCAACAAGAACACGCTCGTGACGACCGTGATGAGCAATCTGGGCCTGCGCCTCGCGATGGCCGAGCACGGCATCGACGTCGTGCAGACCAGCGTGGGCGACCGTTACGTGCTCGAGAAGATGAACGAGAACGACTACTCGCTCGGCGGCGAGCAGTCGGGTCACGTCATCATGCGCGAGTTCGCGACCACAGGCGACGGCATTCTCACGGGACTTCATCTCGTGAGCGAGATGGCGCGCAAGGGCAAGAGCCTCAGCGAGCTGGCCACGTGCATGACCGTCTACCCGCAGATCCTCGTCAACGTGCGCGGCGTCGACCACAACCGCCTGCATGAGGACGACGTGATCGCTCAGGCGATCTCGGCGACCGAGGCAGAGCTCGGCTCGACAGGTCGCGTGCTGCTTCGGCCCTCCGGAACCGAGCCGATGGTGCGGGTCATGGTCGAGGCCGCCGATCAGGAGACGGCAGACCGCTGTGCGCACGAACTGGCGGATGTCGTGAAGTCCCGCCTCGCGCTGTAGCCGTTAGCGAGGGTTGAGCCTGTCGAAACCCGGAGTCAATTCAGGCTCGGTTTCGACAAGCTCAACCGGCGGTGGGCGGTTTCGACGGGCTCAACCGGCGGTGGGTCGCTTTCGACGGGCTCGGCCGGCGGCAACCGGGCTACAGCTTGCGGAGCAGGACTGACGACACCGTGTGGTCGCTGCCCTTGCGCAGCACGAGCTTCGCGCGGGATCGCGTCGGCCTGATGTTCTGCACCAGATTCGGCTCGTTGATGGCGTGCCAGATCGACAGCGCCTGCGTCCGAGCCTCCTGCTCGGTCAGGCTCGCGTACCTGTGGAAGTACGAGTTCGGATCCGAGAACGCGCCGCGCTGCAGCTCGAGGAACCGCTCGACGTACCAGCGCTCGATGTCGGAGGCGCGGGCATCCACGTACACACTGAAGTCGAAGAGGTCGCTCACGGCCAGGCGGTTGTCGCCGCCCGCCGGCTGAAGAACGTTGAGTCCTTCGACGATGAGCACATCCGGATGCCTGACCACCACCTGCGCGTCGGGCATGATGTCGTAGTTCAGGTGGGAGTAGAAGGGCGCTCGCACCTCTTCCACACCGCTCTTCACCGCCGTGACGAATCGCAGCAGCGCCTTGCGGTCGTAGGACTCCGGGAATCCCTTGCGGCTCATCAGTCCGCGCCGCTCGAGCTCGGCGTTGGGCAGCAGGAATCCGTCGGTCGTGACGAGTTGAACATCGGGAGTCGTCGGCCAGCGGCTGAGCAGTTCGCGCAGCAGCCTTGCCGTCGTCGACTTGCCGACCGCGACGGATCCGGCGACACCGATCACGAAGGGCGTGCGCGTCGTGCGCTCGCCGAGGAAGTCGTTCGTCGCTTGCTGCAGCTGTTGGGTACCGGTGGCGTACATGCTCAGCAACCGGCTGAGCGGCAGATAGACCTCCGCCACCTCGCGCATGTCGAGGCGCTCGCCGAGGCCGCGCAGTTGCGCGATCTCCATCTCCGAGAGCGGCTGAGGAGTGCTGGAGGCCAGGCGCGCCCAGGCCGAGCGATCCAGTTCGACGAACGGGGAGATGCGCGCGGACTGCGCCGCACCGTTCGTGGTCATGGGGCACAAGTCTACTGAGGCCCCGACGTGGAGCCGCCGGCGGCGGCCCGCACGACCCGGGCCTGCCGGAGCCCAGGCCCGCCGAGCGGTCCGGATGCTGCCGACGGGTCCGGTCATCCACGTCGATAGGGGGACCGCTCGGCAGTATGCGGACCGATCGGCCAACAAGGCGGGATGGGGCGGCGCGGATGCGACGTCGGCGGGTCGGCGCGAGGACGACGGGCAGGCGACGCACGGGTTGCGACCAGGCCGGCCGGTAGAATCGGTCCCCATGTGCGGAATCGTCGGATACGTCGGCAGCGACAGGTCGCTCGACGTGCTGCTTGGCGGGCTCAAGCGGCTGGAGTACCGCGGCTACGACTCCGCAGGCGTCGCCGTGATCGACGCGCAGAGCGGGCAGCTCAACGTCGCCAAGCGCGCGGGCAAGCTGGGCGTGCTCGAGGACGAGCTCGACAGGCATCCGATCGGCGACGGATGCACGGGCATCGGCCACACGCGCTGGGCGACGCACGGCGGCCCGACCGACCGCAACGCGCATCCGCACCTCGGAGACGATGGCAGGCTCGCCGTCATCCACAACGGCATCATCGAGAACTTCGCCGTGCTCCGCGACCAGCTCGTCGACGAGGGCCACACGTTCGCCAGCGAGACCGATACCGAGGTGGCCGCCGTGCTGCTCGGGCGCGAGTACCGCGAGACCGGTGACCTGGTCGAGGCCTTCCGCCGGGTCGTCGCCCGTCTCGACGGCGCCTTCACGCTGCTCGCCGTGCACCAGGATCAGCCGGGCATCGTCGTCGGAGCCCGACGCAACTCTCCGCTCGTCATCGGCCTCGGCGAGGGAGAGAACTTCCTCGGATCGGACGTCGCGGCCTTTGTGGAGCACACGCGTCGCGCCGTCGCGATCGGTCAGGACCAGATCGTCGTCATCACTCCGAACGAGGTCGTGGTGACGGACTTCGAGGGCGCTGCCGTCGAGGTGGAGCCGTTCGAGGTGGCGTGGGATGCCGCCGCCGCGGACAAGGGCGGTTGGACCAGCTTCATGGCGAAGGAGATCGCCGAGGAGCCGGATGCCGTCGCGAACACGCTGCGCGGCCGCGTGCACGAGGGGCTGGCCGTCATCCCGGAGCTCGCCGACCTCGACGAGCTGCTGACCGGCATCGACCGCATCACCATCATCGCGTGCGGCACGGCGTCGTACGCCGGACAGGTGGGTTCCTACGCCATCGAGAAGTGGGCACGCATTCCCGTCGAGGTGGAGCTCAGCCACGAGTTCAGGTACCGCGATCCGGTCATCACACCGTCGACCCTCGTCGTCTCGATCAGTCAGTCCGGCGAGACGATGGACACCCTGATGGCCGTCAAGTTCGCCCGCGCAGCCGGCGCGAAGACGCTGTCCATCTGCAACACGCAGGGCGCGACCATCCCGCGCGAGTCCGACGGCGCCGTCTACACGCACGCCGGCCCGGAGGTGGCGGTCGCGTCGACGAAGGCGTTCGTGGCGCAGATCACGGCGCTGTATCTGCTCGGTCTGCACCTCGCGCGGCTGCGCGGAACCCTCTCGGATGCCGAGCAGTCGGCGAACCTCGACGAGCTCGCGGCCATCCCGGCCAAGCTCGAGCGCGTGCTGGAGTCCAGCGACTCCGTCGCACAGCTCGCGCACTGGATGAGCGACACCCGCGCCGTGCTGTTCCTCGGTCGCCACGTCGGGTTCCCGATCGCACTCGAGGGTGCGCTCAAACTCAAGGAGCTCGCCTACATCCACGCGGAGGGGTTCGCGGCCGGTGAGCTCAAGCACGGGCCCATCGCGCTCATCGAGCCGGGGCAGCCGGTGTTCGTCGTCGTGCCCAGCCCGCGCGGCAGCGACGAGATGCACCGCAAGGTGGTCTCCAACATCCAGGAGATCCGCGCCCGGGGCGCTCGCGTGCTCGCGATCGCCGAGGAGGGCGACGCCTCCGTCTTGCCGTTCGCCGACGAGGTCGTGCGCATCCCGCTCGCCGCACCGTTGTTCGAGCCTCTGCTCGCGGTCATCCCGCTGCAGATCTTCGCCATGGAGCTCGCCGCCGCCAAGGGGCTCGACGTCGACCAGCCGCGCAACCTGGCCAAGTCGGTCACGGTGGAGTGAGCCGGATGCGCGCCGGAATGATCGCCGCAACGCCGGCTGCGAGGCGGCACCGCGGATCCTCACCGCTCGTGAGGGTGAGCGCGCCGTGATCGCCGGCATCGGTGTGGACATCGTCGACCTGCAGCGCTTCGAGCGCGCCGTCGCCCGGACGCCGAGACTCGTGGAGCGGCTGTTCGCCGAGAGCGAACGCGGGCTGCCCGTGCACTCGCTCGCCGCCCGGTTCGCTGCGAAGGAGGCGGTGGTCAAGGCGCTGGGCCGCACCGACATCGTGGTGGCATCCGACGTCGTGGTGGTCTCCGACGAGCACGGCAACCCCGATCTCGTGCTGCACGGCGCCGTGGCGGAGGCTGCAGCGGCCCGCGGCATCCGTCGCTGGCACCTGACCATGACGCACGACGCCGGCGTCGCCTGCGCCTTCGTCGTGGCGGAGAGCGTCGACGCGGGCGGCGTCGATGCGGGCGCGGTGGGCGTCGATGGTTCGGCAGCACGCGTGAGCTCGGAAGCGACCGGGACCGACGCCGGATGACCGAGAGCGCACCGCTGCGCGAGGCCGTCATCGACCTCGGCGCCATCCGTGACAACGTCGCTGCGCTGCGCGCGCAGATCGGCACCGAGCACCTGTATGCCGTCGTCAAGGCGAACGCGTACGGTCACGGCGCCGTGCCTGCCGCCAAAGCTGCACTGGACGGCGGCGCAGACCGGCTCGGCGTCGCCGATCTGGCGGAGGCTCTCGAGCTGCGCGAGGCGGGCATCACCGCCCCTGTGCTCGCGTGGCTGCACGACGCCGACGCCGACTTCGATCTGGCCCTGCGCGCCGACATCGATCTGGGCATCTCGTCGGTCGCCCAGCTGAACGCGGCGGCTGCGGCAGCTGAGCGCGCTGCGCGCCCGGCCGTCGTGCATCTCAAGCTGGACACGGGGCTCAGCCGTAACGGGATCGCGCCGGATGCCTGGGCATCCGCCGTCCGCGCCGCCCGCGCGGCCGAGACGGCCGGCCTCGTGCGCGTCGCAGGGATCTTCAGCCATCTGTCCGGCACCGACGCGGAGTCCGATCTGGCGCAGGCGGATGCGCTCGATCGCGGACTCAGCGAGGCATCGCGTGCCGGGCTCGATCCGGAGTTCGTGCACCTGGCCGCGAGCGGCGCCGCCCTCACGCTGCCTCGCACCAGGTACAACACGGTGCGGGTGGGCATCGCGATCTACGGCGTGTCGCCCTTCCCGCACCGCGAGCCGAGCGAGTTCGGGCTGCGGCCCGCCATGACCCTGCGCTCGCGGGTCGTCGCCGTGCGTCGGGTGGCCGAGGGCCAGGGCGTGTCCTACGGCCACACGTACCGGGCACCGCGCGACACCACACTCGCACTCGTGCCCGTCGGCTACGCGGACGGCGTGCCCCGCCAGGCATCCGGCCGCGCGGACGTGCTCCTGGCCGGTGAACGGCGCCCCATCGCCGGCCGCGTGGCGATGGACCAGATGGTCGTCGCCGTGGGAGACGCCGAGGTGGCGGTGGGCGACGAGGTCGTGCTCTTCGGCGATCCGGAGACCGGGGCGCCATCCGCCGAGGACTGGGCGCGCGCTGCCGACACCATCGGCTACGAGATCGTGACGAGGCTCGGCAGGAGGGTGGCGAGACGCTATGTCGCGCAGTGACGGCGACGTCGACGACCTCGCAGGCGGGCGGATGCCCCTGGCCGGCACGCACGTCGTGCCCACGTCGGACGACATGGAGGAGTTCGGGCGCCAGCTCGGGCGGCTGCTGACCGCAGGCGACCTCGTCGTGCTGACCGGTCCGCTCGGCGCGGGCAAGACCACGCTCACCAGGGGCATCGGCGAGGCGATGCGGGTGCGCGGTCCTGTGACGAGCCCGACCTTCGTGCTGGCTCGCACGCATCCTTCGCTCGGAGGCGGCGCGCCCCTCGTGCACGTGGATGCCTACCGCCTGGGCTCCGCTCTGGAGCTCGACGACCTGGACATCGACTTCGCGCGCTCCGTCGTCGTGGTCGAGTGGGGCAGTGGCCTGCTCGACGGCGTGGCCGAGTCGTGGCTGGACGTCGCGATCGAGCGTCCGACCGGCGCCGACGCCGACGACGAGCCGGCTGTCGGGGAGGACAGTGTCGGCGAGGACGGTGTCGGCGAGGAGGGTGCTGCGGAGGAGAGTGCCGGCGAGGAACGTCCCGGCGAGGAGGGTGCTGCGGAGGACGACGTCCCCGAGGAACCGCGCACGGTCACGGTCACCGCGCACGGACCGCGGTGGAGCGGCCCGGCCCCGGCCGCCTGACCACTCCGGCCGCCTGACCACTCCGGCCGCCTGAGCACCCCGGTCGCTGACTACGCTGGAGGGATGCTCCTCGCGATCGACACCTCGGCTGGCACGTCCGTCGCCGTCGTCGACCGAGAGGGCGGCGTGCTCAGCGAGCTGGCGACCACGGACACCATGCGCCACGCCGAGGTGATCGGCGGCATGATCCAGGGCGCGCTCGAGCAGGCATCCGTCGCCCCGCAGCGGCTCTCTGGTGTGGCCGCCGGCATGGGGCCAGGGCCGTTCACCGGACTGCGCGTGGGCATCGCCGCTGCGAAGGCGTTCGCGCTCGGCATCGGCAAGCCCGTCGTGCCGATCGTGAGCCACGACGCGGTCGCACTAGAACGCTACGGCGCAGGCCACAGGGGTCAGCTCCTCGTCGTCACGGACGCGCGTCGTCGCGAACTGTACTGGAGCACCTACGGCGGAGTGGATGAGCTCGGCATCCCCTTGCGCGTCGGCGGTCCTGGGCTGTCGAAGCCGGACGAGCTGCCCGAGGTGGCTGTGCACGGCGCGCACGTGACGCGGTTCGATGCGGCATCCGTCTCCGCCGGGCAGCTGGGCCTGCTCGCCGAGCAGCTGTACGCAGCTGGGCGCGCGTTCGCAGAAGACCGTCCGCTCTATCTGCGCTCGCCGGATGTCACCCCGTCGAGCGGGCCGAAGCGGGTCACGGCATGAGCGACGCGCGCAAGGCCGCCGCGGTCATCCGCCGCGCCACGGCCGACGACCTGGACGCCATCATGGCCATCGAGACGTCCGTCTTCGTGACGGATGCCTGGTCGCCCGAGCTGATGCGCTCGGAGCTTGAGGCGCCACACTCGTTCTATCTGGTGGCCGAGCGGGACGGTGAGGTCGTGGGCTACTCGGGTCTTCGCGCGGTCGTATCCGCCGCGGATGCCGACATCCAGACGATCGCCGTCGCGCCGGAAGCGAGACGGCTGGGTCTCGGCCGAGCGCTGATGAACGAGATGATCGCCGAGGCCACCCGGCTCGGCGCACGGGAGATCTTCCTCGAGGTGCGTGCCGACAACCCGGACGCCCAGCGGCTCTACTCGACGCTGGGATTCGAGCCGCTCGGCGTGCGCCCGCACTACTACCAGCCGGATGACGTCGACGCCGTCGTGATGGGGCTCGCAGTCGAGGAGGTGCGGCGGTGAGCCTGTCCGACGCGTTCCAGAGCGCTCAGGGTCTGCCGGTCGACGAGGCGACCGCAGCGGACGGGCCGCTCGTGCTCGGCATCGAGTCGTCGTGCGACGAGACGGGCGTCGGCATCGTGCGCGGAACGCGGCTGCTCGCCAACGTGATCGCGTCGAGCATGGACGAGCACGCCAGGTACGGGGGAGTGGTGCCCGAGGTCGCTGCGCGTGCGCACCTCGAAGCGCTGCAGCCGACCATCACCGAGGCGGTGGCGACGGCAGGCATCCGGCTTGCCGACCTCGATGCCGTCGCGGTCACGAGCGGGCCGGGCCTGGCCGGCGCCCTGATGGTGGGAGTCGGCGCGGCGAAGGCGCTCGCTGTCGCGCTCGGCAAGCCGCTGTACGGCGTGAACCACCTCGTCGGACACGTCGGCGCCGACCTGCTCGATGCAGACGGCGGTCCCGGCCGGGAGATCGAGCTGCCCACCATCGCGTTGCTCGTCTCGGGCGGCCACACCTCCCTGCTGCACGTGCGCAGCCTCACCGACGACGTCGAACTGCTCGGGGAGACGATCGACGACGCGGCGGGCGAGGCGTTCGACAAGGTGGCGAGGGTGCTCGGCCTGCCGTACCCCGGCGGTCCGCAGATCGACCGCGTGGCGGCAGAGGGAGATCCGGCGGCGATCCGGTTCCCGCGCGGTCTCACCCTGCCGAAGGATCTGGCCAAGCATCGCTACGACTTCTCGTTCTCCGGGCTCAAGACGGCCGTCGCCCGGTGGGTCGAGCGGCGAGAGGATGCCGGCGAGCCCGTTCCCGTCGCCGACGTCGCCGCGAGCTTCAGAGAGGCCGTCGCCGACGTGCTGCTGCGCAAGGCGATCGCGGCCTGCGTCGATCGGGATGTTCCCCGTCTGCTGCTCGGCGGTGGTGTCGTCGCGAATGCCCGCGTGCGCCAGCTGGCCAAGGAGCGGGCGGATGCCGCGGGAGTCCGGCTGCGCGTGCCCGCGCTGTCCCTGTGCACGGACAACGGCGCGATGATCGCGGCGCTCGCAGTTCAGCGCATCGTGGCCGGACACGCACCCAGCGGCCTCGATTTCGGTGCGGACTCGACGCTGCCGGTGACCGACATCCAGGTCTGACACCCTCGACACGGGGTACGGCCCGCGAAGCCCGCCGAGTCGGCGAGGCATGGGGAGCACTCCCCATGTCGCGGCCGGAGGCGCGGTTGTAGCGTCGCTCGTGGGCAGTCGCTCAGGCAGGTCGCCACCTCGACACGCCGGGCTGCTGTTCATTGACACCCCATGAGGCGGATGCCAGCATTGGCATACACAGCTTTCGCTCAGGTTCCGCGTGAGCGACATACGACCGGTCGCGTCGACGACCGGCCTCTTCGAAAGGACCAAAGCTCATGTCCGATCCCAACGCTCCTCAAGATCCGGCTCGCGGGCCGCAGCAGCCGCCGGCATACGGCGCTCCTCAGCAGCCGCCCGTGCCGCCTCAGCAGCCCGTTCCGCCGCAGCAGCCGCCGGCGTACGGTGCGCCGGGTGCCCCGCAGTACGGCGCCCCTGCCGCCCCGCAGTACGGGCAGCCCTACGCGCCGGCTCCGGCGCAGAAGTCGCCGATCCTCAGCATCCTGTCGCTGATCGGCGGCATCATCGGCATCGTCGGTTCGTTCTTCTACTTCGGCGGTCTGTTCGCTATCGCTGCCGTGGTTCTCGGCTTCATCGGCCGCAACAAGGAGCCGCAGGCCAAGGGCTTCTGGCTCACCGGTATCATCCTCGGTTTCGTGGCGATCGCGATCGAGATCATCTGGATCATCGTCCTCGTGGCGATCATCGCCTCGGTGGGCTCCTCGATCAACACGTACTGATTCGCAAACGGCGAGGCGGGTCGGCGCTGCTCCGGCCCGCCTCGCCGTTGTCATCGTCACCGAAGGAAGGCGCGATGTCCGATCCGAACGCTCCGCAGGACCCCGAGCAGGTTCCGCCGGCCGCTCCAGCCGGACCGCAGCAGCCGCCCGTTCAGCCACAGCCTGCTGCGCCTCAGCAGCCGTACGGGGCCCCGCAGCAACCGCCGGCTCCGGTGCCACCTCAGCCTCAGCAGCCTTACGCTGCACCGGGACAGCCGTACGGTTCGCCCGCCCAGCAGCCGTATGCTGCTCCGCAGCAGCCGTATGGCGCTCCGCAGTACGGGCCTCCGCAACCTCAGTACGGCGGTCCACAACAGCCGCCGTACGGCGTCCCGCAGTACGGCCAGCCGTACCCGCCGGCACCGGCAAAGACGCCGATCCTCAGCATCCTTGCTCTGATCGGCGGCATCATCGGTGTGATCTCGCTCGGCTGGGGCGTTCTGTTCGGAATCGCCGGCATCGTGCTCGGCTTCCTTGGCAAGTCGCGCGAGCCCCAGGCGCGAGGGTTCTGGCTCACGGGCCTGATCCTCGGGTTCGTCTCGGTCGGTCTGATCGTGCTGTGGATCCTCTTCATCGTGATCAGCGCCATCGCTGCCGCGAGCTACGACTACAACTACTGACCGGCACCGCCGC
>Ga0164242_10008482_pt1 | contig 11153 bp, 10 predicted proteins | sample OricomgcompostMG_FD_108783 | JGI IMG/M metagenome (GOLD analysis project Ga0164242, IMG submission 108783) | Miracle-Growth compost microbial communities from Emeryville, California, USA - Original compost - Miracle growth compost (MG) ...
CAAGGATGACAGCGCGTTCACCTATCTGCTCGACCGCCAAGGCACCTGGCAGGAAAACAAGCTAGAAGGGTTGCCGCCGCTACCGCAGGCCGGTGCGAAGCTGCTGCCGTTCGACGTTTCGAATAACACACCGCTCAAGTTCGCGATCGATCCGGCGTCGCTCAGCGTGGGCACCGACGGCGTCGTGCGCTACACGATCGTCATCACGAGCCCGAGCGGCGCGCGCAACATCAACTACGAAGGGATCCGCTGCGACACCTACGAGTGGCGCCTGTACGCGAGCCTGAACGCCGATCACAACGGCTGGGACCAGACCGTGGCGAACGACTGGTCGCGCATCGAGAACGGCACGCTCAACGCCTATCACTCGGCGCTTTATCAGGACTACTTCTGCGCGAACAAGATGCCGATCGCGAAGGCTTCGACGATCGTCGAGAACATCCGCTACGGCCGCACGCAGTCGACGCTCGTGCGTTGACACCCGGACGCTCGCACGCTGCGCGGGCCCCCGATAGCCAGAAAAAAGCCGCAACGTCGACAACCGTTGCGGCTTTTTGTCATCTCCAGTACGCCCCGAGCATGCGCCGGGCCGAACGTGCTCAGATCAGCACAAGGTTGTCTCGATGGATGAGCTCCGGCTCCAGCATATAGCCGAGGATGCTCTCGATCTCGCCGCTCGGATGCCGCTGGATGAGCTTCGTTTCGGCACTGCTGTAGTTGGTGAGGCCGCGTGCGACTTCCCGGCCCTCGCCATTCAGGCACGCAATCACTTCGCCGCGCGCAAAAGCGCCCTGCACGCCGACCACGCCGATGGGCAGGAGGCTCTTGCCTGCCGCCATGAGCTTCTGCACGGCGCCATCGTCGATCACAACGTGGCCGCGCACCTGCAGGTGATCGGCCATCCATTGCTTGCGCGCGGCCATGCGCGCGGTGCGCGCGACGAGCTGCGTGCCGATGGCCTCGCCCGTGGCAAGCCGCACCAGCACGTCGGCCTCGCGACCGCTCGCGATCACGGTGTTCGCGCCGCTGTGCGCCGCGCGCTTGGCCGCGAGAATCTTCGTGAGCATGCCGCCGCGACCAATGCTCGAACCCGCTCCGCCCGCCATCGCCTCGAGCTCCGGCTTACCCGCATCGGCTTCCCGCACGAGCGTGGCGGACGGATCCTTGCGCGGGTCGGCGGTGTAGAGACCGGTCTGGTCGGTGAGGATGACGAGCGCGTCGCCTTCGATCAGGTTCGCCACCAGCGCGCCAAGCGTATCGTTGTCGCCGAACTTGATTTCGTCGGTGATTACGGTGTCGTTTTCGTTGATGATCGGCACCACGCCGAGGCGCAGCAGCGTGAGCAGCGTGGAGCGCGCGTTCAGATAGCGCTCGCGATCCGCAAGGTCGGCGTGCGTGAGCAGGATCTGCGCGGTGCGAATGTCATGTTCCGCGAAGCGGCTCTCGTAGACCTGCGCGAGCCCCATCTGACCGACCGCGGCAGCGGCCTGCAGCTCGTCGATCTCGCGCGGCCGCTTCGTCCAGCCCAAACGCTGCATGCCCTCGGCGATGGCGCCCGAACTCACGAGCACGACTTCCTTGCCTTGTGCGCGCAGCGCCGCGATCTGCGCGGCCCAGCGGCCAATGGCCGTGTGATCGAGCCCACGACCATCGTTCGTGACGAGGCTCGAACCGACTTTCACTACCAGACGCCGGGAATCGGCGATGACGGAACGCATACTGCGCTGTCTCCCCAAATGACTGATGATGCGCGAGGTTTCCTTGACGCTGCCGGCGCGGCCCGCACACCGGCGCGTACGGCGGTTTATTCCTGCGGCTGCGCGGTGCCCTGATCGTCCTGCCCTTGGCTGCCTTCGCGAAAACGCACGTCGGAGGCAAGATCTTCGGCTTCGGCCGCGCGGCGCGCGTCCGAATGCGCGGCGATGTAGTCGTACACCGCATAGCAAAGGTTCTCGCAGCCCTGGCCTGTCAGCGCCGAAATCTCGAAAACGGGGCCGTCCCATTCGAAGCGCTTCACGAAGTCAGCAATACGCGCCGCGCGCTCCTCCTCGGGCACCATGTCGATCTTGTTCAGCACGAGCCAGCGCGGCTTCTCATAGAGCGTTTCGTCGTACTTGCGCAGCTCTTCGACGATGGCCTGCGCTTCCGCGACCGGGTCCACGCTTTCGTCGAACGGTGCGAGATCCACCAGATGCAGCAGCAGATTCGTGCGCTGCAGATGGCGCAGGAACTGATGGCCGAGGCCCGCGCCTTCGGCGGCCCCTTCGATCAGCCCCGGAATGTCGGCGATCACGAAGCTCCTGCTCGGGCCCACGCGCACCACGCCCAGATTCGGTGCGAGCGTCGTGAACGGGTAGTCGGCAATCTTCGGCTTGGCGTTCGACACCGAGGAGATGAACGTGGACTTGCCCGCATTGGGCATGCCAAGCAAGCCGACGTCGGCCAGCACCTTCAGCTCGAGCTTGAGCATGCGGCGCTCGCCGGGCTTGCCGTCGGTCTTCTGGCGCGGCGCGCGGTTCGTGGACGATTTGAAATGCAGGTTGCCGAGGCCGCCCGCACCGCCCTTCGCGACCATCACGCGCTGGTCGTGCTCGGTCAAGTCGGCGATCAGCTCGCCCGTGTCGAGGTCCGTGATGGCCGTGCCCACCGGCATGCGCAACGTGATGTCGTCGCCGCCCTTGCCGTAGCAGTCCGAGCCACGGCCGTTTTCGCCATTGCGCGCCAGATGCTTTTTCGTATAGCGGTAGTCGATGAGCGTGTTGATGTTGCGGTCCGCGATTGCGTAGACGCTGCCGCCTCGCCCGCCGTCGCCGCCGTCCGGCCCGCCAAACGGGACGAACTTCTCGCGCCGCATCGACGCGCTGCCATCGCCCCCATCGCCGGCGATGACTTCGATCTTCGCTTCGTCAATGAACTTCATGAGTTACTCCGTCCCGTGAATGTCGTTATTTTGCCCGCACCGGCCTCACCGGCCAACCTGGTCGAACGGCCAGTCCGCCGAGGCACGCGAATAAACAAAAAGGCCCCGCAAACTTCGCGGGGCCTTCCTTGCGTCGATTGCTGGCGGGCTGAAACTTAGGCCGCTGCCGGGACGACGTTGACCATATGCTTGTTCTGCGCGCCCTTGGTCGTGAACGAGACGTGGCCGTCGACCAGCGCGTAGAGCGTGTGGTCCTTGCCGATGCCGACGTTCAGGCCCGGGTGCATGCGCGTGCCGCGCTGGCGAACGATGATGCCGCCGGCGAGGATTGCCTGGCCGCCGAACACCTTAACGCCAAGTCGTTTCGACTCGGAATCGCGGCCGTTACGGGAAGAGCCGCCTGCCTTTTTGTGTGCCATGTGTTTGCTCCTTTACCTTCGTGCGCTTACGCGTTGATCGCGTCGATGCGCAGTTCGGTGTAGTTCTGGCGGTGGCCAGCGTGCTTCTGGTAGTGCTTGCGGCGACGCATCTTGAAGATGGTCACTTTGGCGTGACGACCGTGCGACACAACGGTGGCCTTGACGGAAGCCCCACTGACCAGCGGCGTACCGAACTTAATCGATTCGCCTTCGCCTACTGCGAGAACCTGGTCGAGCGTGATTTCTGCGTCAATGTCAGCCGGTATCTGTTCTACTTTAAGTTTTTCGCCAACGGCAACCTTGTACTGCTTGCCGCCGGTTTTTATGACCGCGTACATTGAGAACCTCACTCTTTCAATAATTCGGGACGCACTGCGCGCCCAGAAACCCTCGATTATACATAGAGTTAGCTGCACGGTCAAAAGCTATTGACAACAGCGCTTCACCGGTTGTGGCCCCTGCGGGCCAGCCCGGCGCGAAGCCCGTCTGGCGGGGCGCAGGCACACGCCCCGCCGGGAGGCGCAGTGCGCGTCGAATGGAGAAACGCGTCGAGGAAACCCTGGCCAAACGGCAGAGCAGCGTCCGGCCCGCCATCGATTCGCCTTATAATCCGCAGCACTACCTCTATTTGCCATCATGTCGTCCACCGCCACCCATCCCCCCAGCGCAGCCACTCTGCTCGCGCCCATCGCCAGTGACATGGAGCAGGTCAACCGCGTCATCCGGCAGAGTCTGGCGTCCGAGGTGATGCTGATCAATCAGATCTCCGAGTACATCATCGGCGCGGGCGGCAAGCGGCTGCGCCCCGCCCTGCTGCTGCTCGTGGCTGGCGCGCTCGGAGACCGGGGCGCCCATCGCCATGTGCTCGCGGCTGTCGTCGAGTTCATCCATACGGCTACGCTGCTGCACGACGACGTCGTCGACGAATCCGACCTGCGGCGCGGCCGTCAGACGGCCAACGCCCTCTTCGGCAACGCCGCTAGCGTGCTGGTGGGCGACTACCTGTACTCGCGCTCGTTCGAGATGATGGTCGGCGTGGGCAAGATGCGCGTGATGGAGATCCTCTCGGCGGCCACGACGATCATCTCCGAAGGCGAAGTGCTCCAGCTCCTGAACATGCACGACGCCGACGTGGACACCGGCCGTTACATGCAGGTGATCCGCTATAAAACGGCCAAGCTCTTCGAGGCGGCGGCGCAACTGGGCGCCGTACTTTCGGGGGCGGATGCGCGCACGGAAGAGGCGGCGGCTGAATATGGCCGGCGCATCGGTACGGCATTCCAGATCATGGACGACTGGCTCGACTACACCGGCACGCCGGAATCGATGGGCAAGAACGCTGGCGACGACCTGCGCGAAGGCAAGCCCACACTTCCGCTCATCTGGCTGATCGAGCACGGCACGACCGCGGAAGCGGCGCTCGCACGCGAAGCGATCGAGCAAGGCGGCACGACCCGCTTCGAAGAAATCTTCGCGGCTATCACGCGTTCGGGCGCGCTCGATCACACGCTGCAATGCGCGAAGGCCGAGGCACAGGCTGCGGCAGCAGCGATTTCGTCATTCCCCTCTTCCATTTACAAAGAGAGCCTGCTAGAATTATGTTCTTACTCGACGACGCGCCAGTCTTGAACAAGACGGCAAGTTTAAGAGTGAATGAAAACGGGGTGTAGCTTAGCCTGGTAGAGCGCTACGTTCGGGACGTAGAGGCCGGAGGTTCGAATCCTCTCACCCCGACCAGATTTTCGAAAAAAGACCGTGCACAAGTTGCACGGTCTTTTTTTTCGTCTCCCGGAAAGGCTCAAGAACAGCCGGGGGTTATCCGCATGGCCAATGCCCGCTCAGGCGCGCCAGTGCCGCCACACCCCTCTGCTATAGTTTCCGCATCCTCTCCCCTCACTGTCTCGACGCGTGGACCACCTTCCCTTATGGGCGCAGATTTGCGCCATCTTCGTCCTGCTCATCTGCTCCAGCTTCTTCTCCATCTCCGAAACGGCGATGATGGCGCTCAACCGCCATCGGCTCAAATATCTCGCGAACCACGGCACGCTTGGCGCGAAGACCACGCAGAAGCTGCTCGCGCGCACCGACCTTCTGCTCTCGGTCATCCTGATCGGCAATAACCTCTTCAACACCATCATTCCGGTCCTGACCACCTCGATCGCGCTGCATACGTTCGGCCACGACAACCTGGTGCTCTCGATCGCGACGGGCATCGTCGCGTTTCTCATTATCGTGTTCGCGGAAATCACGCCGAAGATCGTCGGCGCCACCTTTCCCGAAAAGATCGCGTTGCCGGCGAGCCTCCTGATCGCGCCGCTCATGCGCGTGACCAAGCCGCTCATCTGGTTCGTGAACATGTTCGCGAACGGCATCCTGCGCGTGCTGCACATCAACACGAGCAAGGCGCACGAGCAGCGGCTCTCGACCGAGGAGCTGCGCGCCATCGTGCTCGAGTCGGGCAGCTTCATGCCCACCAAGCACCGCAGCATCCTGCTGAACCTGTTCGATCTCGAGAACATCACCGTCGACGACGTGATGATTCCGCGCCGGCGCATCGAGGCGCTCGACTACGACGCGCCGCTCGAAGACATCCTGCATCAACTCGAAACCTGCTATCACAACAAGCTCGTCGTTTATCAAGGCGACATCGACCGCGTGCTTGGCGTACTGCACGTGCGCAAGACGCTGGCCGCGCTGCACAACCAGGACTTCGAGCGCGAGACGCTGCGCGAGTTGCTCGCCGAGCCGTACTTCGTGCCCAGCGGCACGCCCGTGTTCCAGCAGCTTCAGTATTTCCAGGAAAGCCGCCATCGCATTGCGCTCGTCGTGAACGAATACGGCGAGATGGAAGGGCTCGTCACGCCCGAGGACATCATCGAAGAGCTCATCGGCGAATTCACGACCACCATGCCGCGCAGCGGCACCGGGCGCGGCGGCTGGAATGATCAGGGTGAGTTGATCGTGCCGGGCAGCATGCCCTTGCGCGAGCTCAATCGCTGGCTGCATATCAAGCTGCCGACGGACGGTCCCAAAACGCTCAACGGCCTCATCCTCGAAGTGCTCGAAGAGATTCCCGAAGGCGACGTGTGCGTGCAGATCGGCGACGTGAAGCTCGAAGTGCTGCGCAGCGACGATCAAGCAGTACGCACGGTCAAGCTCTTCAAACCAGGCACGACGCCGAATAAAAGCGCAGGCGCGCTGAACAAGGCGAAGAAGCTGCTGCCAGGCCGCTAGCCATTCGGCTGAATGGCGCGAAACATTGCGCCAGCCGATGATGAAGCCGTCTCTCGCTCACGGCGGCTTCGGGCCGGCTACCGATGTTTTCCATTCCTGATCGTTTTAGCGCACACGGCATGCGTGCCGTACCCGGCATTGCAGCGCGCGTAACCGATGGCGCGACTTCTGCCGATGGCGCATCTCGCACCAGCCTCGCGGCTCCCACCTCCGCGGCAACCGACGACGCACCGGCCGTGCGCCTGCTCGCCGAAACACTGCGCGAAGCCGCGCGGCGCGACGCCTCCGACCTGCATATCGAGCCGCTCGAACAGGGCTGGCGCATCCGCCTGCGCATCGACGGCGTGCTGCACGAAAGCGCGCGGCCGCCCGCACACCTGCGCGATGCGTTCATCACGCGCATCAAGGTGCTCGCGCGCATGGACATTGCCGAGCGCCGCATTCCCCAGGACGGGCGCCTGCGGCTCTCGCCACGCGGCGAGACGCAGGCGCACGAAGACTACCGCGTGAACTCGCTGCCTACGCTGCACGGGGAAAAGCTCGTGCTGCGCCGGCTCGAAGCGTTGCCCGCCGATCTCTCGCTCGCCGCGCTCGGCCTCGACAGCGCGCAGCAGCAAACGCTCGGTGCGGCGATCGGCGCGCCGCACGGACTCGTGCTCGTCACGGGTCCTACCGGCAGCGGCAAGACGCTGTCGCTCTATTGCTTCCTGCAGATGCTCAACAACGCGTCGCGCAATCTCTGCTCCGTCGAGGACCCAGCGGAAATTCAGCTCGCCGGCATCAATCAGGTCAATGTGCGCGAGAAGGCCGGGCTCACCTTCGCGCTGGCGCTGCGCGCGCTGCTGCGCCAGGATCCGGACGTCATCATGATCGGCGAGATCCGCGACGAAGAAACCGCCAGCGTCGCGGTCAAGGCGGCGCAAACCGGCCACCTCGTGCTCTCCACCCTGCATACGAACGACGCGCCCGCTGCGGTCGCGCGACTCATCGACATCGGCGTGGAGCCGTATAACCTCGCCGCCGCCTTGCGGCTCGTCACGGCACAGCGGCTCGTGCGACGGTTGTGTCCGCATTGCCGCGCGAGCGCCGACGAATCAGCGGCGGCGCTCAGCGCGGCCGGTCTCGATGGCTGCGAGGGTGATGCGCAGCAAACATCGCAGCCCTTCGTCGCACGCGGCTGCGAGGCGTGCCATGGCATCGGCTATCGCGGGCGCGTTGGCATTCATGAGGTGATGCCGGTCAGCGGCGCCATGCGCGAGCTGATCGTCGCACAGCGCAGCGCGCACGAGATTGCGCGCCAGGCCCGCGCCGAAGGCGTGGCTACGCTGCGCGACGCGGCGCTCGCACGCGTGCGTGACGGCACGACCAGCCTCGCCGAAGCGCTCTGCGCGACGGACGCGCCAGCATGAAGCGCGCGCAGCCGCCGTCCGACTGGCGCTTCGCCTGGCGCGGGCTCGACGCTGCGGGCGTTGCGCGAAGCGGCACGCTGATCGCTTTCGATGCCGCGGCCGCGCGCGGCATGCTCAGGCGCGAGCGCATCACCGCCACGGCGCTCGAGCGGCGCGGCGCGGCTAAGCCGCCGCGCGCGAGTCAGGCGGACATCACGCGCTTCACGCGTCAGCTCGCCAGCCTGCTGCGTGCCGGCCTGCCGCTCGCGAGCGCGCTCGAACTGCTCGCTCAGGCAACGGGACCGCGTGGCCTGCCTCGCATCGCCGCCGCGCTTGCGCGCGAGATCACGGCCGGCATGCGCTTTTCCGATTCGCTCGCGCAGCATTCTTCGCGGTTCGGTCCGCTCTACTGCCAGCTCGTCGCCGTCGGCGAGGCCTCGGGCGCGCTCGCCGACGTGCTCGCACGTATCGCCGACGACCGCGAGCGCGGCGCCGCGCAACGCGCCAAGGTGCGCGCGGCGCTCACCTACCCGGTTGCGGTGCTGCTGCTCGCGGTCGCCATCACGGCAGCGCTGCTGGTCTGGGTCGTGCCCACCTTCAAGCAGATCTTCGACGGATTCGGCGCGGCCCTGCCCGCCCCCACCCAATTCGTGCTGACGCTCTCGGCGGCCGCCGCGCGCTGGAGCGTGCCCGCGGCCGTGTGCGCCGCCAGCGCCACGTTCGCCCTGCAAGCGCTGTTGCGACGCTCCGAAGCGGTGCGTCTCGCGTTCGGGCGCGTCGTGCTCACGCTGCCGCTCGCAGGTGCGCTGCTCACCACGTTGTGCGCCGCACGCTGGAGCCGCGCGCTCGGCACGCTGCTCTCTGCCGGTACGCCGCTAGCCGATGCCTTCGACTCGCTTACGCACGCCAGCGGCAACGCCTTCTTCGACCGCGCGAGCGCGGATATCAGCGCGCGGCTGCGGCACGGCGAGCGACTCGCCTCGGCCATGCGCTCAGCCGGCTGCTTTCCCGCGGATGTGATCCAGCCCGTTGCGGTCGCCGAGGAATCGGGCGCATTGGACGCCATGCTGCTCGACGTGGCCGCGCTCGCCGACCGTCAGGTGGACGAAAAGATCGCGCTCGTCGCGAGCCTGTGCGAGCCGCTCGTGATCGTGGTGCTCGGCGCGCTGGTCGGCGGCCTCGTCGTCGCCATGTATCTTCCCATCATTCAACTCGGCAACGTGGTGTAGCATCGCTGCCAGATTACGGTTCTCCGCTCATGTCCGTCCTCCTTTCGTCCACCGCCATTGCGGCATCCGCGTCTTCCATGATGGATTCGACTGTTCCTGCTGCGTCGGTCGCTTCCTTTGCATCGGTGCCGTCGATCGACACGGCCGCCTCCTTCGCCGCCGCCCTCGACACGCTGCCGCCGGCGATGCTGATGGGCTTTGCGATCGTGATCGGCCTTGTGGTCGGCAGCTTCCTGAACGTGGTCGTGCATCGATTGCCGATCATGCTCGAGCGCGCGTGGCGCGCCGACGCCGCCGAAGCATTCGGCCACGCGCCCACGAGCGGCGAGCTCTTCGCAAACGACGGCGCAAACGACGGCGCGAACGACGACACAAACGACACCGCAAGTGACAACGCACGCGATGGCCTACCCACCCGCTACAACCTGTGGCTGCCGCGCAGCGCCTGCCCGCATTGCGGTCACGTGCTGCGCGCGTGGGAGAACATTCCGGTCGTGAGCTGGCTCGCGCTGCGCGGCCGCTGCTCGCAGTGCGGCTCGCGCGTGAGCGTGCGCTATCCGGTGATCGAGCTCGCCAGCGCGGCATGCGCCGCCGGTGCGCTGCTCGCATTTGGCCCCACGGGCAAGGCGCTTGCTGCGTTCGCGCTATGCGCGACGCTCATCGCGACGAGCGCCATCGACCTCGAACATCAACTGCTGCCCGACGCGATCACGCTGCCGCTCATCTGGGCCGGACTGCTCGTGAATCTCGCGCAGACGTTCACCGATCTGCACGCCGCCGTGGTGGGCGCCGTAGCGGGCTATCTCGCACTTTGGTGCGTCTACTGGCTGTTCAGGCTGCTGCGCGGCGTCGAAGGCATGGGGCACGGCGACTTCAAGTTGCTCGCCGCGCTCGGCGCCTGGCTTGGCTGGGCCGCGCTGCCGCAGATCGTCGTGATCGCCGCGGTGACGGGCGCCGTGGTCGGCCTCGGCGCCACCTTGAGCGGACGCATGCGCTTCGAAGAGCCGCTGCCCTTCGGGCCGTATCTTGCCGCCGGCGCACTCGTCACGCTGTTTGCGGGTACACCGCTTTATGCCGTTTTTGCGTGGGGGAATTGATCGATGATTGCAGTCGGATTGACCGGAGGCATCGGCAGCGGCAAGTCCACCGTCGCGGATCTGTTCGCGGCGCGCGGCGTGCCGCTCGTCGACACGGACGTGATCGCGCACCGCATCACTGCGCCGAACGGCATGGCCATGGCCACGATCTCCGCACAATTCGGCCCTGAATTCGTCGCCGCCGACGGCTCCATGGACCGCGCGCGCATGCGCGCGCTCGTGTTCGGCGACGAAGCGGCGCGCAAGCGGCTCGAAGCCATCACGCACCCGCTCATTCGCGCGGAAACCGAACGCGAGACGCGCGAGGCCAACGGGCCTTACGTGATCGTGGTGGTGCCGCTGCTCGTCGAATCCGGCAACTGGAAAACGCGTGTCGATCGTGTGCTCGCCGTCGATTGCAGCGTGGAAACGCAGGTCGCGCGCGTGATGCGCCGCAACGGCTTCACGCGCGAGCAGGTACTCGCGATCATCGCGCGGCAGGCCACGCGCGAAGCACGCCTCGCTGCCGCCGACGACGTGATCGTCAACGACGGAGCCACGCCCAAGACACTCGCACAGGACGTCGAGGCGCTGCACGAGCGCTATCTCGAACTGTCACGTGCGTAACGAACGGTAAAAACGCTAGTCAAACCGCATGCTGTGCGCGTCGCAACAAGGCGCGCCGTTTCGCAGCGCAAGCTCGCGGCATGCGTCGGGGAAATGGCCCGAATTGGCCGCGTACGCGGGTAAAGTCCGGGTGGCGTGCGATTGCGACCGCAGACTCGCGGCATTAGAATGTCCTGCAAATCCTTCATCGACCACGTCCGAGGCGAGCGCGCTTGATTCTTTACGAGTATCCCTTCAACGAGCGAATCCGGACGCTGCTG
>Ga0164242_10008483_pt1 | contig 11153 bp, 9 predicted proteins | sample OricomgcompostMG_FD_108783 | JGI IMG/M metagenome (GOLD analysis project Ga0164242, IMG submission 108783) | Miracle-Growth compost microbial communities from Emeryville, California, USA - Original compost - Miracle growth compost (MG) ...
ATGGTCTCGAGCCGATCGCGCGGTTCGACCGGGCGCACGTCGAGGTCGAGCTGGAGCGAGCGCGGCTCGTGCTTGGAGCCGCAGCCGGAGATCCGCTTGGAGAAGAGCCACTCTCTCCACCGCGGCTGCGCGGCCGGGCTGCTCGGCGTGAGCACGATCGGGCCGCTGTAATCGCACGCGGTGAGATCCGCGAGCACGCCGCCGATGCCCAGCCCGTCCTGTTCGCTCTGCTCCGGGCCGCCGCCGTGCAGCCGCACCAGCCCGAGCCGCTCCCGCGCGGCGAAGAGCGCGGCGCTGGCCTCCTCGAGCGACTCGCTCGCTGGCCGGAGCTCCCAGGCGATGCCCACGCAGGGTGGCGCGCTGGAAGCGTGGAGCGCCTGGACCAGGGCCACCATTGGCCCGAGCGTCGCGCCCTGGCTGAGGAGCAGCCGCGCACCGCCGCGGTCGAAAGCGGCGGCGATCCCGGCGAGCGCACCGGCCGGCACCGCTTCAGCCGGTGCGGAGATCGGCGCGCCGAGGGTTGCCGCGGCGCGGACCAGCGCAGCCAAGTCGCCGGGCAGCCGCTCCACCCGAAGCGCGACCACCTTCGCGCCGGCGGCGCGCGCCTCGGCCGCGCAGGCCTCCGGTGAAGCCTCGGCCCCGAGCACCAGCTCGACGCCGTCCAGCCCGCGCGCGCGGACCGCCAGATCCAGCGCGGCGAGCGAGAGCTCCGGCGCCGCGCCACTGCTCAGGGCCAGGCTCATCAGGAGCCGCTCTTCTCGATGAGGACCCGCCAGACCGCAGGTCCGCTCTCGACGTACTTCCAGGAGAACTGGCCGGCGCGGGTGGCCTCGAACTGGTGCCGCAGCGGGAACGGGTCGTGGTCGTTGACCAGGGTGAAGCCCTCGCCGGCGGCGAGCGCGTCGAAGGTGCGGAAGATGGTGGGGTGCTTCTCGCGCGGCGGGACCACGCGGATGTCGAGCTCCTTGGCGTTCATGGCGTACCTCTCGGTTCAGGGTTTGTGACGGATGAAGATGCGGACCAGCTCTGCGGACTGCTCACGGACCTCGTACTGAAAACCTCGCTCCTCCAGCCGGGGCAGCAGGAACTGCGGCACCCGGACGTTGAGCTGCACCAGCGTCTTGCCCCGCTCGAGCGTGGCCAGCGCCTCCAGCGTCCGCTCCATCGGCTCGGGCGGCTCGAGCCCGCGGACGTCGAGCACCACCACGTTGGCATCGGCGGGCGGCTCGACCGGTGCGGCGTCCACCGGCGTCGAGACGACCTGCGATCGATGGAACCAGATGCGCCAGTCGTCGTCGGCGAGGCGCTCGGTGAAGTGGGCCAGGTTCTGCTTGCCGAGCACCGCGTAGAGCGGCACCGGCTCGAAGATCGCCCGGAGCTGCAGCACCTGGTCGGGCCCGAGGCTTCGGGCCGCGTCGAAGATTCGCCGGAAGGGCTCTCGGCCCGCGCGGAGATCCTCGCGCACATCGACCACGACCAGCTTCTCGGCCGGCGTCTGCAGGAGGCCCGGCGGGGCGGCATTTGTCGGAACACGCGGCGCGGCGGGCTTCGGCGTGGAAGGCGTGGCCTCACCGAGCGCCGCGTTGAGCTTTCCCACCAGCACCGAAGCGTCGATGCCGGCGATCCGCGCCGCCTGCTCCACGGTCACCAGCCGGGCCATGGTCTTCCGGGCGGTCGCGTCGCGGAGCATCTTGAACGCGGGCGAGGCGCCCACGAAGACCTCGACGAGCTGCTCGCGGCCGGCGAGCACCGAGGCCACGCGGTCGTTGGCAGAGATCATCGCAGCACCCCCGGCTCGGCCAGGCCCGGATGCCAGCGCGGCTCCCAGACCAGCTTCGGGTCGACCTCGCGGATGCCCGGCACCTGCGAGAGCGCCTGCACGATGCCGCCGCGGATGGCGTGCTCCATCGGGCAGCCCGGGGTGGTGAGCGAGAAGGTCACCGCCGCGGTGCCGTCGTGGACCGCCACGTCGTAGACGAGCCCGAGGGTGACGATGTCGAGGCCGATCTCCGGATCGATGACCTCCCGAAGCGCGTCGAGCACCTGGTGCTCGAGGCCGAGGTTCTCCAGGCTCATGCCAATCTCCTTCGCGCCACGCGGGCCAGCACCACCGCCTCGAGCGCGCCGCCCGCGGTGAACGCCAGCGCGCTCGCGCGGACCAGGGTGGGATTTCCGAGATAGATGCCCAGCGCCAGGCCGGCCCAGCCGCCGACCAGCAGCGCGCCGTCGAGCAGCGCGACCTTCTCCGAGTACAGCTCGGCGACCTTGGGAACCTTCTTCAGCCCGACCTGCGGCCCGAAGCGGTGGTACCAGACGATGAACGGGACGATCTTGTAGTAGTGGCCGGCGACGAAGAGGCTGACCGCGCCGAGCAGCACCACGAAGTAGGTGGCCAGCAGGTGCAGGTCCATCACCCCGCGGCCGAGCGCGAACGGCGCCAGCAACAGCGCGGCCAGCAGCCCGAAGAGCCCGGCGGCGGCGAGCCGCATCCCCGGGTCGATGCCGCGGCGCATGCGGTGGCGGAAGTACGCGACCGCCTGGAAGAGGAACGCCAATACGCCCGCCGCGCCCAGCACCCCGCCGACGAGGAAGCGCGCGCCGCCGCCCCAGGGCACCGCGAGCACCGAGGCCGCGGCGAAGAGCAGCGCGACCGAAGCCCGGGCGGCGCGGTCGCTCACGCCGTGCGCGAGCAGGAACATCGGCAAGAGCCGCTGCGCGACCCCGACCACCACCAGCAGCACGAAGCCCAGCAGCGCGACGTGGGCGTGCACCGCCACGGTGGTGAACGGGTGCTGCACCACCACCTCGCCGTGCAGGTTGAGCGCGAGCACCACGCCGTACGCGGGGATGACCAGCAGGAAGAGCGTCGCGCCGGCCAGCGCCCACCAGGTGAGCGAGCGCTCCTTCGCCGAGGCCAGGGTCGCGCCGAGGTTCAGCGCGAAAAGGGTGAAGGCCGCGGTGAGCAGCGTGGCCCCGGCGTGCAGCAGGCCCTTGCTCTCGTGGACCAGGCCGCAGACGAAGACCAGCACGCCGGTGACCTGGGCCACGAAGCTCGCGTGGGCCAGCGCGGTCCAGCGCATCGGCTTGCCCACCGCCACCGGCAGGAACTGGCAGAGCGCGCCGAAGATGGAGAGCACCACCCAGCCGAGCACGAACAGGTGCGCCACCGCGGCGACGCTCGGCAGGAAGAAGAGCCCGTTCGCCAGATCCGGCGCGACCAGAACCAGCCCGACGCCGCCGCAGACGAAGAAGAAGAGGGCCGCGGCGAAGTGCTCGCCGGGGAGCCCGGGCCGCGGCGCGTTCTGCACGCCCGCCGCGGACGCCGCCGCCGGCGCCACGGCGCCCAACCCGGAGGTGATGGTGCTGGTGGTCATCGGGCCACGCACTGAGCAAGGCACATGCCGCTCGGCCCTGGCGCCGCGCCGCGAGGGGCGCGTGCCGCCCGGGCGCCCGCGGCGAGGCGGCGGCGTGTTCCACCGGTTCCACAACGGAACAGCGCGACGGCCCGAACGCGCGCTGGCGATGACGCGGCGCGTGCGCCGGTCGTTTGACTTCACACCAAGCCGCTCTTAGAGACCTGCCCACCATGGCGTCTGGGGAGACCCGCTACTTCACCACCGGAGATCTCGCGCGGAAGAGCGGTGCCACGCCGCGCGCCATCCGCTTCTACGAGCAGAGCGGCCTGCTCGCGCCGCTCGCCCGCGATCCCGCCGGCCGCAGGCGCTACACCTCGCACGACCTCGAGCGGCTGCAGCTCATCAACGACCTGCGCGACCTCGACCTCTCGCTCGACGACATCAAGCAGCTGCTCACCATTCGCGATGGGTGCCAGAGCGCGCCCGAGCTCGGCCAGCGGCTGAGCGGCGTGGTCCAGGAGCAGCTCGAGCGGACCCAGCAGCGCTTGCAGGCGCTCCGCCGGCTGCGCGAGGAGCTGGCGGCCACGCTGGGCGTCATCAAGGAGTGCGCGAGCTGCACCCGCGAGCTCTCTGCGCACCCGTGCAAGTCGTGCGACAACGTCACCCGGGCCGAGACCCCGCGGATCGTGAAGGTGCTGCTCGGCCAGTGCTGGCCGATGCCAGGCGAGCATCGGGGCGAGAGCCCGCTCGTCACGCTCAAGGCGAGCAAGGACGCCGACGATCCCGCCCAGGAACCCTGATTGCCGCAGCCGCGCATCGGGCCCAGATTGTTCGGCAGGGCGTGCGGGGAGGCGGAATGCGGCAGAGCACCGGCGGCGGCTTTGAGTTGCGACCTCTGGAAGCGTACGAGCTGCGGCGAATGCTCGAGCTGGGTGACCCGGTGACCGTGCTAGATGTGCGCGCGGTCTCCGACTACCAATCGAGCGACGCCGAGGTCTCCGGCGCGCTGCGAATCGTCCCCGACGAGCTCGAGCAGCACCTTCGCGACCTTCCCAAGGGCCGGCAGGTGGTGACCTACGGCGCCGACGCGCGGGACGGGGAGGGCGAGCGCATCGCCACCGAGCTGATGCGCCGCGGCTTCACCGAGGTGCGCCCGGTCCGCGGCGGGTTCGAGTCGTACATCTCCGCGGGCGGGCCGATCTCGCCGAGGTCGCAGGGCCGCTGAGGCCGCTTCACTCCAGCGGCAGCACCTCGACGACTTCGCCGGCCCGAATCAGTCCGCGCCCGGCCGGAAGCACCGCGATGCCATCGGCGCCGACCAGCGAGCTCAGGTAGTTCGAGTTCTGGGTCTGCATCGGCGTGGCGACCAGCCGTTCACCCTCACGCGCGAGCCGAACGCGGGCGAAGAAGGTCAGCGGCTCGGGCTTTTCAAAGTCGCGGGCCAGCGCCGCGGGAATCGCCCGCGGCCGCTCGCGGATGCCCATCAGCGCCTCGACCGCCGGCCGCACGAAGAGCTCGAAGGTCACCCGCGATGAGACCGGGTTGCCCGGCAAGCCGAAGAAGAACTGCTCGGGCGTGGTGGCGAAGACCAGCGGCTTGCCCGGGCGGATCGCGACGCGCTCGAGGTGCATCACCGCGCCCAGGCTGGTCAGGACGGATTTGACATAATCCTTCTCGCCAACTGAGACGCCGGCGGAGCTGATGACCAGCTCGCAGCCGCGCGCGGCCTCGAAGCGGGCGCGGATGGCCGCGGGATCGTCGGGGGCGACGCCGAGCTGGACGACCTCGGCGCCGAGCTTGCGCAGCCGGATCCCGAGCGCGACCGCGTTCGAGTCGACCAACTTGTTTGTGGGAGCGGTCTCCCGACCGCGACCGAGCTCGACGATCTCGTCGCCGGTGGAGATGAGCGCGACCCGCGGCCGCCGGGGCACGGCGAGGTGGGTGTGACCGAGGGATGCGAGGAGCGCGAGTTCGGAGGCGCCGAGCGGGACTCCGGCGCGAACCGCGACCGCGCCGGCGCGGAGGTCATCACCGGCGCGTCGGACGTACTGGCCGGGCTTGGCCGCGGCGCGAAAGGCGGCCTCGTCGCCATTGCGCTCGACGTCCTCCTGCATGACCACGGCATCGGCGCCGGGCGGCAGCGCGCCGCCGGTCATGATCCGCGCCGCCTGGCCGGGTTCGACCGCGACCTCGGCCGCATCGCCGGCGGTGACCCGCGAGGCCACGCGCAGCGCGACCGGCGAATCCGGGCTCGCGCGCTCGAGGTCGGCGGCGCGGACCGCGTAGCCATCCATGCCGGAGTTGTCGCGGGCGGGAAGCGCGACATTCGAAATCGCGTCGGCGGCGAGCGCACGGCCGTGGGCCAGCTCGAGTGGAACGCGCTCGACGGGGAGCGGGCCCACCTTGGCGAGGATGGTTTCGAGGGCCTGCGGATAGGGCGTCACGCGAGCTGGCTCCGTCGTTCGAGCCCCGGGTTCTACCGCCTGCGACCAGGCCGAGGGACCTCCCGGCGGCGTCAGAACGATTTTAACATAACATATATTATCAGACGTTCGCAGGGGTCTCTCCCGAGGGGGAACGTGCCTGCGCGCTCCCGCATCCCGGCGCTCGGGGCTAAGCTGCGGCGCCATGAAACAGCTGCGCTTCTGCCTGAATGACCGCTGGGTCGAGCTTGCCGATGTCCCGCCGACCACCACGCTTCTTCGCTACCTCCGCGACCAGGCGCACCTGACCGGAACCAAGGAAGGCTGCGCCGAGGGCGACTGCGGCGCGTGCACGGTCGCGGTGGTCGAGCACGATGCTTCTGGCAAGAGCCACTACCGCGCGGTCAACGCCTGCCTGCTGCTGCTGCCGATGATCCAGGGCAAGCGCGTGGTCACGGTCGAGGCGCTCAAGGGCGCGAGCGGCTACCACCCGGTCCAGACCGCGCTGGCCGAAGAGATGGGTTCGCAGTGCGGCTACTGCACCCCGGGCGTGGCGATGGCGATGTTCGAGGCCTGCTACGGCAAAGGCTTCGACGAGCCCTGGCAGCTCGACGCCGCCATGTGCGGAAACCTTTGCCGCTGCACCGGCTATCGGCCGATCCGCGACGCCACGCAGAAAGTCGCCGGGCTGCGACCGGCGGACAAGTTCACCCGCGCGCTGCACGAGCACGCCGGCGAGCCGATGCAGCTCGACTACGCGGCCGGCCCGCAGCGGTTCTTCACGCCGGCCAGCCTGGATGACCTCTGGGACGTGCTCGACAAGAACCCGACCGCGCGGCTGGTCGCCGGCGGCACCGATCTTTCGCTCGACATCACCAAGCGCTACGCCGAGCCCGAGGTGCTGGTCTCGGTCGAGGCCATCCTCGAGCTGAAGCGGCTCGACCTCGCCTCGAACCCGATGCAGATCGGCGCCGGCGTCGACCTCTCCACGCTCGAGGCCGCCGCGCGCGAGCCGCTGCCGCCGCTGGAGCGCATGCTCCGGTACTTCGGCGCACGGCAGATCAAGAACCGCGCGACCGTGGGCGGAAACCTCTGCACCGCATCGCCGATCGGCGACCTGGCGCCGGTCTTCCTCGCGCTCGACGCCACCTTCATCCTGCTCTCGCGGGCTGGCGAGCGCCGCGTGCCCGCCAGCGAGTTCTTCCTCTCGTACCGCAAGACCGCGCAGAAGCCTGGCGAGATCCTCGGCGGCGTCGAGCTCGCGCCGATCCCATCCGATCGGCGGGCCTGCGCCTACAAGGTCAGCAAGCGCCGCGAGCTCGACATCAGCACCGTCTCGAGCGCGTTCGCGGTCGGCCTGGACGGCGGCAACGTGGCCCACATCCGGCTGGCCTTCGGTGGAATGGCCGCGACGCCCACGCGCGCGAAGAAGCTCGAGGCCGCGCTGCTCGGCAAGCCCTGGAGCCTGGCGAGCATCGAGGCCGCGCTGCCGCAGCTCGAGGCCGAGCTCACGCCGCTCTCCGACCACCGCGGGTCGGCGGCCTACCGGATGAAGGTTGCCAAGAACCTGCTCATCGGCTTCCACGACGAGACCCTGAAAACCCCGCAGCCGCGCTTGTCACACCCGCACACCGCGACCGTGGGCGTTGCGGCGCCGAGGACGCCATGAGCATCGAACCCCGTCACAGTCCGGCCACGCCGGTTCGCGAAGCGCGCGGCTCGCCGCTGCACCAGCCCACGCTCCACGAGAGCGGCCTGCGGCACGCCAGCGGCGAGGCGCTCTACGTCGATGATTTGCCGCACCCGCCGGGAATGCTGGTGGGCCTGGTGCTGGCCTCGCCGCACGCCCACGCGAAGATCCTCAGGCTCGATGCCGCGCAGGCGCGGAGCCTGCCTGGCGTCCACGGGATCTTCACCGCGCGCGATGTGCCCGGCGAGAACCAGGTCGGCCCGGTTGTCCACGACGAGCCGCTCTTCGCGACCGATGAGGTCCACACCGTCGGCCAATCGGTGGCGCTGATCGTGGCCGAGACGTACGCCGCGTGCCGCGCGGCCGCCAAGCGCATCGAGGTCGAGTACCAGCCGCTGCCCGCGCTGCTCGACATTCCCTCGGCGATCGCCGCCGGGAGCTGGCACGGCACGCCGCACGTGATCGCGCGCGGCGATGTCGAGGCCGAGCTGGCCAAGGCGCCCGTCCGGATCACTGGCGAAATCGCCAACGGCGGCCAGGACCACTTCTACCTGGAGACCCAGGCCTCGCTGGCGATCCCCGGCGAAAACGGCGCGCTGCACGTGCACTCCTCGACCCAGCACCCGAGCGAGGTGCAGGCCACCATCGCCCACGTGCTGAAGCTCGGCCGGCACCAGGTGGTGGTCGAGGTGCCGCGAATCGGCGGCGGCTTCGGGGGCAAGGAGACCCAGGCGGCGCCGTACGCGTGCATGGCCGCGCTGGCCGCGAGCAAGCTCGGCCGACCGGTGAAGGTGTGGCTCAACCGCGATCAGGACATGGCCCAGACCGGCAAGCGCCATCCGTTCTGGAGCCGCTTCGACGCCGGGCTCGATTCCGACGGCAAGCTGCTCGCGCTCAAGGCCGACCTCTTCGCCAACGGCGGCTGGTCGATGGACCTCTCGTTCTCGATCCTCGACCGCGCGCTCTTCCACCTCGACAACGCCTATTTCATCCCCGCGCTGCGCTTCGACGGGAAGGTCTGCCGAACGAACCTGCCCTCGAACACCGCGTTCCGCGGCTTCGGCGGACCGCAGGGCATGCTGGTGCTCGAGGAGGTGCTCAGCCGCGCCGCGGAGCGGCTCGGCCTGGATCCCGCGGAGGTGCGCGCGCGGAACTTCTACGGCGCGGCGCCGCGGAACCTGGCGCCGTATGGCCAGGAGATCCGCGACGAGCGCATGACCCGCATCCACGCCGAGCTCATGGCCTCGAGCGACTACACCCAGCGCCGCGCGGAGATCGAGCAGTTCAACCAGCGCTCGCCGCACATCAAGCGCGGCATCGCGTTTCAGCCGGTGAAGTTCGGGATCAGCTTCACCAACGCCATGCTCAACCAGGCCGGCGCGTTCGTGGTCATGTACGCGGACGGCACGGTGCAGCTCAACCACGGCGGCACCGAGATGGGCCAGGGGCTGCACACCAAGATGCTCGCGGTCTGCGCGCACGAGCTTGGCGTGAGCCTGCCCAACGTCCGGGCGATGAACACCGCCACCGACAAGGTGCCCAACACCTCGGCCACCGCGGCCTCCAGCGGCGCCGACCTCAACGGCCAGGCGGTCAAGGATGCGTGCACCAAGATCCGCGAGCGGCTGCGGCCCATCGCGGCCAAGCTCCTCGGCGCGGTGAATGGCGACGCCGCCGAGATCTCCTTCGCCGGCGATGCGGTGCACCTGCGCGGCAAGAGCGTGCCGCTCTGCGAGGTGTCGCTCGCCGCGTACCAGGCGCAGGTCTCGATGAGCGCCACCGGCTACTACCGCACGCCGGACATCGAGTACGACCGCGCCGCCGGCAAGGGAAAGCCATTCCACTACTTCGCCTTCGGTGGCGCGGTGGTCGAGGTCGAGGTGAGCGGGCTCACCGGCGAGCACCGCATGACCCGCGTGGACATCCTCCACGACGTCGGCGACTCGCTGGTGCCGAGCGTGGATCGCGGCCAGGTCGAGGGCGGCTTCATCCAGGGCTACGGCTGGCTGACCTGCGAGGAGGTGCTCTTCAACGACAAGGGCGTGCTGCTCACCCACTCGCCCGACACCTACAAGATCCCGGCGATGGGCGAGGCGCCGCACGACTTCCGGGTGAAGCTGCTCGAGCGCGCGCCCCAGCCGGAAACGATCCACGGCTCCAAGGCTGTCGGCGAGCCGCCGCTGATGCTGGCCATCGGCGCGGTCTCGGCGCTGCGGCACGCGATCGGCGCGTTCGGAATGCCGGGCCGCGAGGTCGCGCTCTCAATTCCGGCCACGCCCGAGGCGGTGCTGTTCGCGGTGGAGGATGCAAAGCGACGCTGAGCTGACTCGGCCTGCTGGCCGTGCGTGCGGCTTCGCATCCGCGCACGCATAATCCAGCCATGATCGACACAAGCGATGTCCTCACGCCGGAAGCGGTCGCGTTCCTGACCGAGCTGGAGCGCAGGTTCGGCCCGCGGCGCCGCGAGCTTCTCGCCAAGCGCGACGAGCGGCTCGCAAGGCTCCGCGCCGGTGAGCTCCCGGATTTTCTGCCCGAGACCGCGCCCATTCGCGCCGGCGACTGGCGCATCGCGCCCTTCCCGGCCGAGGTCGCCGATCGCCGCGTGGAGATAACCGGCCCGGTCGACCGGAAGATGGTCATCAACGCGCTCAACTCCGGCGCGCGCGTCTTCATGGCCGACTTCGAGGACTCGAACTCGCCGACCTGGGAGAACTGCATCTCCGGCCAGCGCAACCTGACCGACGCCCTCGAGCGCACCATCTCCCTCGACGCCGGCGGCAAGCAGTACCGGCTCAAGGAAGAGCTCGCGGTGCTCTTCGTCCGTCCGCGCGGCTGGCACCTTCCCGAGAAACACTTCCTGGTCGACGGAGCGCCGATTTCCGGCGCGCTCTTCGACTTCGGCCTCTACTTCTTCCGAAACCACGCCCGAAACGGCCGCTACTTCTACCTGCCGAAGATGGAGTCACACCTCGAGGCGCGGCTGTGGAACGAGGTCTTCGTCTGGGCCCAGGAGCGGCTCGGCGTGGCGCGCGGGACGATCAAAGCCACGGTGCTCATCGAGACCGTGCTCGCCGCGTTCGAGATGGACGAGATCCTCTACGAGCTGCGCGAGCACTCGGCCGGACTCAACGCCGGACGCTGGGACTACATCTTCTCCTTCATCAAGAAGCTCGGGCACCGGCCCGAGTTCGTGCTCCCCGATCGCAGCGAGGTCACCATGGCGGTGCCCTTCATGCGCGCGTACAGCGAGCTTCTGGTGAAGACCTGCCACCGCCGCGGCGCCCACGCCATGGGCGGCATGGCGGCGTTCATCCCCTCGCGCAAGGACGCCGAGGTCAACGCCACCGCGCTCGCCAAGGTCACCGAGGACAAGCAGCGCGAGGCCTCGCAGGGCTTCGATGGAACCTGGGTCGCGCACCCGGACCTGGTGCCGGTGGCGATGAAGGCCTTCGACGCCGTGCTCGGGCAGCGGCCCAACCAGATCGAGGAGCAGCGCGAGGACGTCCAGGTCGGCGCCAAGCAGCTCCTCGACATCGCCTCGACGCCCGGCGCGGTCACCGAGGCCGGCCTGCGCAACAACATCGACGTGGGGATTCAGTATCTCGCCTCGTGGCTTCGCGGCGCGGGTGCGGTGGGCATCCACAACCTCATGGAGGACGCCGCGACCGCGGAGATCTCGCGCTC
>Ga0164242_10008484_pt1 | contig 11153 bp, 5 predicted proteins | sample OricomgcompostMG_FD_108783 | JGI IMG/M metagenome (GOLD analysis project Ga0164242, IMG submission 108783) | Miracle-Growth compost microbial communities from Emeryville, California, USA - Original compost - Miracle growth compost (MG) ...
CTCATCCGCAAGGAGCCCAAGGCGCACGGCGCACGCAAGCGCGTGGAAGGCCCCGTCGCACCGGACGAGCCGGTGATCCTGATCGACGACACCGTGAGCTCCGGCGGATCCCTGGAGGCCGCCCGAGAAGCCCTGGCGCAGGAGGGGCTGTTTGTCGAAGGGGCCGCGGTGTTGGTGCGCTTCCCCTGGCTGATGGGCCCGGCGAGGCTGGCCGAGCAGGGCTGGCACCTGGAAGCCGCGGTGGACCTGGAGCGGGATCTCCTCTGGCGCGTGGAGGGCACACCGCCACCGCGACCGAACCCGCTCCTTCCAGATGGGCCCATCGCCTGGAGCCCGCGGCCAGCCCCGGATGGGCTTTCGCCGACCGCGCTCGCGCGCTGCTTGCTCGAGGAGTTGCTCGCCACAGGCCAGCTCCTCCGTCCTCCCGCACGGCTGGATCGAGACCACGATGCGCGAGGCGGCGCGATCGTCAGCGTTCGTTCAGGCGAAGGGCTGACAGAGCGGCACGCGCGCAGCGGCTTCTGGCGGCACCCCGGCGAGGAGGGCGTGGGCGCTGCGCACGAGATCGCGCTGGCCTGCTGGAAGACCTTCGGCCACCTGCCACCGGGCGCGGAGGGCGTCGCGCTGCTGGGGCGCGCGCAGGTGGGGCTGACGCTCTTCGGTGCGCTCGAGGACACGCGGTTGGGAGCCATCGACGCGCGGCGAGATGGTGTCGTGATCGTGAGCCAAGTTCGCACCGGGGTGCAGGCGAGCGCGCTGCCGAACCTGCCCGGCGTCACCTGCGCCGCGGAGCAGCTCGCCCACGCCCGGCGGATGGGCGGGCTGACCCCCGGGGAGCCTGGGCGCCTGCTCCGGCACTCCGTCACCAAGCACGTGGACGACGCCGCCGTCTGGCCCGTGGGGGGTGCGCCGGACGCGCTCGATGGGTGGACGCGGCGATCCGTGGGCGCGGCGCTGACCCGGCGCGCACGGGCCTGGGTGCTCGCGGCGAGAGAAGGTCGCGCGCCCGCCGGAGCGTCCGCCCGGGAGCGCGTCCCTGCGGGGGTGGATTACGTCTTCCTCACCGTGTTCGCCGACGGCGCGCCGGGCGCATGCGTGGGGGCGACGCCTTCGGGGACGCCCGAATCCATGCTCGAGCAGCTCACCGCGCGCGCCCTCGCGGATCCGCGCGCCGCCGGGATGGCCGAAGCGGAGCGGCTCGCCATCGAGCTCACCTTCCTCTACGCGCGGCTCGACACCGGCCCGGTCCGGATGGAGGACGCGCCACGCTTCATCCGCCTGGGACACGACGCGGTGGGCGCGGTGCAGGGCGAGAAGAGCGCCATCCTCCTCCCCGCCGTCGCCGCGCACGCGCAGCTGAACCGAGAGTCCTTCCTGCACGCGCTCCTTCAAAAGGCGGGCATCGCCTCGCCGCCCGTGGCGCTCCAGGTGTGGCGCACGGCGACCTGGCTCGACGATGGGGAGCAGGTCTGGCCCATGGACGGCGCCTTCCCGCGGGCGCCCAGGTCCCCCCCGGGAGAGGACACCGCGGGCAGGCTCGAGCCGATCCTGACGGAGTACGTCCTGCGCAACGTGGAGGACGATGGCCGGCTCGCGACCCACTATGAGCCGCTCCAGGATCACCTCTTCGATCGCGACGAGCTGGAGCGCCAGGCGTTCGTGGCGTGGATCCTCAGCCAGCGGGCGAACGCGAAGCCTGAGGCCCGCGCGAAGGCAGGGCGCCTGATCGCACGCCTCGAAGGGCTCCTGCCTCAGCTGAACGCCCGCGGGGCGAGCGGCGCCGCGATGCTCCTCTGCGCCCGCTGCGAAGAAGGCACCGCGCCGGAGTCCTTGATCCAAGCCCTCCAGGACCACCCACTGGATGGCGGGCTGGACACTGGGCACGTGTTGGTGGCCCTGGCGCTGGCCCACGCACTGGGCGTTCGGTCTTCCCCCGCGCGGATCGAGGCCGGTTTGCGCCGCCTGCGCCACCGCTTCCGGCACCATCCCGCCCTCCGGGAGGCGGTGTTGCCCTGGGCGGTGCTGGCGCACGCGGCGTGGGCATCCGCTGGAGACTCGGAGCGGCGCGCCGCGTTCGTCCGCGAAGGGGTCCACGCGGCGCTTGGGCTGCAGAGCGCAGAGGGGGGCTTCCAGACCACGACCCAGGAGGACGCACCGGGCTGCACGACCGCTCCACTGTTGGAGGCGCTGGGAGCAGCGCTCGCGCTCACGCCCTCTCCGCGGGTTCGGCGGGCGTTCGACCGCGGCGTGCGTTTCCTGGACGGGCTCATCTACCAGGAGCGAGACGCCGGCGTGCTCCCCAACCCCGGCTTCGCGGAGGGCGGGCTGCGCTACTCCTCGCGGAGCGCCACCGTCCGGATCGACTTCGTCGCGCACGCGCTCCACGCGCTTCGCCTGGCCGACCCGGGGCGCCCCCCTTTATGGGCTTGCCGGACGCACTGAACATATGAGCAGATGGGCTTCCCCCTTTCTCGAAGGATGCCCATGTTTGAAGAGACGTCAGAGGTGGTCGAGAGCGACGCCCTCCCCCCTGCGATGCATGCCCTGCTCCGGCTGTTCTCCACGGAGCTCCACGCGGTGACGTTCCCCGATCTGGACCGGAGCGTGCTGGAGGCCGCCGCCGGGCAAGTGAAGGAGCGAACCGAGGCGCTCGCCCGGGCCCAGGCCGCCCTGGATGCCGCCCGAGCGGAGCTGCAGGAGAGCCAGGAGCGCTTGCTTCAGAAGGGGCAGCGGGCGCTCGCCTATGTGCGCGTCTACGCCGAGGAGCACCCGGAGCTCGCCGCCCTGCTGGAGGCGATTCACCTCCCACGCCCGGCGGTGAGGACCTCGCGCGAGGCCGCGGATCCCGCCACCGCCCCCAAGCGTCGAGGCCGGCCTCCCAAGGGCTCGGGCCCGAGCGCGTCCCTATTCGCCGACGCCCGCGCCGCCGACGCTTCCTCGACAAACGAGGCCCCCCGCCTGGGTCAGTAGCCCAGATCGTAGACGCGGACGTAGTCGACCTCGTACGTCGCGGGGAGCTCGCTGAAGAAGAGGCCGGTGGTGGCGCACTGGGTCCCGTCGTTCCCCGGAGGCGCGCTCTGGTTGCGCGAGCAGCGGTTCACGATGGGCAGATAGCCGAGCTGCTGGTCCGGCTGCCCCACCCACTTCCCGCCCACCGCCAGGTTCACGCAGACATCCCAGGAGAGGTTCGGGTGGGCGGGATCGATGGGCGCCCCGGAGGTCCGGTCGATCATGTGCAGGTCCCGGATCGTCTGCACGTCGGTGAGCGTGTAGCTCGCGGCCTGGACGCCATCCAGGTAGCTCTTGAAGACGATGGGATCTTGCAGCGGATCCGCGTTGGTGTTCGACGGGCGGATCTCCACGCCCCAGGTGTGCCAGCCGCTGGATCCGGGCACCGCCGTTTCGAAGAAATGGGTCTGCTGTGTGGCGTTGACGCCGATCGTGTTGGGGAAGTGGAGCGAGAACTTGCTGTAGCCGGGTTTGTAGTTGGCGAAGTACTCCATGATGTCCACCTCGCCCCAGGAGGCGCCCTGGATCCGGCGCAGCCAGAAGGCCGGCAAGAGCCCCTGGCCATGCGGCACCCGCGCCCGGATCTCGAACCGGGAGAAGAGCGGGAAGTAGCGCTCGGGGGACGCGTCGCGGGTGCTGAGCATCCCGGAGGTGAACGGGCGCGACCCGGCGGGCAACCCCGTCATCGGCGTGGCGTAGTTGGTCCCATCCGCGCTGACGAAGGACATCGCCGGCGCATCCGAGCTGGAACCCGTGTGCGTCTCCGCCTTGGCGACGAGCTTCAAGGAGCCGTCGCTGACCGTCACGTTGCCGGCCTGGTACCACTGGGACTCGATGTTGCCGGCGGAGAAGGGCTTGGTGATCGTCCCCCAGCGTTCCGCGGTCACCGCCGAGGTGAACTCGTCCGACCAATACAAGGTAGGCGCCGGGACCGCCGCGCTCACGCAGGTGTGGGTGGGGAGGTTGCAGGTCGGGGTGGCCGGCTCGGCGCAGTCCCCGTCTCCGAGGCACTCCACGCAGGTCCCGCTGGCCGAGTCGCAGAGCGGCACGCTTCCCGAACACGCGGGAGCGCATACCAGGCCCGCATCCGGAACCCCCGCGTCCGCGGCACCCGCATCTTGCGCGCCACCGTCCCCCGGACCGCCATCGAAGACGCCCGCATCAAAGGCCCCGCCGTCCGTGCCCCCCGCGTCCGGCCGCCCCGCGTCCGGCCGCCCCGCATCGACGCCGCCATCCGCGACGCCGCCATCCGCGACGCCGCCGTCCTCCGCGCCGCCGTCCACCCCGCCATCCTTCGCGGACGGCGTGCTCAGCGCACACCCCTGGTTCACGCACGCGTAGCCGGGGCCCTTCGACGCGCAGTCTGCGTCCTCCTGGCAATCCACGGCGCAGCCGGAGAACGCCCAGACGCAGAACCCCACGAGCATGCCGACACTCCAGCCTGTCTTCACCGCGCAACCTCCCCTGACACCTCGGAGGCGCGAAGATACTGCTGCCGGGCCCGAACCCTGCATGGGGCCAGGCGGGCGCCCGGTCGGTCTCCTCGGCGAGGCCACGCTGGATCCGGCCGCGCCCTCAAAGGAGACTGATCAGATGAGCGAAGCGACCGTCCTGGTGGTGGACGACGACCAGGCGAACCTCGAATCCGTGGCGCGGATCTTCCAGCACGAGGGGCTGTCCGTGCTGACCGCGCCGGACGGCCGCGCCGGGCTGGAGGCGCTCCGCCGCCCCGAGGTCAAGGTCCTGGTGACCGATCTGATGATGCCCGGGCTGGACGGCCAGGAGCTGCTCAAGGCGTCCCGCGCGATGCGTCCGGACGTGGAGGTCGTCCTGATGACCGCCTACGGCACCGTGGAGACGGCGGTGTCGGCGATGAAGGACGGCGCCTGCGACTTCATCACCAAGCCGCTCAAGCGACACGCGCTGGTCCGCACCGTGAGCAAGGCGCTGGAGAAGCAGGCCCTGCTCGCGGAGAACGAACAGCTCAAGGCCAAGCTGGCCGAGCTGGGCGCGCCCGGTGGGAGGACGCTGGTCGGCCAGTCGCCCGCGTTCCGGGCCATGGTGGACACGCTCCGCCAGGCCGCGCCCTCGTCCGCCACCGTGCTCCTCCTGGGGCAGTCCGGCACCGGCAAGGAGCTGGCCGCCCGCGCCCTCCACGAATACTCCGCCCGCGCACGCCAGGCCTTCATCGCCGTCAACTGCGCGGCCCTCCCGGAGTCCATCCTGGAGGCCGAGCTGTTCGGCGTGGAGCGCGGCGCCTTCACCGGCGCGGTGGCACGCAAGGAGGGCCGCTTCGAGCGCGCGGATCGCGGCACCCTCTTCCTCGACGAGATCGGCGAGCTGACCCTCTCCGCGCAGGTGAAGCTCCTGCGCGTGCTGCAGGAGGGCGAGATCGAGCGGCTCGGCGGCACCCAGACCGTGAAGGTGGACGTCCGGCTGATCGCGGCGACCCACAAGGATCTCACCCGGGAGGTCGCGGAGGGCCGCTTCCGCGAAGACCTCTACTACCGCCTCAACGTGGTGGAGATCCGGATCCCCGCGCTGGCCTCGCGCCGCGAGGACATCCCGCTCCTGGCGGATCACTTCCTCCGCCGCTTCGCCGCCAAGAACGCCAAGTCCGTGAAGGGCTTCTCCGCGGACGCGCTCCAGGCGCTGGAGAACTACGCCTGGCCCGGCAACATCCGCGAGCTGGAGCACGCCGTGGAGCGCGCGGTGGTCCTCTCCCGGACCGAAATGCTCTCCGCCTCCGACCTCCCCGAGACCGTGCAAAACGGCCCGCGCGGCGCCGCCGGCCAGCTGCTCATCACCATTGGAACCCCCATGGATGAGATCGAGCGGCGGGTGATCCACGAGACCCTGCGGCACACCCAGGGCGACAAGACCCTGGCCGCCCGCCTGCTCGGCATCGCGGCGCGCACCATCTACCGCAAGCTCGAACGCGAGCAGGACAAGGACCCCGACGGCCGCTGACATCCCGTCGCGCAGGGTTCCGCCCGCTTTGACAAATTGTCGCGCCATTCCGCGAGGGTCCACCGCCTGGCCGCTGCCCAGGCGAATAGCGGAATAACTCCAAGGGCTTGAAGGTCCTCTCGGGTCCGCCTGGGCCCCGCCGATCCTGGCACCTGGCTTGCTCAACCTCACGCCTGGGCGGACGGAGCCAGATGGAACGCATCTTTCGCAAATACTTCTGGGCGGTGAACCTGCTCTTCATCTTCCTCGTCGCCCTGGTCGCGGCGCGGACGGTGAACCTCTTCACCGAAGCGGCGCTGGTGCAGGTTCCCAGCTCCGCGCCTGCGTCGTCCCGGGCCCGCGCAGCGCCCGTGGACCGACCCACAGGGCTGGACCTGGACAAGCTGGCCACCCTGACCGGGTTGCCCTTGCCCAAGCCCGAGGTGGCCCAGACCCCCAGCGAGACGACCTACGATCCCAACGCCGCGCCGGTGAAGACCTCCCTGCGGGTGAAGCTGCTCGGCACCCTGGACGCCACGGATCCCAAGTGGTCCTTGGCGTCGATCCAGGACATGACCAGCCAGGACACCGCCACGTACATGACCGGCGACACGATCCAGAACGCGGAGATCGTGGAGATCGAGCGCGAGCGGGTGATCATCAACAACAACGGCCGCCGCGAGTACATCGACGGCGAGGCCGGCTCCGGCGTCCCGGTCGCCACCGTCGCCCCTCCGCTGCGCACCTCCCAGGCGGTCAACGACCCCGAGAAGGGCGAGCTGGGAAAGGGGATCAAGGCGCTGGACGAGAACAACTACGAGATCCCGCGGGACACCGTGGACAACGCGCTCGCCAACCTGAACGGGCTGGCGATGCAGGCGCGGATCGTCCCCGCATTCAAGGACGGCAAGTCCGAAGGTTTCCGCCTCTTCTCCATCCGCCCGGACTCGCTCTACTCGAAGATCGGGATCGTCAACGGTGACGTCCTCAAGCGAATCAACGGCTTCGACCTCAACAGCCCGGAGAAGGCGCTGGAGGTCTACCAGAAGCTCAAGGACACGAGCCGGATCGACATCGAGATCGATCGCAACGGCTCGTCCGTCCACAAGACCTACACCATCCATTGAACGCCATGATCCCGCCCTCCCTTCGGCTCGTCCTCGCAGTCGCGACGCTCGTCGCAACCAGCTCCTTCGCGCAGCGGCGACCCTGGAACGGCGTGCCGCCCGGACAGCGGAAGGCACCCACCGGCAAGCTGATGGACGAGATCCGCCAGCGGAACCTGGAGGCGCAGCGCAAGGCGGCGGAGGCCAAGGCAGCCCAGACGCCCAGGTCGCCGTCGTCCGACGCCGCTCCGGCGCGGACCGCTCCCGTTCCGGCCCGCACCGCGCCAGCCGCCGATCGCCAGATCACGCCGCGGAGCACGGCCCCCACCGCCAGCGCCGCGGGCGCGGACTCCACCAACGCCAGCAACAAGCCCACCTGTGAGCAGGTCCGCAGGAAGGCGCGCTACGGCATCTACTTCGACAAGGTGGACATCGAGAAGCTGGTGCAGACGGTGGCGGACGCGACCTGCCGCACCTTCATCCTTCCGGAGAACGTGCGCGGGAAGATCTCCATCATCGGGCCGGAGAACGGCAAGGTGGAGGTCAGCGCGGATCAGTTCTACGCCGCGTTCCTGGCGGCGCTCGAGTCCAACGGGCTATCGGTCTACCCCTACGGCAAGTTCCTCAAGATCGTCGACAAGCGGGAGGCGAAGCAGAACCCCATCCCGCTGATCATCGGCGACGAGGGCTACCCCACCACCGAGCAGATGATCACCAAGATGTTCCGGCTCAAGAACGTGGAGCCGGACCAGATGCGCGGGGTGATCCAGCAGCTGGTCTCCAAGGGCGGGGACTCCATGTCCTTCCCGCCGGACACCCTGATCGTCAACGACACCGGCGCGAACATGCACCGGATCGAGAAGGTGATCGATCAGCTGGACACGGGCAGCGCGTCAGACGAGATGCAGGTGGTCCAGATCCAGTACGCGAGCGTCAACGACGTCGCGCAGACCCTGCAGAAGCTCTTCGAGGCGAAGAACGGCCGCGCGGCCTCCACCACGCCGGCCCGCACCTTCCCGGCCCGTCCGGCACCGGGCAAGCCGCGCACCGCCACGCCCGCCAACGCCACGGCCGGTCACGCCAGCGCCGCGACGGTGAGCCAGATGATCCCGGACGAGCGGACCAACAAGCTGATCGTGGTGGCCAGCCCGGCGGCCCTGGAGCGGATCCACGAGCTGCTCAACCAGATCGACGTGCCGATCTCCGGCGAGGGCCGGATCAACGTCTACAACCTCTCCAACGCCAACGCCGAGGAGCTGGCCTCCACCCTCCAGGGCCTGGCGCAGAACGCAGGGTCCGGGAGCAGCTCCGGGGGCAACCGCCCGCATGTCCCGGTCCAGACCGCCAACGCGCGCGGCGGCGCGGCCGGGGCGCAGACCGCGGAGCTCTTCTCCGGCGAGGTGAAGATCACCGCCGACAAGGCGACCAACGCGCTGGTGATCGTCGCCAACCAGGGGGACTACCGGAACATCGTCCGGGTGATCGAGAAGCTGGATGTGCCGCGCCGGCAGGTGTTCGTGGAGGCGGTGATCATGGAGGTCACCCTCCAGCGCAACAGCGACTTCGGGGTGAGCTGGCACCAGGGCTACTCGCTCAACACGCCGGAGGGTCAGTCCGGAGGGATCATCGGCACCAACTACAACGGCTCCGGGTTGCCCCCCTCGTTCTCGCTCCTCAACCTGGCGAGCTACGGCGGCTTCCTGGCCGGCCTCCAGGGGCCGCCGGTCTCTTCGCCGGCGTTGACCAAGCTCGGGATCAACATCCCCTCCTTCGGCGTGGTGCTGCACGCGCTCCAGGAGAACTCGGACGTCAACGTGCTCTCCACGCCGCACCTGCTCACCTCGGACAACGAAGAGGCGGAGATCACGGTGGGGCAGACCGTGCCCTTCCAGTCCGGGTTCTCGCCCTCCAGCCTGGGTTCCACGCTGGGCTCCACCGGGGCCGCGGGAGCGACCGGCGCGCTCGGCGGGCTGGGTGGCCTGGGCGGGCTGGGCGGCCTCTCTTCGCTCTACGCGCCGATCACCCGGCAGCCGGTGGAGCTCAAGCTCACCATCAAGCCGCAGATCAACGACAGCGACTTCGTGCGGATGGTGATCTCCGAATCCACCGAGGAGATCGCCTCCCAGAACGCGGTGCTCGGTCCGACCACCTCCAAGCGCTCGGCGAAGACCACGGTGGTGGCGAAGGATCAGGAGACGGTGGTGATCGGCGGGATCATGCAGGACCGCACGATCAACAGCGTGTCCAAGGTCCCGATCCTGGGGGACCTGCCGATCCTCGGGCACCTCTTCCGGGAGACCTCGGTCAAGAAGGTGAAGACCAACCTCCTGCTCTTCCTCACCCCGTACATCATCCGGGACCAGAGCGACTTCCGGCGGATCTTCGAACGCAAGATGGCGGAGCGGCAGAAGTTCGTGGAGCAGTTCTACGGCGGGGTCTCCACCTACGACGTGCCGGTGGACTACGAGCGGAAGGCCGGTCCGTTCGCCAAGATCAACGCCACGGTGCTGCGCGAAGAGGAGAAGGCGGAGAACGGCGGCCCCGGCCTCCCGGGGGAGAAGCTGATCAAGCCGGACCACGCCGCCCCCGCTTCGCCGGGAGCGGTGACGCCGCTGCACGCGCCTGAGAACGGCGCCCTCCCCTCCCAGACGGTCACCCCGCCGGAGGGGGAGGAGCAGCCGGGCGGGGCAGCCCCCGAGGCCCCGGACGAGGGCGACCACGGGCGGGAAGGCGCGACGCCGCCAGAGGGTTCCACCGAGTCCCCGGCGCCGGACGATCAGCCCCTGCGACCGCAGCCGCCCTCGGACGACACTCCATGACCGACCCCACCCTCACCCTCCTTCCGGACGCCAGCCAGGAGGTGACCCAGACGCAGAAGGTCTCGGCGGCGCTCCTGTGCGGCCGTCCTTTGGGAGAGATCCTCAGGGCGACCTGCGGGCTCTCCGAAGAGAAGCTGCAGGAGGCGCTGGCGGCGCAGCAGGAGAAGGGCGGCCGGCTGGGGGAGCTTCTGATCGCGCTGCACTCGGTGAGCGAAGAGGACGTGGCGCGGGGGCTGGCCACCCAGCTGGACCTGCCGTATCTGGCGCGCATCTTCCCGGACGAGGTGGACGCGGAGCTGATCAAGAAGGTCCCGATCAACTTCGCCAAGCAGGCGCGGCTGTTGCCCCTGGCGGTGGAGGGGGACGAGATCGCGGTGGCGGTGGCGGACCCGCTGGACACGGTGGTGCTGGACCACGCGCGGATGCTGCTCCAGCAGAACGTGAGCCCGCGGATCGCGCTCGCCTCCACCATCGTGGACGCGATCAACGGGGTCTACGACCGCTCGGTGAACGAAGCGGATCAGCTGGTCGAGGAGATGGAGGCGCAGGACCTCGACAGCCTGGCGCACGAGCTGGAGGAGCCGCAGGACCTCCTCGACACGGACGACGAGGCGCCGATCATCCGGTTGGTGAACTCGCTGTTGTTCCGCGCCGCCAAGGAGCGGGCGAGCGACATCCACGTGGAGCCGATGGAGCGCGAGCTCTTGGTCCGCTTCCGGATTGACGGCGCGCTGCAGGAGATCATCAAGCCGCCCAAGCGCTACCAGAACTCGATCCTGAGCCGCGTGAAGATCATGGCGCAGCTCAACATCGCGGAGAAGCGGCTGCCGCAGGACGGGCGGATCCGGATCAAGCTCGCCGGCCGCGACATCGACCTGCGCGTCTCCACCATCCCCTGCAGCTACGGGGAGCGGATCGTGATGCGTCTGCTCGACAAGAGCGCCACCCTGCTGGATCTCTCGGAGATCGGGATGGGAGGCCAGACGCTGGTGCAGGTGGATTCCGTAATCCACCGCGCCCACGGGATCATCCTGGTCACCGGCCCCACCGGCTCCGGGAAGACCACCACGCTCTACGGCGCGCTCAGCCGGATCAACACCTCCGACCTCAACATCCTCACCGTCGAAGATCCGGTGGAGTACCAGCTCCCGGGCATTGGCCAGATGCAGACCAACCCGAAGATCGGGCTGACCTTCGCCAGCGGGCTGCGCAGCTTCTTGCGCCAGGACCCCGACGTGATCATGGTCGGCGAGATCCGCGACAAGGAGAC
>Ga0164242_10008486_pt1 | contig 11152 bp, 6 predicted proteins | sample OricomgcompostMG_FD_108783 | JGI IMG/M metagenome (GOLD analysis project Ga0164242, IMG submission 108783) | Miracle-Growth compost microbial communities from Emeryville, California, USA - Original compost - Miracle growth compost (MG) ...
CTTCAATCTTCGTCCTGCTAGTTAGTTTCTTCTTCCTTTCTCCATCGTTAACACGAAGTGTTGCAGTAGCAGCCCAATATATAAAAGACAAATCCGCCACAGCACTAAACCTTGTGACACTTTGCTACACATACTTTCAAGTACGTGCATTTACTACCGGTTATAAACTTGCTTAACTGCTCGCCGCCGGACTTTGGCGCCTCCTGAACACTTGAAATACCCATCTTTAGCTACTCCACCCAACACTTCTACATACATAAGGGGCATTAAAACCGGCAGTCTTTTGAGTCTCTACCCTCTCTTATCTTCCAGAAGGAACTTTTGCCACGGAATATCAACAGCATAAAGACCCCGGAGACACAAAATAATCAAGACTTAACGGGGCATTATTATTATTTATTACACGGTTTGCGGCCTTTGCCATACCGATGCTACGCTGCCTAAGTCAACCTTGAGGAATCCGTGCCGTCGTAGCGACTCGACTCGTTGTCCGGTCAGTGTCGGGTTAAAACCCTGGAGCCCTGCTGATTACCGGAGCACTATTAGGCTACAGGATCTTCTGTCTCAGTGAACCGAATACTTGCTATTCGTTCTAACAGGATCTCTATCCTGGCAGAACCAAGCCCTCCCGCCTCAAACATAAACTCGAGGGCCTTCCGGTACGATGCCGTCAAGGGATGCGTTGGCCCCAGATACTGCACACCCGAACAAAGAAGCACGCACGCATTTTCCAACTTCTTCTTGCTCCAGTTGCTCTCGATGACAGGTCGGCCATCGACATCCTCCAGCACGTACCGCACCTCCTCCTTCGCCTTAGGCATGTCCGTGCCGGCCCTTAGAACTCTTAGTAGCCGGGCCCCGGCGCTGCGGGTGCTGGGGTGTTGGTCCCCGAACATGTCCTGGTAGATCTTGAGGGATTCCGAGTACCGGGCTATCGCCGCGTCCCTGTCGCCATTCTCCTTTAGCGCGAAGGCGAGATCGGTAGAATACCGCGCTGTGGATATGTGCAGTCGACCGTCGCGCAAAACAGTTTCTCGCACCGCATCCTCCACCATCGCGATAGCCTCAGCTCGGTGCTCCACATACCCTGACAGAGCAAGCGCTAGGTTCGACTTGTACCGTACCAGCGCACTCGCTTGGCTCCCCTTTCGGTGGGTCTGCACAGCCCACCAGTTGAGCTGCCTCGTCCGGGCCACCTCCTCGTAGGGCCTGTTCCGCTCGTACTGAAGCGTGGCGTAGGCGTCCGTCGCTCGCAGTATATCCGGGTGATGATTGGGGTTTGAGACCCAACGCTCCCGAAGCGAGTGAAACTCCTTCTTGGCTTTGAGCAGCGCTTTCCGTGCCCGGCTATGGCGCCCGTCGTTGTTCAACAGAAGCTCGGCCAACTGCACGCGCAGCGCCAGGTCCCCTGGATGGTGAGTTATTTTGTCTCCCACGAGCCAGGACCTAAGGTTGTCAAAAGCTGAATGAACGTCTTCGTCGCTGACTTCTTCGTCATTGTTGACTGCGAGAGTGTACGCGCAATATTTGGCTTGGGGATTCGTCTCCATTTTGTGGAAGAATAGCCGTGCTTCTGATATTGCCTCTTCTCGGTTGAGAGCCACGCCCACGTCCGAGAGCACGATGGCAAGTCGCATCCTGCAGTCCGTTGTTGTTGGATGTTCTGGCCCGAGAACGTCCACGGCTGTTTGTAGCGCCGACCTATGAGCATGTATGGACTCGTCAAAATGCTTGAAATCCGCCGGCCCGAAGCCGCTCCTGTCGCAGAGAACTTTCGTTATTTTTGAATGCACGGCTGCGTTCAGTCGCGCGGCATCCACCCGATGGGCCGGGCTGTCGTCAAATAGCTCGCCAGCACCTGCGGCCGCCCCGACGATGAGCTGCCTCGCCTCGTCTAGTTCGGACAAATCCTCGAATGTTGCACCCAGATGAAGGAGGACAAAAGCGAGCCAGTACCTGAGCTTGAAGACCACTTCAACCTGGCCCGGATACTGGGACTCGCAATACTTGGACAATGCCCGGAGCTTGCTTATGCTCTCGTGCAGCGATGCAGGCCGAGAGACCGACCAGAGAAGAGAGACGGCCATCTGCTGAACGGTCGGCTTGCTCGAGAAATCATGTGCAATGCTGAGTACTTCGCGTTGCATCTGTGCCGGTGCTTCCAAAGCTTCTCGATCGTGAAGGCACAGACTACCGGCCAGGTCGGCCATGAAACCGAGAGACACCAGGTGTACGTCGCCAAAGTCCGCTTGCTTAAGGTCTTGAACACGAGCCGTGAGTTCCAACGCTTCTTCATGCTGATCAAGCCTTGACAGCGCCATCGCCCGATCAGTGAGCAACGCGAGCGTCTCCTCGTCTGTCTCGGCAAACGTACCACATTCTAGCAAGTCCATCTGAATGGTGAGGGCTTCCTGTACCTGTGGAATGGTACCCAGGCTTAAAATGCTAGCATGCTTCTTTGCCGCTGCCCATACTCTGGGGCTACGGCTTCTGCGGGTGTTAAAACGCTCGCGAGCTTGGGGCTTTCTGGTCTTCCCGGCACCTGTCTGTTGAGCTCTGTAGGCGATTTTTAACAAGGAACCGCTCACACCGGCCGCCTCGCCGCGATTGCCGTTGGCGTCACGCTCGCCGTTGTCACTCTCATTGTCCGAGCTGTCTTCGTCGTGGATATCCCCCTCGCCGCCATCATTGCCGCTCGTCCGGTCGCTCCTTTTGGCTTTAGTGCTCGCAAAATATTTTTCATTCAGCAACAAACACTGCCACGAGATCTCGGCTGCCTTGGATATCTTGTTTCGCTCAACCAGGGCATCCGCAAAACCGTCAAGTGCGGATAGAGCGCGTCGGATCACAGTCGAGCAATCGTCGCAGTCCTCCCACCAGTCGTCATCGCAGCTCTGAAGAGTCTTAACGACCCATGACTCCCAGCCTTCGTCCAGCCTTCCCACAACCACAAGCCATTTCAGGACACGAGTGCGCCATCTGAGCATGTTTTTCCAGCGGTTGTGAGATGGGGTCGTCTTCTTTCTCCAGAACCGCCTCTTCGGCTCCGGGTCGTGCGTGATGCCCGGGATAGCCTTTACTACCTCGATCGCATCTCCGAACTTCGCTTGGCTTGTCAACGCACGAGCCAGCATATATCTGGTCTCGTAGTCGTTCCCCGATAACTGCTGGAAACCCCGCCGCCACCAGGGGAGCGATTGTAAGCCGGCTCTCCTCTCGCCTGCCCCTCGGAAAGCATCTTCAGCATCCTTGTACATGTAGTGCTCGAGGCATAAGCCGCCTAGCGCCATCTGCAGGACCGCTGCCGAGGATATGCACACGTTCGCCTTCATCTTACCGTCAATTTCTTCCTTATATCTCGAGATTGTGGTTGGAAGGGTTTTGAGGTAGAATTTGCTTTCCTGCAGACCAAGTATGTAGATGTTGGATGATTCCTGCAAGGAGCTCTTAAGCGTGTCGACAATCGGCGAATAACGGTCCTCCCAAAAATCGGCCTCCATGCAGAGGTCGTCGACGTGGGTCTTGCCGCTGGCTGCAATCCAGTATTCGTAGGTGTGGAAAGGTTGATCCGACTTGCCAAAGGTTGCTCTGCAGCACAAGGCGAGCTGCTTGGCGGCCTTGACCCGGCACGTTTCACACTTCCCTCTAGCCTTCTTGATGAGTCCTTTCACCACCGTGTCACGAACGATGTACTGTTGGCGGTTTAGGATAGGAAACAGCTCCGGGAGCTTTGGGGAATGTTAGCTGTACTCGGAAAATTAGGGGCAGGCTGGTCGGATGATTACTTGAGGTACCAGGTGGGCTACATGGCCAAAGGGAGTAACGGCCGCCCATTGCGTCCGGTAGTGAGAGCGACGGTACCAGAGCAACCGAACGGCTAGGAAGACAAACACCGAAATAGCCACGACCAAAACCACCAACAATACCAACAATGCTATATTTGGCCCGGCAGTGCGCATCGCCACGCCATATAAACCCACTACTACCAAGAAGGCAGCAAAGAGACATATGCTGGCGATCAATAGACCGAGCTCTTTGAGCTTGCTAGAGAGGACAACCATGCGGAGCTCTCCTGGCACGGAGAATTCGGCCTTGGCCTTTTTTGAAACAAACAAGGAAAAGAACCTTGCCAGAAAAGCTCTGAAGCGTCCGCTAAGGCCTTGCCACACGGCGCGGCCATCCCTGGCGAGACACCCACCAGCCCTGACATAGACTGGTCGAGATTTATCATATCTGACAGCCATCAGCCGGGAGTGACAACCCGCTCGTAGTAGTTTGATGCTTACCTGAGCTCCCAAGATCGCAATATGCCAGCTAACCTGCCAGTCAATTTTTTTACCGTCTTTCTTCTCCCGGTAATGGTGTAAGAAGCGGCGAAGAAGCTTCTCAATGCTGGTATTATTTCCATGCGGAAATTCTGGTCTGAGAGCTCGCCGGAGTCGGCCTCTTTGGTCTGGAGCAGGGCGTCCATGGCCGCGTCAAAATTAAAACCCTGCTCGACGTCTGGGATCTCACCTGGCAGCTCTTGCCAGAAAAGGAGCCATGCACAAACTTTGCCAAACGAGTAGGCGTCCATCCTCTTGGCGTCGCCAACCTGGCACCCTTCTTCTGTGAAGCGCATCTGTTCCGGGGCCATCCACTCCCGGGTAGCGCCCCGTGGCTCTATGGGGTCACTTTCCTTCGCTCCAAAGCAAGTGCAGCCGAAGTCGTTGACCTTGGCTATGAGTCCTTTCCCCTCTTTGAAGAGGAGGACATTGTGAGGTTTGATGTCGGTGTGTACGATATCTGTGCAGAGAGGCCGAGTCAGCCAGGCACCGGCAGAGGTTGGGGAAATAGGTCAATAGCTTACTGAAGCTGTGCATGGCCACGATGCCGTCTCCGATGTCCTTGCAGAGGCGTAGTCGGTCCAGGAACGACAGGGCCCTAGATCTTTTGGGGTTCCCTATCATGAACTCCCACAACGAGCCGTAGTCGGACTTCTCAAAGACGAGATGGGGCAGCACTCGGAGGAATTTTGTTTCGTGAAATTTAGGCTGCAAGGCCACTCCCAGAAGCCGGTGGATGTTTGGATGCTGACTGAGAATGGGATGGCGGAGGACGAGGATCTCGGATACCAAGACCTTGTTCGCCAACGTCTCCTTCATGTCTGGCTCGGACTTGAACACGATGCCTTTCCTCCCTGTGAGGTGGACAACGTGTGTCCGGCTGCCCATGTGGATGCTGTTGGATGTATCTGGCTCGAATTCGAAGATGGGGACCTTGAGGCTTTGCACAATGGCCAGGAAGGAGACCAAGTCACACGGTGGGAGGTTTGCGAAAACGCTCCCATTAGCGCCCTGGACCGTGACAATCGTGTTCCCGCCCGGTCCAACATCGCGCTGGCGAGATGGCGATTTCTCCGCCAGCTCGACGCCATCCTCACCATCTCGCAGGAGAGGCGTAGAAGGAGCGCCTAGGAACCCCAGCATCGGAACTTAATTTCCGGCACACGCCACCGCCGACGGAGGACCGTCTCTCCGAGTAGGGACGAGGATAATCACCGCAGAAGAACGGTTGTCGACATCGTCAAGAAACCCTATTGCAGATGAGGAGAGATTAGCGAAGGGAGGAAGGGAACGAGTGTGCCAAGCCAGCCTTACGGGTACTACGGTAGCTTCCATGTGGAGCTGAAAAGGGAATTCCCTAGTTTGACAAGGGGGTGGTAATTACAGGGACTACCTGCAGGGGTTTGACAGGGGTTGACAAAGGCGCTGATACCCAATTAGGACGCTACACAATCTCGGTCCAACCAGATGCGCAGAATCCTCCGAGCCTCGTTTCTCCAACCGCCCCAAGGGGAACGCGCGGCAAGCCGCAGAGAAATACGCACAGAACTATTACGTTAAGACTATGACGGATGGCAAGAACCCTCTGAGCACAAGAACGATTGGATATCGTTCTCAGTTTGCATCCTATTGTTAGGTGTTCTTTGAGTTAGAGAAGACCTAAGCAAACATACACAGGGCCACATTTAGAGGAGTGTAAACACAAATATATTCCAGATCACTACCTAAACCACCGAGCTAAAACTATCCGGCCATGTGTGAAAAGAAATGTTGCTCGAACTAGGCCCGATGTACGGACGACTTCTGCCTCCTAAGGGCAATCGATGGATCCCCACTGGTTCTTAGTAGCCTCCCACCAAGCGGACTCGACCATGCCGCCGTTACAGATGCTGGGGACATTGAACTGCCAGTGGAGGTTGTTGTCTGTGCCAACAGCTCCGCAAGAAGTCGCAGAGGCCGAACACTGCGAGAAGCGCTTGAGGTTGTCCCAGAGGCCTCCGCAGACACCGGAGATGTCGGGCATGGTGTCGGCGTCGACGATATAAGTGTAGATGCCATTGTTTTGTAGAATGCAGGAGTTGGCGAGGGTGGTCGTGGTGAAGGCGGCAAGGGCCGTGAGTGAGGTAGTGTAGATGGAAGTGACCTTCATATTGGAGTGGATTGGGTGGATGTCTTGGTGGAAATTAGGGTGGGCTTGAGTGATTTTCTTTGCGAGTTGAGTGACTAAAGCGTGGAGTAGCGAAGAAGTTGTCAGGGTTGAGGCAGTTGAGTATGGAAGTGCCGAGGATGGAGAGTTTTTGGGATACGGGATGGAACGACAGCGTTTATATACTTTTTCAAGACCATCATAGTCGACGACGCTGGCCACCTTACTCGCTCAGGGGTAACCTTGGTGGCACTATCTCCATTTCACGAGACGGCAACGTAAACCCTTTGCGGCCTTTGCGCCGCAGAATCCTGTGCCACAAAACAACAACCGTGGATGTTGATCCATACTAATACGCCGCATAGGGATATATAAATTGATTTCTATTCAGTACCGGAACCGTCCGGAACACGTCATTGAGCCTGGTTGAGGCTAACCCTGAGGCTCACCGATAGATAGACAATGTACGATATGACGTCCGAAGTAAGTAAATAAGAAGAGTAACATTACCGGTCGGATGCGGACGAGTATCTAGCTGAGTACCGAGTGTCATTAAGGTTATTCTTCCCCATAAAGTACCTTGGGTAGTTACCTAACAGGGGCTTGGGGTGGCTGCGTCGAGGTTAAAATGTAAAAAGGATCCTGTCATGGTGCCAACCTAGAATTGACATCAAGCCTTCTATAGCCAAATAATGTATGTGCATGTACACACGATGCTTGGTATGGAGTGCAAGTGCATGACTGAGTGTCCTTCCAAAGCCTAGCTCTGCCAGCCGCACTCTCGCGCCCTGACCACAACTACAACTCAGCCGATTGGCCACCTCATCAAGTAGCCTAGATATGCTACCAAGTTAACCTCCTTTTTTTTGGGGGGGGGGCCTTTAACCTGCTGAGAGCCTCCAGCCCAGCTGGTGTAACCTCATACACCTATATGGCCGAACGAAAAAAAGATTCAACCGGCCCTCCTCTATTTAAGGGTTAGGGGCGGAGACGACGAAAGTAATGCGATGGGCGTGAAAACGCCTATGCGTAGTGTAATGCAATCCTTCGCGGTTACTTCAGGTAACCTTATGCAGGTACTGTGCCGCTCTCAATATCAAGTACAGGACTTACTTGTATATTTGGGCCTTTCAGGGGGATGCCTCGTTGCATGTGGCCTATTTGACTTGTAATTGGTTCTGCTTCCTATGTATACTAGAAGTATGGAAGAACCTGGAAACGTCAGGGGGCGGTTCGGTGCCGAGACCTACCATATCGGCATGGGCATCTCGCCGCCTAGCTGACAGAAAAAAATCGATAACCTATCAGCAACGTAGATGTTCCCCCGTGCAGTCTTAGTTTTGTCGTACGCCGCATCTGTGCATCATCAGCCTCTGCTGGTGTCATAAGCAACAGGGCGACGTATTGCGAACCCCCATTGATGTCGTAACGCCGGGATATTTTAGTTTGTTTCACACTCTGCCGAGTTAAATTTCGGTGCCGCTGATGAGGGCAGTGCCTCTAGTAGCATTTTCAGTGCCGACTTCCCGTACCTTGATAGGGCAGCACATAGCACATTCGAGTGCTCTCGTTCGACCACTACGAACACTGTAGGGCAGGGGAATATCCGCGCCGCACTGTCGGTGGTTGAGAACATGTATAGATGCATGTCCGGTTCGATGCTGATTTCGGCACCGTTTTAGTTTCCACCCTCGGGACCGATTGTCGCTGACGACAATTAAGGAAGGACGGGAGGCGAAGCGTGGAGCTGGACTACGCTTGGTACCTGCCTCTAACGGCCATCCTCGCCCTATGAACAGACGGCCAGGCCTTCTGTCCGTATTTCTGCCTCAATGTGATCTCAAATTTTTCGGTGGCGAACTGGTCCCGTCTGAAGATCGGTAGATGTTCAAGAAGCCGTATTATTTATTCAGGGTGCAACGACAGGGAGCTCCACAGCCAGAAACTTGTTAAGGCAACGGAGGGTCAAGGGGATGTTTTCATAGGTAGGATATCGAATTAATAGAGACTCGTCGTTCATGTCAAAACCATTCTCCGCAAACTCTGAATACCGCCTTGAAGGAAAACGAAGATTGTGCCTAGCGTTTGTGTGTACCTTCCTTATCTTGGTGCTGTTTATCGACTCGGCTCTACCCAAATTCAACTATAAAGACCTAGAAGCCTTTTGTTAGTTGGGGTAATGTCTAGCTTAGTGACTGCAAGGACTTGTAGTAATATTTCGTTAGATAGGTATCTTTAGGCCTGTTGTAATTAGATACTGGTTTCCAAGTAGTATGTCCAGCACATATTATCTGCCAAGGAAGCTTTCTTCTATACCGTCTTCCAGTTTTCTTCCATATTATCCCTGAAATGTTTGTCATCGAGCCGAAGAAGAACGTTTCTACTTCGACGCTTGGCGTAAACCTCGTATACTCGGCAGTGGGCTCTTCGGTCCGGGTTTCAACCGCTTCGTTCTTGCCGGCTGTAATGCAAATCGCGGTTGGGGGGTTGGGAACACTGTTTGCGTGGCGGTACTAGCATCGTCACCCAAAGAGAGTCTATGCTACAGTTCCGACAATGGTGTCAAGCATAGCATTTCTTTAGGTTGCGCACGACTATCTCCGCAATGCTACCGGCGTCGCCGGGCGCACATTCAAGACTCAGCCTTACCGCCTCCTGATACGTCGTACCCATAGTGGAACTCAGCCGAGGCACGCATCGGGAGAGCCAATAAGTCCGGGCTTCCTGCCCCGTGAGTTTGGGTGTCATCTCCTCGACGGTCTGCCACAGCCCGATCTCGAGTAGCACAACTCCTAGGCTGTACCAGTCGTACTGGGCGTGAAATCCCTCGCCCGGACGCTTTCCGAGATAGCCATGGTGCTGGTAGAGCCGTTGTGCCGGATCGGGAGATGCCTCGGTCGTGAGGGCTGCCGTCTCGTTCTCTCGTGTGTGGTTGAAGCCTACGACGTACGGCTTCTTCAGCGCATCGGGCGGTTCCATAGATACGGATTTCTCGTTAAGAGAGATTAGGCTGACGTTGGAGGATGCACCCAGTGACGGTTGGCTAGCTGAGAGCAAGGGGTGCACTGGCAAGGGGGGCGGCGGGCTTGCAGCGTGCGGAGAGCGGTTCCGCTCTTCCGCTAACCTTGGACGGCTCAGAATGCGCCTGAGCGAGAACTTCCTAGGTGCAGGGCTGACAGGATGGTTGGTCGTCGGCACCGGCTTGGATTTTACCGCTACGCGGGTCCCGGCGGCCTCGTTTCTCGGCGCGGGGATCCGGTTCCTTCCACGCTCATGGGCCTCCGCAAGATAATTACTCGGTAGTATTTTAGCAAGCTGGCTGTCGAAGAACAAGACATTGTGCGCCGATATGTTCTTGTGTAGCCACCCAGCCGTGTGGAAGGCCGAGATGCATTGCGCGAGGGTGGATGCAAGCACGAAAAGACTGCCCAGGTCGGGGCGTCTAAACCCGCGGATGAGCTCCTTCAGGGTCAAGGGCATCACGCCGTTATCAGACCCCTCGGGGAAGTCATACATGAGCCCAATACGGCTCCGGTAAGGGTCATGGAAGTACCCGATGCATTCGAGAATCCGAAACCCGTCTGGCACGTCCTCGAGCTGCCCGCTGAGTAGCGTGGCCAGCTTCTTCGCCCTGAGCTGGAGCAACCTCCAATGTTGCTCCTTTTGCCCAGATAGATAGTCCATGTGCTCGACCAGCACTGTTCGTTCGACCTGCTTTTTGGACTTAGGCACCGTCCCGAAACAGTGAAAGTCTCTGACGAGGCGACTCTCGATCTTTTCGTCCAGAAAGAGTAGCTTGGCGATCTTATCTTTTTTCTTATCGCTCTCGAGCTCCGCTGTCATGTATTTCCATGCTGCCAATCTTGAAATATTTGAGTACTTCTTGCCCGTGTCCAAGCTCTTCCAAGTCGACTCAAGCAGCTTGAGGTCCTCACTACTCAGCATCCTACGTTCAACTAGTGATCTCATTTGTTCGGTGAGCGATAGTCCTTCGGAATTCGTGGGTTCTCTCTTCTGCTGCAAGCCCCAAAGGTTGTCGATGAGCTTTCGCAGAGTCTTGTATACTGGCCACGATCCTTCGTCCTCGGAGTCGACGATATCCTGAAAATATTGCAGTTCACTGTGAACTCGTGCCAGCCCTTTGCTGATGTCATCCAGAATTCTGGGAGACTTTTTCATCCAGTTGACCCCGGGTGGTGCGCTTGATTGGAGGAAGTCTTGGACATTGGTGAGCAGCGACGAGCCCCAGCCCCAGGCAAGGAATCGCTCATGCTCAATCTTCAATTCCAATGACGATGACAAGGTGGTGAGCTTTTCAAAAACGGCATTCGATTCCTCGTAAAGTACCTGTTGGGCCTGGAAGAACAGCTCGAACGTGACCTCGCGCGCCACTGGCCGGGACTCGGGGGGAATCTGTAGCATTCTCTCCAGCAATGGCCGAAATCTCACAATTCTCCGGACCCCAGCCACGATATCGTCTTGTTCTAGGCGCTGCAGCCATTGGGTGATGGCGGGACTCTCCCGGCCAAAGGAGTGGAACTTGCGGGACTCGATTCGCACACCACCATGCTGGTATACATTATACTGACGCCGCAGATCTACGAACTGATCGACGGCTTTGCTCCCGCCGATATGGTAGGTGAAAATCACCATTACCACGCAGCCGAGAGACCAGATGTCA
>Ga0164242_10008487_pt1 | contig 11151 bp, 21 predicted proteins | sample OricomgcompostMG_FD_108783 | JGI IMG/M metagenome (GOLD analysis project Ga0164242, IMG submission 108783) | Miracle-Growth compost microbial communities from Emeryville, California, USA - Original compost - Miracle growth compost (MG) ...
ATCCAGGTTGTAAAAAATAAGTTCAGCGTCTTTTGCGAATTTAAACCCCTTTTTTGCCGTCCTAAATTTGATATTGATCAATTCCCCTTCTCGGTAGTAGTTAAAGCAAATTACAGGCACTTCCGCTTCATCCTGTGGCATCCATTCTTTACTCTCGGTTATCTTAAATCTCAAAAGAGTATTATTGGAGATTCCACGACCTTCAAAGAACTTTAAAACCTTATCGCCCACCTTTTGAAGCCTGCCCACTGGCTTTACATACTCTTTTTTAATAGCTCCTTCAAGCGTAATCCCATATTTATTAGCTAGTTGCGTAATAGCTTCTATGTACGAGATATTGTCGTTTTCCATTACAAACTGTATCGCATCACCACTTTTTCCACACCCAAAACATTTGTAAATCTGTTTTGAAGGCGAAACGGTAAATGATGGCGATTTTTCGGTATGGAATGGACACAATCCCACAAAATCGGCCCCCTTCTTCTTTAATTTGACTTTTTCGCCTATTACCTCCACTACGTTGGTCATGGCTTTTACATTCTCTATGCTATGCTCATCTATCATCTTACCATTCCTTGTTTGTAAATTGGGAGATCATATTGCTGTTTTTTTGCTTTGTCACCTGCAATCCATTTTCTTAAAGTCAAATTTGCCGATGTGCTGTTTTTGAGTAATGGCTTATAGTTTTCCATCCTTGTTAAATAATCCATCATCACTTGATGCCCGAATTCGTCCTTAAGCTTCATGAATTCTTTTTCCGTTATAGGCTTTTCCATTTTTGCAACTCTAGGCGCATTTGCTTTTACCCAATTCTGGAATTTTTCAAAATCAGATGGAGGGGTCGGCGGAGCCGGGTCTTCCATTCCTTTCGTTTCGGATTCGGATTCGGATTCGTTTCGATTCAGGGGAGCATCTGCTAAGCATCCGCTACTCACATGCGTATCATCTGCTAAGCATGTTTCTGGGGATGGGAATTTTTCCCGTTTTTGTCTTAGAACTTGTTTGAAATCATTTATTTGTAAATAATCCTTATTCAAGACCTTATATTTTACGATAAGTCCGGCCTTTTCGCACGCAGCAAGCCAGCGGGTAATATCGGCGGTTCTTAGATCTGGTTTAAGGGGAAACATATTTGATTTCAATAAGCGTTCATCAGCATAGAAGCGACCATAATCGTCAACAATCATAATGAGCCTGGTAAAGAACCTTTCGGCATTGGCATCTAATTCGTCAATTCTGTAACTGTTTGTCCAATCTCTTAAAATTCTATTAGGCATATTCTTAATTCGTTTTCAGCTTCATTATCTTAATCCATTTTCCAAAAGGCATTTTAACCTGTTTCTTGGGTTGCAACCCGTGCGCTATTCTTAACTGCTCTAAAAAGTCATATTGAGCGAATCCAGGTAATTGTCGAGGGGGTGGTAAATTATTCATGATTAACATATTTTAAGATTTGGCAGTTTCGTCTTTTGAAAGTTCACGAATAGTCCGTTCAAAGACTGATTCGGTCATAGCAGAAAGGAGTAATTTTCTAATATCGCTGTTTTCTAATACCCCCTGTAAGGTGTTTTTTATTACACCCATGGTCCCGATAACAACAGTACTAGCGGACACTCCTGTATTTTGTTCGTTGGTTTCTCCAAGGACGGCAAATATTCCTAACTTGGAAGATCCGTCTTCGTTCTTTTCGTTTTCTTTGTCGTATTCCGCTACTGCTTCTTGAAAGTCTTTAAACTTTTCGATTACCTGTTCTTTTGTCATTTTTTTTAAATTTGATTGTGATTAATATATCCGGATATTGAGCCTAATTTTCTTATGAAGCTGTACCTTGCTGGATTAGGTTAAAAAAGGGAGCGGGTTTGAAAACATATTTTAACCACAACTTGTTAATTAATTTTCCGCTCCCTTGTTCATTGTTGCATTAAATTTGATTAGTGATCTTTGGTTACATGGCTTTAGATTTAATTGTTATTGGATAGTCTAGTTGCACTTTGTGCGAATCTTTAAGTATTTGGTCGTTTCAAACTACAAAAGGGATTAGTGATATAGGTTTACGTGTACATGGTTACCTCCTTTAATTTAATTGGGTGATGGATTGCCTTCCGGCTGTTTATTATAAATCATCAGCGGTATGGGCGTAATCATCCCATTCTCCCTGTCCTAACCCTTTGAATGGATTAGGATCAACATCCTGATGACCTCCAAAAGTTTGATTGGCGGCATTCGGGTTACTGGTTACTTGCCCGTTTACTACTTTCCCAGACTCCGTTACAAAATCTCCGCTTTCGTGACGGGTTACTGATTCTCTTTTTCCATTTTCGTAGTGATAAAGCTTGTTGCTCATTGTTTTTTATTTGTGACTTCCGGCTGTTTAGTTAATTTTTCTTTTTTTACTGGAAATCTGTTACCTTTTTTATCTTCTACAATCAAAGTTCCATGGTGATCAGATATGATTTTTACTACTGTTCCGGCGGTGGCCAGTACTCTTTGCCAGGGATCTATAATTGTATGTGTGATTATGTAAGTCATTGATTATCACTAGAAGGGGAGGTCGTCTGCTGGATTTTCTACATTATTTACAGGTTCAAAACCCGCTGGATGTTGCGGCATTGATTGTTGAGCCGGCTGACTTTGATGTGATTCCTGGTTATTGCCGCCTAATAATTGAACTTTTTGAACCTGAAGCTCCAGGCTTGCATAATTCTGACCGTTTGAAGTGTACGCCCTGGCCGTTGGTTTACCTTCTACATAAACCTGTGTTCCCTTTTTCAAGTAGGGAGCTATTGCTGTCTTATCGGTGAAATATGAGCAGTTCATCCAGATAGTGCTACTTTTCTTTTCGCCGGTCTGTAAATCTTTCCAGGTCTCCGTATGTGCTACTGAAAAATTAATTACTGATTTTCCGTTTGCGTTATTTACTACACCGTCTCTGCCTAAATAACCTATTATTTGCGCTTTCAACATAATTTTTTATTTTAATCTGAAATCTGATTGATGGAATTTATAATTGATAAAGAGTAAGCCAGTATTGTCGGTCTTGCCGTCATAAAGAACAGTAGTGCCTAAATAGATCTTTACAGATGTATTGCAAAGGCTATGATTTATGATAAAAAGACTGATTGAATCCCCTGGTCCTACTGGTTCACTAAACCTCCAGTCTTTGTAATTCAGGCTAGCCATTTTAATTGACCTACTTGAATTTGAGTAATATTGTATTGACGCTTCCTGTCCGATTACTTCATACGTAAGCATATCTTTTGTTAGATAATACTTAGTGCAACTGGTTAAGGCAATGATTGCGAATAATAGAATTAATAACTTTTTCATTTTTTTAGATTATCTGGATGTCTTCCTGCCTGACCCATCCACTTTTGTTTTTAAATTTGCACAAGGCGCAGGATCCTTGCATTTCTTTTACTTCAAAGGATTCACCTTTAATTGCATACAGTACTCTTAATCCGCTGGCTTTCTGGTGAAAGGCACTGTATAAATTCTTTTTTGCTTTTGCTATCATGCTTGTTGGTAGTTTAGGTATGACATTTCTTGTTTCTTTAGACTAATCAGGGATCTAAGCATCTCCATTTGATATTTGGTTTCTTTGTCGATTTGCTCAATAAAATCAACCAAATAACTTATATCGTGAGTATCGGCCTTTACTAGCTCATTTAAAGTGCTGGCTGGAATTTTAGTAACATCTTTTAACCTATTCAGAATAGATTCTTTCATGGCAATGTTTTTCCAATATTTAGCATCTGCCAAAGCTTTGCCGGATGTTGCCATCAATGAAGCAAGTAAGTTTGCCCTTTCTTCGTAAACAGCTGGATCATCTGACACCATCTTGATAGATACAATTTGGTGCATCTCTGCTGCCATTTCTGCTAATTTGGCGGGGGCTGTTATGTCTTTTAATTGGAACATGGTTAAAATGGGGTTTTGTTAAACTCTACGATCATATTCTTTCTGGCTACGTGTACGGTTTTTCCGGTTTGATTCTCTACAAGCTGCTTAAACTTTCGTTCGTTTGAGTTTGACTCCGATAAGTGGATCAAACAAATATTATTTACGGCTGTCAGATCATTTGCTCTAAGCACATTTAGACAGTGCTCAATGCTTAAATGACTTTTTAAAATTCTATCTCTTAAAAACTTCTTATCTGTTTTTAATTTTTCGTCAATGATTTCCTGGTCAAAATTTGCTTCAATGATGATGTTATTTAATCCAGCCATTTTTGTAGGAACGTAAAAAGTATCAGTAATAAAGCAAGCGGTACCGCATTCCGTGTGATGGATTAGAAAAGCGAAACATTTAACATCGTGTTTGACTTCAAAAGGTTTAATTGTAAAAGATCCTAATTTGAATACTTGGCCAGCGCTTACAACATGTAACCGATGTTTTTTAATTCCTTCTGCGCACTGTTCATTAGTGTAAACATCTATTCCAGCGTTCATAAATTCGTGTGCATATCCAAAATGATCCATGTGCGAATGCGAACATAAACAACCAACTACACCAGAATAATCAAAATTTAAGGCTTTCTTTACTTCTGAAAAACGCACCCCACACTCAATACACAGCGTTTCCCCGTTACTTGCTTTAAGTAAGTAAGCATTCCCAACTGATCCGCTATTTATGACGTGTAAAAGCATGAGGTACGTTTAGTTGTAATGAAAATGTTTATGCCCAACTAGGAGCGTTATCTGTTTCTTTGATAGGATCTTTTTGATCGGTAGGATTATTTTGATCTGCAGATACTTTTGATTCTGAAATATCTTGCTGATCAAATCCTATTTCGCCCTTATTTGCGTTTTCGGCAATAACGGATTTTACATCTTCTGCAGCAACATCGATAGTGTCCTCAATGTCTTCATAAAGCGCCCCATCGTCTGAGCTATTGATGGCTAATTTTAAGGCCCTTCCGATAACCGTCTTTTTAGCCATTTCAGATGCAAACTTAATGTGTGGTTTTCCTTTGCCGCCGGCAATGCCCTGTTCCCAGGCGTTCCTAATCTGCTGAATCGTCATAATCTCGGTGGATACTGTTTCATCATTGTAGATTACAACGGCATAGGCGCCTTTTATTTTGTTATCGTCTATATTGTCGAATTCCTGCTGATGATCGGTGATGTTTTTGCGCCCCGTTTTAAAGTCGTTATTGAACTTGAAAACATCATTTTCATAAATTATGTTCGCAAATACTTCTTTGACATTTGCGGCTCTTTTTGCTACTGCGATAGTTCCCATATAGGACCGCATCATTTGCAGCTTCTTGCCGTACATGATAAAATAACACTGCTTTTTGGCTGGATTCAAGCCCTGTAAAACCATATCCAAAAGAGCGAAAGAGATGCTTTCTCTAGTGCAATAGCTCAAAGCATATTGGTTCTCTTTGTTTTTGGTTTCCAGGAGAATTAAATGAGCAGCTTTTAAAGCGTTTTCCGGTGAATAGTTCTGTGGTAATTTTAAATCACCTTTTGTCATTAAAGTATTGATCTTATCCAATACTGCATCTGCGATTGGCTTTTCTATTTGGGCTATTTGATTGTTTGCCGGCTGTTGTTGATTACTCATGATTTAAATTTTTATGCGACACGCAAAACGGTGTCAGATTGTGAAACAATAAGGTTGATTACCTGTGCATTAACGTCTATGATCTTTGATACCGATTCTCTTTGATCTAAAATGATAGGGGCGTAATAACCGTAATGGTCGCTTAAGGCATTTATAATATCTAACGATGCATTGATTTTGCCAGCCTGGTTTACTGACTCATAAGGAACGCCATCTACTGTTATGTCGCAGCATTCCTCTTCACCGCCATTAATTAGCTGTCTGAACATCTTAAAACGAACGACTTTAAATTTCTCGTTTATAGACTTTTCGATTGACTGAATTTTCAGTTTAGAAAATTCCAACATTAAAAACTCTTTCTTTTCAAAATCCGCTAACTCCTGGGAAAGGGCTTTTTCGCTTGCTTTAAGCTCTTCAATTCTTTGGTCTAACTTTTCGATACGTTCACGATTAGAAAGCTTTAATCTCAATTGATCTATTTCTATTTGGATGGTCTGCTTTTCGGATTGCTTTTCTTTTCTGATTGTGTCAAAAGACTGATCTTTTTGCGGTGCTTTTGCTTTTAAGTCTTCAATTAAACTTTTTTGATTCCTATAATTTTCATTCGCAGCAAGGACACTATCAAAAGACTCTTTTTCTGGCTTTTCTGTTTCAAGTGATTCAACAAGTGTAGTTTGCGCATCAATGTTATTTTGAAGATCAACTGCCAGGGATTTTAATCCAGAAATTTGGGTATTCCCGTTTTCTATTCTGGCTTTAATTTCTTCAATCTGGCTTTTTATTGATTTACCTTTCCTGTCGATGACTTCCAGGCGCTCTTTTTTGTCTTTATTGAAGTCAGCTTCCCATTGTTCTTTTCTATCTTCAAGAACTTCTGGGGCATACTCTCTTTTGCAAGTAGGACACTCGCACTTATCAGGATCAATTTTAAAAGTCTCGGCGTTAACGTCTTTCCAGCGTTCAATAGTCTTCTCTTTAGAAGATTCCAGCTCTTTTAATTCGGACTCTAAACTGATTACGGCCTGTTCGTATTTTTCAGTTTTAGACTGATTTTCTTTCAACTCGTTTTGGAAAGAAACAAGCTCTTTTTTAGCTTCTGCTAATTTTAGCGCTGAATCGTCTGGCTTTTCATATTCGGCTTTTAAAGCTGATTCGATCTTTTGTAGCTCTCTTTCAGCTTCAAAGACTTTATTGTCATGCTCCAGTATTCTTTTGTTTAAAAGCTTCTGGCTGTCTATCTGACTTCCAATAGTATTTTCAATCTCTTCAATCTTGGCAGATTTTTCTTTAATCTGCTTTTCAATTTCAGCCCAATCTTCAATCTGGGGTTTTGCTTGATCCGCTTCATCAATTCTGGGGGATATAGTGATTAATTCCTCTTTTATCTTTCTTTTCTTGGCAGCTACTTCGGTTTTGTATTCTGCCATTGATTTACCTTGATCAGATAAGAAGTTGATTAGGCTGACCATTGCTGGATTATTGCCGGCAATTTCAATATCAGAAAGATTACCAAACATATCTAATAAGTACTGGCGCCTGGTTTTCCAGTTGATGCTAGCGAAATAGCCAACATTTGTGATCATTTTGAAAATATCTTCCTGAATGATGGAATCTACTTTGTTTTTGTATTCTGATAACTTACAGGGCGATTCATTTACAAACAGATCTTCTTCATTACCAACGTATTCGGCAATTTCAAACCCTCTTTTTTTCTGCCATTTTTGTTTGTAGATCCTCTTAAGCTCTACTTTTCTGTGATCTGCCATAAACGTGGCTGATACTTCTGTTTCCAGATGGTCAATTCTACTTCCGTCTGTAGACAAAGTCTGTACAGGGAATGTTTTATTATCCTGCGAATCTTTGCCAAAAAGTAGGTAGCAAATAGCATCAAAGATGGTAGTTTTGCCGGCGGCGTTCTGGCCGAAAATGTTTGTTTCAGTATCATTAAACTGAATGTCTAGTTTTTTGTGACCCTTGAAGTTCCTAAGGGATAAGGATAGAATTTGAAGTTTCATTACAACTTATTTTTTAATTATTGAACTTGAATAAAATATTATCTTTTTGAATCTGAAGCTTTTTATAAAGATCATTGAACATCGGATTGGTAGCGCTCTGGCAGATGTATTTATCCGCTTTTTTGAATCTCTTATAAAGAATCATTTCTTTGTCTCTAAGCGCTGCGTAGTTTGATTCCTGATGTATCTGGGTCTGGAAATCTCTTGCCCAGTGTTGTAATTTCTGCCAGTGTCTTTTGGGTTTATAAATCCTGGTATCTACTACCCAGCCAAAAAACAAAGACATTAATATTGACCATATTACGATAGACATAATTCACCGTTTTGGTTAACGAATGATTTTGAAGGCAGCTCGCTAATTTTCTGTTTTGCGAAAGCGGTAAGACCTGCAACAAAATGATTTTCGTTTATAAGATCTTTGGCGACCGGCTCAGATATTGCGGCTTCAATTGCATTCACTCCATGGCATTCACAGTAATGAACAATAACAGGAATGTAGATTCTGGTTTTGCCGCTTTTTAATTCTGTATAAGGGATGTTATACATACAATCGTATTTCATTTTTGAATATTTAGAGGTGAATAAAGCTGGTCTATGTTCAGGCGTTTTTTAAGATCTTTGCAATACTCATTGCCGGCTTTTTTGATGAATATTTCAACGTCGGCAGCGATCATACATTCTCTATCGTCGCTATGACATTCGTTCATAGTTAAAGGCGAAAGGACTTGATCTACCGGCAATGTCATTGACATGTATTCAATCTCTTTAAAAGAGTTTTCAAAAGAGACATTGAAGTCAATCACTATTAAGTTTCCTACTATTTGCCAGTCAATTGGCGTAAACCACAACTCAAAATCCAGGCGGTTTAGCATTTTGCGATCTAATTGTTTGAACATGATTTTTGTTTTATGCGATTCCTTGAATTTTTTCGAGCTTGAACCAATATTGACCAAGTTTGTTTTTATAATACCAGTCAGGTGGTATTCGCTTGCTACTTATATAATTGAATACGGTGCGTCGATTTAACTGTAAGATCTTGACTGCTTCCTCCAGCGTTATTAAAGTGTACTTGCATTTCATAACAGGGCTTTTTCTCGTTTATCGACAATTTTTTTCATTGCTTTATATACTCTAATAGCAGTGTCTACGTTTGTCACATTGCCATTAATTGCATTCGAGATGGTGTTAAGTGACAGATTCAAGGATTTGGCTATTTTGGCACCATCTCTAAAAGCTAATTGGGGTTTTAGCTCACTAATTTTCAATTTTGCTTTATCTAATTGGGTCATAATATATTTTGTTATATTTGCAGTGAAGCTCTTATGTAATTGCTTCAATTGTTTCACAAATATACAGAGTCAGTCTGAATCTGCAATAAAATATACAGACTATTTCTGAATATTTATTATAATAATCTGTAAATAGTTGAAATAAAAGGGCTTAATAGCAAACTAAATGTTGTAAATATTTCAAAAATATCTATGTTTTGAGGTATTGATTTAAATATGGCTTATTAATTGCATCTAAGCGCTGCATTATTTTATTAAAAAATACAGATTTAGTCTGTCAAATATTCAAAAATGGATACACATAGATTACAGATTGTTATTAATGATCTGAATATGAACGCAAATAGCTTTGCCACGGCGCTGGGAATGAACCGTGCGCAAAGCATCTATGATGTACTTAACCCCGACAAAAAACTTGGAATCAGCACAAGGCTGGCAGATAAGATCATTAAGGTCTTTCCGCAATACAGAAAAGAATGGCTGGTTTTTGGTACCGGTGAAAAACTAAACAATTCCCAAACCTACCTAGAAAAACGCCGCACAATAAAATTACAGAACTCAAAAAAAGAAAAAGCGGTGCCATTATTTGATGCAATAGCAACAGGATCAGATACAGAAACAGATATGTCGCCTATATCTCATGCATCTGATACCATCGTTGTAGGGGATTTATTACAAGACAGCCAGGCGGCTATGAGGATCTATGGCAATTCAATGCTTCCCAATTACCCTTCAGGCTGTGTTGTGGGGCTTATACAATGCGATAAGACATTTATAGAGCCTGGTGAAGTGTATGTGTTGGAAACGGATGACAGACGGGTATTAAAGCGCCTTTTTTATAAAGATGATGATTTTGAAAGCGGATTCTTTATGTGCGTATCCGATAACACCCATAAATTCGAGGGCGGATCTCGAAACGGCAAATTGGCTTATCCCGCCTTTACGATACCTATTGATATGGTCCGTCGGCTGTACCTGGTAACTGGCGTTATTAAAAGGAATACCAATTCTATGGTCATAAAGAGATGATTTTAAACCAAACAAACTAATAATTATGGAAATCGGATGGGGAACAATTGCAATAGCATTAATAATTAATGCTCTCATTTTGGGCGGTATTATCTATGTAGCCGTTCAATTAGCTTTAAAAAAGGTAATTGGGATTATGGAGGGGTACGCAATGAGGGATAAAATCCCACTGCATTATTATTTGACCAAAGAGCAAATATGGAATTTGGTAGTTCAAGATCCCAAAAAATACGGGTTATCCTACCCAATTGATGAGAGCGGCGCCGAATTTAAAGAAGTATTAGAAAAGCTAAGAAAAGGTAATTTCGAAAGCTTTAAATCAAATATTGACTAGTTATGAAAAGATTTCTTTTGTTGTTATTCTTGGCACCTTTGATGGCCATCGCCCAACATACCGTTAGCGGATATGCAACTATAACAAAAAATACCATCGAAAATCCAGCATATGGCAAAAAACTATTTCTGGTTCCTTTTGATAGCCTGAATTTAAAATATAATGATTCTATAAATAAATATAGGGATAAATTTATGGAAATGGACGTTACTAACGGAATTGTATGGTGGAAGCCTAAACCAGAATTTCACGATAAAAGAAAAGAAGTCCAAAAGGAATATTTCAGGCTAGAATCTTTGAAGGTTAATAGTATCCAGTCCGCCACCCTTTGTGATTCCGCAAAGTCTGTTTTAATCGACATAAATGGAACGTATAAATTCGGAGACGTACAAGACGGCAAGTATTATTTGATTATGGATATTGGCATGCCAGTGTTCTATACCTATCAGTTATCATTGGTGAACGGCAAAGATGTTACGCAAAATATAAACGGAACCTTATAATGTCACACTTACTCAAATTATACAACCGGCGAACCTTGAAGATTATTGAAGATATCAATAACCAGGGCACGACTTTAAAAGATCTCTGCAAAAAAATAGACCTAGACCCTAATATGGTCACTCATGTAAGGGGCGGGCGACGTTCGTTTACCGTGGAACAAATAACAACAATTTGCAAGTATGCAAAGGTTAGTGCAGACTGGGTTTTAGGCATAAGTACCGTGAAAAGTTTATCAAAAAAGGAAAATGAATCATAACGAATTAATGCACAACAAATTACAAACCTTTTGCGAATCCAATCCGGGTCACTTCATAAGGCCTTTAACTTCAACAAGTTAAAGGCCTTTTTCTTTTTTCAATTTCTGCCATTTCACAAAAGGGTCACAAAAGGGTCACAAAAAGGGTCACAAAAA
>Ga0164242_10008488_pt1 | contig 11148 bp, 9 predicted proteins | sample OricomgcompostMG_FD_108783 | JGI IMG/M metagenome (GOLD analysis project Ga0164242, IMG submission 108783) | Miracle-Growth compost microbial communities from Emeryville, California, USA - Original compost - Miracle growth compost (MG) ...
AAGCTCCTGGTAGAAAATTCCTGACGGTGGATCTTAGTATCCTCACTATTGTGTTCCGTTGAAGTTTGCTTTTCGTAGGAAATCGTGAGCAGGTTGTCCTCTACATTTAATTTAAAGTCCTTTTTTTCAAGACCTGGAGCAGCAACTTCCAGCTGGAATGCGTCCTTGTTTTCTTTTACATTGACGGCCGGGACATGTAATTCTTTCGCAAAATTGGTGGCAGGAAAACCGCCAAACACTTCCTCAAATAAGTTATTCAAGGTTCCGTAATTTCTTTTAACTAATGTTGACATATGTTTTAATTTTTTAAAGTGAATAATTGATTTTAATGTTTAAATACTGATTTTTTATTTTCAATTTCATAAGTAAGATTTCAAATGCCATACCAGTACAAAAAAGTGGTATTTATAAGCCTAAAAGGCAGGAATTTTTCTACTAATAAGACAAAATGACATTAACTATAAAATAAACATGACTTAATGTCATATTGAGTACGTAAAAAACAAGTTTATGGGTGACGTTTACCATCGGAAACGGGGCCCTATTCGCGGCCGCACAGATTAATTTGTATCTTTGTGGCTCATAAAAACAAAAACATTTACTATGTATCCTGAAGAAATAGTAATGCCGATGAAGGCGGAGTTAACTGATTACGGTTTTGAAGATTTAACCACCCCACAATCTGTGGATGCTGCGCTGCAGCGCCCCGGCACTACACTGATCGTTATTAATTCTGTATGTGGCTGCTCTGCAGGAAGTGCCCGTCCAGGCGTTTTAATGGCTGTACAGAATTCGGAGAAAAAACCCGATCATCTGGCCACCTCTTTTGCCGGATTTGATGGCGATGCTGTCAGCAGATTAAGGGAATTCTTATTGCCTTATCCTCCATCTTCGCCTTCTATTGCCTTGTTTAAAGACGGTAAACTGGTGAATTTTATTGAAAGGCATATGATAGAAGGCCGCTCCGCACAGTTAATCGCAGGTGCTTTAATGCAGGCATTTGAAGAAAATTGCTGATAAATTGGATAAAATCTTCCTTATAAAAAAACAGGGCTATCCTCTAACATACAAAGCAATTTTTGCTTTTGTATTTATTGGGATAGATTGTACTCCTGTCAAACATAGTTAGTGAGCTAAAAGAAAACGGGCTGGTAAAATTTAATTTTACCGGCCCGTTTTAATATTAATGATTCTCTGTTTGGTTCTACTGTTAAAACGTTTTGCTGCTAATTATAATGCGGATTGGCTTGCATTGCATTCAGGTCTTCCTCACTGTAATCTTTAATGGTATTATACAGGGTGTCTCTTTCGATAGGATGACGGCCAGCCTGTCTGATCAGTGAGACCAACTCAGTCGTAGAAAGCGCAGGCTTTTGTTCCTCACTTCCTGCCATCGTATAGATTTTTGTTGTATCATCGATGGTGCCATCCAGATCATCTACTCCGAAGCTTAGGGTTAACTGAGCATTTTGCCTGCCAAGCATTGGCCAATAAGCCTTCATGTGAGGGAAATTATCTAAATACAGCCGGGAAATAGCATAAAGGCGCATGTCCTCTACCACGGAACTTTCCGGCACATCCGACATGTCATTGTTTTTATTGCGGAATTTAAGGGGGATGAAGGTATTAAAACCACCTGTCTCGTCCTGAAGCGTCCTGAGTTTGTCCATATGATCAATGCGGTGGACATAATTCTCAATATGGCCAAAAAGCATTGTAGCATTGGAGTGCATGCCCAGATTATGAGCCGCTCTATGAATACGCAACCAGCCTTCAGTGCCTACTTTATCATGACAAATTTTGGTGCGTACATCAGGATGGAAGATCTCGGCGCCACCACCGGGCAAAGACTGAAGCCCTGCATCCTTAAGCAATTGCATACCTTCTTCGGGACTGACCTTGGCTTTTCTGAACATATAGTCCAACTCTACCGCCGTATATCCTTTTATGTGCAGTTCCGGCCGGTGCGCCTTGATGCGTTTCATGACATCAATAAAGAATTGCATGGTCAGTTTTGGATGGACGCCCCCTACAATATGTACCTCGGTGACCGGTTTGCCATCATAGCTTTTAACGATGTGCATCATCTGATCAGCCGACAGCTCCCAGCCCTCTTCTCTGTTTTTATATAACCTGGAATAGGAACAAAATGCACAGGTAAATACACAGACATTGGTGGGCTCAATATGAAAATTGCGGTTGAAATAAGTGTTGTCACCATGTTTTTTCTCCCTAACATAATTGGCGAGGCCGCCCACAAATCCCAGAGAAGCCTTTTCAAATAAAGTAATGCCTTCCTGAAAACTCAGTCTTTGTTCAGATAAGACCTTTTCACCAATTTTTCTAAGTGCCCCATCTTTTTCACTGGAAATCAATTGTTCGACTCCACTATAAGTATCCACCATAATCACAAATTTAATGCACAAATTTAAGGTTTATTGCCTAAAAGCAATCACAATATCAAGGAGATCCGCCGTATATATGAGAAGACGAATTATTGCTATAGTAAAACCCTTTAAACTGATCATAGGGAAATTTTGGAATGATTTGTTAATGTCGGTTGGAGAATTGTATTATTTTAATCCTCCGAAGACCTGGTGGTAAAAAATATTTAATGTAACGTTCATGAAAGTTAGAAGTGTGATTGCATACAGCAAAACATTTAATGCCTGAGTCAAAAAAATTCGATCGGCAAACAATCCAATGAAGTAAAAAAACGCAAGTTGCTACATTAATAATTTTTTTTTAGATTTGACTAAATTATTTATTGAAATTCAGAAAACGCAAAGAAGGATTCTTATAGCGTTTTTGCTTCCAATACGATCAGGGCATGCTTGCCACGAAAATCTTCCTAATGGTGAAATGCATTTAATGGAAATATTATGAATCTAAAATTATCACAGGCATTAGAAATGTTTTCGAACCTCATCATTCGAAATGGTTTATTTGGAATCTATAAGTCATGCACTGAACGCCGATACAATGCATAAAATAATAGAGATTGATCCTGTTTGTAATTATTAAAACATGTGTTTATGGTATTCACTCCGCTATTTATAATTATTGCGGTAATCGCATTTGGTCAAAAAATAACGAGCATCTTTCATGCAGTTAGGCAAAAAAATATAGGCAAAATGAGGGCTGAAATATTTATTTTAAGTATAATGCTGTTAACTGTTTCTTTCATATATCTAATAATAAAATGAACAATAAGATATAGAATGGCGGCTTTTTGCACATCTCTCCAAACATATTTCTTAAAAAATGAAGCAAAATTGATCATTCTTTCAGTCAAGCAGACGTTGTTCTACAGCCAACCTTATGAGTGCCGCCGTATTATGGACATCCAACTTTGTCAATAGATTTTTGCGATGACTGTCTACCGTCAGCGGACTGATAAAAAGTTCTGCGGCTATTTGTGTATTGGTTTTTCCATTGGCAATTAATTGAAGTACTTCTTTTTCACGCCTGGTTAAGGCAGGCAGACTTCCCGCTTGAAGTGAAGTGGCCGGCTGCAACATATGCTCCATCGCCAGGCTCAAATAAAGCTTCCCGTCTAAAACGGTCCTCAGTGCATTTTCGATTTCCTGAGCGGAGGCGCTTTTAATCAGATAGCCCGAGGCACCGTTATCAAGCATTCTCAGAATATAACTTCGTTCACTAAATGTGCTGAGCCCCACTATTTTAACTTCCGGAAATGCGCATTTAATCTTTTTGCAAAAATCAATGCCGTTGATATCCGGTAAATTAATGTCCAAAAGGACAATATCAATGGTCTGTGCTTTTAAGCGGTCCATTGCTTCTCCAGCCCCGCTGGCCGTTGCCTTTACCTGTACAAAATCCAGGCTGGAAAGTAATTGCTGTAGCCCTGCAATCACCATTGGGTGGTCATCCACAATCAGGAGCGAAGCAACGGATGCTTTATGGGTTAAGCTATTTATACTCATATTGAAGCGTTTAGGAAAATACAGATCCTGGCAAACAGTGTTTTGCTGGTATTTGTGCCTTAAAATTGCTTAAATTTTCTGATCTTACCAAGTCCAAAATTAATTTGCAGCCGATTTACCTGAATGCAGCCATATTCCGCTCACCTTAAAAATCCCCTGATAAGGGGATTGTTTTATATAGGGTGAAACGGGAACTTTGTTCTGCATTTAAGCATACCAAAAAAGCCTGACGCTGAATGATCGAAATAAGTGGGTATGGACACCGCTGCACTCCCTATTGATTTTTAGGAGAATACTAAAGCAAAAATTCAATGATGAAAAACAAAAGACCAATAAAAGGGGCAAATCAAAGCGCCGGTCAGATGAGCGGCAAGCCGCCCGTAATGCGCTCATCCAGAAAAACCAGAAAATTTAAAGTCTGGCTTTATAGTCTTGCAGGATTGATCCTTGTCATCTCCCTGGTACTTTATTACCTTCCGCTCATACGCACCCGGGATACCAAAATAAATCTTTTGCAACATCAGGTGACACCGGAACTGATCGCCAGAGGCGAATATCTCGCCAATCATGTCACCATTTGTATGGATTGCCATGGCGAGCGGGACTGGACCCGTTATAGCGGGCCGCCTGTTCAGGGAACGGCAGGCACAGGCGGAGAAATATTCAATCAGCAAATGGGATTTCCCGGTGTGTTCTACGCAAAAAATATTACGCCCGGCCATTTAGGCAACTGGACAGATGATCAGCTTTTAAGAGCATTTACAACAGGTGTCAAGCCTGATGGAGAAGTACTTTTTCCTGTGATGCCTTATCCTTATTACCGGCACCTGGACCCCACAGATGCCGCAGCCATCATCGCATATATCAGGACTTTGAAACCCAGCAACAAGCAGACACCGGAAAGATCCATTGATTTTCCCATGAACTTGCTACTCAGGTTGATACCTAAACCTGCAGATTTTAAGCCCATGCCACCCAAAACAGATCAGGTTGCCTATGGAGGCTATCTGACGACCATTGCAGGCTGCGCGGAATGCCATACACCAGCTAATCATGGCCAGATCGATCAGTCCCGGCTTTTTGCCGGAGGCCGTTTATTTAAAATGCCAGGTGGAGATTTATATTCTTCTAATATAACCCCGGATTCTATAGAAGGCATCGGCAGGTGGACGGCGGACAATTTTGTCGCAAAATTTAAATTCTTTGCAGATAGCAGTCATTTAGGCCATATTGGCCCCGGTGCTCAGAATACCATTATGCCGTGGTCCATGTACAGCGGAATGGATTCTACAGATTTGGCAGCAATTTATGCTTACCTTAGAAGCTTGCCAGCAAAGAAGTCAACCGCAATGCTGGCAGAACGCTAAAGCAATACTTTTCGTTAAGCACGCCGCCGTATATGTGAGAAGAAAACCAGGCCTTACTTAAATACAATCAGTGCGGAATTAGGGACCAGTGGCTGTCAGGCATGCAGGCTGTTGTGCAACACGGGTACGACTGATTTCTTTTCATTACTGCGTAGCTTAACAGGGATACTATCCAGTACTGCATGCTTAATGGCACCCACTAACTTTCTTTTGACAAAATCACGATGGGTAACAATACCCACCTCTCTTACAGGCGCCGGGGATTTAAACATACGCAGCCGCTCCTTTTGTTCAGGTGTCAAACTATAAGTTGCCAGCTCCGGCAATATAGTAATGCCTTCCCCGGCGTCTACCATCCTGCGAAGTGTTTCCAGACTACCCGCCTCATATTCAAATTGCGGCGCATGGCTGCCGCGTTTTCTCAGCTCACATAAATTAATGATCTGGGACCGGAAACAATGCCCTTCCTCTAATAATAAAAGATCATTGGGGTCAATGTCACCGGACAAAATAAAGTGTTTGCGCAGAAGCTTATTTTTGCCGGAAGAATAAACCATGAGCTCTTCGTAGAAAAGCGGGTCTTCTTTAATGCCTTTTTCATGTAAGGGCGTTACCAGTATTCCCATATCAATCTGTCCTTCCCTTAATTTTTTGATCAGGTGATCCGTAGTCAGTTCAATAATACTGAGTTTAACCTGAGGAAACTTCTTGGTGAATACCGGAACAAATAAAGGTAAAAGATAAGGTGCCAGCGTTGGTATGACCGCCACCTTGATTTCTCCTGTAACCAGATCTTTTTTCTCTTGGATCATTTCTGTAAGGACCGCTTTTTCTGCCAGTATCCTTCTGGCTTGTTCAATAATTTCTTCCCCGGCCGCTGTGGGCACAACTGGTTGTTTGCTGCGGTCAAAAATTTTGACCGCCAGCTCTTCTTCCAGTTTTTGGATCTGCATACTGAGTGTAGGTTGCGTAATATGGCAACTTTGGGCGGCATCCGCAAAATGCCGATAAGCATTAACTGCCACGATATATTCCAACTGTGTAAAGGTCATGATTGTTATAATCTATTAGATGAACAAAGTTATTCAATTTTATTGATAGTCAGCTATTGCAATCTGCTTTGCGCATCTTCGCTGGAACTTTCTATTTTCTTGGTTTTAAATGATTTACCTCTTCTGAAATTATAAGTGACCGATAATTTTAACATGCGGCTTTGTCTGGCCTGTGTGATGTGAATCAGGTTATCATCATATTTGATGTCTGCAGTGATTTTCCGGCCTAAAAAAAGGTCCGTCACGCCGGCACGGATCTTCAAATTGCCCTCCAGAAGCTTTTTTTCAATGCCGATGTCCACTTTTGAGATATTCCCTATAAAGATATTCCCTTCAATCGCATGGTTTAAATAAAAAGCGCTCAGATTGGCAGACCAGGTTTTAGCTAATTTAAAATCCTGTGCGGTCTGTAAATAATACAAGGGTTGTTTGATGGCAAAGCCACTGGTTTTGATATTTTCATATCGGAACTGCAACGTATTATTGGTTCGCCACCATTTTGTGACCTGTACAGGAATACTCAGGGTGGCTGAATATCTTTTGGTAGAACCCGTATTGCCCCTGGTAATCGCTACCAACGCCGTATCCTGACTGATATGAGTGATCTGGGTGATCTCATCTTTAAACTGACTATATCCTACAGAGAGATTGTACTTATTATCCAGGGTAAAGCCAAATTCATAATTATCGGCAAACTGCGGTTTAAGATCCGGATTGCCCGTTTCAATGGTATAATTATCCAGATAGGAAACATAAGGGTTCAGGTTATTGTAATAAGGCCGCTCGATTCTTTTGTTATAAGAAAGACTCAGATAGTTGCTGCCCTTTTCATTTAAATCTTTTTTGACAAAGACGGTGGGAAAGAGGTTAAAATAATGTTTACTGTTGATACTGTTTTCAACTGCTTCAAGTGTCCCTTTAGTCGTGGTATATTCGCCCCTGAGTCCAAATTGCAGTTCTGTTTGCAGGACTTTCGTTTCCAGGGTCATAAAACCGGCCAGTATATTTTCCCGGTAATGAAACTGATAATACCGGTCAGGATCCTCTGTCCAGTTGTTATCCAGGATACGGGTAAACCGGTTGGTATGGTCAATTTTGGTACCGGTATACTTACCCCCGATATGAACTTTGGTGGCCGGGGTTAAAACCTGCATATATTTAATATCCGCAGTTAATATGCCGGCCTCATTGGGCATACCATAGCGGAAACTGCTGTCCCTGAGTGGAAGCCCCGTCGCGTCCAGGTCCCGGCTAATGGCAAGACTGGAACTGTTATTATGCGTGGTGGTATAATCCGCGGTGATTTCCAGACTGGAGCCTGAACTATCCGTGTCCAGGTGATAATTGAATGTAAAATTATTCAGGTTCCGTGCTCGCCGGTCTGTAAAAAGTCCGTCTGAACTAAAATTGTCCGTTGGCTGCTCAGGATAATCAACGCTGCTGATAGAATGGGTAACACTACTGGTATGGTTAAATGAGCCGTTATATCCAAGAGCTATATATTGTCCCTTATTGATATCATAAGTTGCGCCCAGCCGGACGCTTTGGCCATTATACCGGTTAATGATAAGATTAGCAGCCGTATACTGACCGTTCTGCGTAAAAGCCCGTGACTGATGAATATCATTAAAAGCCTTATTTTGGTAATGACTGTAATTACCCGTCAGCGTGAGTTTGTTTTGGTGATAATTTAGTTGCAGGCCCTGATCATTCCCTGGATAGCGGCCAATTGAATATCCCGTATTAACACTTCCTGACAAACCTCCTGTACGTTGTCTTTTTAAAATGATATTAATAATGCCGCCACTGCCCTGGGCATCATACTGCGCAGAAGGGTGGGCAATGACCTCAATGGATTTAATATCTGAAGCCTGAAGATTATTCAGATAAGCGGTCAGGTCATCTCCGCTCAACTGCAGCATAACCCCGTCAACCATCACCCGGACTCCTGTATTGCCATTAATGGATATACTGCCATTGCGATCTACAAACATGCCAGGGGCCATTTCCATGATCTCCATGGAATTTTTACCTGCCACCAGGGAATTGTCCTGGACATTGAGTACGACGCGGTCGATCTTTCTTGTCACCAGTGGAACCTTTGCCTGAACGGTCACAGCGTCGAGTTCTTCCGTTTTTTTAAATAAGGTAATCGTCATCGTGCTGTCCGTGATTTCCACCCATTGTTTTGTCGGATTATAACTGGCGCCTGTGGCGATCAAATAATACCTGGATCCCGCCGGCAAGTCGATCACAAAATTGCCTGACTCATCCGCTATCTTTTCTGCAACAGCTTTTGAGGAGGAATCGGAGGTCATAAAACGAAGGGTGGCAAAAGCCACCGGTTGGCCATTATCATCTTCCACATGGCCTAAAAGCACTGCGGCAGATTTTTGAGCGAAAAGGGAAAGACCAGCCACTGACATTAATAAAAGGAGCAAAAACTTTTTCATTGTAGTGTGTTTAGTACTATTAATACCACAAAACTATGTATCTATTGGTACTATGCAATACATAGTATTATTAATTCCTCAGATTTATATTTTTAATAAGTTTAAATACTTTGCTTGCAATCTGTTATTTAAAATTAAATAAATGTTAAATCAAATAAAAAATATATCCTTGATAGATTTTTTAAATTGATTGCGCAACGCAGCTGTGCAGATGTTGGCGATTTTGAGGTAAAAAGCGTCGGTTTGTTGCTAAAACCACTTGGTGATCGATGATAAAATAAAGCAGACAGATAGTTTCTGTCTATGAGTCATAGCAGCCATCAATCGTTAGCATAGGTGCTTTGGGCTATATTTGTGGAACTATTTTACATTTACTTATTACAATCCTGAATAAGGATGGAAAAATTAAACCAAAGAATTATGAACGACAAAAAACTAACCAGTGCTTCCGGAATACCCTATGTAGATCACGAAGACACAAAAGGCGTTGGCCCGAGAGGACCGTTATTGTTAGAGGATTTTATCTTACACGAAAAACTGGCTCATTTTAACCGGGAAAGAATCCCTGAACGTATTGTTCACGCTAAAGGATCCGGTGCTTTTGGAACTTTTACGGTGACAGGCGACATAACAAGATTTACGAAGGCAAAGCTATTTAGTGAAATAGGCAAGCAAACCAGGATCCTTTTTCGATTCTCTACAGTCGCCGGCGAAAGAGGCAGTGCGGATACGGAAAGGGATCCACGTGGGTTCGCCATGAAATTCTATACAGAGGACGGCAACTGGGATCTGGTGGGCAATAACACACCCATATTTTTTATCAAAGACGCCAAGAAATTCCCGGATTTTATCCATACGCAAAAAAGAGATCCTTATACGAATTGCAAAAGTGCTACGGCGGTTTGGGATTTCTGGAGCCTTTGCCCGGAAAGCCTGCACCAGGTACTGTTTGTCATGTCTGACAGGGGCACTCCGTATGGCTACCGCCACATGCACGGCTATGGCAGCCATACCTTCAGCATGATTAATAAAGACAATGAGAAGGTATGGGTAAAATTTCATATGCGCAGTGAACAGGGGATAAAGAATTTCAGCAGCGATGAGGCAGCCCAGATGAAAAGCGTGGATGCGGATTTTTCCCAAAGAGATCTGTTGGAATCCATTGATAAAGGAGCGTTTCCTAGATGGAAAATGTGCATACAGGTAATGACCGAGGAGCAGGCTAAAGTGCATGCGTTTAATCCTTTTGACGTCACCAAGACCTGGTCACAGAAAGAATTTCCACTCATTGAAGTCGGAATTGCTGAACTCAATGAGAATGCAGAAAATTATTTTGCGCAAATTGAGCAGGCTGCCTTTGCGCCGGCTCATATCGTGGATGGGATCGGTTTTTCACCGGATAAAATGCTGCAGGGACGTATACTGGGGTATACAGATGCACAGCGTTACCGTTTAGGAGCCAATTATGAACAGATCCCGGTCAACCGTTGTCCTTTTGCCGTTAATAATTATCAAAGGGACGGCCATATGCGTATTGATGGCAACGGGGGCAGATCAGTTAACTATTATCCCAACAGTTTCAGTGATGTCCGTCCGGATCCGGCTTACATCCGTCCGGCAGAGCAGCTCCAGAGCAATATAGCAGACTGGTTTGACCGCAATGGTCCGGGGGAAGATGACCATTATACACAGCCCGGCATCTTCTTTCGGGAAGTTTTGGACACAACAGGCAAACAACACCTGATTGAAAATATCGTGGGAGCCATGAGCGGCATCGAAGGCCCAAAAAGAGCAGAAATCATCAACAGACAGCTTTGTCATTTCTTCAGGGCGGACACCGGCCTGGGCATGGGCGTAGCCAAGGGCCTGGGCGTGGATGTGACCAAAGCTATGGACCAACTGCCCAAAATGGAAATTTAATAAAAGCGGCGGTGGACTGCAGTTGTTTCCTGTGGAAGTTATATTATTTATTTTATGTAAATGTCTCTAAGGGGCAAGGCGTAGGATTAAAACCCTGGCCGCTCTCCACTACCGTAGGACTATTCAATTGAGTCGTCAGCATCAGGGCGCTTATTTCTACAAGCCGTCGGCAATAAGGTTGTTTTTATAACCCTTAACATCGCCGGCGGCTTTTTGTTACGCCATCCAGGCCTTCACCCAGGCAAGCAAAGCTGAAAAGGGGAACGCTTGACCGCGAAAGCAGGTACATCCACGCTCCATTCTAAATAACGATGGGATTTCCACTTTTTATACACAATTTTATACGGGCATTTTAATTTCCTGCCATGACGCCTATCTTTGTCCCTATGGCAAAAACTAAAGGTGAAAC
>Ga0164242_10008489_pt1 | contig 11145 bp, 26 predicted proteins | sample OricomgcompostMG_FD_108783 | JGI IMG/M metagenome (GOLD analysis project Ga0164242, IMG submission 108783) | Miracle-Growth compost microbial communities from Emeryville, California, USA - Original compost - Miracle growth compost (MG) ...
AGACATCTTCCTCATCCTTGTTGACGTCATAGTCATAACCCTCAGGATCCTGCTGTTCGGCCAGAATCTTGTTGAGTTTGGCGATCTCCTGCTCAACCTTCCACAGAGCCTCCTTCAGCTGCTCCATAGTCATCGTGGCCGTACGGATGGCGAACTCTGTCTTAGGGCCATAAAGTCCATCTACAAGCTTGTCTTCAGCTGCTTTGAATGCATCAGCTCGCTTGTTTAGTGCAGCCTCGATCTTCTGCTCCTGCTTGCTGGCTTGCCGTCGGGCTTGAAATTTGATGTGTACGTTGTCTGCATCTGGCATTATGAATTCCTCCAAGTTGTACGAGGCTTATTAAGCATTTCACGATAAAGCTTACGGACATGGTTCTTAGGCAGAATATAACGAGCCCCACAGATCTTGCACCTGAAGGTAAGAGCACCTTTGTTGAACCAGTGATCATATTCAACCATCATCTTATGCTTGTGTGATGCCATATAAGCCTCCTTTCACAAAAATATAGGAAAAGTATTGACCCCATGTTACTGGGGCCTTTACTTTGTGTATCTAGTAGGCGTACTTCTTCAGTTCGCGGATGATGCGATTCCTGGCACGACGCCGCTTCATGTCCTGGAGCGTGAGCTGGATGTAGAAGTAGCAATACATGATTGCTCCATACAGGGCTACGCCCAGAACGATGCATAGGATCGAGCCAAGGAGTCCAACAATGGCGGTCATTAGATTTTCCTTTCTAGGGGTCTATTAGATGCCATGTAAATCATGCGAATTAAAGCGGCCCGAGGGTTTCTCAGTCGTGATTCTCCTCAATAGCTGATATGACGTGCTTTAGAATGGTCTGCACTTCTCTATCCTCAGGTGGCACATGATCAACACCACGCGACGTGATGAGCGCTAGTTGGATAGCTTTCAGGAATTTGATGCGCATTCCAAGCGAGACCTTATAGGATGTCATTGTCGCGGATCCATCGGAGGATATTGTTCAAGTCCTCCCGCACTTCATATAGGATCTTGTTGATATCACGACCTAGATTGCGGATATCTGCCATCTCTTGTCGGTACAAAACCTTCTCGAGAGATATAGCTTGCTGCTCATCAAGAGTGGTCTTGACAATCGGTGGTAGAGGCTTTTCTGTACCCTGTAGGACTAGAAGCGCTCGTCTTTGGCTATACCACTCATAAGGCTGGGTCTGTGCGCTCATAGACCCATCTTCTTTCGTCTCCGACCCTCAGTCTCAGCCATAGCAACCAACTTCTGATGCTCAGTGGCCTGTCTTGCAGCTTCCTCATGCTCACGCTGCCAGCGCAGAGCCGCATTGAGCTTGTCGGCCACCTTCTGACCTTTGCGCAGCAGTTTCTCGGGATTGCGTCCGCTGGCGTAGATGGTCGAGTCGAAGCGCATCAAGCTGAGCATACCTTGACTGATCGTAAGATTGTATACACCAATACGATCAGATGCCGTTACTTCTGGCTCCCACCACTGGTTGTCATGCAGATTTAATGCTTCTCGGATGTCATCTTCTTCACTCATCAGAACAACTCCGGCTCAGGTGCTACGATGCGGTACTTTTCCTCTTTGGCATCTGCCTCGAAGAGGTGCAGGACTAGACCGTACTTGGCAATCACGACGGTTCCTCGAGGCCGGGTGAATTCTTCTGGGATGAGCTGCCCAGTACCAACTAGCAGCACGTTGACTCGCTTACGGGGCTCATCTGGCTCAACCTCGTACCACAGACTTATTTCTCCGGACTTGGGGTCAAGATCCGTGTGCAACCAGAAAGCGTTCTCCGGGATGTCAAAGACGCCATAAGTTTGTCTGGTGTAAGGAATCGAGTACTTCCAAACAGTCTTCATCAATTCTTCTCCTTAAGACCATGAGTGGGCGCCAGTAGATGTAAGACTCTACAAACGCCCACTCAATGTCCCATCCGCTAGCTAGGCTTCATAGGACAGACTAGTCAATAACATTATATAGGGATTAGCTCGTCAGCTATCCGTTAGACTTGACATTAAACGCAGGGACTTATGTGCTCCATCAAAAGCACTGTATGCGTGGTCTAGTACCGTGGGCGCCCACCTAGTTACTCCCGCTTTGGCAGTTTCACCGGTGTAGATGGTCGTTTAAGATCGTTCATAACAACGCTATTCACATCTCAACTAGTATCGAATATGATAGCGGATCCCCACACGCTCTGAGCTTAAACTACTGTTTTAGGAGGCTCAGACCTCCACATGCTTATACCCACCCAGCTCAGCTAGCGTTCCGAACTTCTCCTCGAACTCCTCAACCGACATGGCTTCTGGATACTTGCCATCCACCACAAGATATGATCCAACACGAATGATGGTATCCCAGATCTCATGTTGCAAATATAGACCTTGGTCATCCTCCATGTACACCTTGCAGAAGAATTCCTTAGCCAACGCACGGATGTTGTCCTCAGTGACTAGGACTGCTGTAACCGGATATGGCTTGGCATAATATGTCTGCAACTTATCTTTGCCGGCCATCAATCCCACTTCCGAGAATATGTGCGCTTCTCTCTCTCAAGTCCGTCAATGACACGCAGCACGGGATCCACGACAACGTCATCTCTGAACATGTCGAGCACCTCCCGCTTGTCATCATGGATCTCACTCAGAGCAGCTTTCTCAGGATCAGGACTGGGATCACCGAACTTGATCTCCTGCAGACTCCAACGGCCATCCTTCCGCTCCTGTAGCTCGTAGCTCTCGTCGAAGAGCTGGTCGAACGCCAGGTAGAACAGATCGTCAGGCACCAACTGATATGCCATACCCGTGTCAATAGCCCACGAGTTTACTGTCATGGCATAGAACAGCTTACCAAAGCGGAAGGCATATACCGTGTCTCCCGCCTCAGTGGTTGCTACCTTACCGCCTACTTGAGTCTTGAGCTCCTTAGTATGCAGAGAGCTTGTAGATCCGTCGAAGTGATAAGCGTAATGCCACTTAGGCCCAATCTTGAAGAGTCTCACGTATCACCTTTTTCTGCTGGTAAGAAAGACGAACTGTTCACACTCGCAGTCTCTCCAGCTGCAACCTCCATGTCCGAGCTCATGCCACCAAGTGTCATGTCCACAGATGCAGAAGAGAATCGTCTGTTTAGTATAGATCGTAGAATCATCAGCACGATGCCGAGCAGAAGTACCATGCCCCCCAGGATGATCGGACTCATGGAGATTGCGGTCCCTGTACTGGGCAAGTGACCGCTGGTGGGCGTCAGAGTTGGCATAGGCGTCGGGGACCAGTAGTCGCTCGGTGGGATCGTCGACGGCGGATATGGCGGTATCGTTGCCATCATCTTCCTCCTTGTTCTTGATAACTACTTTGTTGTGTAGTGATTCAGATCCATCAACGGATAAGATCTTAGCACCATCATACAAATATGGAACGGGCTTCTTATTAACCTCATCCATACTCGGTGGGAGTCGGTTATCCCGATAGTGCCTGTAGATCGAGCCGCCAAATATGACAGTGTAGATCAGAGCACTGGCGATGAAACCCCACTGTTGAGTGAAGGCAGCATATAGGATCCAGAGCACCTGACAGAAGACATTGATATACCAGCCCCACCACAACTTGAGCCAACCAGTTATGATGAAGCCGGTAATACCAACGAATGTCAGTAGCCAGGACCAGAGCTGATAGCTCACTGCTCTGACTTGTTCTTATTATGGAGGCTGTAAATGCACGCGGCGTAACCGAAGAACATGCCAATGATACCACCGAACAGACAGCCACCGATGAATATTAGAACGCCTGTGATCATCCGAAGTTCACCACAAATCCATCAGTGTTGTCAGGATGATACTCAGCCATGTGAGTTCCTGTCTCATGGTTCTTGACAGGCCTCTTGCAGTCAGAGCACATGAATGTCGCTTCCTCCGTCTCAGGGTCAAACTCTTTGACGATCTTGAAGATTACCTTAGCCACGAGTACTCCTAGGTGGTTTCTGTTCGTACTTCTCGAAGAAGTCGCGTGCTACCATCACATTGAAGGATTCATCGGCATTCTTGATGACATACATCCCTCGATAGGCAGCATAGACAACTCCATCGGACCCACGCAGCTGAATATGACGCATGAGTCCTGTGTACTCGGGGTCATCCTCATAGAGTTCACCCTTTACCCACAGAGTGACTTCGCCCATGTTGGCATCCGTGACCTGAACAGCCTCCACGACATCTGGCTTGGTCTGATACTTAAATGTTTGCATCTATTTCATTCTCCCTTCAAAGCTTTGAATAGAATATAGAAGAAGTTCTTCGATACGCCTGGTCCCCACCCGGCACGATCATGCCACACCCAACTACCATCGCGCAGTCGTTCAAACCGAATGGTGAACCAGCGCATATCAACCTCCTAGACGATGCCGCAGACGAGGATCAGCACTCAGCTGTCGAGAGACTTCAGCGGCCGCAGCTGCTCCTGGTGGATTGGAGGGGTTGTTGAAGTTGAACACGGCTTGTATTGGCTCTCCCGCTTCCACTCGGATCCCTGAGCGTTCGTACTTTTGCTTGAATGCAGCATCGTCGTAGACGGAGAACCGGCCCTCAGAGTTCTTTACAACCCAATAGCCGATATCTGCCTGCACTCGACCAGTTAGTCGATTCTGCAAGGAAGGTACCATCAGCACCATAGGGTCTTTGAAGATCTCTCCACCGCACCAATCAGCTACTTGCTCGACGTTGTCTGTAGTAAGCTGAACTGCCTGGATGCGATCTGGCTTGATCTGGTAGGACTTGGGTCGGAAAGGCGGCTTAGGCTTCTCGGTCATTAGTGGTCTCCTCACTTGGAGCAGGCATCTCAGCATCCGCATAGAAGCTCGGGTCTTCTTTGTGTCGGACGTCCTTAGCCGTGTGGTACGTGTAGACGAGAGTCTCTTCCTCAGGGTTGCTCTTAACCTCACTCAGAAGGTAGTAGGTGTTACCACCATTGTTGGAGAAGGCCTCGCTGTTGCGAGTATTCTGGAAGACACCCGGACCGACCTCCATCCACTCGAGAGGGCTGTTGGTAAGAGGACCAAGGTTCTTGTACTGCAGAAGCTGGTTGATCGTCGGGATGGCGACAGAGGCCGAGCCACCACTGTGCCCCATGGCTGCGAAGGCATAGAAGATCTCGAGGTATCCTGCGATGGTCTCAGGCTCCTCACCGATCAGCTCGAGCTCATGCTTGGCGTGCTCCACAAGGTTGCTCTTGGGCCGATAACCCTTGGCGCCCAGCTTTCCTGCAACGGCTGATGCGGCATCCACCAGGGCAGCACCCTTGATGGTCTCGCCTTCACCGAAGTAGCGCAGAGCATGACGCAGCAGAGTCTGCACGCCAGTTGCCTCATCGTGAGCAAAGGTGTACCCCAGCTCATGGATCTGACGCTGGCGCTCAGTGGTGACGTCACTCCAGAACTTGTTGCGAAGCATTTCCTTCTGCTTGTCGGTCTTTTCAGTCATCAGTTATTCTCCTTTAGGGTTAACAAAGAGACCAAGCGGTCCTAATGTGTAGAGTCGGGTCTCGCCGATACGGATAGGGCTAAGCTTGAAGTATCGGCCACCCCAAGCCCAGAATTTGAAGCCTCGATAGGTCAACCAATAGCGACCTATGACAATTCGCCCCTTAGCTTTGGCCATAATCATGCCCTAGGAGGCGCTTGAAGGCCGTTTTAACGCGATTTCGTAACTTAGTGCGGATCCGGACTACCTTTAGCGTAGAACCGGGCTTAGAAGCCTGCTCACGGAACGCCTGGATAACTGCGTCCTCACCGAATTTGTCGATATAAGCGTCAAGAAGTTGCTTAATACCGTTGGTCTCTTCGTAAGTCATACCTTTAGATCGGATACTTACGCGATCATCACCGATGAATATGGATTTACGCATCACTTCACCTGAGAGTTAGTTCCGGTGTTTTCACTCTCTTGGTAGATCGTGTAGAACACTCCGTCATCATCTCGGAACGGCTTGAACTGGATGTTGACGTAGTCGATGTCAGGTTGAAGGTTCCTAGCCGTCAAGAAGTGGAATGGGTCGAACTCAGGGTCTTCCCATACCGTGTTCATCTCAATTCGATTAGCCACATTTGCTTGGATAGTTACCTTACTACCATCTTCATCCTCAAATATGACAGTGACCTTACGGAATGGCTCTGGTTGCATGTACTGAAGTCCATCGTGTGCCATTATTGCTATCTCCTTTCAAGAGGTTGATGGCTGTGAGCTCGCGCCGGCCTTACTTAGCTTCTCCCTAGTCCTCGAAGCACCACCAAATATGTCACTCGTCAGTAGCCAGAGCCCACCCTCTAGCGACGAATGACCGGAACAGATCCATGGGGGTGACACCATGCTGCTCCCAGGTCTTACGACCCTCGATAACCACTCGTCCGGTCGCAGACATAGCGGCGTCAGTGAACGCACTGCAGAACCAAGCCCATGAGAGCTTGTCCTCGATGTGCTCAATCCAGTTGAAGCCGCGATCGAAGAAACCAGGCGTCAGATCATCCAGACCGACAATGAAGTCACCCAGGAAGTCATAACGTGCCTTCTTGTGCGCCACGATGAAATCAAGGAATAGCTCGATCTCTTTGCCATTGAGCTGGAACTTGCTATGAGGATTGTTAGCTCCCCAGTAGTCGTAATCGCGCCACTTGAATCCACCTGGCTCCATCGACCAAGCACCAGGTCGGATGCCTCGATCGTTTTCACCGACGGTCAAATATGAGTGCGTCTGCTTACCCCCAGTTGCAAACCGTATGGGATATTTGAACAACCCATTCGTCTCACAAGTGAAGATCTCGAACATTGCATCGCGGTCACTCATACTTTGATCCATTCGTGAGAGACGCTCTGCTCCTCGCCAACGCGAACAGAAGAGAGTCCATGCTCATGTAGAGGACCATGATTCTTCTTGTTGCTATGAGTGCAGCGGACCGTGTCACCTTTGTCATTGATCCAGAAGAAGTTACAGCGCTCTACCTTGGTCTTCCCGATGACGTCATGTGACGAGTTGGCGAAGAACTTATCATTGGGACTGTAGGCCATTAGTCGTTGACCCAATCCATGACCATCTGCTCTCGATCATCTAGCTCAGGCTCATCGCTGGTCTTGTTGACCTCTGCTTGAGCTCGCATCTCGAATACCTCTCGTGCCGACGGTTTGGTTCCTCGACGTCGCTCTTCTTTGCGCTGCTTTTCCTGGAACAGTAGCTGCTTGGCTAGGCGCTTCTTTTCCTCCGGGGGGAGTTTTTCTAGAAGCTCTTCAGCAGAGTCTGTATTCATGTCGAAGCTCTTAGCCTCGTCGTAGACTGTGTAGCCTTTCATGCCCCACCTTTCTTTCCAAATATGAAGGGCGTCCTATAAAGCCGGATCATTTGAGACAAGATGCTTGCTCCCCAATGTCCCCTTCAAATATGACTTGTTAGTCGCCGAACTCGTTGAACTCAGAAGCCTCGTCGTCCGAGAGGATCGGGTTCATGTTGGCGTACTTCTGCTCCAGTTCGTCCTCACGGATCGTGACGTAGATGGCCTTCAGATATGCCTTCACACCCGAGTTGCCGTTGACATCCCAGTTGCGAGCACGGATCTTGAGATCCACCTTCTCGATCTCTGCCCAGTCGAGCATCTTGAGGTCGCTGAGGTCCCACTCCTGCTTGCGGTCATCCCACGACCCGAGGAGCGTACGTCCGCGACTCGTGATGAGATTGACCGCGGGAGGCGGGATCTGTGCGTTGCGCGGGAACGAGACAGTCACCTCGAGACGGTGACCGGGCTCATCATCCGGATCACGCGGAGGAATCTCCTTGACATTCCAGCCGTCGTTGATCATGTCCTGTGCGATCTCGTCAGGGAGGATCACACTGAACGTGCGCTTACCACCTTCGGGGTTGAATCGAGTCGGGCTACCCGCGAAGTTGCGGAAGATGATGCGCGCATCCTCGATGGACACGTCGGGAATACGTCGACGCTGATCACTCATTTACTTCTCCTTCTGTGCCGTGGATTACCCACGATCATTTCTCTTTTGTGTCGGATCTTGGTGTACTTGCGATAGAACACGCAACTTCGAAGACGAGCCAAATATGCTAGCTCTTGATCATCACGAACGACGTCCATGTAATGGTTGTAGTCACCGACCGTGAAGTCGAAGTCTTCCTTGCGTTTGATCATCTCGTTGGTTGCGATCTCTGCATAGCGGTCGTACTGCGCCGCCTTTTGTGCCCATTCCTTGGATAGGGCCAGGAGCTCTTTCTCTTGTTCGAAGAGTTTAGCTATGTTTGGTGCCACTTAATGTCCCATCAACCCACAGGCCGAGGACATCAGTCTCCTGCCCGACCAATACGTTGTCTAGTGCATGCTCATGCAGAAGACCATGCTTCTTGCCTTTGCTGTTTAGACAACGAACCCAGTTGCCATTTGCATCGATCCATGCGAACCCGCAGCGGTCGGGTGTACCGCGAGCTGCCATGATCGAGATGATCACTGCGTTCTCTGCCATCTTCTTTTTCTCCTTTATTCAAAAGTCAAGAATTTGAACCTATGTCCACTAACATCAGTAAGAAGTCCTCGCATGTGTTTTGACATGGCTTGGTAATCCAGTCCCAGAGTATCCGCTGCCTTCCGCATACTGTCATAAGCAAATCCTGTGTCGAGATCTACTACTGACTTTCCGGGGTTTGTAGTAAAGGACTGATGGATCACGTTGATTGGAGAGTTGTCCCCAAACGAAATTTGAGAACCCTTGATTGTACTATCGGAGATAGTTTTTCCAATCCCAAGTGTACTGTCATTGACAATTTTTCCACTGGATTCAGGGTTCTTCATTATAGCGCATGTCAAACCTGCGACTGCAGCTACGCCAACCCCTATCCCGATACCAATGTAGAGCTCCTTGTGTCGAGCAAAGTGCTCCTTGATCTTACCCATCTGTTTCATCTCCTTAGTTATTATTGAAGGTCCAATAGCTGCGTAGGTCAAACTCACAACCTACAGCTACGAACGAGTAGTTGAACCCGGGTGCTCCCCACTCATGAACAGGCCCGTGCGACTCGTTCTCACGCTCACAGCGGACCCATCCGTGAATGGGACTATCCCAGTGGAAACCACAACGCATCAGTCATCCACAAAGGCCTCGAAATCACCGAACTTGCTGATGGTTGCAACTGCCTCATCAGCCAGCTTGTTGAAATATGACATGTCGATGTCATCTTCCTTCTTGAGATTCCGAACCATCTCAGACTCAAGCCAGTGATAACCCTTTGTGCCAGTCGCTGCATAATACTTACCGTCCTTCTCACGGACCAGCTGACCGCCACCACATCCCGGTTTGATGGGGGTGAAGCGACCTGCCTTACCGATGAAATGCAGCTTATCGTCATACAGCGCCATAGCCTTGTCGTCGTCCTCGAAGTCCAAATATAGCGCGGACTGCACCGTCTTGGTCTCACACAGGTCGTCGAACTCGATGGGCTCGTGGCTGAACAGCTTCTTGAACACGTACGGATGCTGGAACTGAGCACCAGTAGCCGTCCAATGCGCAGGAGTGCGTCCAGGCTCGGTCTTTGCCACATAGACTGCGTCATTGACCAGAGCCAACTTGGAATATGTCGCCTCATGCTCGAAGGTGTAGCCATACTGCTCACCGAATTCCATGACAGCGTCGATGATCTTCTTGTCGGCATTCGGAATCTTGATCGAGTCCGTCTTGATGTGGGCCACAGTGTAACCCAGAGACTGCACGTAATGCTTGAGCTCGATCATGAAGAGAGCACCACGCTTCGCCACAATGTTGTCCACGTTTCGAGGGTCACGGAATGCATTCTCGAACGACGCACTCGTGAGCCCGTAAACGATGTTGATGACAATCTTAAGCGCGTAAGATAGTGCTTCGGAGGATTCCTCAGATCCCAAATATGCGGCAAGCTTCCCGCCAAGCATCTCCTTGACCGCATCGTAGTCCTTATGCTTGATAGCAATTCGGGCTGCCTTGAGGTCTGAGAAGTTCTTGGTGTAGGGGCCGAATAGGTCCAGAGCCTCGATGGAGGTGGGGTGCATACTGGCCACGTCAAGGAGTGCCACATCCTCATAGATTCCTGGTTCAGAGTAGACGTATCCACCTTCGCCAGTGATCTCATCTCGGTAATAGCTCTTGCCGAACTCGTACTTGTATCCAGGGAACATCTCGGAAAGATCAGTGTAGACAAACTGCTCTTGTGGCTTCTTGTCGTCACCGAAGACGATCTTTGCAGTGTGCTGCTGAGTTGTAGCATTCAGAGACAGACCGCTCAGAGCAGACAACATCTGCCGAGCAATGAAGTCTTCCTTGCGCTCGTTCCAAACAGCCTCAGTTGCCACCACGTCGTTAGCGCAGTAGTCCTCGACCTGCTTCCACTTGCTCTCCGGAACAGGCTCGTCCCACGGCAACTCAGACTCCATGTGATGGATACCGAGCTCCAACTCCCACTTCTTAAGACTCTGCTTCTTGTTGGCAAAGTCATAGATGTCGGTGTAGGAGATGTTGTAGGCCTCACCAAAGAAGGCATTAGGAGATCCGTCGATGATCCGCTTGCTTGCCTTGTAGAGCTGCTCGTTGTTGTAGCCCATAAGACGCGCATACAGAATATGGTTGTCGTACCGGCGGCAGTTGAAGCCAACGAGCTTCATAGCCAGCAGATCCTCGATCTGAGTCGGAGTCGGATTGACCATGCGGACAACCACATCCCGACCGAACGAGTCTTTCTCTCCCTCGTACTTCCAGCAGACGATGAAGAGGTTAGGGTAAACCTCCACATCGAAGAAGACCACTCGGTCATCCTTAGGCTTAGTAGGCTGCTTACCGTCAATATCGGCCCACGTGACCTCTGCCACATCCTCCGACTTGAACTGCATGGTCTGCATGAGCTTGAGGCAATACAGGCTCTGATTGGTCGAGTTGTTGGCGAACGCCATAATGGCCGGACGCATGTCACTCACATCATACTGCAGCCCGCTATCATACGCTTCCTGGAGGATCTTGTGGATGAAGTCCATGCTCGGTTTGGTACCAGGATGGATCTCCTTCCTAAGATTCCTCTCGATCAAAGAGCGAATACCCTTCTCGCTCTTGACCTGGTCCTGATCGATCACTTTCTTCTCCTTC
>Ga0164242_10008490_pt1 | contig 11144 bp, 4 predicted proteins | sample OricomgcompostMG_FD_108783 | JGI IMG/M metagenome (GOLD analysis project Ga0164242, IMG submission 108783) | Miracle-Growth compost microbial communities from Emeryville, California, USA - Original compost - Miracle growth compost (MG) ...
GACCTCGGTGTAGTTCGGCCGTCCGTGGATACGATTCAAATACGCATTGACAAACTGCTCATTAAGCAACGGCGCTGGGAAATCATCGCCCCCAAAAACGTGCTTGCCTACTGATAACCCTTTAAACATAGCAGTCGCAGTCTCATCTGTGTAGCCGTCTAAGACGGCGGTGATGCGGGCCAGGCGGCTGGTCGGATGCACGATGGCGTAGTCCAGCGCCCGTTGCTTCCAAATACTGAATGCTATGGTCTCCTTTGGCATCCCGTCGCTAGCGGCTGCCATCAGCTTGAAAAATTCGGTGCAGGTCGGCGCACGCGTGTTTAAATAGTCATAGTCCGGACCTATTCGATGAGAATCAAGTGTCATGACGGCAACGATGGTTTTGGCTAGGTAGTCAACGGGCAGCACAGCAGACAGGTCAGCATCCAAGGATGGAAACGCTCCCATCTCAAGGCTTCCGACGATCAAATTGTGCAAGAAATCACCGCGATCGCGCCGAAAGTGGCCAGTGGTGGTTGAGGCAGTGACGTAGGGTAAGCGGTACACAGATGCTTTGGCGCCGCGCCAACGAGCCGCTGCCACCAACCTCTCCGCGATGTATTTTGAGGTCCCGTAGCCGTACTCGAGGTCTCCCTCGTTAAGCTCTAGTCCCATGTGCTTGGGCAACGTGGAGATGGTGGATACGAGGTGGACTGCCTTCGAACGGCCGCGCGACGCCAGGCGAAGAATCTCGTGCGTGCTGACAATATTGGGGCCGACATAGTCTTTCAACGGCCTCACCCAATCGACGAGAGCTCCAGAGTGGCAAATGGCATCCACCTGAGATGCCAAGTCATCGAATACTTTCTCGGTCAAGCCGAGAAGCGGTTGAGCCATGTCACCAACGGTCGGCTTGATAAGTGGCGCAAAGTTGGTCTGCCAAAGACCGTAGTCTTGCAGAGTGCTCACCACCCGCCCCAGTGCCCTATCGACGGAGTCGCTGCGCACGAGACAGTGTGTAGTGATGCCTTGCTTGAGCAGCTCGTACAGGATAAAGACACCCACAAAACCTGTAGCACCTGTGAGGAAGACGGAGTCTGGACGTCTAACAGGATGGCTTTCCTGATTTAGCTTAGTGAATATAAAGCTGCCGTCGAGACAGCCTTTACGGACCGCTGTCATGTTCAACAAACTAATAGATTCTATCGTGGCGGACGACGTATCCGTGTCCTGCAGCTGGGAGAGCAGGGAGTGGCTGAGAACCCTTAGGTTTGGGTGAATGAAAGCTATATTGACCGAGAGTGTCAGGCCTGTCAGTGTTGCAAGATGATTGCGCATCTGTACCGCTGTCAATGAGTCGATTCCGATGTCTTTTAGAGGACGGTCGACTTCAACACGAAGAGGATGTGTAAAGCCCAATGCCTTGGCAACTACGTGCCGGACCGTGTTCAATACAATACCAGCACGTTGCTCTGACCCGGCTTCGCTCAACGCCTTGCGTAGATGCCAGCGGCTGGTGGAAGGGCCCTGGGCTGCGATGCTGTCCCGAGGGAGAAGCGTATCGAATAATGGCGGTATGCGGCCGCCCTGTTCCTCAAAGAAGCCCCGAAGCCGTTCCAAATCGAGGGCAGCTGCTACGGTTAGCGCGCGCCCGCTGACCACAGCCTGTTTGAGCAGCTCTAGCCCCTCATCGGGTGGCAGAGGGTCAAGGCCAAAGTGAGCGAGGTGAGAAATGGTAGTTGGACCAAGTTTGGACGCCATGCCACCGTCGCCTGCCCAGGTGCCGTATGCCACGGAGGTGGCCGGCAAGCCCTGGGCGGAACGCAAGTGAGCCAGAGCATCAAGGAAGTTGTTGGCTGCGGCATAATTGGCAAGGCCCGGCATGCCTATGACTCCAGAGATAGAAGAGAACATCAAAAAGAGGTCCAGATCCAGATTTCGAGTTGCCTGGTGCAGAAGCCAAGCGCCGTACGCCTTGGGGACAATCGTAGTCTCGCACCGCTCTGGTGTCATGCTTGAGAGGACACCCGAGTCCACAACGCCGGCAGCGTGGACTACGCCTCGCAACGGCCGGCCTTTGCTGAAGGTTGCCATGATTGAATCGACGCTCTCCTGATCGGCTATATTGCCCGCCATCACTGTAACTCTGACGCCCAATCCGGAGAGCTCGGCTACCAAGGCTTCGGCACAGGCAGTTTCCATGCCATGCCGTGAGGTAAGTACTAGGTCGCGGATACCATGGTCACTCGCCATCCACCGTGCTACGCGCGCTCCGAGATGACCGAGGCCACCCGTTATTAGCACTGCACCGTCCGGCCGCAAAAGTCGATGGTTCGCGAGTAATAGCTTCGGCACAGAGCTAACTTGTTGCATCCGCGGGACAAGGACTCGTTCCTGGCGAACAGCGCATTCGGGCTCGGCGTTTAGCATTAACGCTGATAGAATAGAGGCGTCGGTAGTTTCCTGGCCCAAGTCGACTAGGCGTAAGTGCAATTCTGGATGCTCGTTCCTGGCTGTCCGCATTAAACCCCATAGTAACGGCCCTGCCCCGAGCCTCATGGCCCGGTCGTCGGACTCAGTACCGGTGCCGACCACATGGTGAGTAACCCATACAAGCGGAGGCACAAATTGTGTTTGGGCTGCCGTCTGCAGCTGTGTCAGCGCCTTTGCAACCAAATGCTGGGTCTGGCAAATTAAGTCGGCATCCGAGTCCCACAGGCAGATGAGACCCTCCAGCTTCTCAACATGTTTAAAATGCTCGACCTGGACTAGTCGTATACCGGCTCGTGACAGGGCGGCTGTTACGCTTATTGCCCACTTTGAATTACCGGGGGAAACCACAAGACCCCAAGTCCCCCCAGGATGGATCTTGTCCGTCTTAACCAGATGCCATGCTACCCTGAACTGGAAGCGCGCTTTATTGCCATAGGGGCCACGGCTAGTGGTATCGCTGATGCTGGTGCCATTGGTAAGGGGCCCGGGCATATGTGGTTGGATGCTGAGATTGTGACGGACAAGAGCCTCTCGTTGGAAGGCGTAGGTTGGTAATTGTACGCGATGACAGCCGAATGGTTTGAAATACGCTTGCCAGTCGATAGGTACGTGTCGAATATGTAGATGGGCAACACTGCGTTGAAGAATCAAGACACTGTCCTGGCGAGAGATGAGAGACGGCAACCAGGTGACTGGTTTGCTCTGATCACGGTCTCCAAGACACGCCGCGCCCATGCCGCAAAGTACTTGGTGCGGTCCTAGCTCAAGGAAAACGTTGACACCGTGATGGGCCAACGCCTGGATGCCGTCACTGAAGCGAACTGGCTCACGTACCTGCCTCAGCCAGTATTCCGCATGTTCTAGCTGGCCCGTCTTGGCCAGCATTCCGTCTAGACTGCTGATGATTCTTAGCTGGGAAGGATTGAATCGTACGGTCTCGGCTACGGCTCGGAAGTCTTCTAACATGCCGTCCATATAACGCGAGTGAAAGGCGTGCCCAACCATCAGCGTCTTGGTCCTGCGGTCTTGTCGAGAAAACTGGCCCGTTATACTTTCGACGGCATCCGTGGTTCCAGATATGACTGTCTGGGCTGGTGTGTTATAGAGTGCAATCTCAACATTAGCACCTTGACCCAACTGCTCAATCACTGTTGCTATTTCGGTGGCGCTAGCAGCGAGGGACACCATGCTGTAATCACCGGATTGCGCCTGCATTAAACGACCACGCGCCGCAACTAGTCGACAGGCATCAGGCAGGTCCAGGATGCCCGCTACGTGGGCAGCCACAAGCTCGCCGAGGCTATGGCCGAGGACAAAGTCCGGCGTTACACCCCAGCTCTGCCACAGCCGCCATAACGCTACCTCCAAAGCGAATAGAGCAGGTTGGGCAAAGTCAGTACGGTTGAGCAGTGTGGCAGCTGTACTGCCGGGCTTCGCCCACATGACATCGAGTAGCGGTACTTCCAACTCAGCGCTGAACTCGGTCGCAATCTGGCGTATTGTTTCACCAAATATGGGGAAGATATCGCATATATCCTTTCCCATGCCTGGCCACTGGCTGCCTTGGCCAGCGAATAGCATGGCCAACCGTGGCGGATCAGCAGCGACGCTACTATCGGGCAGTGCCAGAGAGTCGATATAAGTGTTGGACTCTAGTTCCTCCAGCAGCTCAACCTTGTCCCGGGCCATCAATACCGATCGCGTTCGGAGATGACTCCGAGTAGTTGCCAGGGAATAGGCCACGTTATCAAGACTATCCTGGTCGATATGGCTGCTGATGTGTCGATGCAGCCTCTCGGCCTGCATGCGTAGAGCTGCGTCAGTGTCGCCTGAGAGAAGGAACGGCAAACTCTGAGGTAGCCGAGCTGCCGTCTTCCCATTGCTAGCGACTGCAGTCCGTACAGGTGGTTCTTGGACGATGACATGAGCATTTGTACCACCGATGCCAAATGCACTAACACCAGCCCGACGCAGCCGGCTTTCTCGTGGCGGCCACGGCCGTTTACTCAGCACCGGCGTCATGTTGGCACCCTGCCAGTCTACCGCTGGGGTAGGCTTCGTGACGTGTAAAGTTGGCGGCATGGTACTGTGCTGCATGGCAAGCGTCACCTTTAGTAGACCTACGAGACCGGCGGCGGCTTGAGCGTGGCCGATATTAGACTTGACCGAACCGATCAATAAAGGGTTTACATGAGTACGACTTGGGCCAAACACCTCGGCCAGTGCCGTGGCTTCGATTGGGTCACCCAATCTAGTACCGGTGCCATGAGCCTCGACATAATCTATCTCATCCGGCTGTAGTCTAGCAGCAGATAGGGCCGTACGAATGAGTCGTTGTTGGGCAGGGCCACTGGGCGTAGTTAAGCTGGCACTGCGGCCGTCATGATTCACAGCGGTGCCGCGTATCACGGAATGGATCAGATCGCCATCGCGCTGAGCATCGGATAGCCGCTTAAGAACGACGACGACAGAGCCCTCGGACCATCCGGTGCCTTGTGTGTCGGCAGAAAACGCTCGACAACGACCATCTGGCGACATACCCTGGAGCCGGGTGAATTCAACGTGTAGTCCGGGATTAAGCATCAGGCTTACACCCCCAGACACGGCCAGGTTGCATTCACCCTGACGAAGTGCAGTGCAGGCGAGGTGAGTCGCGACCAGCGAGGAAGAGCAAGCAGTGTCTATCGTCATTGCTGGGCCTTCTAAGCCTAGGTGGTACGAGATGCGGCCGGACATGGTGCCGCCAGCCGAGCCCGTCACCGTGTACCCGTCAAGATCTGCCAAACCCCGAACGGCGGTTGAGCTAAGACCCTGATGGGCTAAAATGTTACTGGTGCCGATGAACACGCCAGTCTGGCTACCGCGTAATTGTTCCACAGTATAGCCAGCACGCTCGAATCCTTCCCAACATGTCTCAAGCATTATGTACTGTGAAGGATCTAGCGAGTGTGCCTCTCGAGGCGAGATGCCGAAGAACGATGTGTCGAACGAGTTGATCGAAGAAAGAAATCCACCACGACGACAATACGATTTGCCTTGAGAGTCTGACCCGACATCATATAAGGTATCATCATTCCAACGACCCTTGGGCACGTCGGTGATGGCGTCACCACCGCGCTCGAGTAGCTCCCAAAAGTCTTCAGGGGTAGTAATGCCACCGGGCAGCCGACAAGCCATGGATACGATAGCGATATCTTCGCTGCTTTCGTTCACATGAAATTGCTGAGTAACCTGACGTTTCAGGTCAGCCGTATCAGGCGAGCTAGTTAGATACGCCGCTAAAGTCTTGATGGTGTAGTGCTCAAATAGTTTGGGTGACGGAACCGGGCGGCCTAACAGTCTCTCGAGCTCTTTTTGGACGCGAACGACCCGTACCGAGTCCCCACCAACCTCGAAGAAATTATCCTCGATTCCAAGGCGGTCGTGGCCGAGGACCTTCGACCAAATTGCGCGTATCTGATTCTCTAGCTCGGTAGCGGGCATCATAGCGGCAGCCGCAGCCTGAATTGCCGCAGCTGGATCCGGGAGGGCGTTGCGGTCGATTTTTCCATTAATAGTTACCGGGAAAGCTTCCACACCAACGAAGAAGGCAGGCAACATGTAAGCCGGCAACCGCCCGGCCAGCCAAGGCCGCAAAATGCGGTCGAGCGCCGCCGTATTGGCTTCAGCTCCTCCATCCCCGGGCGGTCTCGCCTTTCGCACGCAATAGGCTATCAGGCGGTCATCGCGACAGATCACAACTGCCGCGGATACGTCCTCGTGTGCAGTAATAGTTGTTTCAATGTCACCCGGCTCGATTCGGTATCCTCGGATCTTGATTTGTCCATCTATACGGCCCATGACGCTCAATTTCCCGGGCGCAAGGACGCGAGCGAGATCGCCAGTTCGGTACATTAAGCCGTGATGAAAAGGATTATTGAGGAAATGGGAGCGGCTGAGTTCGCTGTTGTTGCGATAGCCATGTGCCACGCCGGCCCCTCCGATATAAAGCTCGCCAGGAGAGCCAAGTGGAACTGGCTTCAAGTTCTCATCGAGCACGTAGAGGTGGCCGTTGGTGATGGGGCTTCCAATGACCACTTCATGGTCTTCGCATACCCTCCAAATACTCGCATAGACAGTGGCCTCGGTTGGCCCATACATATTCCACATCATGTCGCCGCAGGCCAGCAGACGATCTGCGAGTGCTCGAGATAGTGCTTCGCCGCCGCACAGGATCTTGCGAAGTCGAGGCTCGCCGCACCAGCCTGAATCTAGTAGCATTTGCCAGGTGGCGGGTGTCCCCTGCATCATGGTGATGTGGTGACTCTCCATGAGTCTGACGAGGGCGGTTGTGTCTTTTACTTGGTCTCTTTGCGCAATTATTGTAGTTGCTCCGCAGAGGAGCGGCAGAAACAGCTCGAGAACGGCCATATCGAAAGACACGGTAGTGATAGCGAGCAGCCGGTCTGTTTCGCCACATCCCGGTTCCTTCTGCATCGATAACAGGAGATTTGTGACATTTCCGTGGCTTACATCGACACCCTTGGGCCGGCCAGTCGACCCCGATGTATACATGACATAGGCAAGGTCATCGCGATGAACGGCTACACCAACGTTACTGCTGCTGGTCGAATTTGAGTTTATCGTGCGTAGCGTCTCGTCGACGCTCAGGGAGCACACGCTTCCCCGGGAAGTGAAGTCTTTGAGTGTGTTATCATCGGTGACGAGTAGCTTCGGACAGGCATCAACCACCATCTGGTTTATGCGTTCTGCAGGGATAACCGGGTCAATAGGCACGTAAGCGGCGCCTGTCTTCAGGACGGCTAGCAATACCGCGACTAGTTCAACGGAGCGCTCTATGGCCACCCCGACAAGGTCGCCATTCCCAATTCCCCGCTGAATAAGAACTCTGGCGAAACGGTTGGCGAACGAATTGAGTTGTTTAAAGCTAAGTGTTGTGTGGCCACAGACTAGAGCTATCTTGTCTCCGTATTTCTCAGTGACCTGCTCGACAAGCTCGTGTAGACACAATCCCAGGCTCGTGGAATCATCGGTGTTGCCAACTCCGAACCCATTAACGGTTGCCTGGTCCTGGTCGCCTGTTGCTGAGAGAGGATGCATGTTTCTTGGTAATAGCACTCAGCGGAGCAGGGGGGCCTGGTGTTGAGGAGTCTCAGGCTTCATGAATATTCCCTTAGGCAACATACGGTTTATAAATTCAGAATAACATCTCAGGAAGATCGCAACATGTCTTGTGTCTGTGTGAGTTTTTAGACTACCACTAGATCGGCTACCCATTACAAATGCATGTGAACAATGCCAGGCCCCGGCTGACGTTGACCCTGCCGCTTCTTTTCAGACATGGTGGGCCACCACACGACGTGAAAAGAGCAGTAACTCTTGTGTCAGCTTATCTTCATCCCCTACCTCATTTCTGCAACAGTCTGCAGGTCTCTTGCATAGATGAGGAATCCTAGACGGATGACGATGTGACGTTTACTAGGACAATAATGGCATACCGACAAGGTTGAAACCACCCTTGCTGTTCTGGTTAAGCGGTGGTGCGAGGTTTGATGAGGAAGAGAAGAGCCTAGAAGGTAATGCGATGTCCGAGGAGGAATACAAAAGTGGCAATGTGATATCCGAGGAGGAGGATTCCGAATGGTAATGTGACGTCCAAGGAAGGAGTAATGCGTCAGATATGAATCCTTCAGGCTTATAGTAACGCGAAGTCTGCAGCGGACAGCGGTCAGAGCACATTCTGCAGAATACACGCAATACAGAGCCTAATTAATTGGCTGAACTTCACTGCGCGGCATAAGGTGGGTTTCGACCGGCATACGAGATAGAAGGCTAGGGGAGCAGAATTCAATCGATCAACGAGTGGTTAGGGGGTCTCAAACAAAGGCCCTACTGGCCAGAACTGGGCGATCTCGATGACGCATTTCTAAAGTTTCTATCTTAGCCGCCTGAGAAGGTCATGATCCTTACCCCTCAAAAGGTGGGGTTTTTGAGGTTGGCTCCTGCCTCGCGTCGCAATACGGACCGAAATCGTGGTTCAAGGATTCAAGGTCAGATTATACACCAATGAATGGACCGTATTTAGGTATCCTTCTTGGTTTTAGTCGGGATATGACAGGGAACAACGGAAGTCAGGGCACCTCAGCCGCGATAGAAAGATTCGAATAAACTATCTACCGCCTGGATTTTCCATCCTACCTGTAAGACGGTTCGTGTTGGAAGACGAGCTTTCTCAGAACGCTGCGCTGTGCTCTCAATACTTTCGTAGCACAGTGCCCACCTTCTATTGTGGCTGTGTCTTCTCTCGAATTGTCGTCTACACACCATGACAGTTGTTGTAGTCGCCGGCGGCCTTGGCGACCTGGGTCGCCTCATCGCGGACGCCCTCTTCGAGAGTGGCAAGTATGAGGTTTACATTATGTCAAGAAAGGTAATAGATACTCTCCGCCATCTCCAGTGACTATTCCATGTTGCTGACCATGTAAATGTAGGCTGTGCATAACGACTTCCACTCGGGGCGCATATCGCCGTTGACCGGCAAACGCTACCTTCCCATTATTCAAACCGACTACTCGTCTGAGGACTCCCTGGCTGAGCAGCTTCGAGTAAAACATGTCAGCGTCGTTATTTGTACCTTCATTATGGACAGTGATTCCGTATCTGACGCTCAGCTACGCCTGATCCGCGCCGCCAACCAATGCCCTTCGGTCAAGCGCTTTATCCCCTCCGAATTCAATGTTGAGTACGATGTCAACGATAACATCCTGCCCTACCCGGAAAAAAGGTTTCATCTCGCCGCTCGGCGGGAGTTGGACAAGACAAGTACGCTCGAGTATACATACATCTACCCCGGTATGTTCATGGATTACTTCGGCCTGCCGCGAGTGACAAGCACCCTGCGTCCGCTTTGCTTCTTCATCGATCCAGCAAGTGGACAGGCGGTGCTCCCTGGGGACGGAGAAGCCAAAATGAGCATGACATTTACGACGGATGCTGCGCGGTATATAGCGCTCGCGCTCGAGTTGAACGAGTGGCCGCGGATTCTGGTAACAGCGGCAAGCACCGTCTCATTAAACGAGCTTGTCAGACTCGTTGAGAAGAACTTGGGTCGTAAGCTCCAGGTACGATATCAGCCAGTCGAGAAATTGCTCAAGCATGAGACGGTCGATCTCCCGTCGAATTTAGACATAGCACAGCGGTTTCCTGATCGGTTTCCACAAGGATTGGATCAACTGCGAGCGCTTATCGCTGATCTTGAAGCAGGGGTCGCACTGGGCGCCTTTGACTTTGACAAGTTGAGTGGGCATCTTGACCTTGTCAAAGCGTTTGAAGGAAAGGCGCCGGCGCCCAGGCGTATTGAGGACTTGATCGAGGAGGCATGGAAGGCAGATTTCAGTCAGTGAGTAGAGACTAGGAATGGTACGTTATAGGCAAACTGGTCTAAAGCTTGGGCTGCCAGGTGACCCCGGCGCCAAAACACTAAGGATATTGGCGTCCGTCCCACAATTCATAACCCTGGACCAACATTCATATGGAATATGATGTGCAAATTGCTTCTTGTTATTGCTAACTTTTTAACACCTCAGCGGACCCCTTAGCCAGAGACCAGTCAGTATAGCGGGCTGAACGTCCAGGTCTTGCGATTACCGGCGCTGCCTGGGGTGTCACGAGGCTGGTTATGCATTATAGGGCCTCCATTTCCGTGACATTTGCTACCTCGAACCCATCAATCCACCTGGGTGAGCCGCCGGAATACAAAAGTCATGGGGGCACGATCGCGGACTGCTCAGGCACCTGTGTCGCTGATGCTCGCTGAGTGAACGAGAGCCCAACCCACTTCGACACATTGTGGCTGCGATGCCGTCCACGTGCAGGTCATCATGGCGGTCTTCGGTGGTGGATGGATTAACCTCGAAATCGACCTGCCAATCCCAAAGGATATTTTGAAATCTCATTCGGACATTTCGGACTTTAAAATGCTCCACCTTAGCTCTCCCAGATTAGCACTGCACCTCTTAGAACGAGGCGCTAATGCAAACTCGACGAACTCAGAAGGCATGACGCCGTTGGATGCCGTGCTGAAGTTGGTAGTTTCAGGCCATCACCGCTTCGTCTTCCAGCGGACTCTAGCAGACGCACATATGCTTTGCGATATACTTATTCAACGGGGAGGGCTTTTGTGCAAGGCTGACAGACAACACTGGAATATCGCGATAGCCGCTTGGAAAGCGGCTAGCCTCGATGTATCGCACTTCGCCGAGAAGGGATTTCCGAAGTGGTTAGAGTCAGGCGGTGGCGCTTCAGGCTTGGAATATATCAAAGAATTCTTTGGATCTATACATCATGCTATCAAGCGGCCCTAACACTTACCTTGTGGAATGCTGAAGGCTGAAGCAGGGTATCGTCTGTGCTTTTTATGTACCGATACGACGATATATATGGGGGAGAGGAGAGCCAAATATATGTATATCAAGTTGACAAAGATGGGAGCGATGAACAGCACTCTTGGCGCTTGGGTAAGCAGGAGAGTGGCGCAAGCGGGACTTATGACAGTATGTAGACCTCTACACCTACCTAAAAGCCGCGACGCAGACCCTGCTTAACGGCTAGGGGCTATGGTCCGTGCAATGAGTCCTTGCTTGTTGGGAGCACTGTTTGGCCAAGATCAACGA
>Ga0164242_10008491_pt1 | contig 11144 bp, 9 predicted proteins | sample OricomgcompostMG_FD_108783 | JGI IMG/M metagenome (GOLD analysis project Ga0164242, IMG submission 108783) | Miracle-Growth compost microbial communities from Emeryville, California, USA - Original compost - Miracle growth compost (MG) ...
GCACCAGCACGATGCCGATGTTGAGCAGCGTCTGACCGGCCACTCCGTGAGTCTACGAACAGCTCGCGCCCCGCGGGGACGCTCAGGCGGTGGCGACGGCGCGGCGACGGGAGGACGTGCCGCGCGCGGCCGCCCGGCGCGACGAGCCGGCGACGGCGAGCGGCGCGACCTCGGCGACCGGCTCGCTGCCCCGCAGCAGGATCTGCGCGACGTGCTCGGGCGCGTCGAACATCGGCACGTGCCCGACCCCGCTCATGCGGATGTGCTCGGCGTGCGGCAACAGCTCCTTGGCCACGCCGGCCTGCCACGGCGGCAGGATCAAGTCGCGGGCCGCCCAGGCGATCGTCACCGGCACGCCGGCCGGCATCTCACCGGTGAACGGCGTCGCGCCGTCGAGCAGAGTGTGCAGCGCCGGCAGCGCGCGGCGGAACGCCCGGACGTCACCGAGGGCGTTGTCCGCGGGCACCCGCGCCGGATGGGCCATCAGCAGCCCGTACATCAGCCGGCGCCCGGACTTGCTGCGCGAGAGGACGTCCGCGCGCGGCCCGAGGTTCTCGATCATCGCGGCCGCCGAGGTGAACAGCCCTCGGGTGTACGCGAACGACGCGTCGCTCGTCCAGAAGCCCGCCGGCGACAGCGCGGTGACGCTGCGGGCGTGGCCGTTCACGCCGGCCTCAAGCGCGATCCGCCCGCCCAGCGAGTTGCCGGCGACGTGCGGACGGTCGAGGCCCTGGTCGTCCAGGAAGGCCTTGAACTCCTCGCGCAGGGTGTCCTCGAGGCTGCGCCCGGCCAGATCGAGGTCCGGGGACCGGCCGTGGCCGGGCAGGTCGACGAGGATCACCTCGCGGTGCTCGGCGAGCCGGTCCAGCACGGGATACCAGGCCTGGCGGCGGTGGGTGACCCCGTGGACGAGAACCAGCGGTTCCCCGGAGCCGTGGCGCTCGCAGGCCAGCATGGTCGGTCCCTTCGACGGTGGTCACGGGCCTCGTGCCGGCGGTTCCGGAACGCGGTTAGTGATCTAGGTAACCGCGAAGATACGTGTCTGTAACGCGATGTCCTAGTGACTCAGCCCACTCGTTCGCTCGTGTCCCGAGCCATTACCGCAGCGAAACGGGCATGTCGGTCGAACGGTCGCGGCTCACGCGCCGACCGCCCGGTTCACCGGGCAGCGCGCGGCCGGGCAGGTCTCCAGGTCGCACAACCGGCACAGGACGTCCGCCTCGACCGCGTCGGCGGTCAGGCCGCCGAGCATCGCCTCCAGCAGTTGTTCGAGCTCCAGCCGCTGCAGGGTCGACAGTGACCGCAGCGCCGCGTCGATCGCGCCGGCGCGGGCCGCGAGGACCTGCTCGGCCCGGGCCCGACCGGCATCGGTCAGTTCCAGCGTGATCGTGCGGCCGGACGAGCCGGCGCGCCGCGCCGCCAGACCGTCCCGCACCAGGCCGTCCACCAGGCGTACGGTCGCGGGCTGGCTGAGGTCGAGCTGCTGGCGCAGGCCCTCGATGCCGAGCCCCTCCTGCTGGGCGAGGATCGCGAGCGCGGCCGGCGCCCGGCCGCCCCGGCCGGCACTCTCCTCGGTGGCGGCCTGGATCCGGTCGCCGAGCGCCGTGACGAGGGCACCGAGCAGATTCGTCTGGCGGCGGGTCACGACGTCAGGATGCATGCGCGATGCATCGGTGGCAAGCGAAAAAGATGCGGCCTGCATCAATGCGGGCCGCACCTTGATCCGTGGCCTCAGGCCTTGATCGTCTCCAGCACGGCGTTCAGCGTCGCGCTCGGCCGCATCGCGGCGGCAGCCTTCGCCGGGTCGGGCTGGTAATAGCCGCCGATGTCGACCGGCGAGCCCTGCACGGCGTTGAGCTCGTCGACGATCGTCCGCTCGTCCTTGGCCAGCGCCTCGGCCACCGGCGCGAAGACCTCGGCGAGCGTGGCGTCCTCGGTCTGCTTCGCCAGCTCCTGCGCCCAGTAGAGCGCGAGATAGAAGGCGCTCCCGCGGTTGTCGAGCTCACCGACCTTGCGCGACGGGCTCTTGTTCTCCTCCAGGAACGTCCCGGTGGCGCGATCGAGCGCCTCGCCGAGGATCTTCGCCTTCGGGTTCCCGGTCTTGTCGGCCAGCATCTCCAGCGAGACCGCGAGCGCCAGGTACTCGCCGAGCGAATCCCAGCGCAGGTGGTTCTCCTTCACGAACTGCTGCACGTGCTTGGGAGCCGAGCCACCGGCGCCGGTCTCGAACAGCCCGCCGCCGTTCATCAGCGGCACGATCGAGAGCATCTTGGCGCTCGTCCCGAGCTCGAGGATCGGGAACAGGTCGGTGAGGTAGTCACGCAGCACGTTGCCGGTGACCGAGATGGTGTCCTCACCGTTGCGGGCGCGCTCCAGGGTGAACCGGGTGGCCTCCGCGACGTCCATGATCTCGATCTGCAGCCCGTCCGTGTCGAGCTTCTCGAGCGCCGGGCGCACCTTCTTCAGCAGCTCCGCATCGTGCGCGCGCGTCTCGTCCAGCCAGAACACGGCCGGCATACCGGTCGCGCGGGCCCGCTCGACGGCCAGCTCGACCCAGTTCTGGATCGGGGCGTCCTTGGTCTGGCACATGCGCCAGATGTCACCGGCCTCGACGTCGTGCTCGAGCAGCGTCGTGCCCGACTCGTCCACCACCCGGACCGTGCCCGGCGCGCTGATCTCGAAGGTCTTGTCGTGCGAGCCGTACTCCTCGGCCTTCTGCGCCATCAGCCCGACGTTCGGCGTCGTGCCCATGGTCGCCGGGTCGAACGCGCCGTGCTCGCGGCAGTGGTCGATCGTCTCGGCGTAGAGCGGGGCGTAGGACGAGTCCGGGATGACGTACTTGGTGTCCTGCTGCTTGCCGTCGGCGTTCCACATCTGCCCGGACGAGCGGATCGCCGCCGGCATCGAGGCGTCGATGATGACGTCGCTCGGCACGTGGAAGTTGGTGATGCCGCGGTCGGAGTCGACCATCGCGATCGCCGGGCCCGCCGCGAGCGCGGCGTCGACCGCGTCCTTCGCCTCTGGGTGTGCGCTGAGCAGCGAACCGAGACCGTCGTTGGGGCTGACGTCGGGGTAGCTGTCGTAGACATCGCCGACGACCGCCTTGACCGCGTGGCCGAAGATGACCGGGTCGGACACCTTCATCATCGTGGCCTTGAGGTGCACCGAGAACAGGACGCCCTGTTCCTTGGCCTCGGCGACCTGGGCGCGCAGGAACGCGTCCAGCGCCGCCTTGCGCATGACGGCGGCGTCGAGCACCTCGCCGGCGAGCACGGCGGTCTTCTCCTTCAGCACGGTGACGGCCCCGTCAGCACCGACGTGCTCGATGCGCACCGATCCGGGCGCGTCAACCGTCACGGACTTCTCCGTGGAGCGGAAGTCACCCTCGCTCATCGTCGACACGTGCGACTTCGAGTCGCGCGACCAGGCACCCATCGAGTGCGGGTGCTTCTTGGCGTACGCCTTCACCGACGCGGGGGCGCGGCGGTCGGAATTGCCTTCGCGCAGAACGGGATTCACCGCCGAGCCCTTGACCTTGTCGTAGCGCGCACGCACGTCGCGCTCGTCGTCGGTGGTCGGGTTCTCGGGGTAGTCGGGCAGGTCGTAGCCCTGCTGGCGCAGCTCGGCGATCGCCGCCTTCAGCTGCGGGACGGAAGCGCTGATGTTCGGCAGCTTGATGATGTTCGCGTCCGGCGTGGTCGCGAGCTCGCCCAGCTCGGAGAGCGCGTCGGCGACGCGCTGCTCGTCGGTGAGCCGCTCCGGGAACTGGGCGAGGATGCGACCGGCGAGTGAGATGTCGCGCAGCTCGAGCTCGACGCCCGCGGGCGCAGCGAACGCCTCGACGATCGGCAGCAGCGACTGCGTCGCCAGCGCCGGGGCCTCGTCGGTGTGCGTGTAGATGATCTTCATGCGTCGCCCGCCTCCACGTACCTGGGATCTCTTGACATCAAGATACCGTGTCGCGCGGCGGCGGCAGGACGCGGCGGCGCCGGATCACACCGGCGCCGCCGCACTCGCCCGGACCGTCAGGCGGACGACCCGAGCTTCGCCAGCTCGGCGGCCACCCACTCCTCGTGCTCGCGCTCCTTCGCGCGGGCGCGGCGCGGATCCCAGAACCCGGCCATCAAGAAGATGAACGGGATGAACACCACCTGGCCGCCGACCGCGATCCAGAAGTAGGTCCGCCACTGCTTCGGCGAGTCCGTCGCCGCCTTCTGCACCTGCCCGAGCAGCGCGGTGGCCGACGGCGGTACCGCGGCCAGCGCCTTCAGTTGCGCTCCGGCGGCCTGCACCTTGGCGCCGTCCTTCTGGACGATCAGCAGCTGCGCGACCGGGACCGTGGCGAGGTCCTGCAACCGGGACTGCGCATCGGCGGCGGAGTCATGCAGCTTGGCCATCACCTCACCGACCGCCTTCTGCGCCAGCGCGGCGTTGGTCGGGTCGGCCAGCAGCCCGGCCGCGGTGGCCGGGTCGAGCGCCTGCCCCGCGGCGAGCGCGTCGGCGTGCTGCGTGCTGACCGTCAGCACCGTCCCGACCGCGGCGGCGGGCACCCCGCTGATCTCGCTGAGTGCTTTGACCTGCGCCTGCGTATCCGACGGGTTCGCGGTGAGCGTCCCGAGCGTCGCCGGGTCGATCTTGGCGGCCGTCGCGAGCTGCGGGGCGTACTGCCCGGCGAGAGCCTGTGCGGTCGGGCCCTTCTCGACGAGCGTCGTCACCGTGTTCACCACGTGCGGAACGATGAACACCGACACCGCGATCACGACGCGGATGATCAGGCCCCAGATCGCGAGGCCGGTCGCGGTCAGCGCGGGATTGCGGCGTTCGACGGTCTCGGTGAAGCTCGCCATCCACGGCCCGTACGCCATGCCGAGGCAGACGCTCATCCCGATCAGCAGCCAGACGAACGTGCCGTAGGTCGTGCCCGGATGCGTGGCCCGCAGCGCGAACAGCGTCGTGAACACGATGGCACCGATGGCGCCGACCACCATGAACGGCTTGCGTACCCGCACCGCGTCGGAGATGAATCCGACGACGAGCAGGGCCAGCGCATTGAACGACCAGTTCCAGTTGCCGAGTGCGTTCGCCTTCGACTGGGTGAACCCGAAAATCGTCTCGAAGTACGCCGGGAAGAATCCGACCGCGGTGTAGTAAATGATGAGGAACACCGAAATCGCGAACGCGGACGCCACGATGTCGACGCGCAGCATCTGCCGGAACGGGTGCTTCAGCGAGGCCTCGACGTCGATGCCCTTCGCACGCGCCTCGAGCAGGGCACGGTCGCGGCTGCTCACCATCAGCTGGTCACGCAGCTCCGGTGCCAGCTCGCGCAGGAACACCGCCGACAGCCCGGCGACCACCAGCCCGGCGATGCCGGCCGCGATGTAGTGGTCCTGCCACGCGGTCGAGTCACTGGTGTTGCTCACCTGGACGCTGACGACCAGACTGCCCAGGACAGGTCCCAGCGTCCAGAACCCCATGGCCGACGCCCGTCCGAGTTGCGGGCTGAAGTCCCGAATCAGCGCCGGCGTCGCCACGAGGATGACACCCTCGACCAGGCCGATGGCGGCGTAGACGATCCCGAACCCGAACCTGCTGTGGGCGAGCGGGATCCCGAACAGGCACAGCGCGCCGACGATCACCAGCCCAATGGTGACGATGTTCGCGCGGCCGTACCGGTCGGCGATACCGGTCAGGAACGAGGCGACCGCACCCAGCACGTAGCCGACCACGCTGATGTTCACATAGAACACAAAGGACATGTGGTAGTCGGCCAAGATATGGGTGGCGACGGCGCCGGCGAGATAAAACTGGTAATAGAGGACAATGGTGGCGAGAACGACGATTCCGAGACACGTGACGCGTGTGGCGGTGCCGGGATACCGATCCAATTCGCGGTGCCATCGGCCGTGGGACGACGCGCGGGCGGGCAGTGACGCAGTTCCTGATGCCATGGACCACCTCTATGTGATCTGGTGCACAGTGTGAGCGCTCGTTTATATTCCGACGGCACGCGGCGAGTCAACGACCTCGCCGCGTTGACGGCCGTATTCACCACGGCGTTCGCCGACCAGCCCGACCTCGCCGACCTCAGTGCGCCCGCCCGCCGCGTGCTCGCGACCGCCGCGGCGCTGTTCTACGAACGCGGCGCGGCGGACACGTCCGTCCGCGATCTGACCAGTGCCTGCGGGCTGACGCCCGGCGCCTTGTACAACCACTTCGCGTCCAAGGACGATCTGCTCTACCGGCTGGTGCAGCACGGTCACGACGGCATGCGCCGCCGGGTGCTCGCCGCGATGGCCGACTGCGGCGATGATCCCGACAGCCAGTTCACCGAGTTCGTCCGGGCCTACCTGACCGGTCACCTCCTGCAGCCCGAACTCGCCCAGGTCGTCCGGCGCGAGTACCTGCACCTGTCCCCCGAGCGCTACAACGAGGTCGTCCACCTGCGGCGGTCGTTCCGGCGGTGGCTGACCACGATCCTCGAAGCCGGCCACAACGAGGGCTGCTTCGACATCATCGGCGGCGCCGAGGCGATCGCCGGGCAGGCGGTGATGGTGCTCGACCTGTGCAGCCGGACGAGCGAGTGGTTCCAGCGCGAGGGTTCGATCCCGGTGCCGACGCTCACCGAGCGCTACGTGATCGCGGCACGACGGCTGGTCGGCGCGCGGTGACCTAGCAGCGCCGGAACGCAGAACTGCCCGGATCCCCCTTTGCTACAAGGGAATCCGGGCAGTTCGCGAGTGTCGGTGCTCAGAGGTTCGCGACGTCCGCCTGCTTCGAGCGGACGGCCTCGGCGGCCTCCTTCAGCGCGGCCAGCTCCGAGTCGGTCAGGTCGCGCTCGACGATCTGCTGCACGCCCTGACGGCCGATCTTCGCCTCGACACCGAGGTAGACGCCGTTGATGCCGTACTCACCGTCGACCCACGCGCACACCGGGATCGTCGCGCCGGAGTCCTCGATGACGGCCTTGGCCATGCGCGCCGCGGCGGCCGACGGGGCGTAGTACGCCGAGCCGGTCTTGAGCAGCGCGACGACCTCGGCACCACCGTTGCGGGTGCGGTTGACGAGCTCCTCGATCTTCGCGGCGTCCATGACGTCGGCCAGCGGCTTGCCGTCGACGAAGCACGCGGACGGCACCGGCACCATCGTGTCGCCGTGCGAGCCGAGCGTCAGCGTCTGCACCGACCCGACCGGGACACCCAGCGTCGTCGCGACGTTGTTGGTGAACCGTGCGGTGTCCAGGACGCCGGCCTGGCCGAAGACGCGGTTCTTCGGGAACTGCGAGGCGAGCTGCGCCAGCGCGGTCATCTCGTCCAGCGGGTTGGACACGATGATGATGACGGCGTTCGGCGAGTGCTTCGCGACGTTCTCGGCGACACCGCGCACGATCTTCGCGTTCACCTCGAGCAGGTCCATGCGGCTCATGCCCGGCTTGCGCGGCAGGCCCGCGGTGATGACGACGACGTCCGAACCGGTGGTCGCCTCGTAGCCGCCGCCGTCCGGGGTCGTGGTCGCACCGACGACGGTCGTCTCGAAGCCCTCGATCGGACGGGACTGGTTCAGGTCGAGCGCGAGACCCTCCGGCTTGCCCTCGACGATGTCGGTCAGCACGACGGTCTCGAACACGTCGTACTCGGCCAGCCGCTGGGCCGTGGTGGAGCCGTAGAAGCCGGCGCCGACGACGGTGACCTTGCCGCGACGGGTGTCGCTCATGTGCGTTGTCTCCTCTGCGGTGTGGCCCTGCGGAACCTGGGCCGACGAATGGGGACTTCTCTGCGGGCGAGGCTAACCCCGCCGCGATCGGCTAGTGCAGCCGGAGGGCGACGCCGAGAATCACGCCACCCGCGACGAGCAGGACGAGGCCGTCCCGCCAGCGGCCGCGCACCGTCAGCATGCCGAGATATCCCGCGGGCAGGGTCAGCCGCATGACCCCGCCGACCAGCAGGGCGAGCGAGAGCACGCCGCTGCCGCGGCGCCAGTGGTTCGGGAAGATCAGCAGGTAGCCGACTGCCGCGAGGATCCCCGCGACGACGATGACGAACGGCGCCTCGGCACGCAGCCAGCGTCCCCAGCGCTGCAGCAGCACCGGCTCAGCCGGCCAGCCGGCGCTCGGCGGCCTCGACCACGTTGGTCAGCAGCATGGCGCGGGTCATCGGGCCGACGCCGCCGGGGTTCGGGCTCAGCCAGCCGGCGACCTCGGCGACGTCCGGCGCGACGTCGCCGGCGATTTTGCCGTCGACCCGGCTGACGCCCGCGTCGAGCACCGCGGCGCCGGGCTTGACCATGTCCTTGGTGATCAGCCCGGCCGACCCGGCGGCGGCGACGACGATGTCGGCCTCGCGGACGTGTGCGGCCAGGTCGCGGGTGCCGGTGTGGCACTGGGTCACGGTCGCGTTCTCGCTGCGGCGCGTCAGCATCAGCCCGAGCGGCCGGCCGACGGTGATGCCGCGGCCGACGATGACGACGTTCGCGCCGGCGATCGGCACCTCGTAGCGGCGCAGCAGTTCGATGATGCCCGTCGGCGTGCACGGCAGCGGCGCGGGACGACCCAGCACCAGCCAGCCCAGGTTGGTCGGGTGCAGCCCGTCGACGTCCTTGTCCGGGTCCACGCGCGCGAGGATCGCGTTGTCGTCGAGGCCAGTGGGTTGCTGGACCAGGAACGCCGTGCAGGACGGGTCGGCGTTGAGCTCGTCGACGACCGCCTCGACCTCGGCCTGGGTCGCCGTGGCCGGCAGGTCGCGGCGGATGCTCGCGATGCCGATCTCGGCGCTGTCCTTGTGCTTGGCGTTGACGTACCAGTGGCTCGGGGCGTCGTCGCCGACCAGCACAGTGCCGAGGCCCGGGACGATGCCGCGCTCGGCGAGCTTCGCCACCCGTTCCTTGAGCTCGACCTTGACCGCCGCGAGAGTTGCCTTGCCGTCGAGGATCGTCGCCGTCACGCCGACGATTCTGCCAGCCGACGGGCCCGGCTAGCGCCCGGCCGGGCGGTGCCGCGTGCCGGACACGATCAGCGCGATGCCGCAGAGCACGCACAGGCCGGCCGCGGTCAGCGTCAGCCACAGCCCGGTCTGCGGGTTGCGGCTCATCGTGATGCCGTAGGCCTTGACGCTGGACCAGGTGCCACCCACCGCGGCGGGCGTGTCGAACTGTCCCGGCAACAGCGCGTTGGCGACGAGGACACAGCCGACCGTCAGCGCGCCCACGACCAGCGCCCACAGCCCGACCCCGGTCACCGGACCCACCTTGCTCGCGGCGAACCGCTTCGTCCCGCGCATCATCCGCAGAATGCCGATCGCGAAGACGACGAGCAGCACCGGGGCGAGCAGGCCGATGCGACCGTCCTGCCATGAGTACACGGCGTGGTTCGCGCGCAACACGCGGTGGCCCAGGACGTCGGTCCCGTACGGGTCGAACCACGGCACGAACGCGCCGGCGATCGCCACCGCGGCGGATACGAACACCAGCCAGATCTCCGGCGGGAAGTGGACGGGCTCGGCCAGCGGCGCGATGTAGGGCTTCGGCCGGGCGGCGACCGCGGGCTGGTACGGGTCGGCCTCGATCGGCTCGATCCGGTACGGCATCGCGGCCGGGTCCGGCGGTGGCGCGTACGGCAGCGTGAACGGCTCCGCGGGCTCGGGCTCCGGCCGGGGACGCGGATTGGTCGGCTCGTCGCCGGGCGGGCTCGTCATCGAGGGTGGGGGCGTCCGTGGGGTCGGTGGGCGGTTCAGTGGGCGAAGTGCCGCGTACCGGTGAGGTAGAGGGTAACGCCGGACGCCTGCGCCAGCGCGATCGTCTCGGCGTCGCGGATGGAACCGCCGGGGTGGACGATCGCCTTCACGCCGGCGTCGATGAGGATCTTCGGCCCGTCCTCGAACGGGAAGAACGCATCGGACGCCGCGACCGAACCGGCCGCACGATCACCGGCGCGCGAGACGGCCAGCCGGCACGAGTCGACCCGGTTGACCTGGCCCATGCCGACGCCGACGGTGGCGCCGCCGCTCGCGAGCAGGATCGCGTTCGACTTCACCGCGCGCACGGCCCGCCATGCGAAGGCGAGATCGGCGAGCGTCGCCTCGTCGGCAGCCTCGCCGGCGACGAGCGTCCAGTTCGCGGGGTCGTCGCCCGGGGCGTCGATGCGGTCGGCGGTCTGCACCAGCATCCCGCCCGAGACCGGGCGCTGTTCGACCGCGGGCCGCAGCGGCTCGGCGAGCAGCAGCCGCGTGTTCGGTCGCTTGCTGAGCCGCTCGAGAGCGTCGGGCTCGTAGGCCGGCGCGACGATCACCTCGGTCAGCACCTTGGCGATCTGCTCGGCGAGCTGGTTGGTGATCGGGCCGTTCGCCGCGATGACGCCGCCGTACGCGCTGACCGGGTCGCAGGCGTGGGCCTTCGCGTGCGCGTCGGCGATGTCGGTGCCGATCGCGATACCGCACGGGTTGGCGTGCTTGATGATCGCGACGCACGGCTCGTCGAAGTCGTAGGCGGCACGCCACGCTGCGTCGGCGTCGACGTAGTTGTTGTAGCTCATCTCCTTGCCCGACAGCTGTTCGGCGTTCGCGAGACCGCCGCTGTCGCCGGGCGTGATGTACAGCGCCGCGCGCTGGTGCGGGTTCTCGCCGTAACGCAGCACGGCTGCACGTTCGTAGGACGCCGCGATCCACCCGGGGAACCCGCTGGACGAGCCGTCGACCTCGTCGTCGGGCGCGACGACGTTGCCCAGCCACGAGGACACCGCGATGTCGTAGGACGCCGTGTGCCGGAACGCGTCGCGCGCGAGCTGCTGCCGGGTGGCCAGGTCGAAGCCGCCGGAACGAACGGCGGCGAGGACGTCGGCGTACAGCGCCGGGTTCGTGACGACTGCGACCGAGCCGTGGTTCTTCGCGCTGGCCCGGACCATCGCCGGTCCGCCGATGTCGATCTGCTCGATCGTGTCGGGGACGGACGCACCGCTGGCGACGGTCTGCACGAACGGGTACAGGTTCGCGATCAGCAGCTGGAACGGCGCGATGCCGAGCTGCTCGATCGTGCTGACGTGATCGGGGTCGTTCTGGTCGGCGAGCAGCCCCGCGTGCACGTGCGGATGCAGCGTCTTCACCCGCCCGCCCAGGATCTCGGGGAATCCCGTCACCTCGTCGACGGCAGTGACC
>Ga0164242_10008492_pt1 | contig 11143 bp, 12 predicted proteins | sample OricomgcompostMG_FD_108783 | JGI IMG/M metagenome (GOLD analysis project Ga0164242, IMG submission 108783) | Miracle-Growth compost microbial communities from Emeryville, California, USA - Original compost - Miracle growth compost (MG) ...
GGGTGCTTCAACAGGAGAAATGTGACGCCACAGAGCAGGGTAGCCGTCGTTTCGGAGCCGGCAACACAAAGAACACCACGTTTATCCTGACGCGTCCAAAATCCCAGCTCTGGACTGTTGGTTAGCAAGAAAGAAGCTCCTTGTCGCCTGCATGTGATGGGGAAAAACATACCATGGTCTCCTTCTTCCTCCTTACTAGGCCACCAATCAAGTCAAGTCGCTCCTTTAGAGCCATCTGTTTCCGCAACTTGTCCGCCAATTCGACTTGCATTGGGCGGCGCTTGATAACAAAAAACCGTAGAATGAGGAAAACGATCGGCTCCAAACCCATGTATTTCGCTGCCGAAATAATTGCGGCGACAATCCCCGTTATGTTAAGCTGGCCAACAAACGGGTCATAGGCGCCACGCTCCAGGCAACCGAAAGGTTCCCCAAAGGTTACGTCGCCGACCACGTCAAAGGCGGTCCAGTTATACCAGCTGGTAAGGTTGACAGGCTTGCGCGCATGAAATTTGTAGGTCTACTTCGTTATTACCGTTTTCATCTGTGATATCAATCTACCGCACCACGGACTGGTTGTGCAGTTGGTGGATCAGGACGTCGATATAGCCCCCGATGATGGGCTCCTGGCCGCGCATGGTCTTCTCGCTGAACCCGGGAGCTAGAAGCCGTCGTAGCAAGGCGTGGCCCGGTATGTCCTCGCTGACGATTCTTGGTGGCATGCCGGTATTAGCGTAGAATTTGGTCCACTTAGGAATCTCCTCGGACCCGTCGCTGCCATTAGGGCGGTGGCCAAAGATCTTCTTCCACGCCTTTTCGTGCGCGAACGCTAGTTCGTTCGGCGCGATGCGCACTACGTCGCCATATTTCTTGTGAGGTCTCAGCATGTCGGAATATAGATCGCCCCTAAGCATGCGATTGACGGTAGCAAGACGCGTGGTACGATAGAGGATTGGCCCAGGAAACCGAGCTAGGGGATGCAGTGTCAGGTTGTAGATACAGACAAGGAGCCAATAGAGTATACCTTTGAGGTCTTCGTTGGTTGAGTCTTGTATGTCTTTTGCTGGAAAGGGTGCCCTTGCTGCTGCGGTGGCTATCCCGGCGACCACAAGGATGCTGAAGCCGACTATCCCCGCGTACGAAAGGGAGTTGGTGAACATAATGGAAAAGATTTGCTTCGGCCTGGTGTTGCTAAAACGCTACTCATACCCGTCAAATTTGGGGAGAACTGCCGTTACGATGTACGGCCTGACTGAACTTCGCTGTTACATCTTGGAAAGCAAGGGAGATTTGGAAGCAAATCAAACCTGCGGTAGCGGGAGCTGGAGGGACGGGAAGAGGTATAGTATCCTTTGGTCTTTGGTATGGAAACGCAGCAGTGTACACAATATATATTCGTGCAACGCATCCATGATATGCGCTTTAACACAGGCCGTACGTCGCCAACGTGCAAAGAACGGCATACAACATTCGGCGAAGATACCTAGGTACTGCCGGCCTAACCAGACAACAATGCCACCACGCAAAATACACCTAACATAATTACAAACACAGGCCAGGCAAGGTCCCATGACAAACCTCGGCCAGCAAGAGGAAGCGCTCAGGCACGCTGAGGCAAGGGCGAAGGCGGTCGAGCAACGATGGCCAGTATCAGCCGCCTCCTTAGTTGGCCTCTCCGGCCGCCAACACGCCCAATTCGACAGGAGAGTGCAGAGTGGTCAGGTCGGTGGCTAGATTACTTTCCTAATATTTACACAGAATCTGCAAATACTACCCTCTCGAGCTTTTTTGTGCGATTTGACCGGTTTTCTTGGTCGACGGCCCGACTTGCTTGCAGTTTCACGGGAAATCCCATATCAAATCGAAGAGCCCGCACGAAATACCCGCCTAAGTCACATTTGGCTAGCGGGGACGTTAAAATAAGGAAGGCGGTTACACGAGTGTTCTAAGCCCGTCAGCTATTTTTGCGAGGCACTTTGAGCGGGTTGTGACGTCAGCGGCGCAGTTTGAGGCTCAGGCACGTCAATGGGGGACCTCGTGGGGGTCACGGTAAGCCCTCCACAGTACAATCCACAGTACATGTACACAAAGTGACGGCTCGAAATATTATTACAACGGGCGGGACTCTTCCAAACCAAAAAGAGGAATCCCTGGGAAGGAATTTGAGTAAGTTTTTGTACCGTCTATTTAGAGCTAGTCTAAGTCTAGTTTAATGCTTATTACGTCTTCGCAGTCCCTAGATGTGCTTGGCAAATACATTGGGATGAACCCCCCGGCCTACGTCTACTAGGTGGACACCGCCGTGTATCTAGAGATATCGTGCGCACTTTCGATCGCTCTGGACGCGTCTTCACACCTTGTAGGTATCAATCCTGAACGCCACACATGCATGTGAATGCATGTGATGGAATTCGGAGGTCGGAAAGTTGATGGGATTGCCCCGTCGCCCAATCGACCGCTCAACCCTAGGTATCCACATGTACTTTTCACCCCCTACTACGCCGTATTACTGCAGCCACTGTTCACCAGAAGAAGGTTTGACTACAGAGGATAGCATAGGTCCGAGGTACTTGCAGATCAAGGGACGCCCGTTAAAAGAACCTCCCGCTCGCCTGCGCAAGGTTGGTACTTTAGAACCCGGTTGCCAGGATCAAGGAGTCTACGCAATGCAACAACACTAAAACGGCTTCGCCCGAGACGGATCACTAATTTCAGAACCCGGTTGCCAGGATCGAGGGATATATGCAATACAACGGCCCTAAAACTCCTCTGTGCTGTAAGATTTGCTCCTTCAGGATCCACCCACCAAAACCTAACCTTCTCCGGGAGAAACACATCTGACTAGTTATCCAAGTACTTCAAATACTTGGCTCTAAAGCATATTGGAAGCAGAGCAAATAGTTATCCGGGCAAGTGGGGTAAGATAAACCTGCTCGAAACCACTCGTCCATCGAAGTTGCGAGATATTGGCTGTGCCCCAGGATGATCTTTACGTTATGTCCAATTTCCCAACTTGGTGTCAATCCGCCGCGAGGCAGGTCCCTCCACATCCCCTGATGCATCGTCTTCACCGGCTGTCGGTACACCGAAGTCTGCACCACCACTTGGTCACCCATGGTAGGGGGACGATATGGAAGACGCAAGTATCATCCTATTGGGAACCATTGTCGTAGTTCTTGGGTAGGTTGAAAAGATAGGAAAGGGTTTCGGCCTAACGCCGACCATTCTTATTGTGGTAGGATGTATGGAAATGGTTCTTTTTCGAGGATAGCTGGTTTTCTAGACGGCATGATGACAAGCACGCCGTACACTACATGTCCGAAATATCTTCAGAGAGGCGGGGCTAGAGATATGCAGTAGCTCACGGGGAAAATGTCTTTGCATGTCTACTCTCACCCAGGACAAAAGTATCGGGACCCCTCCACACAGATCTGGCCTCCATTTGGCGTCTCAATCTTTTTTTTTTCCAGAGCAAGCCATTACGACTCCCTGCTCCCCATACAGATAGACGCCTGCCAGCCTGGTAGATGGTTTATTGGAGATCGTCCAGATCCAGTCGAAACTTACACGTCGAGACTTGAGGAATTCTTTGCTTCCCATGGCGCTTCTAGATACCTATCTTGAAGCGACCGCTGGCATGTCTCCCATAAAACTCTATTTAACTCTAGGAACCGTTTTGGTACTTCCCCACTAGCGACAATCCAACGCAGGTCCCATGGCTAACACGTAATGTCTGTCAAGTTTGTTGTCTACCAAATTTGGGGACTTGTGTACAATGTCTTCTTCCATCCTCTCCGTAACTTCCCCGGGCCTCTCCTGAATCGCGCATCAAAGATACCATGGGTCATTATGCATGTCTCCGGCAATAAACCACACGTCTACCAGGAGATGCACGACAAGTATGGGCCCGTCATACGCGCCGCTCCCGACATGCTTAACTTCACCGACCCAAAGGCATGGAAGGACATCTATGGCTTCCGGACTGATGCTAAAGGCAATCACGAGGAAATGCCCAAAGCCAGGGTATTCTATAACGCCACCGGCGAGCCGAACAATATCGTGAATTCCGATCGTTTTGAGCACGCACAGATTCGCCGGGCCATCTCCAATGGCTTTTCCGACAAGGCACTGCGCGAGCAGGAACCCACAATTATGCGGCATATTGAACACCTTATACAAGAACTAAGAGAAAAGTGCGAGGGAGGAAAAAAAGCTGTTGAAATGGAAAAGTGGTATGTCTGGACAACCTTTGACATCATAGGCGACCTAGTCTTTGGGCAGGACTTTGGCAGCTTGAGCAGTGCAAGCCACAGCCGTCTATTTCAACTTGTATTGGACACGGTAACGGCTATCGATTTCGTGGCGGCCTTGAATTACCTGGGGCTTGGGATAATTGTCAAAATCCTTACTACAATTGGAGGCGCGAATGCAGCCTATGACGCAGTGCTGGACGACATTGGAGAGCGTCTGGAGAAGAGGATGGCAAGTGCCGACGAACGGCCTGACCTCATCGGGGGATTGCTTCGGGAGCAAGATGGCTGGGTAAGAAATCTCCTCCCAAGAAGCTAAGCCTACCTGTTTGACTGACCCCCTTTTTATTTTTAGAAACTCGGCTTCCCAGAACTGAGATCCAATTCCATGCTGTTGGCCGTTGCCGGTTCTGAGACGACAGCCACACTGCTCTCAGGGGCGACGTACCTGTTATGCAAGAACCGCGACAAGTTGGCAATACTACAGGACGAGGTGCGGGTCAAGTTCAAACATTCTTCTGAGATTACTTTACAGTCGGTGAACGATCTAGAGTACATGCTCGCCGTCATAAAAGAAGCGCTACGCTGCTATACACCTGTTGCTGGCGGAAACGTACGAGTAGTACCAGGCAGGGACGGCGCTCGGATTGCCGGCCACTTGGTACCTTCTGGAGTAAGTTCAAGTCGCCGCACTGCCAAGATTGTATAGAGACTATCCACTAATGAAGTTTGGCATAGACATATGTTGAGATCAACAATTGGTCTGCCAACTTTAGCCGGGATAATTGGACCGACAGGTGGTCGTTCATCCCGGAGCGTTGGATGGTCAAGGGAGATGCACACGATGCCTGGGACGCACTGCAGCCATTTAGCGTAGGACCGCGGAACTGTATCGGACAGAAGTAAGTTACAAGTGCGTAATGGGGCTCATTTGTCATGCTAACCAATTCGCAGCCTGGCCATCTTGGAAGTCCGCCTCACCCTGGCGCAAATGATCTTCAACTTCGATATGAAACTCGCCCCGGGAAGCGATGGATGGACAGAACGGCAGCTCGCCCATGCTATTTGGCTGAAGCCAGCTCTGCCTATTTATCTAACTCCACGAAATGTTGTTTAGGACACTCTCCAACTCGATATGCGCTGTGACTGAATTTCTATTCTGTGGTTTGGTCAGGAAAGGCTGGGTTTAAGGTTCCATTCTTTCGTCAATTACCTACACATGTGGCAAAGAAGCGATTTGGTACGGCCGCATCCTGAGGCTTGGGACATTTCTAGGCTGCTAAACTACGAAGCAACCTGGGTCGATCAAGATGATAGATATATTTTGGAAGAGCTTGAGGAGGAGTGGAAACGGTTATCTGAATGGAGCATTTTCACCCCAAGCCAGACTGTTTTTATTCTGTATAGTCTCTGCCTATGACTTAGCCTGCTAGTGCTATGGATGCTGCAATGGAGGTGGCGATATGGATAAGCGACACGTTGAACGGGCCTTGTCTAGTACTTGGTGCAGAAAATTTACTGATATGTTCTCCGAAAGGTCGTTTACATAGGTTCACAATCCGGTTCAGCAAGGTCAGCCCATTGTATAAACTAGCTTCATTTGCGCCATGGCTCGCTCGACACGTTTAACACATGGACGAACGTCGGCAGAGTAGACATCAAAACGTACAGGTAGAATGCGTGCTACTGAGGTATCTATCCATTTACCAGTGAAAAATACCGAGAGGTCAACACACCATACCAAATGTAAGCACTAGATGAGGTGTGCTACGCCTACAACCACCACAACAACAACAATAAATGGTTGTGAAGACCTAGAAGCCAGCCAGGCTTAAAGAATCTAGACATATCAGTCAGAGACCTCTAAAATGCAGCCCGTAGTTTTGGAAGAAAACACGTCAATCAATTAAGTCTACGAGCGGTGATGATCCCCGAGGACCCCGGAATCTCGGAGGCTAGAAGTCGATTTCAAAGAGAAAAGGGGTTAGGGGAATCACGTGAATAGCACATACCATCTCCGGATGTAATCAAGCCACCAATAATTACCCCTTTCCTTTGTTGTGTCACCGGAGGCTTGAAGAAGTCAATGCCTACGAAAGGCCACGACAACATCACGAGGCTGGGCGGCCCCGAGTCCGTACTCTCAGGGGGCTGGACGGCCGCCCTCATGAGATTGACACCGGAAAAGGAAACGACGGGTTCGTGCCCTATGGGAGGTTCTGCCATGATGGCGCAACATGCTCTGGCCTCGGCGTTAATACCACCAAACGGTCCAAGCCAAAGCAAACCAGGTTTGCCCCACGCCCTTCGCGGTACACCGTCTATTGAGGCTTGTGGCCGACGCATACGCTAAGATCTTTCCGTACACCCATCCTTCTTCCGCACTGGCCTGCTCAATATTTGACTCAAACTCACGCAAAACCTCAATCTAACCTTCCACCTTTGTTAAACCACCCTGAAGGTGAGAATTAGCACCGGGCGTGGCGGCGTGGGGTATCTCTCACGCCGCAATTCAACATGAACTCCAGTTTCGTATGTGTCGGGCGCTAGTCTCTTTTGGAAAGATTAATCACTTTAAAAGCAAGCAAGCAACCATGGTTTTTACTTTTTGGGGAGGATTCTGGCCCATGAATGGTGTAGTTGGTGACATTGGCCCCTAAGACTATACCGCCTATTTGGAGTCGACCGCTATCATCAGATTCTTCGTCTCACATGTCCCTCGTATGGTATTGGTCACTGTACATAAGCATGGGACACAATTGTTCCCACCATTTCCCACCCTTGTCGGTAAGAAAGGTAAGCGTTCACACATTTGCCATGCATGGCGGGTTTGTGAAATCCTTGTCGTTGTAATGGTCATCGTTCCGTTCCCTAGTAAGCGCCTAGTGGTCGAAAGCGGAGCAAGCCGGGATGACCAAGTGAGGACCAGGGTATACGCGAACGAGGTCTGGAATTCTTGGAGAGAGACTGGGGGTAATATTTCTGCTGAGGTATTCTGCGAAGCTGAAAAACCTTACTACCGAATAGCGCAGGGAAAGAACAGTCTGATCCAACGCAAACTCCACAATTCCTCCCTCACGCTTTGATAGCCTGCTGGTTGCTTCCAAAGCCTTTGTTACCATTTAGATAAGGGCGCTTCCGCACCACTTCTCGGAAATAGCTTGGCCGGCCATCCTCATGGACAATCTCGAGCAAAGGATCTGCCTTAAAATCTCCCATTGGGGCGCTGATCCACTCGCCATCTGCCATCAAAGCGACGCTGCAATGCCACGGAGACGTAAACCCGGTCTTCGTGTTGAGCAAGCTCATAGACACCTTGTGCTCGCCCGTAGATTGATGAATAGAGAGTCGTAGATAGTCCGGGAAGCTAGCCTTAACCGCCGCTGCAAAAGCCTGCAAAGGTTGTTTAGTTTACTCTATCTCCCATGATGATAGTATTTCACAACAGTCTGAAAGAGCAATGAAACGCATCGACTTACGTATCCTCGGATCAACATCTGCTTTGCAAGATACTTCACGTCCCTCTTATAACCGTTATTTGTTCTACCTTTGCCGGTCACAAATATATATTGTAAATCCGACTCGAGGAATCTGCAATATCCGCGATAGGTCATGAGAGTGTCCGGGTTTGTTGATATTTCATGCTCAATATTGATGTCGTCTTTGCCATGCTTATTTAGCAGGAAGCGGCGGAAGTTCGTAGCGTTGGCGACATAAGAGGTCTCTTGCAGATTGTCCGGCATACCGGGAAATGTGACCAGGTCTTGGAGCCTGGAGAAACCGATGTGTACAAAATTCTTCTCCGCAGCCATCGAGCGCAGTGCCTCTCCGTAAGCCCAGGTATGTTGGTCCGAAATGCTCAACAAGTCTGTCAAAAAGGATGACATTAGCAAAGTCATTTACTCCGATGATCGTTGAAGGCTAATTGCACAAACCGTTGTAGACAAGGCCGTCCGAAATGATAGTAAGTTTGGCACCGGGTCGGTAGAAGCCCCCGATACAGGTGCACATGGAATTAAGCCTGCCGAGTGCTAGCTCTTCAGCTTTATCAGGTAAGGTACCCAGCACTTTGTAGACTTTGTTTGCTGACTTGAAAGGAAATGCTGGCAGGCACATCTGAACTTGCTTCCCTTTCCTTACAAAGGCTGAGATGACTGAGAGGAATTTAGGAGTACCTGCCGCATGCCGCTCCTTTGTGGTATCAAACTTGTTGAGAGAATATTCCAAGATGACGTCTAAAATCTTGCTAGAAGTCTCTGTGACCTCTACGGAGTTGGCCTTCTCGTCCTCTAGGACGGGCGCGATCGGGTCGGTGGGATTCTGGGAGATACTGAAGGCCTCCTCATTGTCAAGTGTTAGACCTGCCTCTGTCAAGGTCTGGGAGATGTTGTAGACACTCCCGTCACCTCGAGCAGAACTGACCTCCATTGTTACATCGAAAACATTGGAGTTGTTCTCATCGCCAAGAGCCTTTGTCGTAGTCTGAAAAAGCTCGGTGGCTTTGTCGTTGCCTTGAGCAAGATATACCTCCGTGGTGTCCTGAAAGGTACTAGAGACACCCTCATAGCCAGGAGCGGGACCTGTCTCGTTTGGAATCTGAGAGACACCGGGAGTTTTCTCGTCGTCCAGAGCTAGAACTGCCTCTGTCGCAGCCTCGGAGGCACGCAAATCTCCCCTACTGTCAATAGTGAGGTCTGTTATCTTCATACAAACAGAAAAGGGACCAGGAGATTTCTCATGGCTGGCATCAATCGATATGGCGGCCTTAGCTACGCAATGCGGGATCTGTGTGACTGACATAATGGGATGGATAGGTAAGAACGTCAAAGAAAAACGACAAGGAAACCTGGAGATGGCAGTTATCGAAACGGACTCCTGGTTAACAGCCAGATGGGAAAGAGTCTCGAAATAAGCGAGAACTTTAATACAGTAGAACGAGAAGTAATTTTGGGAAATGCCCTGCGGCTTGCTCAACCTGACTGAAGAGTTCTAAACAAAAGTACCTTACCGTGCCCACACAAGCATCACTTTACAAATTTATCACAGCCCACTTTTCTCTTGCGCTAAAGCGGATTCCGGCCTCAGAACATTATTACAGGATGTTGTGTGTATCCGAGTGTCCGAGATATTCTCACCCATCCTCGTACTCCCCATCCCACCCCTGTTCCCACCGCCCGGCCTTCTTTTCCTAGGCGAGACATGCTGTGTCGTCCGTGAAATCCTGTACCAAAATAGACCAACACGTGGTCACAACAGAGGTCCGGGCCAAGCACAACACACCTTGGAATTGCACCATCACAGCCAGGTGTGAGCAGCCTTACTTGGGGTGGTCGTAGTCCCCACTCATATTATCCTTGCTCTGGCCCCCTGAGGATAGAAAGTCTGCAAAGTGATCCATGCCCAGGGACCTAGGTAATTGGCTCTAAGGCGTTTCAGGAGGAATATACGGTCCTCCAATATTCATTCTCATTCTTGCTCTTCGTGTCATCAAGCTGCTATTTTATTGGTGCATAATGACCCCAGGATTTGGTATCGAAGCTAATGTATTTAGGGACTTAATTTGGCAATGATCGGCCCGGCCCCCACGCGGCGGATGCATCCGTCAGCGGCTCCCGGGGGTCGCCAACCAGGTTCCAGGCCCTGAAAGTATCGGTACATTGCTACGGTTACTCCCTGTTCAGCTGTTCGCGTGACGCCCGGGGTGAATATTAACAGAGCTGCATCTTCCCGCCATGACCGCCGTGTCCGTACACCCTGCCATGTACAGTAATGTTACGAGCTTGAAGCTGACTGACCCTGAGAACTGCTTTTTTAGCTTGGACCAAAAATAAGACATGATGGAACGGTGAACTTGCGCAAGTTTTCAGGGCCTTGAGTGGTCTGGTTTCCATGCACATTGGCCCGGGAGAGCATTCGTACTCTTCTCAGGTACTTTTAGCAGCTTTTTTTGTGCTGCCATATTTGCTCATGTGCATGCCACCCGTCCTCCTTTCCGTTATCCTCGTTTCGCCATTGCTCGGCGGTCCTCCTTTTGTCCATTCAGAGAGACTGGGGATTGCACGTTAACCGCATCACACTTCGACGAAATCATTAGTCTGCAATGGACGATTCGGGGTCCAACAACTTGCCCACCGTATCTGAGAAAAATAGTGACAGGCACAACAACTCCGATCACCACATCATTGACTGCAAGACGAAGACGAGGGAAGACAACTTGGTCGCGTCTGTCATTGAAGAAACCAACATTCATTCCGACCACCACTCTCAGTTGCGGATCGCTTCCATGGCCGACGATAAGTTAGATTCATCTGGTAACAGTGGGGAGCTCGAGAACGAACTAGAGCGACGCGCCTCTGCCGTCCAATCTCTCGCAGCCTCTTACTCACGCCGCTCTGGTGGTGGCCCTTCGGGAAACCCTTTTGTCGCAGAGACCGACTCTGTCCTCAACCCCAAATCCTCCAACTTCAGTGCCAAGGAGTGGGCAAAGGCAATTGTGGAACTGATATCCCCCAGCGGTACTTCACTCCGCTTTGCAGGAGTCTGCTTCCAAAACCTAAGCGTTCACGGCTTTCGTGCCACCACCGACTATCACAAAGACGTCGGTACCGTATGGCTCTCGTTCGCCGCTGGTCTCTTTCAAGGCCTCCGGAGAAATCCGCGCCCGCGAGTCGATATCTTGAATCCAATGGATGGCCTGGTACGACAAGGCGAGATGCTCGTCGTTCTGGGACCACCGGGCTCTGGCTGCTCTACCTTTCTCAAATCCATTGCCGGGGAGACAAATGGCATCCATATCGGGGAGGGTTCATATTTCAACTACCAGGGTAAGCCTTGGAACTTTCTTTGGTCTGTCGCGAGCAACAACCCCCAAGCCCCAAGCCCCCCCCCCCCCA
>Ga0164242_10008493_pt1 | contig 11142 bp, 6 predicted proteins | sample OricomgcompostMG_FD_108783 | JGI IMG/M metagenome (GOLD analysis project Ga0164242, IMG submission 108783) | Miracle-Growth compost microbial communities from Emeryville, California, USA - Original compost - Miracle growth compost (MG) ...
CATGTTCGAGCGGTTCACAGACCGAGCTCGCCGGGTGGTCGTGCTGGCCCAGGAAGAGGCCCGCATGCTCTCCCACAACTACATCGGCACCGAGCACATCCTGCTCGGCCTCATCCACGAGGGCGAGGGCGTCGCCGCCAAGGCGCTGGAGTCGCTCGACATCTCGCTGGAGGCCGTGCGTGCTCAGGTCGAGGAGATCATCGGCCAGGGCCAGCAGGCGCCCTCGGGCCATATTCCCTTCACCCCGCGCGCCAAGAAGGTGCTCGAGCTGTCCCTGCGCGAGGCGCTGCAGCTGGGCCACTCCTACATCGGCACCGAGCACATCCTGCTCGGCCTGATCCGTGAGGGCGAGGGCGTGGCGGCCCAGGTGCTGCAGAAGCTGGGCGCCGACCTCAACCGGGTCCGCCAGCAGGTCATCCAGCTGCTGTCCGGATTCCAGGGCAAGGAATCGGGCCAGACCGCGGCCGCGACCGCGGGTGCCGGCTCGGAGGCGCCGTCCTCGTCGCTGGTGCTCGACCAGTTCGGCCGCAACCTCACCCAGGACGCCAGAGAGGGCAAGCTCGACCCGGTCATCGGGCGCGAGCAGCAGATCGAGCGCGTGATGCAGGTGCTCTCGCGGCGTACCAAGAACAACCCGGTGCTGATCGGCGAGCCGGGCGTCGGCAAGACGACGATCGTGGAGGGCCTGGCCCAGGACATCGTCAAGGGCAACGTCCCCGAGACGCTCAAGGACAAGCAGATCTACACCCTCGACCTGGGGGCCCTGGTCGCCGGGTCGCGCTATCGCGGTGACTTCGAGGAGCGCCTGAAGAAGGTGCTCAAGGAGATCAAGACCCGCGGCGACATCGTGCTGTTCATCGACGAGATCCACACCCTCGTCGGCGCCGGTGCGGCCGAGGGCGCGATCGACGCCGCCAGCATCCTCAAGCCGATGCTGGCCCGCGGTGAGCTGCAGACCATCGGCGCGACCACGCTGGACGAGTACCGCAAGTATCTGGAGAAGGACGCCGCGCTGGAGCGCCGCTTCCAGCCGATCCAGGTGCCCGAGCCCTCGATCAGCGACACGATCCTGATGCTCAAGGGCCTGCGCGACCGCTACGAGGCGCACCACCGCGTCACCATCACCGACGAGGCGCTGGTCTCGGCCGCGACGCTGGCCGACCGCTACATCTCCGACCGGTTCCTGCCCGACAAGGCCATCGACCTGATCGACGAGGCCGGCTCGCGGCTGCGGATCCGGCGGATGACGGCGCCGGCCGACCTGCGCGAGTACGACGACAAGATCGCCGACGTGCGGCAGCGCAAGGAGGCCGCGATCGACGGGCAGGACTTCGAGGCGGCCGCGCGCCTGCGCGACGAGGAGAAGCAGCTCCAGCTCAAGAAGGCCGAGCGGGAGAAGGCCTGGCGCTCCGGCGACATGGACGAGGTCGCCGAGGTCGACGAAGAGCTGATCGCGGAGGTGCTGGCGGTCGCGACCGGCATTCCGATCGTGAAGCTGTCGGAGGAGGAGTCCACCCGGCTGCTGAAGATGGAGGACGAGCTGCACAAGCGCGTCATCGGTCAGGACGAGGCCGTCAAGGCACTCTCCCGGGCGATCCGTCGTACTCGTGCGGGGCTCAAGGACCCGAAGCGGCCCGGCGGGTCGTTCATCTTCGCCGGCCCCTCGGGCGTCGGCAAGACCTGGCTGTCCAAGACGCTGGCCGAGTTCCTCTTCGGTGACGAGGACGCCCTGATCCAGCTCGACATGTCGGAGTTCGGCGAGAAGCACACCGTCTCGCGGCTGTTCGGCTCGCCGCCGGGATATGTCGGTTACGAGGAGGGCGGCCAGCTCACCGAGAAGGTGCGTCGCAAGCCGTTCTCGGTGGTGCTGTTCGACGAGGTCGAGAAGGCCCACCCCGATATCTTCAACAGCCTGTTGCAGATCCTGGAGGAAGGTCGCCTGACCGATTCCCAGGGCCGGGTCGTGGACTTCAAGAACACCGTCATCATCATGACGACCAACCTCGGCACGCGCGATATCGCCAAGTCGGTCCACCTGGGCTTCAGCCAGGCGGGCGACGCGGCCGGTTCCTACGAGCGGATGAAGTCGAAGGTGTCGGAGGAGCTCAAGCAGCACTTCCGCCCGGAGTTCCTCAACCGTGTCGACGAGGTCATCGTGTTCCCGCCGCTCTCGCAGGAGCAGATCATCGCGATGGTCGACAACATGGTCGCCGCGGTGGAGACCCGCCTCAAGGACCGCGACATGGGCATCGAGCTGACCCCGGCGGCGAAGAAGCTGCTCGCCGAGCGCGGCTTCGACCCGGTGCTGGGCGCCCGGCCGCTGCGGCGCACGGTCCAGCGCGAGATCGAGGACGTCCTGGCCGAGAAGATGCTCTACGGCGAGGTCGGACCCGGCCAGATCGTGCTGGTCGACGTCGAGGGCGAGGGCCCGAGCGCGGGCTTCACGTTCAAGGGCCAGAAGGTCTCGGCGCTGCCGGACGTACCGCCGCTGGAGACCGCCGGCGCGTCCGGCGACGAGCCGGGCGACTCTGCCGCCGAGTGATCGCCGACATCAGCGCCCCGTGGGAACTCCCACGGGGCGCTGATGCGTGTCGGCTGCTGTCGTCTCCAGCCGGATGGCGGTTGGCCGGGCCGGATGGCATGGCGGGGCATGGCGGGGTAGTTCGGGGTGAAACGGTCGAAATACTGGTCAGTAATAGACCGTTTCTCCCCGAACTACCCCGGCAGCGCGAACGTGTCCGGGCCGACCTGGGCGGCCAGCCCGTCGGCGAGCAATCCGGCGAGGGCACGCTCGCGCTGGGCGACATCGGACCAGGCCGCCTCCAGGGCGGTGCGGTGCACCGGGCGCTCCGCATCGCGGAGTACGGCGAGCAGCCGCCCGCGGCACTGTCGATCGGTCCCGGCCCAGGTTTGCACCTTGCGCGCCGGCCCGGCGTAGGCCGGTCGGCCGGCTGCCGCCCAGGCGCACTGCTCGAGGACCGGGCAGGCGGCACAGTGTGGGTCGGTCGCGGTGCACACCAGCGCGCCCAGCTCCATCACCGCCACCGACCAGGTCGCGGCGGTGGGCTCGTCGGCGGGCAGCACCGCCAGGGCGCGGTCCCGCTCGGCCCGGGTCACCGACGGTCGGGGCAGCTGCTCGCCGCCGATGGCGCGGGCCAGCACCCGGCGCACGTTGGTGTCCAGCACGACCTGGCGCTGGCCGAACGCGAACGCCGCCACCGCCGCGGCGGTGTAGTCGCCCACGCCGGGCAGCGCGAGCAGGTCGTCGTAGGAGTCGGGCACCCGTCCGTCGTGCCGCTCCACGATGGCCGTCGCGGCCGCGTGCAGCCGCAGCGCACGCCGCGGGTAGCCCAGCCGGCCCCAGGCCCGGACCGCTTCCCCGGTCGGCTCGGCAGCCAGCGCCGCCGGGGTCGGCCAGCGGGTCAGCCACGCCTCGTGCACCGGCAGCACGCGCGAGACGGGCGTCTGCTGCAGCATGAACTCGCTCACCAGCACCGACCACGGTGAGGCGGTGGTGGCGCGCCACGGCAGGTCGCGGGCATGCTCGTCGTACCAGCGCAGGAGGGGCATGTGCAGGGCGCTCATCGCGCCGATGCTAAGCCCGGTCGGTCCCGGCGCGGTGTGGCACCCCGATCGGGCGGCCCGCGCTCATTACGGTGGCCCCATGCCAGCGATGACCCGTGGCCCGCTCCCGTCCTCGGTCTACTGGCGGCGGCGGCTCATCGCGATCACCGTGGTGCTCGTCATCGTCGCGGTGGCGCTGAAGGTCTTCGGCCATGGCGGGGGTACGGCGCCCAAGGCCGCCCCGACCGCCAACCTGACCCATCCCCAGTCCTCGCCCGCCTCGCCGAGCGTCACTCCGGACCCGACGCCCGACCCCACCGTCGGATCCACGCCGACCGCAGCGCCCACCCCGAGCGGCACGCCGACCCCGACCGCACCGCCCATCCCCTCGGGCCCGTGTGCCGCCAGCGACGTCACCGTCGTGCCCTCGGTCGCCGGGGCGGCCGCCGGCACGCCGGTGCCGGTCGTACTGACGCTGCAGACCGCGAAGACGCCGGCCTGCACCTGGCAGGTCTCCCACAAGACGGTGCAGGTGAAGATCACCAGCGCGTCGGGCGCGGCCGTCTGGTCGACGGTGCAGTGCCCGAAGGCGGTCCCGACCAGCGACGTGGTCGTCTATCGGGACACCCCGACCACGGTCGAGGTGGACTGGTCGGCCCGGCGTGCGGACGACGACTGCTCGACGCACACGGCCTGGTCGAAGCCGGGCGACTACCAGGTCACGGCGGTTGCGCTCGGCGGCGAGCCGTCGCAGGCGGCGTTCGCACTGGGCCAGCCGGGCTCGGTCGCACCGGCGACCCCGGCCAGCCCGACGACCAGCACGACCGGGCCCGCGACCGGAGCCAGCGCACCAGCCGGGACGCCCGCCGGGGCCGCGACGACCCCCGGTGCGACCCCGACCGCCGGCGGCCCGAGCTCACCGGCCCAGCCGAAGAAGCACAAGCACAAGAAGAAGCAGCCGATCGTCGACTGAGCGCCACCGGCCTTCACAGCCGACGGCGCCATCCGGGCGACCACCGCACGGCGGCGGACATTCGACGCGCGAGAACTGACTCCTCGACCGGCCGAAAGTGACCTCTCGACGGTGGGGTCAGACGTAGCGCTCGAGGATGGTGGACTCGGCCAGCCGGGAGAGGCCCTCGCGGACCGAGCGGGCGCGCAGCTCGCCGACGCCGTCGACCGCCTGCAGGTCGTCGATCGAGGCGGACAGCAGCTTCTGCAGGGTGCCGAAGTGGTCGACCAGCCGATCGACCACCGCACCGGGCAGACGCGGCACCTTGGCCAGCAGCCGGTAGCCGCGCGGCGCCACCGCGCCATCGAGCGCCTCGCCGGTGGACAGGCCCAGCACCCGAGCGGTCGAGGCTGGGTCGACCAGCTCGGTGGAGGAGAGTGCCTCGAGCTGGGCGAGCAGCTCCTCGGGGCTCCTGGCCCGCCGCCCGCGCGGCAGGTAGTCGCGGATGACCAGCTCGCGCTCGGCGTCGACGCCGGTGACCAGCTCCTCCAGCTGCAGCGAGAGCAGCCGGCCGTCGGTGCCGAGCTCGAGCACGTAGTCCTCGATCTCGCGGGCGATGCGGGTGACCATCTCCAGCCGCTGCGCGACCACCGCCACGTCGCGCACCGTCACCAGGTCCTCGATCTCCAGCGCGGACAGGGTGGCGGCGACCTCGTCGAGGCGCAGCTTGTAGCGCTCCAGCGTCGCCAGCGCCTGATTGGCCCGAGAGAGGATCTGGCCGGAGTCCTCGAGCACGTGCCGGGTCTCGCCGACGTACGCGGCGATGATCTGCATCGACTGCGACACCGAGATGACCGGGAACCCGGTCTGCTTCGCCACCCGGTCGGCGGTGCGGTGCCTGGTGCCGGTCTCCGTCGAGGGGATGGTGTGGTCGGGCATCAGGTGCACGGCCGCGCGGATGATCCGCGAGATGGAGGAGTCGATGATGATCGCGCCATCCATCTTGGCGAGCTCACGCAGGCCGGTGGAGGTGAACGGCACGTCGAGCTGGAAGCCGCCGGTGGAGATGGCATCGACGTTCTTGTCGCTGCCCAGCACGATCAGCGCGCCGGTGCGGCCGCGCAAGATCCGCTCGAGGCCATCGCGCAGCGGCGTTCCGGGCGCGATCAGCGCCAGTGTCTCGCGCAGACGCAGCGACTCCTCGGGGCGCTCGGTGGCCACGGGCGGTCCTTTCTGCAGGGGCGGAGTGAGTCTAGCGACGGTCGAGGGCTCCGCTCATGGGTAAAACCCTAGGCGTCGCCGCCGCCGAGTCGCAGCAGGCCGATCGCACCGGCCAGGTCGTGGCACTCGTAGACCCGCAGCCCGTCGACGGTCCGCTCGCGCGGCGCACCGCCGCGGCCGGGCTCGGCCGGCACCACCGCCACCGAGAAGCCCAGCCGGGCCGCCTCGGCCAGCCTCGCGTCCAGCCCGCGGACGCGGCGCAGCTCGCCGGCCAGGCCTATCTCACCCATTGCCACCACCCCGCGCGGCGTCGGCTTGCCGCACGCGGCGGAGGCGAGCGCCACCGCGATCGCCAGGTCGCTGGCCGGGTCGACCAGCTTGGCGCCGCCAACGGTGGAGACGAACACGTCGCGCGAGTGCAGGCCCATCCGCAGGTGCCGCTGCAGCACCGCGAGGATCATCGCCAGCCGCGGCCCGTCCACCCCGGAGGTGGTACGCCGCGGGCGCTCCGCGGTCATCGGCGCGACCAGCGCCTGCACCTCCGCCAGCAGCGGCCGGCGCCCCTCCAGGGTGACCGCGACGCAGGTGCCGGGCACCGACACATGCTGGGTCTCGATGAACAGACCGGTCGGGTCGGTGACGGCGACGATGCCGTCGGCGGACAGGTCGAAGCACCCCACCTCGTCGACCGGCCCGAAGCGGTTCTTCATCGCGCGCACCATCCGGAACCGCGAGTCGCGGTCACCCTCGAAGTGCAGCACCACGTCGACCAGGTGCTCCAGCACCCGCGGCCCAGCGATCGAGCCGTCCTTGGTCACGTGGCCCACGATCATGGTGGTGATGTGTCGCGTCTTGGCCATCCGCACCAGGGCGGCCGCGACCTCCTTGACCTGCGTCACTCCGCCGGGCACGCCGTCGGTGTCGGCGGCCCCGATGGTCTGCACCGAGTCGACCACGAGCAGCTCGGGCCTGACCTCCTCGATGTGGCTGAGCACGGCGCCCAGGTCGGTCTCGGCGGCGAGGTACAGCTCGTCCTGGATCGCGCCGGTGCGGTCGGCGCGCAGCCGCACCTGTGAGGCCGACTCCTCGCCGGTGACGTACAGCGTGCGGCGCCGGCCCCTCGCGGTCTGTGCCGCCACCTCGAGCAGCAGCGTCGACTTGCCGACCCCGGGCTCGCCGGCGAGCAGGATCACCGCGCCCGGCACCAGCCCCCCACCGAGCACCCGGTCGAGCTCCGGCACGCCGCTGGCCCGGAAGCCGGCCTCGGTGGTCGACACCTGCCCGATCGGCACCGCCGGGCTGGATACCGGCGCCACGGCCGTGCGCCCCACGGGCGCCGCCGAGGCCTCGGCGACCGAGCCCCAGGCCTGGCACTCGCCGCAGCGCCCGACCCACTTGACCGTCTCCCAGCCGCACTCACTGCAGCGGAACGCCGGGCGGGCGGGCTTGACGGCGGCACGACTCATGGCGCCCACGCTAGGGCAGAGCACCGACACTTCCCGATCACTGCGGCGGTCGCGCCGATATGCTTGGTTGGATCGTTCCAGGCATGACCAGTCAGGAGGAAGCGGTGAGCCGGTTCGTGGCACGGATGCCGGCAGCGCCGCCGACCCTCGCCGACGTGGCCGAGCTGGCCGGCGTCTCGCGGCAGACCGTCTCCAACGCGGTGAACAATCCCGACCTGCTGCGCGAGGACACCCTGGCCCGGGTGCAGGCCGCGATCGAGCAGCTCGGCTACCAGCCCAACCGCGCCGCGCGCAGCCTGCGCACTCGCGCCTCGCACCTGATCGGCCTCAAGATCGCACCGGCGCAGGAGAACACCGCCAACGCGCTGATGGACCGCTTCATCCACGCCCTGGTCGACACGTCGCGGGAGGCCGGCTATCACATCCTGCTGTTCACCGGTGAGCCCGAGGACCCGCTGGCCGGGTACGACGACCTGCTCCGCTCGACCGCCGTCGACGCCTTCATCATCACCGACACCTACCTCGGCAACCCGGCCGCGGGCTGGCTGCGCTCCCGGCGGGCGCCGTTCGTCGCCTTCGGCAGGCCGTGGGAGGACGAGTCGGTCGCCACCCACCCCTGGGTCGACATCGACAGCGCTGCCGGCGCCGAGCTCGCCACCCGGCACCTGATCGAGCGTGGCCACACCCGGATCGCCTGGATCGGCTGGCGCAAGGACTCTCTGCTCGGCGAGGAGCGCCGCTCGGGCTGGTCGCGGGCGATGCACGACAGCGGCCTGGCCACCACCGGCCTGGCCAGCCGGGTCGAGGACACCATCGCGTCGGGCCGGGCCGCGACCGTGGCACTGCTGGACGAGGCCGCGCCGACGGCATTCGTGTGTGCCTCCGACACGCTGGCGATGGGCGTGCTGCACGAGCTCTACGAGCGCGGCCTGCGGCCGGGCCACGACGTCGCGGTGACGGGCTTCGACGACTCGCAGGTCGCGCAGACCGTGCCGCCGGGACTGACCTCGGTGCGCCAGCCCCTGGAAGAGGCCGCCGTCGAGCTGGTCAAGGCCCTGGAGGGCCTCCTGGGCAACCCGCCGTACGTCGGGCCGGGCGTGATGCTGCAGCCCACCCTGGTGGTGCGCAGCACCACCTGATCGATTCTTTGCACGTTTCTTGCAAAGAATTGCTCTACTCTTTCGGCATGACACGACGTCTTGCTGAGGTCGCTGCCCGCGCGGGCGTCAGCGAAGCGACGGTGAGCCGGGTGCTCAATCGCAAGCCCGGGGTCGCAGAGGCGACCCGGTCGCGGGTGCTGACGGCGCTGGACGTCCTCGGCTACGAGCGGCCGACCAAGCTGCGCGGCGAGCGCGCCCGGTTGGTGGGGCTGGTGCTGCCGGAGCTGCAGAACCCGATCTTCCCGGCGTTCGCCGAGGCGCTGGGTGCCAACCTCGCCCAGCACGGCCTCACGCCGGTGCTGTGCACCCAGACCGCCGGCGGCGTCCAGGAGCCCGAGTACGTCGACCTGCTGCTGGAGCAGCAGGTGGCCGGGGTGGTCTTCGCCGGCGGGAACTACAGCCAGGGCGATGCCGACCATCGGCACTACGACCGGCTGATGCACCGCCAACTGCCGGTCGTGCTGATCAACGCGGCCATCGACCGACTGCCCTTCCCGCGGGTGGTGTGCGACGACGCGAGCGCCATGGAGCAGTCCATGGAGCACCTGCTCGCTCTGGGTCACGAGCGGATCGGCCTGGTGCTGGGCCCGCGCGATCACGTCCCCTCCGAGCGCAAGCTGGCCGCGGCGCGGCAGGTCGCGGAGGCCGCCGGTCATCCGCTCGACGAGGAGCTGGTGGTGCGCAGCCTCTACTCGCTGCAGAGCGGCCAGGCCTCCGCCGCGCGCCTCATCGAGCGCGGTGCGACCGGGATCATCTGCGCCAGTGACCCACTCGCGCTGGGCGCGGTGCGCGCGGTGCGGCGCGCCAGGCTCGCCACGCCCGAGGACGTCTCGGTGATCGGGTACGACGACTCCGCGTTCATGGCCGTCGCCGATCCGCCGCTGACCACCGTGCGCCAGCCGATCGAGGCGATGGCCAGGGCCGCGGTGGACTTCCTGATGAGCCAGATCGAGGCGTCGATGGGGCCGGTCGACGAGCTGCTCTTCGAGCCGGAGTTGGTCGTCCGTCGGTCGACCGGACCGGCCAAGTTGCCGGCTGCGGACGCAAAGTCATGAAATTAATTACATTCCGTCAAGTTCTTGCATCGTTCTGATCGTTCTGCCTAGCCTCCGGTGACCCGGTCATGTGACTGGCGACACAGAAACGGAGCAACGTGGACGAGACAGCGATCGACCAGCCGCCGGCGCAGCGGCGTGACTGGTGGCGCGGCGCAGCCATCTACGAGGTCTATCCGCGCAGCTTCGCCGACGCGAACGGCGACGGCACCGGCGACCTGGCCGGCGTGCGGGCCCATCTCCCCTACCTGCGCGACCTCGGCGTCGACGCGATGTGGTTCACGCCCTGGTACCCGTCCCCGATGGCCGACGGCGGCTACGACGTGGCCGACTACCGCGCGATCGACCCGCTCTTCGGCGACCTGGCCGAGGCGGAGACGCTGATCAAGGACGCCCTGGAGTACGGCATCCGCACGATCATCGACGTGGTGCCCAACCACGTCTCGGACCAGCACGCCTGGTTCCGGGCCGCGGTCGCGGCCGGACCGGGCTCGCCGGAGCGGGAGCGGTTCTGGTTCCGTGACGGCCGGGGTCGCAACGGCGAGGAGCCGCCGAACGACTGGACCTCCGAGTTCGGCGGGCGCGCCTGGACCCGGCTGGTCGGTCCGGACGGCATCCCCGAGCAGTGGTACCTGCACCTGTTCGCCGCGGGCCAGCCCGACCTCAACTGGAGCCATCCGGACGTACGTCGCGAGCACGAGGACGTGCTGCGGTTCTGGTTCGACCGCGGTGTGGCCGGAATCCGGATCGACTCGGCGGCGCTGCTCGCCAAGGACCCGGGCCTGCCGGACCTGCCGGCGCACCCCCGCCCCGGCGACCATCCCTATCTCGACCGCGACGAGCTGCAGGAGATCTACCGCGACTGGCGCAGGATCGCCGAGGAGTACGGCGTCGACCGGGTCCTGATCGGCGAGATCTGGCTGCCCGACCCCGACCGGTTCGTGCGCTACCTGCGCCCGGACGTGATGCACTCGGCGTTCAACTTCGACTTCCTCACCGCGCCGTGGGACGCCCGGGTGCTGCGCGCCTCGATCGACACCACGCTGACCCTGCACGGCCGGGTCGGCGCGCCGGCGACCTGGGTGCTGTCGAACCACGACATCACCCGGCCGGTGACCCGCTACGGCCGCGAGGAGACCGGCTTCGCCTTCGACCGCAAGCGCTACGGGATCGCCAGTGACCGGGACCTGGGCGAGCGCCGGGCGCGGGCCGCCGCGCTGCTGGCGATGGCTCTGCCCGGCGCCTACTACCTGTACCAGGGCGAGGAGCTGGGCCTGGACGAGGTGGAGGTCCCGCTCGACCGGATCCAAGACCCGATGCACTTCCGCAGCGGAGGCGTCGACCCCGGTCGGGACGGCTGCCGGGTGCCGCTCCCGTGGGAGGGGGAGAAGCCGCCGTTCGGCTTCAGCCCCGACGGCGTGGAGACGTGGCTGCCACAGCCGGAGGAGTGGGCTCGGCTGACCGCGCAGGCGCAGTCGGCCGACCCGAGCTCGATGCTCTCGCTCTACCGGATGGCGCTGTTGATCCGCCGTACCCATCCCGACCTCGGCGACGGCCGGTTGGACTGGGTCGAGTCGGCCGACGGCGTGCTGGCCTTCCGCCGCGGCACCAGCTTCATGAACATCACCAACGTCAGCGCGTCGGCGGTCCAGCTTCCCGCGCATGAGCGCATCTGGCTCACGAGTGCGCCCCTGGAAGGAGGACGTCTTCCGACCAACGCCACG
>Ga0164242_10008494_pt1 | contig 11142 bp, 8 predicted proteins | sample OricomgcompostMG_FD_108783 | JGI IMG/M metagenome (GOLD analysis project Ga0164242, IMG submission 108783) | Miracle-Growth compost microbial communities from Emeryville, California, USA - Original compost - Miracle growth compost (MG) ...
CAGGCCGTCATCTATCTGCTCGTCAAGCACACCGGGCTGACCGTCAACGGCCAGAGTTACGGCATCCTCACCGTGCTGGTGATCGGTGCCGGCACCGACTACGCGCTGCTGCTCGTCGCGCGATATCGCGAGGAGCTACGCAGGCACGAAAACCGCCATGAGGCAATGGCTTTCGCACTGCATCGCTCCGCGCCAGCCATCCTGGCCAGTGGCAGCACCGTCATCCTGGGCATGCTCTGCCTGCTGGCCGCGGAGATGAACTCCACCAAGGGCCTCGGGCCGGTCGCAGCGCTCGGCATCGTCTTCGCCCTACTCGCGATGCTGACCCTGCTGCCGGCGCTGCTGGTCACCGTCGGCCGCTGGGTGTTCTGGCCGCGGCGTCCCACGTACGGCAGCCCCGAGCCGACCCGCAGCGGGCTCTGGGCGCGGGTCGGCCGGTTCATCCGGCCGAGGCCGCGCACCGTGTGGCTCGTCACCGTCGGCGTGCTGCTGTTGTGCGCGCTCGGGCTGACGCAGCTCAACTCGCACAGCCTGTCGTCGACCCAGAGCTTCACCGGCAACCCCGACTCGGTCACCGCGACCAAGATCCTGCAGAGCCACTACACGCAGAACAGCGCAGATCCGGTCTATGTGCTGGTCGACACCGCGCAGGCGAAGCGGACGACGAGCGCGCTGACGTCCGCCGGTTTCGCGTCCGCTGCGAAGCCGCTGACGCGCGGTGACCGCACCCTCGTGCAGACGGCGATTTCGGGAGATCCGTACAGTTCCAAGGCGTTCGGCCAGGTCAACCGCATCCGTGACATCGCGCACGGCATACCCGGCTCACATGCCCTGGTCGGTGGTACGACGGCGATCACGTATGACGTGCAACAGGCGACCGATCACGACAGCCGCGCGATCATCCCGCTGACCCTGCTGGTCGTGCTGGTCATCCTCGGCGTGCTGCTGCGGGCGATCGTGGCTCCGGTGGTGCTGATCCTCACGGTCATCGTGTCGTTCGGCGCCGCGCTCGGACTGTCGTCGCTGGTCTTCCACTACCTCTTCGGCTTCGCCGGGACCGACCCGGCGCTGCCGCTGTTCGTCTTCGTGTTCCTCGTGGCGCTCGGGATCGACTACAACATCTTCCTGATGACCCGGGTCCGCGAGGAGGCGCGACACCACGGCACGCGACAGGGCGCACTGGTCGGCCTGTCGGCGACCGGCGGCGTGATCACCTCGGCGGGGCTGGTGCTCGCCTCGACGTTCGCCGTGCTCGCGACCCTTCCGCTGGTGACGTTCGCCGAGATCGGCTTTGCCGTCGCACTCGGCGTGCTGCTGGACACCATCGTGGTGCGCGCGGTCTTGGTGACCGCGCTGACGCTGGACATCGGCCCGACCATCTGGTGGCCGGGCAAGCTGCGGCAGGTGCCGGACGCGTCGGCAGCGCAGATCGAGTCCGACGAGCTCGCCGAGTCCTCAATCAGCAGCTGACTGCGAGGATTTCAGCTTGGTGATGACGGTCGAGATCGCGGTCACCGCGATCAGGAAGATCAACCCCCACAGACCGACCGTCGACCGATCCATGTCGGTCATGAGCGTGATCGAGATCCAGATGACCGCAGCGGTGACGCCGCCGAGCAGCCCACTCGCGAAATCCCTGTCGAACACGGGGCAACCTCCCTCGTCGAAACCCTCCGATGGCTAGACAGTAGGCGATTCGGGCGTCGGATCAGCCGAATCGGGCCGGAATTCCCGCACGCCAGCCGGGACTTCCCACGCGACACCGGCGCGGATGGCGAGGGCTGAGGGACGCGAAGCAGGGCCGGGCGTATTCGCCCGGCCCTGCAGCCATCCTGCCTATCGGACTACCTGCGTGCCGCGAACCGGAAGAACGCGGCCGCCGGAGAGCCGACGCCGGTCTCGCTGTCCCAGCCACGGGTGTCGTGCAGCGTCGAGGACTGCACGTCGATGCGCTGCAACTGGAAGGTCAGACCGTCCGACCGATCCAGCCCGTTGGTGAAGTCCGTACGGACCTGTGACAGCGGCTGTTTCGGCGCCTTCAGGTCGTGGAACGCCTTCGACCCGGACAGCGAGTAGTACAGCGGGTTGATGAATCCCAGCGCGTGGTGCGCCCGGGAGCTGGCCACTGCGACGATCCCCGCCATCACCGGCGACGACAGGCTGGTGCCACCGATCCGGTAGGTGTCCCAATAGGTCCCGTCCGGGAACTCCTGGGTCTCACCGACAACGAGACCGGTGTTCGGGTCGCCGACGGCCGAGATGTCCGGGATCGCCCGCATCGGGGTGTTGCCGTAGTAGTTGGCCACCGAAGTCGGGACGATGCCCTTCTGGTACCACGGCTGCGCGAACAGCTGGCTGGTGCCGCCGCCACCGCCGGAGGAGTACGGCCCGGGGGGCGAGACCCACGACTTGCCGTTCGCCGACAGCTTCGCGTAGGAGTTCTGCCAACCCCACTCACCGGCCCAGGCACCCCTCTTGTTGATGTCGAGGCTGGTGCCGCCCACCCCGGTCACGTAGGGCAGGTCGGCCGGGAAACTGACCGTCTTGTCCGCCAGGTTGGTGCCGCCGTCGGTCTCGTCGCCATCGTCACCGGTCGAGAAGTTCACCGTGATCCCGCGCAGCGCCGCCTCGGTCGAATACTGCTGGTAGAAGTCGATGTACGACTGGCCCAGGTCCGCCACGTCGTCCACCCCGTCACCCCACGAGTTGGTGACCACGTCGCCGGTGTGGTTGTCGATCGCCGCTGCCCAGGTGTTGTCCAACCCGGAGGAGCAGTCCGGCGCGCCCGCGTAGACGATCTTGGCACCCGGAGCCATCGAGTGCACAGCCTCGACGTCAAGGGTCTCCTCGCCGTACCAGCCGTTGCCGCCACACTCGTTGACCAGGTCATAGCCATCCGGTCCGGGCGTCTGCTGGGTGAACTGCCCCTTCTTGAACTGCGGCAGACCGTACTTGGCGTTGTACTTGCGCAGGTCCTGCACGATCGTCGGTGCTGCGAAGGCGTCCGTGATGACGACCGTCTGGCCCTTTCCGGAGTAGCCGCTCTTCAACTGCTTCGTGACGCCGTACGCCTTCTGCAGCTGCTTCGGCGTGTAGCCGCAGACGGCATACGGCCACTTCTTCCCGTATGCCGAGGGCTTGTTCCTCGCCAGTTTCTGGCCGTAGTACGCCGAACACGGCTGAACTCCGTATCGGCCGCCTGCGGGCGGCCCCGGCAGCGTGTCGGCGGGCTTCTTGACGGTGGCTCCGGTGTCCAGCCCGACGATGCCGGACACCGCCGACAGAACCGTGGCCGAGGTGCTGCTCGGGAAGGTCAACGCAGTGGTGTTCGACCGCACCGTGACACCCTGGAACGAGAAGGACTCCATCTTCGTCGCGAAGACCCTGTTCACGGTGCTCGTTGATCCGGTGACGTTGACGAGCATGCCGCTCGGCGCGACCGAGGAGACGTGCAGGCCCTGCGACTTCGCCCACGACGTGACAGCGGCGATGTCCTGCTTGCTCGGACCGTATGCCGCGTTGAACTGCCTCAGGCTCAACCACTTCCCGTAGCTGGCGCTCGACGGATCGCTGAGCGCACGGACCTGCGCGTCCGCGCCGGCCTCGTTGCGCATGTGCAGCAGGATGCTGAAACTCAGGGTCTGTTTGCTCGGTAACGCACCCCTGGCATGCGCTTTGGCGAGCCAGGAGGGTCTGGCCTGGAGTGTATGACGGTGGCCGGATGCAGCTGACGCCGCGCCCGCCGAGGCAAGCCCGATGCCTACTGCCAGGGTTCCTGCCGCGGCGAACGCGATTGCTTTGGTGCGCGACCTGGATTGCTTCATGAATACACCTCACCGATGCGTGGAGGATGTTGATCGCCGGCCGGTCGGCTCAGCATTTGAAATAGACACCCAGTGCGAGGAGTGCGTCAATCGATTGCGCGAAACCTGTTCAGAACCTGACAAGTTGCTGATATCGGACCGAGTTGTTGCTGATCGGTGAGGACGAGTGCTCGACGTGACCGGTCAGCTGACCCACCCGCCTCGCCAGCCGAAACCGCCGAGGTCACCGTAGGTGGGTCCGCCACCACGGCCACCGAGATAACCGCCCACGACGGCAGCACCCAACTCGTCGAGCTCGGGAGCCACGACCCGGCCACCGGCACGCTTGGCCAGCTGATCGACGAACCGCGCCAGTCCGGGGTCCTCGCCCAGCCGGAAGATCGTCGTCTGGGCGCCCAGGCGGACGGCGTTGTCCAGCTCGCGCACGCTGTAGGCGATCGTCAACGGGTGCGGTGGATAACTGAACCACGCTTCACCGTCGGGCTCCAGGTGCGCCGTCGGCTCACCGTCGGTGACGATCAGCAGGACCGGCTGGGCGTTCGGGTGCCGGCGGAAGTGCTGGTTGGCCAGCATCAGCGCGTGGTGCAGATTGGTGCCTTTGTCCCACTCGGCCGACAGGGCCGTGAGCGTGTCGATGTCCATCGTCTGCGCGAGCCGCCCGAAACCGATGAGCTGCAACGTATCTCCGCGGAAGCGCGTCTGGATCAGATGGTGCAGCGCCAGCGCCGTCCGCTTCATCGGCACCCAGCGTCCGTCCATCGCCATCGAGAACGAGGTGTCGACCAGCAGCGCGACGGCTGCCTGGGTGCGTGCCTCGGTCTCCTGCACCTCGACGTCGGCGATCGCAAGCAACCGGTCGTCGTCGCTGCTGGCGCGGCGCAGGGCTGCATTGGTGAGCGTGCGTGTGACGTCCCAGGGCTCGGTGTCGCCGAACTGCCACTCGCGGCTGGCGCCCGTCGGCTCCCCCGCCACACCTGCACGCCGTGCGTCCCGGGAGCCGGCGCGACCGCTCAATCTGGTGGCCACGTCCTTGAGCAAGGTGCGCCCGAGCTCGCGCATCGCCCGCGGCGAAAGTTTCAACTCACCTGTGGAATCCTTTGTCAGATAACCGCGTTCGCGCAGCGCCTTCTCCAACTCAGCGAGTGTCCGTGCGGACGCGGCCGCCTCACCGCCGAGCTGTCTGGCCAGCGCGTCGAGGTCGAGGTCGTCCATCTGGGCGCCGGCGTACTGCTGCGACAGCTGCTCGGACAGGTCGTCCAGCTGCGCCAGGTCCTGTATGACGCCGGTGCCGTCACCCAGCCCCATGCCCTGTTGCCCGGAGAACTCCTCCGACCCGGACCAGTCCTCCCCCGGTCGCAACGCCTGCAGATTGCCGTCGAGTTGCGCCAGCTGCTGCATCAGCTCGGGCGAACCGAAGGCCTGCTGGGACAGTTGCATCAGCTCTTCGCGCTGCTCCGGAGTCATCGAGTTGAGCATCCGTTGTGCGGCGGCGGCACGCTGGGCGAGCGAATCGAGCAGCTCGTCGATGTTCTGCGGGTTCTCGGGGGAGAAGTCGCCGTGCTTGGCCATGAAGTCGGAGAACTGCTGGTCGGTGTCCTCTCCACGAGCGTGCGCTTCGAGCAGCTCGTTGAGGTCGCGCAGCATCTCGCCGATCCGCTGCCGGTCCTCGTCGGTGGCACCCTCCAGCGCCTGCTTCATCCCGGCGAACCGCTGGTCGAGCATCTCGCGGCCGAGCAGGTCCTTGATCTGCTCGTACTTCTCGCGTGCCTCGCTGCTGCGCCACGGGTAGTCGGCCAGCTCGTTGACAGCTGCCGCGGTCGAGGGCGGGAGGTTCTCGATGCGCATCTCCGCGAACCGGGCGTCGTCGTCCAGATCGCGCGCCAGTTGCTTGCGCTCGGCCAGCACCGCCTCGTCGAGCAGCTGCTTGATCTCCTGGAACGTCCCATCCAGGTTGTGTTTGGCCAGCAGTTCACGGCGCTTCTCGGCGACCTGTCGCGCCAGATCGTCCAGGCCGCGCTGCTGCCGACCGCCGCGGCGCAGGAACTCGCGCATCGCGTGCTCCGGGCTGTAACCAGCCATCACGTCCTCACCGATGGCGTCGAGCGCCTCGGCAAGGTCGACCGGCGGCGCGAGTGGGTCCGGTCCGCCGACGTACCGACCGTAGCGTGAACGATGAGTGTGCTTACGCGGCAACGAGATACGCCTCCTGGAGCGCCGACATGATCAGTGGCCCTCCCCTACTTCGACCACCGCTGGTGCGGGGTCTTGAGCTTTGCGACGGCGCCGTCCGGTCCGGATGCCCAGCACGCACCATCGGTCGCGCAGTGGATGCCGTCGTAGTCCGTGCTGTCGAAGGTCGCCCAGGTGCGGCCGCCGTTGGCGCTCACGTCACTGCCGGTCGGGCCGACCGCGACGACAACGTTTCCGCGCCCGGGCACGTAGGCGACACCGGAGCGGTAACCCCCGAGCGCGTTACTGCTTGCCTTCCACGGGGACCTGCCCTGCTTGGTCGCGGCCGCGTCGCTGCCGTCGGCCGGTGCGGTGTAGTCACCGCCGACGGCGACGCCGGTCCAGCTGTTCCTGAACGCAATGCTGTAGATGCCGGCTGCGTCGCCGGCACGCACCGGGGTCTGCTCGGCGGTCCAGGTGCGTCCTGCATTGGTCGTGTGGAACACCCGCGGCGACTGGCCACCGGTCGCGAACCAGAACTCGCCGGGCTGTGAGCCTCTCCGCTCCTGGGCGGACACCAGGCAGGTGCCTGATGCGGCGAAACCGAACTCGTTCGGGTAGGCGGCCGGCATTCCTTTGGTCGGCAGCACCTTCCAGCTGCGCCCGCCGTCGGTGGTGCGGGCGATCCGGAAGTAGCCGTCCACCGGGTCGCTCATCGCCAGGCCGATCCCGTGAGAGCTGAACGCCATACAGTCGTAGAAGGCGTCGGGGTCGGTGTTGGTGAAGACCTGTTGCCAGGTCGCGCCGCCGTCGTCGGTGCGGAAGATGCGCGAGTCACTTCCGGGCCCGATCGACAGCGCCTCGGCGTGCCGGCTGTCCCATGCCTCGATGTCGCGCAGAGCCAGCCCGTCGGCCTTGGCGGCCGCGGGTGACACGTCGGTCCAGGTCCGGCCGCCATCGGTCGTGCGCAGGACGCTGCCCTCCTCGCCGCTGACCCAGGCGACGCGGTTGCTGACCGCCGCGAGACCACGGAACTGCTCCTGCACACCTGTCGGCCGAGGGATCCATGAGTAGCTGTGCTGGTGCCCGGATCCATGTCCCGTGGTGGGTGCCGCCACAGCTGTGGGAGCCGCCAACGCGGTGGCCGCACAAGCGGCCACGGCGAAGCCGGCGACGCTGAGGAAACGATGGGATGCCTTGTGAGTGAACATCTTTCCGACGCTAGTCCTCCGCGCCGCGCGATGGGGTGTTGCGCGCGTCGTCATACCGACGCGCTCTCCCCGTAGATCGTGTTGCCGTCGTCGTCCGACTCCTTGCTGATCTGCTTGGCCAGGTAGAGCCCTTCGAGCGCGAGCTCAACCGCGCCGGCACGTTCGCCGGACGTGCGTGCGTCCAGCCGGTCGGCGATCTGGTCGTAGAGGTCGGACTCGCCGAGCACCGGCAACGCATCGAGGACCGCGCCGGCACTCACCTGTTCGCCGGTCGTCACCTGTCCGCCGTGTTCCAGCGCCCGCACGAGCAGCCCGAGGTCGATGCCGCGCAGCCGGCCGCGGGCGGTCTCCGCCGTGGCGGTGCGCAGCAGGTGCTCGAGGATGGCTTCCTCCCTGCCCTCGTGGCCGGTCTCGAACTCGACCTTGCCGGCGAGCACGTCGACCGCACTCTCCAGGTCGATGACGCGGGCGACAGCTTCGTTCTCGCCTTGCACGGTGGCGCGGTGCAGTGCCGCGGCCGCCACGGTCTCCGCCGCCGCGATCGCGAATCGGGCTGACACGCCTGATCTTTGGTCGACTGCGTTCGACTCACGCAGGGCGCGTGTGAAGCGCGCGAGGATCTCGACAAGGTATGACGGGACGTTCGCCACAAGGCGCGCCTCCTGCTCGATGACGGCGATCTCGCCCTCGACCTCGAGCGGGTAGTGCGTGCGGATCTGCGCGCCGAAACGGTCCTTCAACGGGGTGATGATCCGGCCGCGGTTGGTGTAGTCCTCGGGGTTGGCGCTGGCGACCACCAGCACGTCCAGCGGCAGACGGAGCGTGTAGCCGCGGACCTGGATGTCGCGCTCCTCCATCACGTTGAGCATCGCCACCTGGATGCGTTCGGCGAGGTCCGGCAGCTCGTTGATCGCGACGATGCCTCGGTGGGCACGCGGGATCAGCCCGAAGTGGATCGTCTCCGGGTCACCGAGGCTGCGGCCCTCCGCGACCTTCATCGGGTCGACGTCGCCGACCAGATCCCCGACCGACGTGTCCGGCGTGGCGAGCTTCTCGGCATACCGCTCACTGCGGTGCCGCCAGGCGACCGGGAGCCGGTCGCCGAGCTCGGCGGCGCGCCGACGCGACGCGGGCGTGATCGGGTCGTAGGGGTGCTCGCCCAGTTCGGAACCGGCGATGACCGGCGTCCACTCGTCGAGCAGGCCCACGAGGGTCCGCAGCACACGGGTCTTGCCCTGTCCGCGTTCGCCGAGCAGGACGATGTCGTGGCCGGCCAACAGGGCACGCTCCAACTGCGGCAGCACCGTGTATTCGAAGCCCTGGATGCCCGGCCACGGGTCCTCACCGCCGGCCAGCAGGGTGATCAGGTTGCCCCGCAACTCCTCACGGATGCTGCGCTGCCGGTGTCCGGAGCCGCGGAGCTCACCGACGGTCGAGATGGTGGGTGCAGGTGTCGAGGTGTTCGAGTCCGTCACGTCGTCAACGCTACGCCTGTCAGTTGCAAAAGCGGAGGGGCATTCCGGATCCACTGATGTGTCGGCCTGTCGGACGCCCTCCGTAGGCTGGGTCGTATGACGCTTCGCATCGGTGCCCACGTCGACCAGCACGACCCCATCGCCGAGGCCGCCGCCCGGGACACGACCGTGGTGCAGTTCTTCCTCGGCGACCCGCAGAGCTACAAGGGCCCCGTCGTGTCGTATGACGGGGGCGCCGCGAAACTGCGCGCCGATGCCCAGGCAGCCGGTGTCACCCTCTTCGTGCATGCGCCATACATCATCAACGTGGCGACTCTCAACAATCGGATCCGTATCCCCAGCCGCAAGCTGCTGCAGCAGCACATGGACGCCGCGGCCGAGATCGGCGCAGCCGGACTGATCGTGCACGGCGGGCACGTCAGCAAGTCCGATGACCCGGCCAAGGGTTTCGACAACTGGCGCAAGGCGATCCAGGCCACCGACTGCAAGATCCCGCTGCTCATCGAGAACACCGCCGGCGGTGACAATGCGATGGCCCGGCAGCTGGACCGCATCGCCGGTGTGTGGGAGGCCATCTCACACGCCGACGGCCACGAGCAGGTGGGCTTCTGCCTCGACACCTGTCACGCCTGGGCGGGCGGCATCCCGTTGACGGAGGCGGCCGACCGCGTCCACGACATCACCGGCCGGATCGACCTGGTCCACGGCAACGACAGTCGCGACGCCTTCGACTCCGGCGCCGACCGGCACGCCAATCTCGGTGCAGGACAGATAGATCCGGACGAGCTGGCTGCCGTGATGCGTGCCGCCGACGCACCCATCGTGTGTGAGACACCCGGCGGCGCCGACGAGCACAAGGCGGACATCGCCTGGCTGCGCGAGCGGATCTGACGCGTCCTGCCCCGCGCGAGTCAGTCGGCGTGGCTGACCATGTTGACGACGGTGCCGTCCGGCGCCTGCACGAAGAAGCGCCGCACGCCCCACTCCTCGTGGGTGAGCGGGTGCACGATGCGGTAGCCACGGCGCTGTGCCTCGGCATAGGCGGCGTCCACGTCCGCGACGTGCACCGAGATGGCCGAGTCGACCGGTGCCGTCTTGTCCCGCGTCACCAGTTGCACGTGCGCCCCGGACCGTGGCGCGCTGCGGTGCACGACCCAGCCCAGGTTGAAACCCTCGTCGGTCAGGCCGAGGTATCCGCCGTAGAAGTCGTCGACGCCGTCCAGATCCGGCACCGGCAGGTTGGCGGTGATGCTGTTCGCCTGAGCGGGCGGGACGACCTGTTCCGGTTCGGCGGGCGGCTGGTTGAACATCCAACGGTGCCCGAACGGATCGTGCAGTACGGCGATGCGCCCGTGCGGGGTGTCCTCGGGCTCCCGGTCGATGAGCGCACCGACCGCTTCAGCCTGCCGTACGACGACGTCGACGGCCGTTGTCTCGACATGGAGGGCGACGCAGCTGTGCCGTGTCGGGTCCGGGGCCGCCACCCCCGCGCTGTCGAACTCGTCGGACATCATGAACGTCGCATCCTTGCCGATCGTCAGCTCGACGTGTCCGATGCGACCGTCGTCCATCACGATCGGCTCGAACGACACACGGGCCCCGAAAGCGCTGCGGTACCAGTCGATCGCGGCACGTGCGTCCTTGACGGTGATGTACGGCGTGATCATGGATGCTCCGCTCGGTAACTGACCGTCGAGTCCCAATTCCATTGCGGCATCGGTAGATCCGCGGGCGCATCATCCGGCGAGCCGTGGAACTGGTACATCGGATGCCACGTCGCCCAACTCCAGTAGTCCAGCACCGCCTGGAACGTGTCCGGGTCGTCGATACCGGCGTCGTGCAATGCACCCCGGAAGCAGTCGACGGCGCGCTCGTTCATCTCGTCGTGCTCGCCGTTGCCGCTGTGGATCCGCACCACCTCGCCATGCTCGCCATACTGCTGCGTGTAGCGCGGTGGACCACCGAGTGCCTCGCCGAGGTATGCCGCAAGCCGGTCGATGTGATCCGGTTTGGTGCCTTTGTGAAATGCGTGCGAGACGACCGGATCAGCCATCACCCGGCGGTGCCATGCGTCCGCGATCCGCGTCATGGCTTCCGCCCCGCCTGCCGCTTCGAAGATCGACCGCCGCGTCATACCTGCGCTCCCAGGGTGGTGTTTACGCGTATACGTTAGCCTTCCGGGGCACCGACCAGCAAGACCAGCGCAGCACGTAGATCGAAGTGGGCGCGCTGGGCCGCAAGGGCCGCGCCGCACTCGGCGAGGGCACCCAGCCCAGCGCCCGCCGCATCACGGCGGACCGCCTCCTGGACCGTCGGGCGGTCGAGCTCACGGACGGTCCACGCGGTCCGGGCGTCCAACTGGGTCGCACCCAGGATCAGCCGCCACGCGGCTGAGTAGCGGTGTGCCGCCTGCTCCGGGGAGCAGCCGGCGGCACGCAGTGACGCCAGGATGTCGTCGGTCGC
>Ga0164242_10008495_pt1 | contig 11141 bp, 11 predicted proteins | sample OricomgcompostMG_FD_108783 | JGI IMG/M metagenome (GOLD analysis project Ga0164242, IMG submission 108783) | Miracle-Growth compost microbial communities from Emeryville, California, USA - Original compost - Miracle growth compost (MG) ...
GCGGTACATCCATGTACCGTCGAAAAGGCATCGGCATCGTGCCGATGCCCGCTTCGCGGCCTGATCGTCTCCGACTCACCGCCGCACAGGGGCCCCATAAGAGCAGCGCGCTCCTGCGCGCACTCCTCGAAAAGCGGGCAGCGTCGCGGAGCGACGCTGTTTTGCGGCGGCGTAGCCGCCGCGCACCGAGTGCGGGCCAGGAGGCCCCCTTGCTTTTCGGGTCCCCTGTGCGGCGGTGAGGGCCGGACGATCAGGCCCGCAGGGGGCTCGACAGGGACGTCGAGCCCTTTTCGACCGGACAGGTACTCACGGACTTTCCGGGCAGGAGGCCCGGAAAGCGCCAAGCGGGGGGTCGTTTTCTCTGGGTTACTTCTCTTTTGGACAAGCAAAAGAGAAGCGACTCGCGCGCCGAAGGCGCACGAAAGCTCTTGCTTTGACACAAATGCGCACGCCGGGACGGAAGCAGCGCCCACGGGCGGACTCCCCCGAGTCCATCGGAATCACGACAAGCAGCGCGCGCGCGGCGCGAACAGGAGCCGGTGATGACGCCTGAATCGGTGATGGCGTTCGGGCAGCACGCGATGTATGTCGCCATGCTGGTGTCGGGCCCGCTGCTGCTGACCGCTCTGGCCGTGGGCCTGCTGGTGGGCGTGATCCAGGCGGCTACGCAGATCAACGAGATGACCTTGAGCTTCATCCCGAAACTGCTGGCCATGGCGCTGGTGGCGCTGATCGCCGGCCCCTGGATGCTGCGGCTGCTGGTGCAGTTCACGCGCCAGCTGATCGAGGGTCTGCCGGGGGCGATCCGGTGAACGCACTGGACCTGGTCCAGCTGCAGGCGTGGATGGGCAGCCTGTTCTGGGCCCTGGGCAGGGTGGCCGGGCTGTGCCTGGTGGCGCCGGTGTTCAGTTCCAGCATGGTGCCGGCGCGCATCCGCATCGGCCTGATCCTGGTGCTGACGCTGATCCTGGCGCCGCTGGCGTCGGCCGCGATCGACCCGTTGAGCGGCGCCGGCGTGGTGGCGATGCTCGGCCAGGTGCTGGTCGGCGCCGCCATCGGCTTCGTGCTGCGCATGGCGTTCGAGGCGGTGGCCCTGGGCGGCGAACTGGTGTCGCAGTCGATGAGCCTGGGCTTTGCCTCGGTGGCCGATCCGCAGACCGGCGCCAGCTCCACCGTGCTGAGCCAGTTCTACCTCATGCTGGTGACGCTGCTGTTCGTGGTGATGGATGGCCATCTGCGCCTGATCGCGCTGCTGGCCGACAGCTTCCACGGCCTGCCCGCGGGCGAGCCCGCGATCAGCGCCAAGGGGCTGTACGCGGTGGCCGGGTTCGCGGCGGAGCTGTTCGCCGGCGGCGTGCGCGTGGCCCTGCCGGCCATGACCTCGCTGCTGGTGGTGAACATCGGCTTCGCCGCGATCAGCCGCGCGGCGCCGTCGATGAACCTGTTCGCGGTGGGGTTCCCGATCACCGTTTCCCTCGGCTTCATCGCCCTGTGGCTGTCGCTGCGCAGCCTGCCCGGCGCCTTCGACGCGCTGCAGGACGGCGCCTGGGACCTGATGCGCGACCTGGCCGGAGGCTGACGACGTGGCCGAGGGCAGCGAACAGGAGAAAACCGAACAACCTACCGAAAAACGCCTGCGCGAATCCCGCGAGAAGGGCGAGGTCGCCCGTTCGCGCGACCTGTCCGGCGCCATGGTGGTGCTTGCCGGCGTGCTGGCGCTGATCGGCACCGGCGACAACGCCTGGCGCCATGCACAGCGCCTGTTCGCCATCGGCTTGGGCTATTCGCGCGAGGCGCTGCTGACCGACGCGCTGCCCGGCCGGGCCCTGCATGCCGCGCTGCACGAGGCGCTGGGCCTGTTCTGGCCGATCGCGGCGGCGACCGTGCTGGCGACCCTGGTCGGGCCGCTGTTGCTGGGCGGGCTCAACTTCAGCGTCGAGGCGCTGCAGCCGAAGTTCGAACGCCTGGATCCGCTCAAGGGCCTGGGCCGGATCTTCGCCATGCGGGGCCTGGTGGAACTCGGCAAGGCCCTGCTCAAGCTGCTGTTCATCGGCGTCGTGCTGGCGCTGGTGCTGAGCCATTGGAGCGGGCAGATGCAGGCCACCGGGCGCGGCACGGTAGTGGCCGGCATCGCCCAGTCGATGGCGCTGATGTCGCGCGCGGCGCTGTGGTTCGGCGGCGTACTGGCGTTCATCGGGGCCATCGACGCCATCTACCAGAAATACGACCACAACAAGAACCTGCGCATGACCCTGCAGGAAGTCCGCGACGAGATGAAGGAGACGGACGGCAACCCCGAGATGAAGGGGCGCATCCGCCAGGTGCAGCAGGCGCAGGCGCGCCAGCGCATGATGGAGGCGCTGCCGAAGGCCGACGTGGTCGTGGTCAACCCGACCCATTTCGCGGTGGCCCTGCGCTACGACGACGCGCGCATGGGCGCTCCCCGCGTGGTCGCCAAGGGCATCGACGTGCTGGCCGCACAGATCCGCCTGGTGGCGGGCAGCCACCACATCTCCCTGGTCGAGGCGCCGCCGTTGGCACGCGCCTTGTATGCAACGACCCAGCTGGACCATGAAATCCCGGCGGCGCTGTACGTGGCGGTGGCGCAGGTCCTGGCCTACGTGTACCAGCTCAAGCAGGCCGCGGAGCGGGGCGACACGCCGCCGGCGGCACCGTCCCCGGAGGTCGATCCCGACCTGATGGGGCCTTATCGTGATCGTTGACGAGTCAAATCCATGACGGGTGCGGATGTACTAGGCAACTTCAAGATCGTGGCCCGACGGGGAATTGGCGCGCCGATCATGCTGCTGGTGATCCTGGCCATGCTGATGCTGCCGTTGCCGCCGTTCGTCCTCGACATCCTGTTCAGCTTCAACATCGCGCTGTCCCTGGTGATCCTGCTCGCCGTGGTCTACGTCATGCGGCCGCTGGAGTTCGCCGCGTTCCCGACCGTGGTGCTGATGGCGACCCTGCTGCGGCTGGCGCTGAACATCGCCTCCACCCGCGTGGTGCTGCTGCACGGGCACGACGGCGCGGGCGCCGCCGGCAAGGTCATCGAGGCCTTCGGCGAGTTCGTCATCGGCGGCAATTTCGCCGTGGGCCTGGTGGTATTCGCCATCATCACCATCATCAACTTCGTCGTGGTGACCAAGGGCGCCACGCGCGTGTCCGAGGTCACCGCGCGCTTCACCCTGGATGCGATGCCCGGCAAGCAGATGGCGATCGACGCCGACCTCAACGCCGGCCTGCTCACCCAGGACCAGGCGCGCGAGCGGCGCCAGGAAGTGCGCGAGGAAGCGGACTTCTACGGTTCGATGGACGGCGCCTCGAAATTCGTGCGCGGCGATGCCACCGCCGGCATCCTGATCCTGCTGATCAACATCGTCGGCGGCTTCTTCGTCGGCGTGATGCAGCACGGCCTGTCCGCCAGCGAGGCCGCCAGGACCTATACCCTGCTGACCATCGGCGACGGCCTGGTGGCGCAGGTGCCGGCGCTGATGCTGTCGGTGGCCGCGGCGATCATCGTCACCCGCGTGTCCAAGGCCCAGGACATGGGCAAGCAGGTGATCGGCCAGGTCTTCGGCCAGCCGCGCGCGCTCGGCGTGGCCGCGGCGGTGCTGCTGGTCATGGGCGTGATCCCCGGCATGCCGAACCTGGCTTTCCTGCTGCTGGGCGCCACCTGCGCGGGCGCCGCCTGGCTGCTGTTCAAGCGCGAGCGCGAGACCCGGGCCAGGCTGGCGGAAACCGTGGCGCCGCCGCCGGCGGCGGCCGCGCCGACCGAGCGCCTGGAGCTCGGCTGGGAGGACGTGGCCAGCGTCGATCCGCTCGGCCTGGAGGTGGGCTACCGCCTGATCCCGCTGGTGGACGCCCACCAGGGCGGCGAATTGATGGGGCGCATCAAGTCGGTGCGCCGCAAGCTGTCGCAGGAGCTGGGCTTCCTGGTGCCGGCCGTGCACATCCGCGACAACCTCGACCTGAGCCCGAACACCTACCGCATCACCTTGATGGGCGTGCCGATGGGCGAGGCGGAAGTGCATACCGACCGCCTGCTGGCGATCAATCCCGGCCAGGTGCACGGTGCCCTGGAAGGCATCGCCACCCAGGACCCGGCCTTCGGCCTGCAGGCGGTGTGGATCGAGGCCGGCCAGCGCGAGCTGGCGCAGAGCTACGGCTATACCGTGGTCGACCCGGCCACCGTGATCGCCACGCACCTGTCGCACATCCTGCAGAACCATGCCCACGAGCTGCTGAGCCACCAGGACGTGCAGCAACTGCTGGACCGCCTGGCGACGACGGCGCCGAAGCTGGTCGAGGACCTGGTGCCCAAGCGCCTGCCGCTGGGCGTGGTGGTCAAGGTGCTGCAGAACCTGCTGGCCGAACGCGTGCCGATCCGCAACATGCGCAGCATCGTCGAATCCTTGGCGGAGCATGCCTCGCAAAGTCAGGATCCCGGCGTTTTGACCGGCGCGGTGCGCGTCGCGCTTGGCCGCCAGATCGTGCAGGAGATCACCGGGCTCGGCACCGAAGTGCCGGTGATCACCCTGGCGCCGGACCTCGAACAGATCCTCATCAACTCACTGGCCGCTGGCGGCAGCGTGGCCGGAGCCGCGGTGGAACCGGGCCTCGCCGACCGCCTGCAGCAGAGCGTGGCCGAGGCCGCCCGGCGCCAGGAGATGCAGGGCGAGCCGGCCGTCCTGCTGGTGGCCCCGCAGTTGCGGCCGTGGCTCGCGCGCTTTACCCACCATGTGGCACAGAACCTGCACGTACTCGCCTACAACGAGGTGCCGGACAACCGCAGGGTGCGCCTGGTGCAGGCATTGGGAGGCTAGCGGCGCATGAATGAGCGCAGGAAGGACACGGATCGCGCCGCGCGGATGGCCGACGGCGAGCCGGGCCGCCACACGACGCACGCGACCGGCATGGGCCGGGGCCTCGGCGCAACGACATTCCGGAGCAAGGCATGAAGATCAAGCGATTCACCGCCCCAGACATGCGCCAGGCCATGTGCCTGGTCAGGGAGGACCAGGGACCGGAAGCGGTCATCCTGTCCACCCGGCGCATCGCCGGCGGCATCGAGGTCATTGCGGCGATCGACTACGACGAGTCGCTGGTCAACGATGCGGTACGGCACCATGCCGGAACGACCCCCGCGGCACCGCAACGCCCGGCTCCGCCCGCGGCCGCCAGCGTGGCTGCACGCGTCGGCACCATGCCGGCCCCGCAAGCGCAGGCGCCTGCCGCGTCCGTGCGCGGCATCGAGCCGCCCGTGGCCCCGGCGCAGCCGGAGCGGCGGGCTGCCGCATCCGGGCCGGCCAGGGAGCCGGCGATCGAACAGGCGGCGCTGGAGACGGCGCAGGTGCGCGAGGAACTGAGCTTCCTGCGCACGATGCTGGAGACCCAGCTGTCCAGCCTGGCATGGAACGACATGGAACGGCGCCATCCGCTGCAGGCCTGCGTGCTGCGCGAGATGACGAAGATCGGCGTCGACGCGGACGTGGCGCGCGGGCTGGTGGCGGAACTGCCGCCGGGAATCAGCGCCGCGCAGGCGCGTTACCTGCCGCTCGGCCTGCTGACCCGCAACCTGGCCGTCAGCGGCTGCGCCCTGGCGGACGGACCGAGCGTGACCGCGCTGGTCGGCCCCACCGGCGTCGGCAAGACCACCACCGTGGCCAAGCTCGCGGCGCGCGCCGTGCTGCGCGTCGGCGCGGACAAGGTGGCGCTGGTCAGCACCGACCACTATCGCATCGGCGCCGCCGCGCAGCTCGAACATTATGGCCGCCTGCTCGGCGTACGCGTGTATCCGGCCTACGACGCGCGCAGCCTGTGCAAGGTGCTGGAGCTGCTGCGCGACAGCCACACCGTGCTGGTCGACACCGCGGGCATCGCCGTCAGCGATCCCCGGCTGGTGCAGCAGATGGAAATCTTCGCCCAGGCCGGCGGCCTGCGTACCTGCCTGGTGCTGGCGGCCAACGCCCAGTCCGAAGCGCTGGACGCCGCCGAGCAGGCCTACCGTCCCCTGAACCCGGGCGGCTGCATCCTGACCAAGCTCGACGAGGCGCCGAGCCTCGGCGGCGCGCTGTCGCTGCTGGTCCGGCGTCGCCTGCCGCTCGACTACACCACGGACGGCCAGCGCGTGCCCGAGGACATCGCCCCGGCCGATGCCCGCAAGCTGGTGTGCCGCGCCGTGCAGTCTTCGCGCGGCGCCACGCCGGACGACCGCACGCTGGCCGAACGTTTCGGCCTGGAGCTGGCCAACGCATGAATGGAGCGCAGGTAATGGATCAGGCGGCCGGGCTGAAGTCCCTGTTCACCAAGGAACAGGAGCCCGGCGGCGCGGCGATCGGGGCACCGGCCGCGCCGGTGCCGGCGGGCACCGCGGCGCGCGGCCGTTGCCGGGCGATCGCGGTGGCCGGCGGCAAGGGCGGCGTGGGCAAGAGCACGGTGGCCGTCAACCTGGGCATGGCGTTGTCCATCGCCGGCAACGACGTGCTGCTGCTGGATGCCGACATGGGGCTGGCGAACGTGGACGTGCTGCTCGGCCTGTCGCCGACCCGGCACATCGGCCACCTGCTGGACGGCAGCTGCACGCTCGAGGAACTGGTGCTGGAGGCGGCGCACGGCCTGCGCGTGATCCCGGCGGGGTCGGGCGCGCGCCGGCTGGCGCAGCTGCCGAACAGCGAGCATGCGGCGATCATCCGCGCCTTCGACGACCTGGCGCCACCGCCGCAATACCTGATCGTGGACACCGCGGCCGGCCTGTCCGACAACGTGTCGATGTTCGCCGCCGCTGCCGATGACGTGCTGCTGGTGGTGTGCGACGAACCCGCCTCGCTGACCGACGCCTACGCCGTGATCAAGGTGCTCAGCCGCGACTTCGGCGTGCGCCGCTTCCGCATGGTGGCGAACATGATGCAGAACGAGGGCAGCGCCCGCCAGTTGCATCAGAAGCTGGCGCGCGTGTGCGACCGTTTCCTCGAGGTGGTGATCGATTTCAGCGGCTGGATTCCCCACGACGAGCGCCTGCGCCAGGCGATCCGGCGCCAGAGCGCGGTGGTCGACCTGTGGCCGTCGAGCCGCTCCGGGCTGGCATTCAAGCAACTGGCCACGGTGGCCGAGGCCTGGGCCGAGGCCGAGCGCGCGGGGACCGACCGGATTGCGTTCTTTGGTGGCCGGGCGATGCCCGCAGGCAGGGTGACGACATGAGTGTGGCCTCGGAATACCTTCAGCACTCTCGGGACAGCGCCGACGAGCTGGTACGCCGCCATGCGCCCCTGGTGAGGCGCATCGCCTACCACCTGATGGGCCGCCTGCCTGCCAGCGTGGACGTCAGCGACCTGATCCAGGCCGGCATGCTGGGCCTGCTCGAGGCCGCGCGCCATTTCGCGGCGGACCGCGGCGCCAGTTTCGAGACCTTCGCCGGCATCCGCATCCGCGGCGCCATGCTCGACGAATTGCGCCGCGCCGACTGGACGCCGCGCTCGGTCCACCGCAAGTCGCGCGAAGTCGCCGAGGCCATCCGCCAGATCGAGGCGGAGACCGGCGCCGACGCCGAGGACGCCGAGGTCATGCGGCGGCTGGGCCTCAGCGCCGACGAATACCACCAGGTGCTCGCCGACGCCGCCAGCGCGCGCCTGCTCAGCCTCACCGCCACCGACGACGACGGCGAGGGCTCGGTGATCGAGGTCGCCGACCAGTCCGCGCTGGAACCGCTGGAGGACATCGAGCGCGACCGTCTGCAGGAAGCCCTGGCCTCGGCCATCGCCACCCTGCCCGAGCGCGAGCAGCTGGTGATGTCGCTGTATTACGAGCAGGAACTGAACCTGCGGGAGATCGGGGCGGTGCTGGGAGTGACGGAGTCGCGGGTATGCCAGATCCACGGCCAGGCGGTCGTGCGCCTGCGCGCGCGGCTGGCCGGCTGGCGCGGCTGAATTCGGGAAGGATGCGGGCTGCGGCCAAGGGACGAACGCGCATGAAACTGCGGGATGACGTGGTGGACAAGAACATGCGGATCCTGGTGGTGGATGACTTTTCCACCATGCGCCGGATCGTGCGCAACCTCCTGGTGGACCTCGGCTTCAGCAGCACGCTGATCCAGGAGGCCGACGACGGCAATACCGCCCTGTCCCTGTTGCACAGCAGGCCCTTCGACCTGGTGATCACCGACTGGAACATGCCGGCGATGTCCGGCATCGAGCTGCTGCGCAGCATCCGCGAGGGGGAAAAGACCAGGTCCCTGCCGGTGCTGATGGTCACGGCCGAGAACAACCGGGCGCAGATCATCGCGGCGGCGGAAGCCGGCGTGAACGGATTCGTGGTGAAGCCGTTCAGCACGGCGACGCTCGAGGACAAGATCTCCCGCATCTTCGAGCGGCTGGCCCTGAGCGAGAGCGGTGCATGAACGGGGAATTCCACCTGGCGATCGACGAAGGCCTGCCGCAGCAGCTGCGCGACCTGCTCGACAGCGCCGACGGCCCGGCGTTCGAGCAGGCCCTGGACGCCATGGTGCAGCAGCGGGAGCGCCGCCTGTTCCGCCTGCTGGGACGGCTCGCCCGCGACCTGCACGATGCATTGCGCCGGCTGGGCGCCGAACTGTCGAACGACGACGTCGCCCACGTCGCCGCCGACGCCCGGCAGCACCTGCAGGACGTGCTGGAGATCAGCGCGCAGGCGGCCCATCGCAGCCTGGATTTCGCCGAACGCATGCGGCCGGACGCCGACGCGCTGGTGGAACACGCGAACGCGGTGCTCGAGCGCGCCGTCGCCGGCGACCCCGCCGTGGCGCTGGCGCGGCGGGCGCTGGAATTCGGCCTGGCCACGCGCGCGGCGCTGGCCGACATGGTGCTGGCGCAGTCCTGGCAGGACCTGAGCGGGCAGCGCATCAGGAAGGTCGGTGCATTCATCGCCAGCGTGGAGTCCCCGCTGCTGGAGCTGGTGCGGCTGACCGGCAGGCTGGCCGGCGAGGAGACGCCGGGCCGGGCGGCGCAGATGTCCAGCCAGGCCGACGTCGATCGCCTGCTGGCGGAATTCGGTTCTTGAGGAGCGGCCATGGATGACGCTGGGAACGACGGTCTGCGCGAGGATTTCCTGGTCGATGCGGGGGATCTGCTGCAGCGCCTCGGCGCGCAGCTGGTCGGCCTGGAATCGGCGCCGGACCAGCGCGGCCGGCTCGATGCGGTGTTCCGCACCTTCCACTCGATCAAGGGCGGTGCCGGCTTCCTGGGCCTGGAAGCCGTGGCGGCGCTCTGCCACTGCGCCGAGGAATTGCTGAAGGACGCGCGCGAACGCGCGGTCGACCTGGCGCCGGCCCAGCTGGATGCCCTGCTCGAAGCGGTGGACGTGCTTGCCGCCATGTTCGACGCAGCGGCCGCGCGGGCGCCGGTGGCGCCGGCGCCGGCCCCGCTGCTGCGCCGCCTCCTTCCGGCCGGTGCGGTGGAGCGGCCGCCGGCCGCGGCCGGCGGGCCGCCCCAGGCGATGGGCGACGACGAATTCGAGGACCTGCTCGACAGCCTGCATGGCCGGCGTGCCCCCGGGAATCCCGGTGCCCGCCCGCCATGGACCGGCCCCGCCTCCGGTCCCGGCACCGGGTGGCCCGCGCCGGGGCATGCCGACGGCACGGCCATGGTCCACGTGGCATCGGCGCGCCTGGACAGCCTGGCCGGCTGCGTCGATGCCGTGTCGACCGTGCGCAGGCGCGTGGACGACCTGGCGCGGCGCGATGGCGCGCTGGCGGCCGTCGCCGGCGAGCTGGACCGGGCCCACGAGGATCTGGCGCTGGCCGTGTCGGATCTGCGCATGCAGCCGATCGGGCAGCTGTTCCAGCGTTTTCCCAGGGTCGTGCGCGAGCTCGCCCGCAAGCTCGGCAAGGACGCCGAGCTCGTCCTCGAGGGCGCCGCCATCGACCTCGACCGCGGCGTCATCGAGGCCCTCGCCGACGCGCTCGTGCACTTGCTGCGCAACGCCCTGGACCATGGCATCGGCACGCCGGAAGAACGCCGGCGCGCCGGCAAGCCGCCGCGCGGCCGCGTCACCCTGGCCGCCGGCGTGCGCGGCGACGGCGTGGTCATCACCGTGCGCGACGACGGGCGCGGCATGGACCCGGAAGCGCTGCGCCGCCATGCCGTCGACAAGGGCCTGCTCGATGCCGCCGGCGCCGCCCGCCTGGGCACGGGCGACTGCTTCGACCTGGTCTTCCGCCCCGGCTTCAGCACGGCGGCGACGGCTTCGGAGATTTCCGGCCGCGGCTTCGGCATGGACGTGGTGAAAACCCGCCTGCAGGAACTCGGCGGGCGCGTCCAGCTGCGTTCCACGCCCGGCCAGGGCACGGAAGTGGAACTGTGCATACCGCTCGCGCGGTCGGCCCTGTCCGTGCTGGTGGTGACCGCTTCGGCGCGCGCGTTTGCGCTCCCCGCGGCGAACGTGGAAGAGGTCTTCGAGTTGTCCGCGAGCCGGGAGCAGGTGTCCGACGGTAGCCGGGCCGTGCGCCACCGCGGCCGCGTCCTGCCGCTGGCCAGCCTTTCCGGCTGGCCCTTCACCGGCCACGCCGGCGGCCATTGGGTGGTGGTCCTGCGCGATGGCCAGCGCTACGCGGGATGCCTGGTGGACGCGATTGGCGAACGCGAGGACGTGATGTTCAGGCCGCTTGGCCCGATGTTCGCCGGCTTGCCGGGGATCGCGGGCGTCGCGGTCCTCGCGGACGGCGCATCGGCGCTGGTGGTGGACGCGGCAACCCTGGTCGGGCACGAGGACGCGGCCTCGCCGCGTCGGCAGATGGAGGCCTGACGCATGGACAAGGTAAGTACCGTGGGGACGGCGCTGGGCGTGGGCGTGCTGATCGTCGGCACCGTGCTGAAGGGCTCGACGGTGGGCGCGCTGTGGAACCCGGCGGCTTTCGTCATCGTCATCTTCGGTACGTTCGCGGCCCTGCTGGTGCAGACCCAGGGGCCCGTGCTCAAGCGCGCGCTGTCGATGGTGTCGATGATCTACCGGCAGCCGCGCCACCAGGCGAAGGATTTGATCGCGCGCATCATCGGCTGGAGCGAGATCGCGCGCCGCCAGGGCCTGCTCGGCCTGGAGCCGCAGCTGGACACGGAGCGCGACCCGTTCGTCAGCAAGGGCCTGCAGCTGCTGATCGACGGCGGCGA
>Ga0164242_10008496_pt1 | contig 11140 bp, 10 predicted proteins | sample OricomgcompostMG_FD_108783 | JGI IMG/M metagenome (GOLD analysis project Ga0164242, IMG submission 108783) | Miracle-Growth compost microbial communities from Emeryville, California, USA - Original compost - Miracle growth compost (MG) ...
CCACAACTGGACCGTGGCACTCAACACACTCGCCAGGCTGTTCCCCGGTCGAATCCCGTTGTGCTAGACTACAACTCATAGTCAAATCATCTCTGACTTACACAGAATTCGTGACAGGCTCGCATGACCACTGCCGGTCTTGCTGACCCCGCGTTGGCTTCGGGGGAACCCGTGGAGCACTCACCCGGCACCAACCCCAGATACCGGGCATTGACGAGCATCGGTCTTGACCCGATCTCCCGACGGACGCTGCAACGGTTTCTGATAATCCGGAGTCAACCGGCGCTCGAAGACCGCGCCGGTATCACCGTCCAACCCGCACGCGACGACCGATCGTGCGTATACATCCAACTCAACACCCGTACGCTGAACCTTCACTGGGGCCTCTCACATCTTGTGGCTCTACCGGCCAGGACCCATTTCCTGTCGGCAACCCACGTACACATGTGAGCGAGGCCCCAGCCCCACAGCGTCTAGTTAATGACACGCAGCACTAGATTGTGGGCAACGGACCCGCCAAGCCGCGCGGCAGTGCCCCCCACAACCAGCTGACTGCTTGCCCGAGCTCCGAGAATTGCAAGCTGACGCCGTCTTTGGCGTGATAGCAGGCCGCGGCTTCGGTGAATCCGGTGATACGGCTGAGCCGGTCGCCGTTGATGCGCAGGATCTGGCCGGTCAACCACGACGATTCGGGGGACTGCAGCCAGGCGACCACTGCCGAGCTTCGTCCCGGGTCCAAGGCGGGGTCCTCGGCGGCGGCCCCGCCGAAGAAGTCCTCGCTGATCCGGGTCACCGCCAACGGTGAGATCGCGTTCACCGCAACACCGTAGCGGCGCATCTCCATTGCAGTTACCACGGTCAGGTTCGCGATCGCTGCCTTGGCGGCACCGTAGGCGCTTTGACTAATGTTGCCCCACAACCCGGCACCGGACACGGTATTGACGATCCGCGCGTCGACTTGGTTGCCCTGCTTGGCTTGTGACCGCCAATAGTCGCATGCGTGTTTAGTGACGGCGAAGGTGCCCTTCAAGTGCACGGCAATCACCGCGTCCCAATCGGCCTCCGTCGCACTGGTGATCATCGCGTCGCGCACGATTCCGGCGTTATTGACCACTCCGGTGAGCGTGCCAAACGTCGAGACCGCGGTAGCCACCATGTCGGCCACGTCGTCCCATAAGGCCACCGAGCCGGTGTGGGCGATGGCCTTGCCCCCGGCGCGTTCAATCTCGGTAACCACCTCCGCGGCTGGGCCCTCGCCGCCGCCTGTGCCGTCGCGGCCCACGCCCGGGTCGTTCACCACCACGGCAGCCCCTAACGCGGCTAGCTCAAGGCAGTGGGACCGGCCGATGCCGCGACCGCCGCCGGTTACGAGGACGACGCATCCGTCGAGTGGTTTCATGCGATTGCTCTCTTTCACTGGTCGAAAAGTTGGGCGATGAGCTCGCGGCGCTGCGACCAGTCGGCGCCGCGCAGGTCGGCGTGGCCTGATTCGGTGACAATCAGGTCGATGTGATGAGCCGGCGTGGACGCCGGGCGGCTCAGGCAGGCAACCAGCGGCGACCGCCCGTGGACCGTCGTGGGCACTGCGATGATGGACAGACCGCCGCGGCTGATCCGGGCCGCCGCACAGTAGTCGGGGTGTCCGCCGATGCCGCCGACCACCTTGTCACCACGGCCTTCGACGTTGACTTGACCCACCGGGTCGATCTCGATGGCGGTATTGACCGCGACGAACGGCTCCCCGCGCGATAGCCGGGTTAGGTTGTGACTGTGGTCAATACCGCGCAGGATCGGCCGGGCCTCAGCCCACTCGTAGAGTAGGTCGCTGCCGTGCAGGTACGTCGCCGATGGAACACCGATTAGCCGACCTCGGCGGTCGAGGTCAACGACCGCGTCGGTCAGCAGCCCGGTGTCGATACGCAGCGGCTGGTCCGCACGCCGTAACAGCGCCGTGCCCAACTGGCCGGGCCCGTACTGCAGCCGGGAGCCCTCGGGCACAAAACGCAACACAGCATCAGCAAGGGCCTGGTGAATCGGTTCGGGCTCTCGGCTCGGCACCCGAACCGGTCCATCGTCGCTGTGGCCGACGACGCGCACCTGCGACGGGTCCAGCGGGGGCTCAGCACTCGCGGCCGGCGCGGCGACGTCAACGACACCCAGCACGGGTACGCCATGGCCGATGAGCTGTCGTTGCCAGGACACCTCGGTGCCGAAATGCAATTGTCCGCTTCGTTCCACCAGCTTGGTGATCAGCAGGTCGGGGCGGAGGGTGCTGCCAAGCATCGCGTCGATCCCGGCCAGGCTGGTCGGCAGGAACCGCGCTGACGGGCTCTGCAGCACGTCACGTACGCCCCAGCCCGGCATCAGCGCAACGACGTCGGCGAAAGCAGTCGGGTCCAGACCGTCCAGCGCGGCTGGCAGCCAGCCCAGCACCAGCCGCAGCGAACCGACGTCACCTGCCACCGCGCTCAGCACGGCGGGTACAGAGGTCCCGTCATCGAGGCAGCGCAGTTCCCCGACACCGTCGCCGAGCGCTATGGTCATGCCTGGGCGCACGGCGGCGCGAAGTGCGGCGGCAAAGCCCGCTCCGGTGAAAGGCGTTGTCACCGCGGCTCTTTGGGGAGTCCGAGCACCCGCTCGCCAAGAATGTTGCGCTGGATCTCACTGGTTCCGCCCAAAATGGTCTGCGCTCGGCCGACCAACATCTGGTGCACCAACTCGTTGTCAGCGGGGTCGGTGCATGCATCGGTCCCGAGCGCCTCGGTGGCCAGATCGCCTAGGTCGCGGTCGGTCTCCGACGTCATCAGCTTGAGCACCGAGAACTCGGGCGAAGTCAGGTCACCGGACTCGATGGCCCGTTGCCACGTGAACCGCAGCAGCCACATCCGGGCCCACAACTTAGTCATGGCTCGGGCCAGCACCGGATCCAACAGGTCGTGATCGCGTGCCGCAGCGAGCATCCGCTCGCGCAGCCGGAACATCGAGACTGCCTGCGAGCCCAGCGTGAGTCGCTCACGTCCGAGGGTGACCAGCGCAATCGTCCAGCCCTGCCCCACCTCGCCGATCAAAGCGTCGTCAGCAAGTTCGGCGCCGTCGAAGAACACCTCATTGAACTTACTTTCGGAGTCCATTTGGACCAGTGGGCGCACGCTGACGCCGGGCGTATCCATCGGGACGACAAACATCGACAACCCGCGGTGTTTGTCCGGCCCAGTCCGCGCCAACAACAGACCGTAGTCAGCCGACGCCGCGGCGGAACTCCAGACCTTCTGTCCGTCGATGCGCCAGCCGTTCGCGGTGCGCTCGGCACGAGTGCGCACCGCGGCAAGGTCGGACCCCGCACCGGGTTCGGAGAACAGCTGGCACCAGATCTCATCGCCGACTCGGATCGGCTTGAGAAATCGCATCTTCTGTTCGTCGGTACCGAACTTGATCAACACAGGGCCGACCAAGTCCGCCCCGGTGATGCCCAGTTGTCGGGGCACTCCGGCTCGTGCGCATTCCTCGGCGAATACGGCTTGGAATGCGACGGTCGCGTCGGCACCGCCGAATTCACGGGGCCAGTGCAGGCAGGTGTAGCCATGGTCGGCAAGATAGCGGTGCCATTGCCGTCCTGGGTTGACATCTGTGGCCGTCGGGGTGGGCCCGTAGTTACGCAGTCCGGAGGGCTTGGGTGCGCTCTCCAGAAACGCGCGCACCCGGGCGCGCAACGCGTCGATATCTTCGGTCTGGTCCGGCACCATCGCTCCTTTGATTGGTTGAGGACTTGGCGGGCTTTTCACAGCAGCTCGACCTGCGCGGTAAGCCGGTCCCAGTGCTGCCCGGGGCCGCCGAATAACACCTCGTCCGTGCGCGCTCGACGCAGGTAGAGGTGGGCGGAGTCCTCCCAGGTGAACCCGATGCCGCCGTGGATTTGGATATTCGCATGGACCGCATTGCGCAGCGACTCCGAACACACCGCCTTAGCCATACTGGCGCGCCACTTCGCTTCGGTGGCTACTCCGCCCGCGTCGCCGTTTACCGCCTGCAGGGCCGCCTGCGACGCCGAACGGGCCCACTCAAGGTCGACCAGCATGTCGGCGCACTTGTGCTTGATGGCCTGAAAGCTGCCGATCGGGCGACCGAACTGTTCACGGGTCCGCGCGTAATCGGTGGCGATCTCCAGCACCCGTTCACATGCACCCACCTGCTCGGCAGACAGCACTGCCAACGTCGCATCGACATTACGCTCGATCAGGTCATCGACCGGTCCTTCCGCTGTCAACCGGAACGCCGGAGCGTCGGCGAAGGTGATGGTGGCCATCGGACGGGTGCCGTCCAGCACTCGCTCCGCCTCGACGGTGACGCCCTCGGCAGTCGAGTCCAGCAGGAAGACCGCAAGATCGTTGTCGACGGTGGCGACGACAACCAAATCGTCGGCGGCTGTGCCGTTGAGAACATGGCGGACCGCGCCGTCGATGCCCCAACCCTCGCTCCGGCGGCTCGCGGTGAGGGTGACCGCCTCGCGTCGCCACAGCCCGCCGTCTCCGGTGATCGCGGCCGCCGCGGTGCGATAGCCGTCGAGCAGCCCGGACAAGCACTTCTCCGCCCTGGGATCGTGGGCGCAGGTGTCGAGCAGCAGCCCAGTCGCCAATACCGTCGACGCGAGGAACGGCACCGGTGCCAGCGCACGGCCGAGCTCGTGAGCGACGACGCCCAGCGCGGACGCGCCCTGACCCGTCCCACCTAGACCCTCCGGTACGGCGATCGCCGCGACTCCTACCTGAGCGCAAAGCACGGTCCACAGCTCGCTATCGATGCCACCGCAGCTTCCGTCGCCGTCATAGGCCACGGCCCGGACCCGCTCTTCCGACGCGAACTTCTCGCAGACGGCGCGAACGGACGAGGCGAGCTCCCGGCGCTCGTCGGTGGACAACGCCGTCATCGGCTTCCTCCTGCAATACGTTGGGCCAGTTCCGTCTTCGCTACTTTGCCCAGCCCCGTCAACGGGAACTCGTCGACGATGACGAGCCTCTCGGGCCACTTCTGCTTCATCAGTCCACGCTTGTCGAGGAAGGCGCACAGCTCGTCGAGTGTGACGTCGCGGTGTCGAGCGGAGCGGCGCACCACCGCGCAGACCATTTCTCCGCGCAGCACGTCGGGTTGCCCTAGCACCGCGACCTCGTCGACCAGCGGGTGCGCCAGCAGCTCATTCTCGATCTCCTCCGGTGCAATGTTCTCGCCTTTGCGGATGATCAGATCTTTGCTCCGGCCGGTGATTACAAGACGCCCGTCGGACCGCAGGTAGCCCCGGTCCCCTGTGCGAAACCAACCGTCCGGCGTTGTCGCGCGCGACCACTCTTCGGGGTCGACGTAGCCGGGTGTCAGATTGTCGCCACGAAGCTCGATCTCGTCGGCTGAACTGATCCGGACCGCCGCTCCGGGAATCGGCAGGCCCGAGCTGTTGCTCTGTTGTTCATCGGTGTCGGCGGCTTGGCTGACGCACACCATCGCCGCCTCGGTCATTCCGTAAGCGTGCACGATTGGGATTCCCATCTCTTTGCGCACCTGCTTGTGTAGTTCGGGCGGGCAGGGCGCGCCGCCGCCGATCAACATGCGCAGCGACGGAATCAACGGCCGGCGGCTGCCCGTCGCCAGCTGGGCCGACAGCAACATCTGATAGAAGACGGTGCTCCCCCCCGTCACGGTCACGCGATGGCTGGCCAGCAGGCCGGGGAGATCGTCGGCCGTGACCTTGGGGAGCATCAGCAGCGGAACGTCCGTCAGCAACGCGGCCCCCAGGTAGACCACCCCGCCGATGTGTGCGATCGGAAAGGCCACCGTTCCGACCTCGTCTGGATAGTCGCCCATGCCGAGATGCTGGGCGTAACCGCGGGCGGCCGCCAACAGCGTCGCGTCCGAGTGCCGCACGGCCTTGGGCCGCCCGGTGGTGCCGGAGGTGAAGTACAGCCATCGGGCGTCCGTCGGTGAACGGATGTAGTCGAGTTCCGGAGGACGCCATCTTGGCGTCGCGCGCAACAGCTCGATGAAATCGGTCGGCAGCACCATCACTCGGGCTTCATTCGGCGCGTTGGCGGCCGTCGACTCGTCGACGAGCAGCATGTCTGCGCCGGCAACGTGGTAGGCCGCGGCCACCTCCCGTTCGCGGTAGAGGTGCAGCACTGGCGCCTGAATGACGTCCATGCGAGCCAGCGATAGCATCACCAGCGCCGCAGACACATTCGACGGAAACTGCCAGGCCACTGTCATGCCAGGACGGACACCTGCCTCCCATAGCCAGTGCGTACCCGCGGTGGTCAATGCGGCGACCTCGGCCACGGTCAGCGTCTGACCGGCGATGTCGCGCAACAGCGGGCGGCCCGGTCGCGCTGAGGCGAACTCATCGAGGAGTCCGGCGATGGTCCCAACCGTCACCGCTGCGCCTCCTCGCCTTATGCTTTAACTATTTAACCAATTAAGATGGCGCAACTCCAACTTTTGCGACCACCGGTGGCCTCGGGGATCGATGAAGTCGCGGACCGCACACTACTTCGCGACGCCGATGCGGTTGCCGGGGGTGAACTTGACCGGCAGCTTGCACACGGCGTAGACCTCACCAGCATCCTCGAACCGCTGCGGCTGCCCAGCGAGTTCGAAGTCAGGTAGGCGCGCAAGGATTTGGCCCAACATGACCTGGAACATCATCTTGGCGTAGTGGGAGCCCAGGCACCGATGCACACCCACCCCGAAGGCCATCTGCTTTTTCGCGTTCGGTCGGGATAGGTCCAGCGTCTCGGGGTTCTCGAACATCGCTGGGTCGCGGTTGGCTGCCGCCCACATGAGGATTGCTCGGTCGCCCGCGCACAGTGACTGCCCGTGGAAGTCGGTGTCGCGGGAGACGGTCCGGGCCAAGCCGAGTGTCGGCGTGTACAGCCGTAGCAGCTCGTCGGTGCCCTTCTTGATCATCTCCGGATCGTTGATCAACTGTTGGCGGAGCTCGCTGTCTTCACACAGCCGCAGCAGCACGTTTCCCGTGAATCCGCTGGTGGTGTCCATGCCGCCCAGCATCATCAGGAACGTATACATGGCGATCTGGGTGTCGTCGAGGGGTTCGCCGTTCAAGGTCCCGCGCAGGATGTCGCTGAACAGGTCGTCGCCGAGGCCTTCGGCACGCCGCTGTTGCATGTGCTTGTTGATCTCGGCGAACAGTTCCATGCCCGCCGTAGCGGACTTCTCCGGGTCGTGGGCGCGGTAATGCACCAGGGTATGCACCCAGTCCACCCACTCCATGCACCGGGATTCGTCGAATTTGAGCAGTCGCAGGATCAGGCGCGCCGGCAGCGGCGTGGTCAACTCGGTGACCAGATCGCATTCTCCCCGCTCGATGAAGGCATCGATGGCCTCGTCGATCATCTCCAGTGCAGCGGGTAGGGCCCTCTCGGCCGACCCCGGGGAGAATTGGCGCAGTGTGATGTCACGGAGTTCAATGGTCTGCGGCGGGTCGGATTCGATCGGCAGGATGGGAAACGGCATCCCGCTGGCGGGTACACCGACCGACGGATAGGAGTTGAACAGCGCGTCGTCACGCGCTGCGTCGAAGACCGACGCGTAATCCGTCAACGCCCAGAAGCCATCGTAGTGATGCGAATACGCGACCGGACAGCCTGATTCCCGCATCTGGCGGAATGTTGCGTGTGGGGCCTCACGGAATTCGGGCGAATGGTGGTCGAGATCGACCTCTGCTCGTTGCTGCTCGACGGTCCGGGTATCGGTCATCGGCTGCTCCCTTCGGTGGGTTACTTGCTCAGGATTGCGACTGCGGCGGTTCCAGGTGCCCCGTAGAGCTGGGCGAGCGCCACCTGCGGGTCGTTGGGCACCTGCCGGTCGCCGGCGGTGCCGCGCAGTTGGTGGACGAGTTCGTAGACCTGCCGCAGGCCGGATGCGCCGACGGGCTCTCCGTTGGCCAACAGACCGCCGTCGGTGTTGATCGGCAGGCGGCCGCCGATTTCGGTGGCGCCGTCGGCGAGCAGCGCTTCCTGTTCGCCGTCCTTGCACAGACCAGTCTCGGCCATGTGGATGAGCTCCGAGCCGGAGTCGGTGTCCTGCAGCTGGGCGATGTCAATGTCCTCGGGCCCGACGCCGGCCAGCTCGTAGGCGGCATGGGCGGCCTCCGCGGTGGTCCCGGGCGCCAACGGCAGCTCGATCGAGGTCCGCAACAGTTCGTAGGCGCCGTCACGGCGGCTGCGCAACGCGGTGGACCGCAGATAGATCGGCGTGTCGGTGTACTGCTTGGCTACCTCTGCGCGGCACACCACCACGGCGGCGGCGCCTTCGTTGGGGTTGCAGTACATGTATTGCCGCAGTGGCGCATTGACGACCGGCGAGGCGAGGATGGCCTCGGCACTCATCGGCTTGCGGCGCCATGCGTGCGGGGTCAGGGCGCCGTTGGCGAAGTTCTTGGCGGCGACGCGGGCGAGCGTCTGCTCGGTGACACCGTGGTCATGCATGTACCGCATGATTTTGGTGCCGAAGTAATGCGTGGTCAGGAACATCCCCTGGTCGCCATACCACTGCGGCAGGCCGGAGACCGACGGGTCGGCGCCGAACGCCCCGCGCGGATGTTTGTCCAGCCCGACGCCCACGGCGATGTCCGCCTCACCCAGCTGGACGTCGCGGGCGGCCAGGGTCAACAACGAGTTGCCGGTGGCGCAGCCGCTCAGCGTCGCGCGAGCCGGCAACCCCGTCATTCCCACTAGCCCGGTGACCGCCTCCGGGTTGGACACCTCTAGGCTTCCGGCGTAGAGGCTGCCCACATCGGTCCAGTCCACCCCGGCGTCCCGCAGCGCTCGGTTGATGGCCACTGCCCCCATTTCCAGCGCCGATCGGTCTTCGTAACGCCCGAACGGATGGAGTCCGACCCCGATGACGGCGATTTCGGGCTTGCTGCTCATTAGGGCTCCTTCCGGGCGATCGGGCTAGGGCTGTGGGACTCCCCGCCGCGCCGCCGCTATGATGTCGGTACCGCGAACTCTATAACTATATATCTGATTCGATTGCAACGGGCTGGAGAATCGCCGCGCCGACCCGTCAACGGGGCGGTGCGGCGCATAGCGAGTGAAGGCTGAGGCGTTGAGTATTTCGCTGTTGTTGGACATGGCGGTTTCGGGTGACCCCGACCGCGAGGCAGTGGTGGACGGTGAGGTCCGCTTGACCACCGCCGAGCTCAGTCAACTGGCCGATGGCGGTGCCGGGGTGATCGCGGCGTCGGGCGCGCGACACGTGGTTTATGTAGGTACCGGCGGTGCCCTGCTGCCACTGCTGATCTTCTCGTCAGCCCGGGCGGCTACACCATTCACGCCGCTGAACTACAGATTGAGTGACGACGGGCTGCGGCAACTGATCGATCGCCTGCCGGACCCGCTGATCGTGACCGACAGCGAGTACCGCGACGCAGTTATCGACGCCAGCGAGCGCGTGATGACTTCCGACGAGTTCATCGCGGCCGCGCGCACCGCCGACCCCGTATCGGAGTTTGCCGATCCCGACGACGTGGCGATCGTGTTGTTCACCTCCGGTACGACTTCTCGGCCCAAAGCCGTTGAACTGTCACATAACAACCTCACCAGCTACATAACCGGCACGGTGGACTTCGGTTCCGCGGCCCCCGACGACGCGGCGTTGGTGTGCGTTCCGCCGTACCACATCGCGGGGGTAGGCGCGGCGTTGTCGAACGTGTATGCAGGCCGAAAGATCGTGTATCTGTCTAGATTTGATCCGCGGCAATGGGTGCACCTGGTCCGCCATGAGCGGGTAACCACTGCGACCGTGGTGCCGACGATGTTGGACCGCATCGTGTCCGTGTTGGAAAGCGACCCGACTGGGCTACCGACGCTGCGCAATCTCGCTTACGGCGGGTCCAAAGTGGGGCTGCCGCTGGTTCGTAAGGCCATGAATCTGCTTCCGGATGTCGGATTCGTCAACGCCTACGGACTGACAGAGACCAGTTCAACCATCGCAGTGCTTACTCCGGAAGACCACCGCGCGGCACACGGTGCATCCGAGGACGCCATCGCTCGGCGGCTGGGTTCGGTCGGGCGGCCGGTGCCCGGCATCGAGGTACAGATCCGCGCTGAAGACGGAACGGTGCTGGGTCCCGGCGAAACCGGCGAGTTGTACGTGCGGGGCCCGCAGGTCTCCGGCAAGTACGCCGAGATCGGATCGGTGCTGGATGCGGAGGGCTGGTTCCCGACGAAAGACGTCGCCACGGCCGATGCGGCGGGCTACCTGTTCATCGGTGGGCGCTCCGATGACACCATAATTCGAGGCGGCGAGAATATCGCCCCCTCTGAAGTGGAAGATGTGCTGATCGAGCATCCCGACGTTCACGACGTCGCGGTCGTCGGCCTTGACGACCCCCAGTGGGGCCAGATCATCGTCGCGGCGGTGGTGCCCGAGCCCGGTAGCGACCCCAACGCTGATGTGCTACGCGAGTACGCACGCAAGGTGCTGCGGGGCTCACGCACCCCGGATCGCATCGTTTTTCGCGACCACCTGCCGGCCACTGCGACCGGGAAGGTAGTGCGCCGCGAAATTATCGAGGATCTCAAGTGCGCCATCGCAGATCTGTAAGTGTCCAAACGAGAACAACAAGGAGCCAACCATGATTAAGAACGGCAGCCGGTTGCAGAGCCAGGTCTGCAACACCCAGGTCATCGTGGTCAAGACCGCAGAGAGCCTGGACGATCTGCGCTGCGGCGGGCAGCCGATGCTGCCGATCGGTGCCGAGACGTCGGCCCATTCGTTGGATCCCGCATTCGCCGACGGCAGCGCAATGGGTAAGCGCTACGTCGACGACGCCGGGGCCGAGGTACTGGTCACCAAGGCGGGCGCCGGCACGCTCAGCGTCGGCACGACGACTCTGGCGCTCAAAGAGGCCAAACCGCTGCCAGCCAGCGACTGACGGCCGCCGGCGTATCTCGTCCCGCTAGGTCATCGATCCGAGCGCGCCAGCCATAGGGTGAGCAGTTGACGAAGGGGGCCTTCGCCGTGTGTGCGCCAGTGTCGGAGGCTCTTGATGTGGAAGCACGGTTCGGCATTTCGCCACGCCTGCGTCCAGCGCCTGGATGACAACATGCGGCGAGGTCTGCGTCCCGGTTCAGCG
>Ga0164242_10008497_pt1 | contig 11139 bp, 8 predicted proteins | sample OricomgcompostMG_FD_108783 | JGI IMG/M metagenome (GOLD analysis project Ga0164242, IMG submission 108783) | Miracle-Growth compost microbial communities from Emeryville, California, USA - Original compost - Miracle growth compost (MG) ...
CTGCCGGGGCGCCGCGAAATCGCCCGTGCCCAAGCAGTGCTTGAGCAGTCGCGCCCCTCTCCCTCCGGCGACCCACAGGGAGTCCCCTTGCGGGTGAGAGGGACCGGGGGTGAGGGTACGGGCGAAGTGGAACGCCGTGCTTCGACCGAACCCTCATCCGCCCCTGCCGGGGCACCCCGGATCGAGTCCGGGGCAGGCCCTTCTCCCAGCGGGGGAAGGGAAAGCATGCCTATTGAAATCGTGCCCTTGCACGGCGAACTGTCGCTGGCCGACCAGCAATACGCGCTCGCACCCGCCGATCCCGGCACACGGCGCATCGTGCTGGCCACCAACGTGGCCGAGTCCAGTGTCACCTTGCCGGGCATCCGCGCGGTGATCGACAGCGGCCTGGCGCGCGAGCCGCGTTTCGACCCGAATTCCGGCTTCACCCGGCTGGAGACGGTGAACATCTCGCAGGCCTCGGCCGACCAGCGCGCCGGTCGCGCCGGCCGCGTGGCGGAGGGCGCGGCGTACCGGCTGTGGCCGCAGAGCCGGCGGCTGGAGGCCTCGCGCACGGCGGAGATCATGCAGGCCGAACTGTCCGGTCTCGCGCTGGAGCTGGCGGCGTGGGGCATAACCGCAAGCAGCCGTGCCGGCTTGCCGTGGCTCGACCCGCCACCGGCCGGCGCGCTGGCGCAGGCGCGCGAGCTGCTTGGCGCACTCGGCGCCATGGATGCGGACGGCCGTATCAACACGCTGGGCCGGCGCATGCTGGCATTGGGTGCGACGCCGCGTCTCGCGGCGGCCGCCTTGCGCGCACCGACCGGACATCACGCCCTGGTTGCCGACCTGCTGGCGCTGATGGACGCGCGCTCGCCCTTGCGTGGCGAGCAGGCGCGCACCGACGACTTCCGTGTCCGCGTCAGCGCCCTGCATGCCTGGCGCGACCGCCGTGCGGCGGGTGCCCGTGGCCATGCGGCCGATAGCGGCGCCTTGGCCGCGATCGAGCAGGCGGCGAAGGGCTGGCGCCGGCGCCTGGGTGTGCGCAGTGCCGCCAGCGGCGTGCCGGACAGCCATGCCGTCGGCGATCTGCTGCTGCATGCCTTTCCCGATCGCATCGCCCGTCGCGACGAAGCCCATCCCTTGCGCTACACCCTGGCCAATGGCCGCGGCGCACGCCTGCACGAGCGGACCGCCTTGCTGGGCGAGCCCTGGCTGGTGGCGCTGGACCTGCGCTTCGAGGCGCGCGACAGCCTGATCCTCGCCGCCGCGCCGCTCGATCTGCGCACGCTGGAGCGCGACTACCCGCAGCGCTTCACCCATGCACGCACGCTGCGCTGGAACGATGCGCGCGATGCCGTGGAAGCCTTCGAGGAACGCCGTTTCGGCGCCATCGTGCTGGAGCGCCGCAGCGTGCCGGTGCAAGCGGAAGATGCCTTGCCCGCCATGCTGTCCGCGATCCGCAGCAAGGGACTCGATGCGCTGCCATGGAGCGAACACGCGCAACGCCTGCGCCTGCGCATGCAGGCCTTGCGCGTATGGATGCCCGAAGCGGGGCTGCCCGATGTTTCCGACACCGCGTTGCTGGCCACGCTCGAGAACTGGCTGGCGTCGTACCTGCACGGCAAGCGCCGGCTGGACGCGCTGGGCGGGGACGAACTGACGCAGGCGCTGGCGAACCTGTTCGATCACGAACAGCGCCGCCTGCTCGATGCGCAGGCGCCGGACAGCCTGCGGGTGCCCAGCGGGCAGACGCGCCGGCTCGATTACGCGCCCGGCGAACCGCCGGTGCTGGCGGTGAAGCTGCAGGAATTGTTTGGCCTGGCCGATACGCCGCGCGTGGGCGGCGGCCGCATCCCGGTGACCTTGCATCTGCTGTCGCCGGCGCGGCGACCGATCCAGGTCACCCAGGACCTGAAGGGCTTCTGGGAGCGCACCTATCCCGAGGTGAAGAAGGAGCTCAAGGGACGCTACCCGAAACATCCCTGGCCGGACGATCCGTGGACGGCCGCGCCCACGCATCGCGCCAAGCCGCGCGGCAGCTGACCGGCCCGGTCGAAGCGGAGAGCGTGGCCCGGTTCTCGCGGTTTGTTCACGTATTTCGTCCAGCCTCATCCTTACGTGGCGGGAGCGGTTTCGGTCGCGATGCGCTTGGCTGTTTGAATGCCATGCCAGGCGCATCGCCCGCGAGCGGGCTCCCGCATGCCGCTTCGTTACGGGACGGCGCTCAGCGTCTGTTTACGATCTCCTCCAGCACGCCCGTATGTCCTCATCCCCCAAGGTAGGAGCGGCTTTAGCCGCGATGCTCTTCGGGAAGGCCTGATTTTGCTCGTCATCCCAGCGAAAGCTGGGATCCAGCGCCTTCAAGCTGTTGAACGCAAAGGCGCTGGATTCCTGCTTGACCAGCCCTTCGGCTGTTGAAAAGCGCCTCGCAGGAATGACGAGCGAAAGGACGACTGATCAGACCTTCCCGAAGAGCATCGCGGCTGAAGCCATTCCTACCCCGGAGCGGTGCGCCTGCAAGGAACGATCGTGAACAGGCTCTCACGCTTCGGTCTTGAACGTGCGGCCCCGTTCGGCACCGCGGCCGAAGTAGTGGTGGGACACGTAGAACAAGGGTTGGTAACGGCGTGTATCGATAGGCGAGGTGCCGGGGATCACGATGCCGGCGTGCGCGTGGACGCGGCCGATCTGCAGTTCCAGCGTGACGTAGCCCTCGGCGTTGCCACACCACGCGGGAATCGATCGTGCCGCGGCATCGCGCAGGCGAGCCTCGAGCTGCAGCGGCGCCTCGGCGATGCGTGGCACCGCCACGTCCATCGATGGCACGGCATGCCAGCCGGCCAGCGTGAACTTGTCCGCTTCATGGCGGTAGCCCGTGGCCTGGTTCCATGTGACGGCCGCTGGTCGGCGCCAGGCGCTCCATCGTCGCGTGCATGGACTGGTCGGCAAGGTTCCGCACTCACGTTCGCGCTACAGGTTGGCCAGCCCCTGCCGCCGCCGGCCAGTCCGATGACCACGCGGTCGGTGAGCGCCCAGGCTGAGAGCCTCTGTTCCATACCTCCACGCAGCTCGCGTTGCCCTTGCATGGTGGCCATGCAAGGGCAACCCTGCGGGCCGGGTCTGTTTGCCCGCATGCCGGCGTCATCACTCGGTCGTGGACGGACGTCCACGCCTTCGTTCTTCCTTGGCCAGTGCGCAAACAGCTCCCGGCGCGAGCCACGTGGAGGTATGGAAAAGGCTCCGGGACATCGGCGTGATGTTGGTCGAGCTGTCCGGGTTGCGCGTGGTGATCAGCACCACTGGCATGCCGAAATAGAGGGTCGCGGGCTGGATCGAGAGCATGTCGGGCGCGTGATGACTGTCCACGCTTCCAGTGTCGCGATCGGACGTGGCGAATGTTTTGTTGCACTACGAAACGGCGCACCCGCGACTGAGGCTAGACTGGCGCGCATGACGGAAGCCGCCTCGCTCAACCGCTACCAGTTGGCCGAACTCGGCGCGTTGCTGGCCGAGCCGGCGCGTGCGGCCATGCTGCTGGCCCTGATGGACGGGCGCATGCGCCCGGCGGGAGAGCTGGCGCGTGCCGCCGGCGTGGGGGCGGCCACGGCCAGCGCCCATCTCAAGCGCCTGCTCGATGGCGGCCTGCTTGACGTGCAGGCACAGGGACGGCACCGTTATTACCGGCTGGCTGGTGATGAAGTGGCCGCGTGGCTGGAAGCGATGGCATTGCCGCAGGTCGCGCGGCCGGTGCGCCCGGCATCCGCCGATGCCGCGATGTGTCGCGCACGCACCTGCTATCGCCACCTCGCCGGTGCACTCGGCGTGGCGTTGTGCGGCGCGTGGCTCGATCGCGGCTGGCTGCGGTCGGGCACGGATGGACTGTACCTGCCGGCACCCGCGACCGAGGCCCTGCGGCAGGCCGGCTGGTCGGAGACCTGCGTCCGTCGCCTGCCGCAATTGCGCGGTCGCGGCTGCCTGGACTGGACGGAACGCCGCCTGCATGTCGGCGGACCGCTTGGCGTCGCGCTCACCGATTCGATGCTCGACCTGGGCTGGCTGCGTCGTGCCGAACGCGGCCGCGCCCTGTTGCCTAGCGTCGACGGATTGCGTCGGCTGGCTGCGCTGGGCGTACGGCTGGACTGAGTATCTGGTTACGGTCTCCGGGTACGCCCCATGAAGCATCATCCCGGCGAAAGCCCGCTGCTGTCCGCGTGCGACCGCTCCGCTGCATCATGCGATAGAACCAGTGGAAGCAACCGGCAGCGGAACAGTCATTTTTAATGTGGGAGCCCGCTCGCGGGCGATGCTTTTCTGGAAGAAATGGAAGCCTCGCCCGCAAGCATTCGTCTGGTCGCCCGCCGCTGCCCTGGACGATCCGGGCGATCCCATCTTCGGATCGAACACTTCGGAGACGTCGCTTCCCCTGTAGGAGCGGCTTCAGCCGCGATGTTTTCCGGGAGAGCATCAAAGATCAAAAGCATCGCGGCTGAAGCCGCTCCTACAACAACGCGGGGCGTTTGGAGACTCCGAGAAAGGTCTGATTTTTCTTGTCATCCCAGCGAGGTGCTTTTCAACAGCCGAAGGGCTGGTCGAGCCGGGATCCAATGCCTTCAATGCATTGAGCGCAAAGGTACTGGATGACCAGCCATGCGCCTGTTGAAGAGCGCCTCGCGGGAATGGCGTATCCAATGGGGTTATTCGATATTCCTTCCGGCGAAGTCATCCTGGCCATGAGTCATTCCATGGATGCTTTCGATGCAAAGCTTGCGTGAAGCTTTCAAAATGGATCTGATGCATTTCGCGTATTTGGGGTATGCGGCAATGACGGAAAGCCAGTGGATCGACGTCGTGAATTCATGAGCAAGTTTGGTGAAAGAAAGCATTCATTAAATGGCGCCCTGGCGCGTGTCCGAGCATTGGTGGTGCGTGCCAGCATGCAGGACAAATCTAGTCACAACAGAAGGTTGCGACAATCTTGCGAGGCGGGCGACTGGCTGGAAAACGAACGGGCAAGCCCGCCTTCGAAACAGCAAGATATTACGCAGGCACGTATTTAGATCGATTATTATGCGGCCGTTCATGCATGCGCAAAAAAATCGATTTGTGACCGCCGTCACTCTAATCCGAAGACGTAATTGACGACGTCTTTTTGCGGCCCTATTTTCGAAAGATCCACTGAGGGGATCGACCGGTGGATGATTCTGCAGCGGCTATTGATCGGGGGGTCAATCGCTGCTTGGACCATGCCTACGCACTGTCTATTCCATGATGGACGGGGGGATGACGGTTTCGGGCGTCCAGGGAATCGCTTGGCAAACTTGCTACATGGAGCCGTGCGTGAGCGCGGCATGTTTCTTTGCCACGGGGTCGTTGCGTCCGCGTAAGGTCCGCTCGCCCCGAATATATTGGGGAGTTATCTGATGTCGAATCATTTCCGTCTCAAGACGCTGGCTGCGGCCATCGGTATGGCGGCTGCCGCCACCCTGTGCGCTGCACCTGCCAGCGGCGTCTCGACGAACAACGTGTCGCTGCACACCGTTCGCCACGCCACCAGGCTGCACACCGGCGACAAGGTGCTCGGCGTGCTCGCGCAGAGCAAGCCGATGAACGTGGCCGTTTCGTTGAAGCTGCGCAACAAGGCCCAGCTCGATGCGTTCGTCGCCAACCCGCACCACCCGAACCTGACCTCGGCCCAGTTCCGCGCGGAGTATGCGCCGACCCTGGCCCAGGCCCAGTCCGTGGCGAACTTCCTGAAGAAGGAAGGCTTCACCAACGTCCAGATCACGCCGAACCGCCAGCTGGTGACGGCGAGTGGTCGCGCGGCCACGGCCGCGAATGCGTTCCACACCTCGTTCGTGCATGTGCACACGCACGACGGCCGCGACGCTTTTGCCACGTCCAGCGACGTGAAGGTCCCGGCTTCGCTGCAGGGCATCGTGAACGAAGTGATCGGCCTGCAGAACGTGCACGTCTTCCACGTGCTGAAGCCCGTGCACGTCGACGCCAGCGGTTCGGCCACCGGCCACAACATGACCGACTTCGCGAAGATCTACAACGCCGGCAGCACCGCCACTGCCTCGACGATCAACGTCGGCGTGATCACCGAAGGCAACATGAACAACGTGAAGAGCGATTTCAGCTCGTTCCTCAGCCAGAACCCGAGCCTGGGCAGCATTCCGCTGAACGTGGTGAAGGTGGACTGCGCCAGCAGCGATACCAGCGGCGACGGCGAGTGGGACATGGACACCCAGGCCATCGCGGGCATCTCCGGCGGCGTCAAGGCGCTGTACCTGTACGACACCTCCGGCCTGACCGACCAGGGGCTGCTCGATGCGTTCGACAAGGCGGTGACGGACAACGTGGTGCGCGTCGTCAACGTGTCCATCGGCGGTTGCGAAACCGGTGCGGAGACCAACGGCTCGGCCACCGGCGACAACATCTTCGAACAGGCCGCCGCGCAGGGCCAGACCTTCTCGATCTCCTCCGGCGATGACGGTGCGGACGAGTGCGGCGACGGCGGCGTGACCCCGAGCTGGCCGTCCGATTCGCAGTACGTGGTCGCCGCGGGCGGCACCGAGCTGTACACCTCGGGCACCACCTGGACCAACGAGACGGTGTGGAACAACCTCAACCAGAACGAAGGCGCCACCGGCGGCAGCCCCAGCACCTTCGAGCCGCAGCCGAGCTGGCAGAACGGCGTGGGCCAGAACGCGGGCAACTCGCACCGCGGCCTGCCCGACATCGCCTTCGACGGCAGCCCGGAATCCGGTTCGCTGGTACTGGTGGACGGCCAGACGGAGCAGATCGGCGGCACCAGCCTCTCCTCGCCGCTGTTCGTCGGCGTGTGGGCGCGTACGCTGGCGGCCGATCCCTCGCTGGGCTTCGCCGCGCCGCTGATCTATGCCGATGCGGCCAGCAACTACGCGACGGACTTCCACGACGTCACCTCGGGCAACAACGATGGCGAAACCGCCGCCACCGGCTGGGACTACTGCACCGGCTTCGGCTCGATCAACATCGCGAACTTCATCAGCCACGTCGCCGGTGGCGGCAGCACCCCGCCGCCGCCGACCGGCAGCACGCCCACGGCCAACTTCACCTACACGGTGAACGGCCTCAGCGTGAGCTTCAGCGACGCGTCCTCGGACACGGGCAGCACGATCAGCTCGTACTCGTGGAACTTCGGTGACGGCGGCAGCGCCAGCTCGGCCAACCCGAGCCACACCTACGCCGCGTCCGGCACCTACAACGTGGTCGAGACCGTGACCGACGGCAACGGCAACACCGACAGCAAGACCGAGTCGGTGACCGTGTCCAGCGGCAGCACGCCGCCTCCGGCGGGCGGCACCTTCAGCAACAACACCGCGAAGGTGATCCGCGACGACGCCACCATCACCAGCAACATCAAGGTGACCGGCGAGCCGGGTGCGGCGCTGTCCACGCTGCAGGTGCACGTCAACATCACCCACAACTGGTCGGGTGACCTGGAGATCGTGCTGTATGCGCCGAACGGTGCCTACGCCATCCTGCAGCAGCCCGACTACGACAACGACGGCAACATCAACGCCACCTGGACGGTGAACGCGTCGTCGGTGCAGGGCAACGGCACCTGGAAGCTGAAGGTGATCGACAACGATCCGTGGTACCTCGGCGACTACGGCAAGCTCAACAACTGGAGCCTGACGTTCTGATGGCATCGGGCACCTCGGCGCACGCCGGGGGGCCCTGCGGGCCAGGATGGCTCATCGCGGCAGGCGCGCATGCGCCTGATCGACGGCGGCGAGTCCGGGCCAGTGCCCGGCTCGCCGATTCGGAAACGCCCGGATGGCGCTTTTCGAGGGAGGCGATGACGCTTGCGCAGGATGCGTGCCCGTCGTCGCCTCGAGGTAACGGAAGGCCCGGCCATCGACGGCCGGGCCTTTTGCGTTCGCATCGGCGCCGGGCCGGCGGCGGCATGCGACCATGTGCGCATGATCCGGACGAATTCGAAACGACTGGCGGTGATCGGCGGCGGCCCGGCCGGGTTGATGGCGGCCGAGGTCGCGTGCGCCGCGGGACTGGGCGTCGACCTTTACGACGGCATGGGTTCGCCCGGGCGGAAATTCCTGCTCGCCGGCAAGGGCGGCCTCAACCTTACCCATGGCGAACCGCTCGGGCGCTTCGTCGAGCGCTACGGTGCGCGTCGCCGCGACGTCGCGCGCTGGCTGCAGGCCTTCGGTGCCGACGAGCTGCGCGCCTGGGCGCGCGGGCTGGGCGTGGAAACCTTCACCGGCAGCTCCGGCCGCGTATTCCCGCATGACATGAAGGCTGCGCCGCTGTTGCGCGGCTGGGTGCGGCGACTGCATGCGCAGGGCGTGACGTTTCACATGCACCATCGCTGGCAGGGGTGGGGGGACGATGGCGCGCTGCGCTTCGCCACGCCCGATGGCGGGCGCGCGGCGCATGCCGACGCCCTGGTGCTGGCGCTGGGCGGTGCCAGCTGGCCGCAACTCGGTTCCGATGGCGGCTGGACCGCCGTGCTGCAGGCGGCCGGCGTGGAGCTGGTCCCGCTGCAACCGGCCAACTGCGGTTTCGAGATCGACTGGAGCGAACACGTGCGCACGCGTTTCGCCGGCTCGCCGCTGAAGGCGGTGGTGGCGCACTGGACCGGTCGCGATGGCGTTGCCCGTTCGCGGCAGGGCGAATGCGTGCTCAGCGGATACGGCATCGAGGGCAGCCTGGTCTATGCCATCTGTGCGGAACTGCGCGAGCAGGTTGCGGCGCAAGGCGAGGCCCGCTTGCAACTGGATCTCGCGCCGGGACGCAGCGAGCCGGAACTGGCCGCGCGATTGGCCGCGCCGCGCGGCCGGCACAGCCTGGGCGACTGGCTGCGCCGCCGCGCGGGGCTGGATGCGGTGAAGTGCGCGCTGGTGTTCGAAGCGGTCGACAAGGCCGCGCTGGCCGATCCGCAGGCACTCGCCGCGAGGATCAAGGCACTGCCCCTGCGCCTGCGTTCGCCGCGTCCGCTGGCCGAGGCGATCAGCACCGCCGGTGGCGTGCGGTTGGAGGCGCTGGATGAACAGCTGATGTTGCGCGACCGTCCCGGCGTGTTCTGTGCTGGCGAAATGCTCGACTGGGAAGCGCCCACCGGCGGCTATCTGCTTACCGCCTGCTTTGCCAGCGGGCGCCTGGCCGGGCAGGGGGCGGTGCGCTGGCTGGCAGGCCAGCGGCGAGATGGGATGGCGCCGCTTTCATAGCCATGTGCGGCGCATGTGGAGCCGCGCTTTTGCCCCTGCGTCCACGGTTGTCCGGGATGCCTTGTCGAGACTGAAAGGTTTGCGCAAAAGATTCGCGAACGAAGTCCGATGAAAGCGGCCAGCATGCCTCGAAGGGCGGACGAAAAGCTCCCTCCCCTGCCTGCCCCAAAGGGGCTTCCTTCGGTCGCGGGGGGAGAAGCTCATCCGGCCACCGGAACTATCCCGGGCAGCAGTGGGCCTGCCCGGAGTGACGGGCGAACCGGCCTCTACGCAGTCGCCCGGCGCAGCGTTGCCAGGTGCGGCTTCACGTCGCCGGTGCGCTCGCCGCGCTGCAGTTCGCCGAGCACGTGCGGCAGGTGCCGCGCCATGAATTCGATGAAACTGCGCACCCCCGGCGTGTGGCCATGGCGCGACGGGTACACCGCGTGCACGTTGCCCGGCGGCAGCGACCAGTTCGGCAGCAACGGCACCAGTTGGCCGCGTGCGATCGGTTCGCGGCACAGCCAGGCCGGCAACTGCGCCATGCCCACGCCGCCGACCACTGCCTGGTACAGCACCTGCAGGTCGTCGCTGGCCAGGCGCGGATGGTGTTCGATCGCCTGCACCTGTCCCTTGGCGCCGGCGAGGCGCCAGAAGTGCCGGCCCTGCGTGCCGAGCACGCCCACGCTGGGCAGCCGCACGAGATCCTTCGGCGTGCGCGGCGGTGCGTGGCGTTCGAGCAGGGCCGGGCTGGCGACCAGCATCTGCGGATCCATGCCGAAGCTGCGCATCACCAGGCTGGAGTCCTGCACCGACTCGCGCACGCGGAAGGCGATGTCGTAGCCGCCGGCCACCACATCGGCCTGGTGGTCGCAGTTCTCCAGGTCCACCTGCACGTCGGGATGATCCCGCAGGTAGGCGGTCAGCACGGGCGCCAGCAGCAGTTGCGCGAACATCACCGGGCAGGCCGCGTGGATGCGCCCGCGCGGCGCCGCCTGCGCGTCGTCGATCACCTGTTGCGCCTGCTCGGCGGCGGCCAGCAGTGCGCGGCATTCCTGGTAGTAGCGGCGACCGATCTCGGTGATGTGCGAGCGGCGCGTGGTGCGCTGGATCAGCCGCACGCCCAGGTTCGCCTCCAGCCGCGCCACGCGGAAGCTGAGCTGTGACTTGGCCACGCCCAGCGCCTTGCTGGCGGCGGTGAAGGTACCCAGTTCCACCACCTGCACGAAATAGTAGATGTCGTTCAAGTCCTGCATGGCGCGGGTTCCCTTTGTCGACACCCGGCAGGCTAGCGCAGGATGCGTGTGAAGGATTTTGCGCCGCACAATCGAAAGATATTGTTCGGCCATCATGGACATTCAATTTGGCTCGCAAGGCTGTTGCGGCACGTGGCAGGGGTGAATACTCGACGGCAAGAAAAAACGGACGGTTCCTGCGCCAAAAGCAAGCAGGACGCGGCGGGAGGGGCCGCGAACCGCCACGCGCATCCACGCTAGCCAAAGGGGTTTGCCGAGCCATGCGTGCCATACCGTTATCGCTGACGGCGCTGCTTGCCATGACGATGGGTTTCGGCGGCGTGCTGCTGTGGTCGAACGGCGCACGGGCGCAGCAGAGCCATGCCGCGCCGGCCAGTTCCTCCAGCGCCGCGCACTGGCCGTCCAGCCGCCTCAGCGAAAGCGACATCGCACGCATGCTGCCGCCCACCGACATGGGCTCGGGCGCGTCGCTGCCGCACGATGCCGTGCATGCGCACGCCTTCGACAGCAGCGGGCCGGCCACCCCGTTCGATGCCGCTTCGATCCCGAAGAATCCGCTGGCACCGCAGGCCGATGCGATCGGCGCGAAGAGCTGCGTGGCCTGCCACGCGCTGGAAAACATCCAGGCCTCGCACAGCCTGCACGTGGCCGCCTTCCGTGCCGGCAGCGCGCGCAGCGGTCCGCAG
>Ga0164242_10008498_pt1:0-10000 | contig 11139 bp, 2 predicted proteins | sample OricomgcompostMG_FD_108783 | JGI IMG/M metagenome (GOLD analysis project Ga0164242, IMG submission 108783) | Miracle-Growth compost microbial communities from Emeryville, California, USA - Original compost - Miracle growth compost (MG) ...
CCACTATACCACGACGTGGACAAGAAGCATGCTCTCCCAAATGGCACCATGCCGTGGAGAGATCGGTGGGAACAGAGCCAGGCTTGGTTTCCATTGTTCCTCGAATGGGAGGCGGAATACACGCACATACCCCTCGATGTGACCGACCCGATGTGGACTCTCGAGCAGCGTGGAGCTTGGCCAAATGACCCCGTTAAGCTGCGGTACGGCATCACTCCAGGTGTCGAGCTTGCCGAAATTGACCCACCTCTAAGCGACAAGCGGACTATGTCCGGCCGCGTGCTCATCCTCCCGGAGCCCGAGCTCAACCTCCAGACCATCGTGACACAGATTCTCGCCAACCTGCCCGACGGATACCTAACCCCGGAGCAGATCAAAGAGCTCAAAGATAATTTGCATGGCCTCGCCTTCCTCTCGTCTCCACTATCAGGCTTCACCGATCATCTCCTCACGCGGGTCCAAGGAAACCACATCAAGCCCACTGTACGCGAATCATCGACAGGCACTGTTACACCGTTTGCGGCCGCCATCAACGTTGGCAAGGGTGTAGGATTCGACAAGCCGCAGCTCACAATGATGGGAATTGATACGGACCTATTACCATACGGGACGCTTGTCAGCTATCTTAATGACGACTATTGCCCATTCAAGCCAGCAACGCATGGACAGTTCAGATTCACTGCCCTGAACGTCATCGACAAGTTTGGGCAGGCAATCACGGCCATCGATCCGACGCCGATGCCCGTCGATCAAGGCCCACCGGCGCTGTACCCGTGCATCAGCGAGTACTACGTGCCCCAGTCGTCGAGTAAGGATAAAGATGTGGCCAACACGGTGGTACAGGACAAGGCAGGTTTATGCCAGTATGTCCAGCTACCGCCGACCATCAACCAGCCTGCGCGACTGAACTCAACCTTTGTCGACTACCTCGCCGACGGGTGGCAAGCCTTGACCGAATGGGATGACCCTATCTGGGGGTGGGTTTTGCCCAACTACGCCGACAGCGGACTCCAGCTGTTCCTACCCGACGGCACGTTCTTTCGAGAGATCCGCCTCGGCGGTCCGAATGGAGCGTCCGAATCTGGGACCTGGCTTCCGTTCGGAAAGCCGACGTCTGACGTATCTAATGACCCAAACGTCCACCAGCTACAGCTCCTGGCAGATCAGCTGGACGACAAGGATTACCTGTACTCGTTCATCGCCATGGTAAACACGTCCATGGGCACCGCAGCCCCTCCTCCAACGGCGTACTCAGAATTCCTGTCCGCCTTGATCGGGAGGCCTCTAGCGCTCGTTAAGGTAGGATTCTCGCTCGAGCTCGCGACGGACCAGCTATTCAACACAAGCACCATCATTGGGCCACCAACGAAGCCCGAGATGCCACTGCTACCCAGCAGGGAGGATCCCAACAACTACTATCGCTTTCAGATGCAGCTTGGTGACCCATCACGCGTGTACGACGGCCTCATTGCCTACCTTCTCCCATCCATGAATCCCAAAGTAGGAGACGCGCTCGACCTCTCCACGCTGTATACCCACTTCGTGCCAAAGGCACCAAAAGCAGGCGACCCGCCGCCACCACCGACTCCAAACCTGACCCAGATCGCCGAGTCAAATTACCCCATCCTGTCCCCCTTCTGGATCGACCCCATGTCCACCGACATCGTCACCGCCAAGAACCCTAGCGCCGCCTACACAGCCAAATGGACAGCCCACCTACAACCCCTGGGCGCCCTCGTCGACCCCTTCACTCCCCTCCACGCCTACACCGGCTTCCTCCCCACGGCGGCGGCCCAGCTCCCCAACTGGACTTGGCAGGCCGCCCTCTCACGCATGACCGCCTTCTTCCACATGGGGCCCCTCCTCGCAACCACCGACGCGCCTACATACCAACAGGCCTACGCCCTGGGACCCGACGACTACAACATCGCGGACGAGACGAAGGTGCTGCCCAACTCCGGGCTTGGCATCCCCGCCATGCAGGCTGGCGAGTGGGCTTGGCTGCAACCGTATGATGTACCCGGACCAGTGGGGGTGGTGGGAGGGGGTGAGACGAAGTTCATGGCCGTAGATATGGCGGCCACGGATGAGAGGCCGCGGTTTGAGACGGCGCCGTATACGGCGTTGGAAGGGTACATGCAGCTAAGGAGGCCGATTGGGCAGGATGTTGCGTCGTCGCCTCCTTCGACTGCTCCTACTAGGGGCTCGAGGGTGGGCCGGGGGAATTAGCGGTCGCCTTTTTTGGAGGAGAAAGGGGGGGGTTTGATTGTATCCCGTATTCATCTCTCATCTTTTGCGGTAATAGGTATCTCCCGTAGTTAGGTTAGGAACTAATTGAGGTTCGATGTTTGACTCGTATTCAAGTGTCTATCCCCTCAAACCTTCCACTGAATTACACAGCTATTGAGGTTTGGCCCAATTGAATCACGTTATCTCACAATCCCAACCATCGATTTTTCCACTGTACGAACAAAAAAAAAACCATACCTCCATCCAAGTGTCTATAGGCTGAAGTGATTTACAGGTAATACACACAAGGTAGGTACCAAGTTCGTTACACTGGATGCAACAGAGCAAATCTGCATGTTAAGCATCCGCTGAATAATCGGTTGAAGTGGTGGAAATATCCTTCGCGAGAGCCGTAGTAGATACCTACCTAGTTTGCTGATCATCTCGTGGCACCTGTTCGTGTCCGGCTGCCTAGGTAGGTACCAACCACCAACTTCATGGGCCTGTGGAAAAGGGGCTTCGCACAGACCATCTGCCCATCAGCCCTGTGCAGAGAAAACGTTTCCGTTTCTGGCTCTGACAAACAAGCATTCGGCCCGCAGTTTAAGACATCGGCCGCATATTAAAAAAATGATTCATGAACTGCTGCGACATTTCCCCAGATGTGTTTACCTCAAGGGCCTAGAACGTCAGTCCTCCTCAGTCCTAGCGCCAGAGAGTGGTATCTCTGTCTTAATCGGAGTAACCTCCTCATCTATACCACCGAGCCACAACATGGGTAGACCGGTTGCTCCATTCATCCTAACTAGTATACCCTACGGGCCGCTGGTATGTCGACGACAACTAAAAGAAGAAATCCCGTAAATCTCGTGGTTGGCTAAACCTGGCTCGTCAGCAGCATGAGCCACACAGAAGCTGAACCTTCAAAGTCGAATGATTTTGAGACACATACAGCGTCGCAGAAAGACTGGATAAGGCCTTACGGCCAAACTCCGAAACAGTCATGACTCTCGTGTAAGCCGTACGCAGAATTAACTTTTCAACATCCGAGCCTGCCGACGTCCGCGAGCAGGGACAAAATTCACGGGGCGCCGTGGAGCGGAATGGTCCCGTCTCCAGGAGAGTTGTTCAAACTGCATTTGGCGTGTGTGGCCGCGGTTCTTGACCCCGAATCACTCGCATGGCCAGGAGCGAGAGCGAAATTAGTTGAGCTAATGCAATTGGCATAGAATCTACCTCCCAGATACGCAGAGCACGACTGATTCTCACATCTTGGGAGGCGGCTGCGCACCTCGACCTCAGCATCCCTGATAGTGTGAGCCTATCAATAGCAGCAGATATGCACACAGGCTATTGGATCTCTAATAGATAGCGAATCACGCGGGATCTGAAGCAGTAACATCCAATTACCAGCACCTACTTCTCTGCCAAATCAGCCATTCTTGTTCCAAAGCCATGGATTCTTCGTGGCGTGTCGATTCCTATCACCTCGGCCTGGGCGTGGTCGGCGACTCGGCCATCCAGCTCCTCGTCAACCAGCCGAATACTGGAGGGCCAGGAAGCGTCGAGTTCGCATTGCTAGTTGATGGCGGTGATTCTGGTGGACAGAAGCGCATCCTCGACACGATCCAGAAGATTGAGGGACTCACAACCATGTACGATCTGTCGCCTCTCAGCAGCTCTTCGAACCCGACACTGAAGTTCAACGCCATTGTTATCAGCCACTGGGACACGGACCATTGGAGCGGCGTGCTCTTTGCCATGAGGGAGGACATCGACACGCAGAGAGAGTCTACCAAGGGTCCCGTCACCGACCTCGAGGTCAGTTTCCTCCAATATGAAGCAGCAACGCCTCCGGCAAAGCGCACACCCAAGACAATCGTCTACTGTCCGGCTTACGGGATACCAACAATGGGCTGCCACTTCAGGCCCAGCCCCAAGACAGCCGCTGTTGCGAATGTCGACCTGGTCCTCCGTAAAGACGATCCCGCCAACAGCATTGTCTCGAATGCGGTCAGGATGCGTATGGAGCCCACTCCACCGCCAACGGGCACGAATCCATCACTCATCGGAACCAACATTCTGACTGGAGCTGACCTAACAGTGGCCTCGGGTTCAACAACAATATCCACATACCAGGCCATCACTAATCCCGCGGGCCTCGTCCAGAACAACGCTCCGGCTGTCAATGGCCAACCAGGCATCTACATAGTTGGGATCTCGATGAGGACAATCGGCCCGCCTTCTACCAATGTGGCTCCTCTCCCGGATATTCCCGGCGTGGTCAACGAGACGGGGGGGAGACCCAAAAACAAGAGCTCGGTGGCCTGCATGATAATATGGCCTGGAACTCCGCCCCGATTGTCCCACTACTTCGCGGGTGACATGCACTGGATCCAAGAGCAGCAAATCGTGCGGTGGACCGGCACCAATGGAACTCGCACCAATGCGGGGAGCTGGGTGACGACGGTGAAGACAAGCCACCACGGCTCAAAGAGTTCGACCCCAACTACCCTGCTCGCCATGTTCAATCCACGCAGCTTGATAGCCAGCGTTGGGGAGAAGAACGGCCACCCGAGTAAGTTGGTCCTTTCTTTCGCAGTTAGTTAGTCAACAATGCGGGGTGCAAACCGGCAGCCAAATGCAGTCACTGACCAGGAGAATTTTCTTTCTTTTTTTGCCCAGGCTGGGAGTTGATATTCTATGTCGAGGGCTGGATGTACAGCGAGGGCCCTGACAAGGCAGCCTACAAGCCGTTGTTATCGACTCAGTTTCCGTATTACCTCATTCTGCAAGAAGACGCAAGTGGAGGAAGGAAATGGTTGCCGCTCCCCAACGCTCCTTCGCACCAGATGAGCATGGATATTCTAACCAGTACCTCGGCGGTGGCAAAGGAGTATCGAGATGCGCTGGAAGCCATCTATGCAACGGCTAGCGTTGCCATGGCCTCTAGCAGCAGCCTTGACCTGAAGAGCCCCGTTAAAGCCTGGGAAGACGCCAAAACGGCCGACCCAAGTAAGGATCCTAAGGAATGGGCTCGGACCCGGATAGCCGCTGCTTGGGACCGCTTGTCTCCCATATCGCCCACAGCCCATGCTGCGCTTGGACAGGCCCGGCTCGAGGCAAATTACACTCTGCTAACTGCCTCGGACGCCGTCTCATGGTACCGTATTGAGTGTCACGATGACGACGACAAGGACGGCTCCGTGTGGGTGAAATACGATTCTGGCTCGTCTGAGTCCCAACTATGGCCTGACCCCAACGCCATTGCCCCTACTCAGATGGACATATCAATGCCCTCGGTGGGAAGCAGGCGGAAAGCAGTCGATAATTTCCCCCCTGCGGCGAGCACCGACGACCCGGCAACGAAGAAGCAAAAGAATGCAACAACTCCTAATGCGGTTTGCCAGCCTTTTTCCAGCTTGTACAACCCGGCCCCGGGGACTAATCCCAATGAGAATGACGACATGATGACGGATGATGATCCAAAAAGCAGCACCATGGGCTCCGGGCTTGTCGCGCATAAACCTGCTGCTGCTGCTGCTGCTGCTGCTGCTCCAACCCAGCCCTTGCAGACTAGGCCGCCCCCCAGAGACGCGCCCAGTCTGCAGGCACCGTATTATTTCATTTGTTCAAGTATTGTGGAGTTTGATAGCCCTCCGGGTTCCCAGGTGAACCAGCTCACACTGACCGACCCGTTGAATAACTTCCTCTCAACCTTGCATCTGCAAGGGCTCATTCTTTCAAACAACCCCAGCACCTCGGCGCCGACACCGCTACACTCTCAGGATGAGTTCCAAATGTGGCTGACCATGGCTCTCGGCGTTGGGAGCCAACAAACCGCATCTGTGGTGGTAGCGACAGATTCCACTTCCGGGGCCATTACCGGGTTTACAGTGGCTATTCCAGCCATTGGTTTGACCTTCTCTTCGACCGCTACAGTCAATTCGCTCAATGCTCAACCAAACTGGGGGCTAGGCCCCGCAAGCACGGTGCCATGGCAGAACTCGCTCATCCTCGGCCTAGAGGACGCCACCAAGGTCAGCGGCCTTAGCCTGATCGACATACTGGCCCCCGCCAGCGTCCGTCAAGCTGCGCTTCCTGGCCTCCAGCTCTTGCAGCTGGCGCTTGGAAACAAGCTCTTGTTCAACATCGACGTGGCTCAGCAAGGGAGTCGGAATGCTCTCTGGTTTGAGCCCATGCAGGGCTATAAAACAGTTGTTCGCACGCAATACGTAGCTGACTCGACCTCACTCGCAAATGTAAATTCGTGGATAGGGGGCTTCCTCAATGAATTCAGTATCCAGTCCATTACGGTCATCACCAAGTTACGGAGCGCGTGGGCGACCACAAACCAGAGCACAGCGGCCTTGAACACGTGGGAGTTCATCTTCACGGCGACGGCTCGACTGACCGGGGTCGACATCGTACCAACTGTGACGTTTGACTTTGCCGGTTCTCTCTTGACCGTCACGCTACAATTTGACTACGTTGCCAGTGGACAGGAAAATTTGCTGAGCCAGATAATGGCCTGGATTGGGAACCAGAAACCCCTGGCCGGAGCCCAGTTTCTCTTCAACGACTGGTTCCAGAGCGCGGGTACTTCCAACTTTGACCTGCCGCTCCTTCGCCGCATAGTGCTGGCCGTCGGCTTGGACCCAAACACCGGCGTTCCAACCGGCTCTATCGAGGACGTGAGAGTTGACCTAGAGCTCGGTGTTAAGTTTGGCCAGTCGGACAACGGGAATTCTCAGAAGGTGATTTTCCTGTTCAACTATAGATGGACACAGGCACAAGGAAGCGTGCTGCGAGGAGCACTGTGGACACCACCGCTCCCTACTGCCGATGTCGACCGGAGACTCCTCCCAGAGTATGAGTCGTACATGCAATTCGAGCCCGCCAGCATCAACGATGGCTCAACATGGGCTCCTACCCTCAACCTTGCTAACCTTATCCCTAACAATCCTGGCTCGGGTGCAAGCGGCGGGAAGATCATCAACATACCCGACGGCGTGCCCACGGATGTGATTATGGCCGTTCTGCAACTCGACAGCACATCCATCTCCTTCCAGGGCGCTATCGAGTGTCTAGTTCCCACATCTGACACAATCCCGAAGCTGTTCCTCAGCAGGTTGACCCTCGCTGCAAGCTACACGTTCGCCACGAAGGTATTTGACTTATCCTTTGAGTTTGCCGTAGCCATGTACCCACAGGTTGGGTCCCTGATTGTACCGATAGAACTGCGTGGTCTATTATCATATGACAGTCAGTCCGGCTTCGATGCTGAGGCCGACGTGGAGTGTCCTGGCATGCAAGGGGCCCATTTCCTCGACTACTTCGATACAAATTCGGCGTCTGCCGCGACCGCCCTGATCCAACACATCCAACTGCTCTATCTACACCTGGAATATCACTACCAGAACAGTTCCGGTCAGAGTAACCCGGCCAAAAGCTTTGCATTCGCCGGAGCACTGGTCATCGGCAAGCTGGAGCTAGACCTGCAATTCAACTACACGGGCCAGGACACGTGGAGCTTCACTGCCCAGGTGGGTGCCAATGGAGAAGAGTGTACTATCCAGGAGATATTAGACAGCATTGCTGGGGATGGAACTGTGGCCTTGCCGTCTTGTGTAGGTGATATCTTAGTCGGGAAACCTACTCCTCCTGGTACCACAATGAGTGGTGACGGAGATGACGTTGATGACGGGGCGGAAGCGGCGAGAGATTTTGTCAACCTCACCCTAGCCAGATTGGACAACACGAGCAGCAGTCTCGATGACGGCTCCGCGCAAACCGTCCTGTTCACAGTCTCGGCCAATGTCGGCCCAGTTGCCTTTACCTTCCTCCAGTTCCGCGACACTTCCTGGGATGCTAGCACGACCGCGTCAAAGCGCTTCTTGAGGCTGGAGGTTAACGCGCTACCTGCGGTGGACGTCCCCATAATTGGGAATCTCACGCAGCCCTTTGACGAGATGTACTTTATGTGGGTACAGGACGGTTCCAACACGACGCCCAAGGCTGGCCCGGCGGGCCTCACAAAAGCCGAAGTCACGCTGCTTAACAGCGTGCTGGACGACGATCCGATCTACTACAAGCTTACCAAGGATGCAGACGCCTATACCGCCAGAGACGTGATCGTTCAGGCAGGCTTCCACTTTGTGCTGGTCCTCAAGGATCCCAAGACAGGTGCGCCAGATGTGGTCCTGGACTACGTGTTCGGACAGCCAGGCCCGACAGACTCGTACGTACCTCCGCCGACAGAAGCGCTGAGGGCCCATGCGCAACACCAGAGCGTACACGGTGCCAATGCTGTGGTTCCGAGCAGAAGACGTCGGACGTCCAGCAAGGAGGCGGTTGTGCTGGTCGGACAAAAAGAACAACAAGCCGGTGAGCCGGAGGACTCGAATCCAGCGGATGTAGGAGGAGGCACGACCAAGGCCGCCATGAAGAAGTCGATAGGACCTTTCACCATCTCCAACATTGGTCTCAAGTTTAGCAACTCTAAGCTCTCAGTGTGCCTAGATGCGGCGGTTGCCATTGGGCCCATCGCAATGGCCCTCCTTGGGTTCAGTATTGACCTCGACTTCGGAGACGGACGCAGTCTACAAAATAACTTCCCGACACCCGGAAATGGCATCTCCGTCTCTCTTCAGGGTATGGCCGCCTCGTTCAACAAATCCCCGGTGACGATCGCCGGGGGGCTCATGAAACAGGCCCTTCCGGGGGGGACATTCTATGCTGGCGGAGTGGACGTTGGTTTTGTGCCTTGGGCCTTCCTCGCGGCAGGCGGCTACGGAGAACTGACAGACCCCATTACCCAACAGCTGTTCAAGACAGCGTTTGTGTTTGCAAATCTCCAAGGACCTCTTATCACTCTCGAGTTCGCAACCATCTCGGGCGTCACAGGGGGGTTTGGGTACAACAGCTCCCTCACTTTACCGACTGTGGCCGAGGTGCCTTCGTTCCCTTTCCTCCAGATGCCGACAGTCATGCCCGTCACCACCAACCCGACTCTTGACACTTTCCTGGCTCTCATCAACTCCAAATGGTTCAACCCCTTGAACGGATCCTTCTGGGTTGCAGCGGGTCTCACCGTGACGGCCTTCGAGATGTTGAATATCACGGCAGTGGCAGTGGTCGAGTGGGACACGGACGTCAAGCTCGGAATATTTGCCGTTGCAGTTGCCGATGTCCCTTCGAGCGCCGCTGAGTTCAAGCTCGCCCATGTGGAGCTCGGCATTCTCGCGACAGTGGACTTTGGCCTTGGCGTGGCCAAGTTCGAGGCTCAGCTAGCGCCATCATCGTTCATCTTAGACCCTACCTGCCACCTGTCCGGAGGCTTTGCTCTGTACTACTGGTTCAAGGACGGCCCGCAGCAGACCAAGGGTGACTGGGTCTTCACCATCGGGGGATACCACCAGCTTTACAAGCCACCGCCGCAGTACCCCATCCCCCCACGACTCCAGATATCTTGGTCACTTGGACCCCTCTCCATCGTCGGCCAAGCCTACTTCGCCATCACCCCCAACGTGGCCATGGCCGGCGGGCTACTACACGCCTCTCTGAGCCTCGGCGTGCTGCAGGCCTTCCTCGACGCGTACGCCGATTTCCTCATCAACTTCCGGCCCTTCACCTTCACGGCCGGTGGGGGGGTCAGTGTCGGCGTAAAATTCACGCTCGACCTCTGGTTCGTCACTATTCGCATCAGCGTCGAGATCGGTGCTACCCTCGTGCTCGAGGGCCCGCCCCTCTCCGGCACGTGCCACGTCAA
>Ga0164242_10008499_pt1 | contig 11139 bp, 13 predicted proteins | sample OricomgcompostMG_FD_108783 | JGI IMG/M metagenome (GOLD analysis project Ga0164242, IMG submission 108783) | Miracle-Growth compost microbial communities from Emeryville, California, USA - Original compost - Miracle growth compost (MG) ...
GGATAGGGTAAGGACAAAAAAAAAAAGGGTGCCTGCGATCGGGGCTGCCGATCACGAAACCGAGCTGCTCAGGAAAGCAACCCTCTTGCAGGTTTTGAGTTTGGGCGAGCGAATGGATAACAAGCGTTAATTAGTTAATCCCCCCCCATGTGCAGGTAAATCCGGACATGCGTGGTCCCATACCACGCGCCATCGCCCGACTGCCGGAAAACTGCATGAGTACCTTAGCTTCCTGGCTCCATGTATGGGAGATCTAGCTTCCCTCCCCCCCTCCTCCCGATGCAAAGTCGCCTGTCCTACATTAGCCGCCCTGCCGCAGGCTTAGCTGACCTTGCTGCACGAGGCTGTGGGTTCTGCTTCGCCGGGGATGGGATGCGGGTTGTCTGGCCTGTCCAGGTACGAGGCAGGGAGTGTAGGAATGCATTTCATCGTACATGCATTGTACTGTACAGCGCGCATACAGAACACATGCCACGAACACCTTACCCAGGTAACCCTACCAACCTGACATTTAGTGTATGATCGCGTCCCAAAGACATCATCACGGTCAAAGTAACGAACCCTCGGGGACCGGCCCAGGCCTCGCGATAATCGTGGCGATGCACACGAAGCCGTGGCCCCGACCTTCGATCAGGCAAAAAACCCGACCCTCGGTCCTCCCAAAAAAAATCCCCAGCGGACGTACGACGGCTTGCACGTCGCTGGCTGCATGGAAGCATTCCAAGCCCAGTGACAGAATTGCTTTTTTCCCCTGTGATGCCAGGAGGAGCAAACTGGCGCTAGGGCTGGTCCTTACCCCTGACGACGGTGAGGCATTTCGTAGCTTCGGCGGCAACGTTATTAGGGGGCGAAGGGAAAAGGTCAATCATAAGTCGGTATCCGAAGCATGCGTCCCTAGCTGCTCGGCTCACTGGATGTAATTGGTTCCATTCGACTCTTGTGGCTAACGTCGAAACAAGGTATCGGTCTTCTAGTAGGGCGCCAGTATGCAAGCCGCCATGGCTACCGTAACGATTTGATATATATGAAAAACCCACGGGCGAGTTCATATTAACCATCGCGATCAGCAGAGAAAGGGGGAGGAGGTCCGGGAGATGGAGTTCTCCTGAACCACTCGGTCCCCCACTTCCGTATCCTAATGTCCACCATTCGTATTCACACATCTTGACTTCAGACGGCCGAGATTACCTTGTTGTTCAATTGAACAATCCGCCCGGGAGACAAACATCCCGGAACGGGGGTGGAGGGGGGGTTGGTGAGTTGTGTAGTTGGGGGTTGGTTGGCAGCCAACAAGGTACAGTACATCCTAAAAGTCCCCGTCGACCTGCCCTTCTCGGGCCGTGGCGGATCATGCCCTTTCAACCTTCTTCATCGATCGCTCTCGACCTGGTGGGTGGGAAATTAGAAAACACAAGAGAGGAACAACATGCCCCTATATGCCCCCATTTATCCAGGCCAGATGCTCGAACTTCGGCGCGCGGTTAAAAAAGACAAAACGACAAGAGAGGGGCGCGCGCGGCCGGACGGGAAGGGCAAGTAGGGGAAGGAGAATTTCGGGGAAAGGCCGAGAGGCACATTGTTCTTCGTGGTTCCGGGTAGCTCAGCCGCCGCCGTCCCCCCCCTTCCACCCTTCTGCTGCCCTTTCGCATACACATTGCATTGCGTGTTATTACGTGCTTTTTCTCCGTGGTGTCTTTACTTCCCCCTTGTTCCTTTTACCTTGCCCATCCTCGTGCTGGCTAGATCCTGGGTTGCTCGTGGCCGCCAAGGCCCAAAAAAGTACGCAAGTTGTGCGATAGCCATTTATTGATCCCATGTGTCGGCTTGCCGGGGTCGGAAGAGAGACAAGAGGGGGCTTTGAGTTGAGCGGTTTTCTTCTGCCCTCACTCCCTCTCCGCGACCAGAAAGTGGTGGTACATGTGAAGTTGCTGGTGTGGATGCAAAGCAAGGGGAAGCGAAGCGCACAGTGCAGCAGGACAGGGCCTGGCTCTTGCTGATCACTGACCCTGGTCCCGTTGAAATATGGGCAGGGGGGATCCATTGGCTCTCAGGGGGCCACCAAGCGATGTTTTCCCACGTTGGGTGGGGTCGGCGCGGGTCGTGGGATGTGCCGATATCAAAGGCACCTTCCAGAGGGAGGGGTTGCTTTAAATAGGAAGTTTTTGAAATGGCGGTGTGAGGTTGGAGGAGGTAGAGCGAGCAAAAGAGAGCTAGGCCCAGAGGGGGATCCAAACACGTTTACTCTTGGGGGAGGTATCCTTCCGGTCCTCTCGGTCGCAGTCACAGAAAAAAAAAGAAAGACATGGCTCACCAAAAAAAGAACCAAGTGGCAGAGGTACTGTCTCATTCGGATCAAAAATAAACAGAGACACGGCTGTGGGTGACCTGGCAGAAACGGGTTCAGCCCAGTCAGAGTGGCCCACCGAATGGATTGAGAGACAAAAGACAAGAGAAGATGGGGGTCCCCGTTTTCCCAGGACGGTGGAGCGAGCTAAAGCGCGTGCATGTTCGCAGTCGTGCATACATACACCACATATCGAACAACCTCCATCTAAGGACGCATAGCCTACTGCACCCAACAGACCAGACCCAGGAAAATCGAGAGAGAGCCCTCCCTCCATACACACTAGACTGCAGGAGGACGGGCTCAGAGGGAGATGAATCCTGGGTCCGGAGACGGATGCCAATATCTGCCAAATGCCGGCAAAAACGAGAGGATAAAATCGAGCAAGGGGGAGAACTGGGCGAAGAAAGCGAAGACCGGCTTCACAAACCACCCCTCCCCCCTCCCAGGTAAGGCTGCTTGCTGTTCGTGGCATTGGATAGGTCCCCCAAGTTAGTGCTGCGTGGGTACGCATATGTACAATTACAAGCGCGGGTTGGTCTTTGGACGGGCCGCCCATTGGCCAGTGGTTTCGAATTGAGGTTGTTGAGTTGGCCGTCTGCCAACCTCTCGTTCACTCCAGTCCCCTTCCCGTCCGGCGACCAAGCGAAAGAGAGGGTGTGCGGTGTTCTCTTTGAACGTCACAGGCGTGTTGTGTTGTTCAAGGGCCCCCCTTCGCGCTCCACTCCCACCACAACTCACTCCCCATGCCCATCGCCAGCCCGCTCCATCCTGGCGACCATGTAAGGCGGAAAACGGTCCGCCCATGCAGCTGTCTCGCAGCGAATCAGAGGCTCCGAATGCCCTATGATTCGCATGACCAGGACCTAAACCTTACCACCCCCCGGGAGAAGGCGGTGGATCGGTGACAAGGAGGGAAAAGAAATAATAGTTTAAAAAGAATAATGAAAACGCGAAAGGCGAAAAGCTAGTGAGGGGCGGAGATTGAGGGATTCCAGTTGGATCAACTTCAACTCTCAAGAGATCACCCCCCCTTCAAACGGCACCTTTTCGCCAATTGTGCAAATGGAGGGCGCGACAGACAGTCAGCCCCCTCCCATTCCCTTCCCCTTCCCTGGCAAATTCCCAGGATGGCTTGGAGCTAGCGGTTAACCAGCCCACCCATTTCGACCAAAATGTGGGTGTGGGCTTGAAGACGTGGTTTTCGCTGATTGGGTTGATTGTGGCCTCCTAGACCAGAACCACAATCGGCAAGAGGTCGGCGCGGGACGATAAAGCCAAACCCGAACGGTCGAGGCTACTTGGGCGGTACGTACAGTTCCTTTGCCTGCCCTCACGCCCTCCCACCAACGCCGTCGCCTGCTAAGTACTATTCGGCGAGTTGTACTTTGCCCGAAGGAGCGTGGGTGCTGTGGTAGTACAGTACACGGAAGAAAAACAAACAGCGCGCGGTTTTGAGAGGAGTTTGTGAGCATCTCCCGTTTACATGAGAAACCCCGTCGACCGGGCTTGGATGATCGAGTTTCGTCATGATGTCTATCGCGCATACAGAGAACCCGCCAAAGGACCGATCGGAGGGGGATTTGCGTAAAAAAACGCACCGAATGGCGGGTTGGAGATTGGAGCAAGTTGGCTGCCAAAGCGGATGCTCGCCCCCACCTCGGTACCTTGGTGGGCAACATCCGCAGTACGTCCGTAAGAGAGATCCAGCGGAGTGAGTTGATGGAAAGGAGCGGAAACTCTCGGGGATAGCTCGTTTCCCTTATTGGAGGTTAACGAGCAAATAGCTCCGTGGGCATCATCCACACGAAGGAAGCGGGAAAGGGGGTCCCTTGGCGCGCTCGTGCCCGGACGAACAAGACTCCTAGGGCGTTCGTCAACGCTCGGCGAAAACACCGAATGCAAAATAAGGTAAAATAACCATTTGAGTGTCAGACGTTAAAGTCCCCAGGCGAGTGAGGTGGACGAGGCGGTTGGCCCGGATTCAAGAGACGCAGAAGCACAATAACCGCTGTGCATCGACCCCGGGCGAATCCTGACATGGGAACCCCGACTAACAGATCCCTGCCCCGGAATGTGCATGGGCACTGGACAAACTGGCTCAGTACATTGTGTACCAAGGTACCTACGCTAGCGTGTTCATGAGGTAGCGATAAGATTTTAGCTCCAAATGCAGGGACCTGGGCTTACTCCCTCATGGGAAGGTGAGTGGCCGGTGTGCATCGGTCACTTCTCCTTGTTCGAGCCAAAATCGGAACCGACATGGGCACAGCCTGTGGAGATCGCTCCCGATTTGTCCTCCAAACTTCATGTACCCCGGACGGATGAGAAACCTTTCTCAGATCAACGAGGCATCAAGGCGAGGGATCGGAGGATACACGCAAGACGGCCCAGGTCGGTTGGTTCAGGAGTGAGACAACTGACCAGCTACGGCTGATGAGACCCATCTCCTTCGAAACCGGGGGGTGCCTATGTACGACTGCCTATTTAATAGGCAAGGCAGACTGTATGCGCAGGTGATTCGTCCACTCTTACACTCCACTGGATCTTGCCTGCCCAGCCCTCGCCCGCTGAAGAAAGGCAGCGAGCGGGGTCGCGACAAGGATCGACGCGGGAAATCTCGCAGCAGTAGGGGGAGCAGTAGTGTCTTCTCCGGCTGAGTGAAGATTGGCATGCACGGCGGGTGATGCGACTGGGTGTTGGCCATATTATTACGTCGTGCGCGCTTGATATTTCGAGGTTCTCGAGTGCCGGTAAGATTATTTGTAGATCGTAGTGCGGTGACTTGAAGCGCATGTCGTGCATAAGCATGAGGCTCAAGTCCACCCCTTCCCGCTCACACATGAAAAGGGCGGATGGATACATGCTTGGAAGAACGCGGCAGCGTGTGACAACTGACCGCTGGCTTGCTTGCGCCACTTGACGTGCAGTTCTAGAATAACAGCCCGTAGGATTCGATACCGGTATCTAGGTCGAGCAGCATCCGAGCATCCTTTTCCAGCCGATGCGGCAGCCGATCCCGGCATCAGAGTGAATGTAAGCCCGGATGGACCGGAAATGGTAAAGAGTACAAAACTCCTTTCTCTCGCCGTCTCAAGAACGGAGCTCTTTCTCCCAGGCAAGCTGGTCCGTCAGGGGGGGGATGCCAATCCCATTGATAAGCTCACTCTATCCGTAGGAAACGGAAGGCTAGTGCCCTTTTTCTCAATTGCGATCGGTCCAAGAAACGAGAGCAGCAGCACGGACCGGGTATGCCCTTGTGATCGACGGGGCTGAGACAGGAAAAAGGCAAGGGAGGAAAGATGAGAGGGGCAAGAGCCCCCGCGAGTAACCAGAAACAATGGGCGCCATTGTGGCTGACCCGCGTGTGATGGATGAAACGCCGGAGGGGCGGGGGACGGCCGACACGATGGCGGGCGGATAGGCAGCCCTTCCGCTTGGAGGAGCTGGGCTGTCAAGTCACGCCGACCTCTGGCCAGTCGGCGTCGGCCACGCTTTTATTTTCTCAACAGAACGCCTCTTTCAGGGAGACGAGGACACTTGCCACGCTGTCAAGCGAGGATATCCGAAGCAATTCGGTTGGCTACGATAGAGTCCGGATAGCAACGTCCTTTGCTACCCTCCGCTAAAAAAAAAGCTGAGAAAAAAATTCATTAAGGAGCTTGGATCGCTCAACCACTGGTTTTCCATGGCTCAAACCATGTTCGTCAAATAGGCGGTGGGGCGGGGAAGGGGTTGATCCTTGATAGGGTAGGCGCCGGCGGACGCCGTTGAATGGTACGCCAGAGGGGCGATCTTGGCCAAGGAGTGGGACGAGCCATCTGGTTTTCCTTTTTCTCGATCGCAGGTCGGGCGTCGTGGGTTTGCAATTATTCCCGCGCTTCTCAGACTTTTACCAAACTAACGCTTTCTGGACTGTCCCCTTGTGAGTGACCGAGAACGGGTCCCAGCTCCGGCGCGGGGTCGAAGGTTCATGGGTGGGCATCCTGGGAGGGGGGAGAGAAGAAGAGGGGGTGTTGGACCGTATTCCCTGGTGGGATCAATCAATCGTGTTCGGTGTTGCTGTCGGCAGGATTACGGACATTTTATTTGGGAGAGAAGTTGAAGGCATTCCGAAACTATGGATTAGTTATAAAAAAAAAGGCCCATCTTGACAAAGTAGCAGGATATGCGCTACTGCTGCTCGGCGTCAAATCTGCAGCAATATGAGCGCGTCAAGTTTGAAAGCGAGAGGGAGAGAGTCTGGCCTTTGGAGGGGCGAGTAGGAAGGGGGCCCAGGGAGGGGTCCCTGGTTGGAAAACTGATACTAGCGGCAAGCGACCTGCATGGGCTCCACGATGCAAGAAGCAACAGGAGGAGCAGCAGAGCGAGCGAGATGGATGGCGGGGGTCCTGGCGGAATCTCGCATTGGACTGTGGCCGCCTGGGCTTTTCTTTGGTTTCGATGAAAAGAAGTGCAGACCCCCCCACTCGGGCTCCTACACAGTGCGATAGTGCGGGAAAGAATATACCCCGCTCTCCCGCCGCTCGATAGCTGCGAGTGCGGCCCCGAAAATGCGGGTACAGCTTACAGCTTACAGCGATTGATATGCTGGGGTGACGGTGGTGGTGGTGGTGGGATGTACACTTCTGTCGTCGCAGTGGTGGGTGGGTGGATGGATGGATGGGATGGGGATACTTCCCAATGCAATGATATATTTTTCTTGCGTTTCTGTTGCAGAATTCACATACGATAATTACATGCAATACGTGCTCTACGAGGTTTGTGTGGTCTTGCTTGACTTGGGCGTATGTACGGATAATCGAATGGAGGTCATTGCTAATATTAGATAAAGTTTCGAATCTTTCGTGGAGAATACAACGTAATGTACCAGCACGATCTCTGTGCTTTGTACCGCGCCCATAATTGCTACAAGGTAAGCCCATGTACACGTCTCCCCCTTGTACTGTACATGCTGCGGCTTTCACCGAGCTTGGGAGTAGCTTGATCGTCACAGCAAAACGGCATCTTTGCCATTTCTACCTTCGACGAAGACTACGACTACGTATCTCATCGTCGGCTACTCCATCCGCGCAGTTCTTACAGCTACGAGGGGGTCGAGGCCTCGTGTACGAATAGGAGACGCAGTAGGGAATAGATTGCGCAAGCTCTCGCGGAGTCATACTGGTCCCTGTATCATAGATGTTGGGCTAGAACTCTTCTAGACCTTCTTACAGGACCCTCTTGTCCGAGCAAACGACGAGAACCACGGCCGCTGCCATTGTCGACGCAGGCTGTGTGGTAGATGGGAAGCAGGTACAAAAAGCATGGGGACCGGCACTCCCCGACGAGGTACCTACCTAGTCACCGTCCGTCCGTGTAAGGCCCTTTTTTTCTGCACCCGCCCTGCATTGCAGAGTGAGGCAGGTCAATCGAGAGGGAGTGTTTGGGATAGAAGCTTTCCAGGAACATCTCCATCTTGATGACCGCAAGCCATACCGATGCAGGTTGACGCAGCTTCTGCGGTGCCATCTGGCTTGCGCTCAACGGCGAGGGGCTATGCGGTACCCTTTTTTTCACTTCTTTTTCTCGTTCCTGCTCTCGAGAGGAGTTTGCGATGCAGAAGAGTCGATATGGACAACAACCTCCTCCCTAACACACACACATTCACTCACACACACACACTCTCTCGCTCTCGCCTTCTCTGCTCCACCTCGCTCCCTCTCACATGTACGCATATGGCATATGCTAGAGTGAGTGCCAAAATGGATACGCATAGCAGGATCCAAACAAATGCACGAGTCAACGGTCGCCTTTTTGGAACTAAGAGAAAGAGAAAAAAAAGAACACAGACCCGCGGGGACACACACGTACCCACCTGCCATAAGGATCCATACATGATGCATGCATGCGACCTGTCCCTGCCCCTCGCCCAATGCTGGTCCTGTTCCGAGCGGCACGAGCGCATGCATTGGTTGCCGTCCTGCCTGTCCAGCTAGTTCTTAGGCTCCGTGGCTTTTCCCACAAACTTGCAGATCTGGGCGAACGGTTACCTCCGTTTCCTTTTTTTGGGGGGAGCTTTGTCACAAAGACGAAACGAAACACATTGTGCAAAGACATATCAGAGAAAAAGGAGGGGGGGGGTTCCATGTCTGTGTCTGGATAGAAAATGAATCAGATGGAGAGGAGTGAGTGGGATACATTCTGTATGGAGTCGACAAGGCAAGAAACGTCGTGTTGCAGCCAACAGGCCGAAAACACGATTGTAGGTTACATTCCTGCAGACGGGGGGAGTAAAACCCATGCCGAGGAAAGCGTGCGTGTGTGTGTGCGTGTGTGTGTATGTGCAGTGCAGTGCAGTATAGTGTTGCAATTGAAGAAAGGGATACGGGGACTCAGGGACGGCCAGTTCAGTCTCGAGCCTGTGCCGTGGTTCGTCTCGATGATGATGATAGATTTCAAAACCCCATACTCTCTCCATCTCCATCCTACCTCTCCGGAAATGGCGCCGTTGGTTGGACTTTCACATTCCATCAGCAACATGCTGTCCGCGATGTAGTGCCTTCGCTGTCCCCGATGGAGTGGGGGTGGGTGTGTGTGGATGGGTTGGATGTGCAAGTGGGCATGCAAAAGATGCCTGCTCACTCTCCGATGGAGCCACGCCCCCCTTAACCGAACATGTATTTTCCATATTAACAGCACTCTACTGGGCGCTTCAGCCCCCCATCGTAATAACACGAGCGTGATATGATCCGGCAATGCGATGCGCACGCAGTCGACGGGTCGACTCCCTGCTGCGTTTCCTGGTGCTGGGGTCACTCGTTTCCGGAGAGGCCACTTTACGAAAGAGCAGAAGCAAAGATGCGATCAGAAAGGCACCGGATAGCCGCGGTACCCTCCCCCTTCCCCTCCTCCTGGCAGTTGCAATCGGCTCAATTCCTGGCCGCCTGCACGGAGTCGACAGTGCAGGAGTTGCAGGTTCTTTAATTTAGGGTTCTGGATGTGAGACGGGGACATGAGAGAGCGAGCGAGTGACAGACAGACAGAGAGAGAGCCGATGTCCGGGGCCAACTAACACTTTTTCATGGGTTGGATTAACAAGGGTGGGGAGGAGGTACAAGATAGGGACGGGGACCGGCGAACAAGCCTCTCCGTTCATTCTGCAACGGACGAGAGGGTTGGGACTTATTACTTGGTGACGGTGCTCGGGCCCCAACTATGGGCGGCCAAAGCCAAATAAACCACCGCCCCGGGGGGACTCTGTGCGAAAACGTGATCCAGGCCGTGGCCGGCGGGCTTGGTGAGGGGAGAGAAAACGAGACGAGGGACCACGGTATGTATTCGCTCGGTTGAGGGGGCCCACGCACCAACACACAGAAAAAAAAAAGGAAACAGAAAACGGAGGCACATGGCGGGGAAAGAGGAGCGCAGGCATGGTCATAGCGGCGCAAAACATTAAAAAAAATACTTCAAAACACCCGAGATGCGAATAAATGGCCCATACGAACGTTCCGAGATGACTTGACAGAAGTCCGTCCATACGTTGAAAAAGGGGCTCCAATCTATTCGTATCCGAACCTCAATGACGACACGACAACTTCAGGAACCGAACCACCGAGTTTTACGGTCTTGTATGTACATAGCGGCCTACCTCGGCAAAAGGTATGGATCGCGAGGGAGTCAGTCGGTTGGGAGGGGTGGTTGACAGACATGTGGGAGTAACTTTGTCGAGCAACTTTGTCGACTAACTCCCCTAGGTAGCTGGTAACTCCCCCAACTAACTCTCTCGACAGTTTCGTGGGAGTTTATCGAGTGCTGTTAGTAAAGCTTTAAGATCATCTGCTTTACACGTTTCTCTAGCTGTTCCCCCTCGAAAACAGTGTGCCGCAACTCAGTTTTCGCACGCCCGGTCAGAGAGTAGGTTCATCAATTCGACCAGCCCCTTGTCTAATCCGGCCCAAAAAGCGGCCAGGCGGCGGCCGTGTTGCGGTCGTGTTTGTTAGTTAGCCTGGCGAGGGTTCTCCGTTGTCGCGCCGTCGTTACAAAGTGCAATACGGATCCCGTAGTTAATTACGGGCTACTGTAAATCTGTGCGCAATACTCTCGCGAGCCTCCTCGCTGTTACTTAATTAGTTTACTGTGTAGGTAGAATGGACGGCGACCTTTGCACGGATGGTAACTGTAAGGGGGCCCCCTGAGACAATGTGGCTTGATGCCACGACGGCATTTCCCTCTTCCCATCCGCGAAGGGAACTCCCATGCCATGCCTCCAGGGCCTCTCTCAACAGTCCACATTTATTACGGCAGTACACAGCTTGTACGGGCGGTTCGATGCTGAAGAGAAAGAGACGGGCTCCCCGCTCCTTGACTCCAGCCACCCCTCGCTGTCCAGGTAGAAATGACCAGGGAGGCAAGCCCTGTGTGACCCTGCAAACGCACCCCCCCGGCACTGTGGGTAGCTCCTGTTAGCGCACAGTACCGGCCCCAAAGTAGACCCATTGAGTAGGTACACTTCCCAGGAAGTCGCAAGGGTAGCAGACGCTACCACTAGTGGAGTGGTACCGAAAAGGTACGTACCCTGTCCACACACCCACTCCTCCGTCCAAAGCTTGGGAGGGGGGAAGGTGGGACGGCAAGCGTTCGTTTCTCTGGCTATTTCCCTCTTTTCCCCTTCTGTACCGAGCAAGGGCCTGGCCTGGCTGGGTACCTCTGGTTGGGGGGGGGGGGGGGCCACCTTTTTCCCCAGCGGCCAGCGAGCTCCACAAGCAAGAACGGAGAGGGGGAGAGAGAGAGAAACGGGACAGACCACCCCTGGA
>Ga0164242_10008500_pt1 | contig 11136 bp, 11 predicted proteins | sample OricomgcompostMG_FD_108783 | JGI IMG/M metagenome (GOLD analysis project Ga0164242, IMG submission 108783) | Miracle-Growth compost microbial communities from Emeryville, California, USA - Original compost - Miracle growth compost (MG) ...
CGACGAGCTCACCGAGCACGGCCTGGTGATGCGCTACAAGGTGGACGAGACCGACGACGGGTTCACCGGCAAGGAGGGCTCGTTCACGATCTGCTCGTTCTGGCTGGTGTCGGCGCTGAGCGAGATCGGCGAGCACGAACGGGCGCGGGACCTGTGCGCGAAGCTGCTCTCGTTCGCCGGCCCGTTGGAGCTGTACGCCGAGGAGATCGAGCCGCATTCGGGCCAGCACCTCGGCAACTTCCCGCAGGCGTTCACGCACCTGGCGCTGATCAACGCGGTGCTGCACGTGATCGCGCACGAGCGCAGCACCGAGTCCGGCGACGACACGCTCCGCCGCCGCCCCACGTGACGACGCCGTGACGACACCGGACCTGGACGCCGACGCGTTGCTCGCCGGCCCGCGCGGCCGGCGCCTTTGTCTCGAGCTGGCCGAGGAGTTCGACGCCGAAGTGCGCCGCACGGCGTTCTTCGCGGCACGGAGCACCTCGGACGGAGTGCTGCGCCAGAACCTGGTCGACGCGCTCGCCCGGACCGGCGCGCATGCGATCGACAGCTGGACCGACCCGCTGAAGTTCGCCGAGGCGGTGGACCACACCGTCAGCTCCGCCATGTACTGGCAGCCGCCGGACAACTGGGACGTCGTCCTCGCCGATGCGGAGGTGACCGAAACACTGCGCCGGATCGCCGAGGCGGTCGTGGCCGCACCGGCTGCCGCGTGGTGGAGCACGCCGGTCGAGCTGTCCGCGCTGCGCTACACCGACCGGCACAGCACTCCGCCGCTCGCACCACAACTGGCCGGGGCGGCGGAACGGTTGCGGCGCTGGCACGAACGGATCGTCGTCGACAACCGGAACGCGGCAGCCAACCGTCCCGCCGACCCGGCCGCCAGCCTTACCGGCAGCTGGTGGTCCACACCTACGCACGCCCATCGGCTCACGACCACCCGGCCGCTGCCCGGGATCGGTTCCCTCACCCTGCTCTGGGAGGAGGACAGCGTGGGCGCGGACGACGCGACGGTCTGGCCGCTGGCGACGAGCCGTGAGCCAAAGGTCTGGGAGATCGACGGGCCGGACGCGTGGACCCGCCTGGTTGCCGCCTATCCGCTGGACGTGACGCACGTGCGCAAGCACGACTGGTACCGGGTCACCGGCCGCAGCGGGCGCTGGCTGATCCCGGACTGGTCCGCCGTCGCCGCGGACTGGGACGCGGTGCACGTGAGCGTCGCCGGTTACCTGAGCACCGCAACTCGGTCCTTGCCGCTACCGGACGGCGACACGGCCGCGACCCTGCTCGCCGGCTGGGACCCGGACCAGACCTGGTGGCTGACCGACGTGCTGCGGCACGCGGGACCGTCCGAGCACTGGACGCGCGTCGACGACGAGTGGCAGCGCGACGGCTGACGGCCGCGACCGGACACGGCCCGTACAGAACCCGAACATTTGCCGGACGTGATCTTGACGTCAAGCGGACAGTCTCGTACCCAGACAAGCCACCGTGGCTTGGACAGGAGGCATCGAGATGTACCGCAAGATTCTCGTTTCCGGCATCGCGGCGGCCGCCGTGCTCGGCACCGGGACCGTGGCGATGGCCGCGACCGGCAGCAGCACGCCGTCGACCGGGAGCCAGCACCGCCCGGCCGCCCGCGCCGTGCTCAAGCACGCGCTGCACGGCCAGTTCGTGTCGCGCGCGGCGAACGGCACGTTCGTCACGCACGACTTCGCCCGCGGCAAGGTCACCGGGGTGTCGCCGGTGCTGATCGTCGTGCACACCGCCGACGGCACCGAGCAGCACTTCGCCGTCTCGGCCGCCACGAAGGTGCGGCTGCGCGAGAACGGGCAGGGCCAGCCGGGCACGATCGCCGACGTGCACCTGGGCGACCGCGTGTTCGTCACCGGCGTCGGTTCCTCGACCGCGCACGCGCGCCACATCCTGGACATCGGCCCCCGCAGTGCGAGCGGCGGTTCGGCCGACGGCGGGACGGGCACGACGCAGAACAGCTGACTCGATCAGCCCTGGCGAGGGAGGCGCACCGTGAACCGGGCGCCTCCCTCGACCGCGTGCCCGGCCTCCACGGTGCCGCCGAGCCGGGTCGTGAGTCCCGCGACGATCGCGAGGCCGAGGCCGGTGCCGACCTGGCGCACGCCCCGGTAGCGGCGGTAGAGCTCGCCGCGATCGAACGCGACGGCCAGGTCGTCCGGACGCAGACCGGGGCCGCCGTCGCGCACCTCCAGCACCGCGTACCCCTGCTCGGCGCGCACCGCGAGCACGATGACCGCGCCCGCCGGCGTGACGCGCAGCGCGTTCTCCAGCAACCCGTCGAGCACCTGGCGCACCCGCCCGGGATCGGTCTGAACTGGCAGCGGATCGCCCGCGGGCTCCGTCCGGAACGCGACGCCCTCCCGCTCGCAGCGCAGCCGCCATACCGCAGCCGTCGCCGCGACCAGCGCGTCGAGATCGACGGTCGCGAGCTCGATGCGGAAGTCGTGGGCGTCCAGCCGCGCCAGGTCGAGCAGGTCGGTGACCAGCCGGGTCAGCCGCTGCGCCTCGGCCAGGATCACCCCGCCCGCCTCGGGCGCCCGCTCGGCCGGCACCACGCCGTCGGCGAGCGACTCGGCGTAGCCGGTGATCGCGGTCAGCGGCGTGCGCAGGTCGTGCGAGACCGACAGCAGGAACTGCCGGTGCCGGTCCTCGGAGTAGGCCAGCGCGCCGGCCAGCGTGTTCACCGCGGCGGCGACGCCGGCCACCTCGTCCGGGCCGTCGGTCGGGAGCACGACGTCGCGGCGGCCGGTGGCGAGCGCGTGCGCGGCCGCGGCAGCGCGGTGCAATGGACGCGCCATGCGCCGCGCGATCAGCGCGCCGACCGCCGCGGCGACGACGACGCCGATCGCGATCGCCAGCAGCGTGCGGCGGATCGCGGCGCCGTCGCCCGAGCTGGCGTCCCCGTGCCGCTGCACGAGCACGACTCCCTCGCCTCCGGACGTCGGACGCGCCTCCACGTAGACGCCGACGCCGTCTACGTTCTCGGTGAGCGACACCGATCCGCCGGAGCGCACGAACGCGAGCGCGGACGCGTCCAGGGCGGCCGGCACGATCGGCCACGGCGACCGGACCGCGCCGGTGGGGCCGAAGTGGCCGGACTGGATGGAGATCGCGAGCAGCGTTCGCCCCAGCCGCTTCTGCGCCACGCCCGTGTCGCTCACGTGTGCCGCGACGTCGGCCAGCCGGCCCAGCTCGGCGCGGGCGGTCCGCGCGCCGGCGTTGCGGATCAGCCCGAATGCGAGGGCGCCGGCCAGCACGCCGGTGATGACCGCGACGGCGATCCCGAGCGCGGTGATCCGCGCGGCCAGCCCGCTCCTGCGGCGCGTCACGAATCGGCCCGCACCGGGTCCGCGGAGTAGCCGATGCCGCGCACGGTGCGGATCGGGCTGGCGGCACCGAGCTTGGCCCGCAGCTGGGCGACGTGGACGTCGACGGTCCGGCTGCCGGTGTCCGGGCTGTAGCCCCACACCTGGCTGATCAGCTGAGCGCGCGAGAACACCTGTCCCGGCCGGCGCATCAGGTGGGCGATCAGGTCGAACTCGGTCGCGGTCAGCTCGATCTCGGCATCGTCGGCGTAGGCACGGCGCGCGTCCACGTCCAGCCGGACGGATCCGACCTCGAGCGTCGAACCGCCGGTCGCGGCGCCATGCGTGCGGCGCAGCACGCTGCCGACCCGCGCGACCAGCTCGCGCGGCGAGAACGGCTTGGTCACGTAGTCGTCCGCGCCGAGTTCGAGGCCGACCACCCGGTCCACCTCGTCGTCGCGCGCGGTGACGAACAGGATCGGCGTCCAGTCGCCCGAACCGCGCAGCCGCCGGCACACCTCGATCCCGTCGATCCCCGGCAGGCCGACGTCCAGCACGATCGCGGCCGGGCGCAGCGAGCGCACCGCGGCGAGCCCGCCGTCGCCGGTGTGCTCGACGTGCACGCCGAAACCGGCCGCGCGCAGGTTGAGCGCGATGACATCGGCGATCGCGGACTCGTCCTCGACGACGAGGATCAGTCCGCGCCGGCTCGGTTCGGCACTCGTCACAGCCGCACTGTAGTGGCGATCAGGTCACGGAACGGCGCGCGGCGCGTTCGAGGAATGTCAGGGCGTGTCGGGGCGCAGGGCCCGCGGCCGGCGCTCGCTCTCGACGGGCAGGCAGGTTCGGACGAACTCCTGGCCGAACGTGTTGAGGTGGATGCTGCGTTGCACGATGCGCGGCATCCGGCCCGCGCGGCGCACCGCGTCCGCGACCTTGGGTTGCGCCTCGATCACCTGATAGCGCTTGGGATTGCTGACCTGCTCCTTGGAGAACTCGATCAGGCCGAGGCGCGACAGGTTGGTCAGGTACGGATGGATGCGGTCGACGTTCAGGCAGCCCGCGTGCTCGGCGATCATGCTCAGCCCGCCGGCCACCAGCTCGGAGCCGATGCCGAGCGGACGGTTGGTGCGCACGTCGATCGCCGGCTGCGGGCCGTCCAGGTAGAGCAACCGCAGGATGCGTGCCTCATCGGGCGTGATCTCGCCGAGGATGCGCGCGAACGCCGGATGCGTGTCGTCGGCCGCGTTGACGTCGTTCGAGCGGCGGATCAGCTCGCTGCCGCGGCGCTGCAGCTCGGACGTCGACGTGCCGCGCGCCTGGAGCCGCTGCGGCAGGCCGCGCTCGTCGGGCTGGTCCCGCAGCCCGAGCGCGCGCCACGCCGCCGCGCGCAGGTCGGCGCCGGCCTCCTGCAGGATCGCGGTGGCCGGCTCGCCCTCGGCCACGCGCCGCACCACGTAGCTGGTCCCGGCCACGCCGGCCTCGACCGTCCAGTTCGCCACCTGCCAGCAGGACGCGGCGGCCACCCGCGCGACGCCCGTGGCCGCCTTGAGGATGCCGATCTCGTCAGCCATGTCAGACCCCGAAGATCGCCAGGTGCAGGAAGCCGGCGAACAGTCCGAGCGCGCCGCCGTGCACGAACAGCAACCACTCGTCCTGCTTGATCGCCGAGCGCAGCATCTCCACGAAGTCCGCAGGGCTCATCGCGGACATCTGCTTGACGATGAACGCGTGGATCTTGCCGGACTGCCGGTGGTTGAACTCGGCGTCCCCGAACGCGACGGGTGCGAACTGAGTCGCCTCCACCGCGACCGAGTTGCGGATCTGGTCGTACTCCTTCGTCCCGATCGCCACCCGGACGGCCGCCCGCGCGGGGCCGACGGCTCGGTCGACCGCCGGCCGCAGGGTGTCCTCCAGCATCTGCAGGGTGCGGTCGCTGCGCGGCCCGGTCAGCAGCTCGTCCCCGATGTTCTGCAGCGTGATCACCTTCTCGGAGACCATCTGCGCGTACAGCTCGGTGACCTCGTTCTGCCGTTTGATGAGCAGGCCCTGCTGCCACGGACACCACTTCGTCGGACGGATCGGTTCGAAGATCATCAGGATGCCGAGGTAGTTGACGACCCAGCCGATGATCACGCCGCCGACGGGCAGCACGTACCAGTGCGGGAAGACCTGCAGGATGCCGAACAGCACGAACCCCATCGGCACGCCGAAGTAGAAGCCGAAGTTCTGCATGAAGCGCAGCTCGCGCTTGCCCATCATGAGGAACAGTTCGTTGAGCAGCTCCGGGTGCGCGACGAAGTAGCGGATCACCATCAGCTTCGCGTCGATGAGCTGGTCGACGTTCGTCCCGATCTGGTCGGTGATCTCGTGAACGACCGCGGGCAGCTGCTGGCGCACCCGGGCGTGGACGGCCTCGCGCAGCATCGGCGGCAGGTCGTGCCACAGCTGTGGGTTCTCCTGCTCCATGATCTGCTCGACCACGTCGCGGATCTCGGCCTGCGCGACCATCGCCAGGTGCTCGGCGATGCGGTCGGGCTCGAGCTCGCGGTAGAAGTCCGCGATGCTGCCGAGCTTGCCCAGGCCCTTGTCGACGGCGATGCTGGCCATCTTGTCCGCGCGTGACGGGACGATCCCCTGCCAGCCGACCGCGCCGGTGTAGCTGATCAGCGGCAGCACGCGAACCCGGCGCGGGAGCAGCGGGAAGAGCAGCCGCAGGCCCGGCACGCGCACGCCGTGGAAGCGGATCGGACGGAACAGCATGAGCACGCCGGTCCAGTTGGTGACGTACCCGATGACGCCGGTGAACAGCGGGATGCTGATCAGATCCGTCAGCATCTTCTGATCCATCTACCGCTCCTCGAGCCCGCACCGCCGCGGGCTCAGGATGTCACACGGTCCCGGTTCGGATCTCGCCGAAAGCTGCGCGACGGGTCGCTAGTGGACGTCCAGATCGGTGCGCGCCGGCAGCGAGACCGGGCCGAGCAGGCTCAGGCTGTTGCGCAGTGCCTGCCAGGCCTGCAGGCTGCCCATCGTCGGACAGTTCTTCTCGCCGCGGCACGCCGCGTTCTCGGTCAGCGGTCCGTGGAAGCGCAGCGCCCGGTGCCCGTTGCGCACCGCGGTCAGCGAGATCATCGCCCACTGGTCTGCCATCGTGTAGTTGTAGACCTGCGGCAGCGCGGAGATGCGGCGCGGTGACGCCGCCCCGGCCACCCAGGCGAGATCGTTCGCGGTCCAGCCGTGGGCGCAGCGCGAGAACGGGAACACCGGCGAGCAGCCGTCCGCCGAGCCGTTGAAGATCAGCGGCGCCCTGGTCGCGTGCAGGAAGCCGCGCACCCACGCCTCGGTCCCGCGCGGTCCGACGCGGAAGCCCGGCTCGATGTCGCTCGCGCCGGCCACGGCGACCCCGCGGTAGTGCCGCGCGACGCGGTGGACGGGCTGCACGACCTGGCGCGCCCAGACCCGTCCGGAGTGGGCGGTCGTCTCCAGGTCGTTGTTGGTGCCGATCGCGACCGTGACCGGGGCGCCCCGGCGCTGCGCGGAGTGGTAGCCGCGCACGTAGGCGATGACCGCGCGCGCCAGTCCGCCGTAGCTGACGAAATGCGGCGTCGTGGACAGCAGTACGCCGTGGCGCAGTTGGCCGCCGATGTCCAGGAGCACGACGTGCTGCTGGCGGCCGGTGTTCTGCCGGGCGTCCCGCCGGCCGAGCGCCCACATCATCGCCTCGTCCGCCGGGCCGCCGGTGAGGTGCCGCAGGTAGTGGCTGCGGGTGACCTCGCCCGGACGCTTGCCCCGGCGCACGGCGGCCGCGCGCAGCTGGCGGCGGGTCGGGTGTGTCCGCTTCGCCTTGGCCGGGCGCTTCACGGCGGGGACGGCGGCGGCGTGCGTGGCCGGCGGTGGGACGGTGCCGGGCTTCGTCGCCGGCGCCGTGGTGGTGCCGGTGGCTGGAGCGGTGGCAGCGGCGCTGCTGCCCGCCTGCTCCGCGGCTGCGCTCGCCGGATCGTATGCGCTGGCGGCGGGGTCATATGCGCCGGCGGCCGGGCTCTCGGCGGCGTCCGCCGGGTCGGCCGATACCGCGTCCGATGCGCTGCTGCGCCGCGCCGTCCTGTCCGACGACAGGGCGGCGAGGCCGGGAATGGAGCGCTGGGCGAACCCCGCTGCGACGCCCGCGGCCTGCGGGCGGTGCGGATGGGCGCGGACCAGGTCGGCCACGAGCGCGACCACGGCGATCGCCGTCATCGCGGCGATCAGCGCGGCCGCGAACAGGCGGGCAGGGGAACGCATCGGACGGGCACTTTCCGGGCAGGGGTCAGGACCTGCTGCCCCACCTGCCACCGAGCCGGGCCCGGCCTCGTCCGACGCACCGCGGGGACGATTCCTGGTTCGCACCCGAGGGCCGAGACGTGCCGAGACAGCCCGTCGACAACAGCAAATTCACGCTAGCTTAACATCGGCAGCCCGTCGCGTTATGCGAGCGGAGCGTCTCAGCCGGGTGCCAGCGCCCGAAACGGCCCGTATAGCGTCCGGTCCATGCAGCTGCTGCGACTTGCCCCGGACCCCGACGGGATCGCGCTCGCCGTACACGGCGGCGCCGGCGACCGCATCGAACCCCTGAACGGCCCGGACGCCTATCACGCCGGCCTGCGCGCGGCGGTGCAGGCGGGCGAGCGGGTGCTCCGCGCCGGCGGGCCCGCCGTCGACGCGGTGTGCGCGGCGGTCACCGCGCTCGAGGACAACGAGCTGTTCAACGCCGGCCGCGGTGCGGCGCTGACGACCGACGGCACCGTCGAGCTGGACGCCGCGCTGATGACCGGCGACGGACGGGCCGGGGCGGTTGCCGGCTGCCGGACCGTCCGCAATCCGGTCTTCGCCGCCCGCGCCGTCCTGGAGCGGACGCCGCACGTGTTGATGGTTGCGCCGGACGACGGGCTGCTGACCGAGTGGGGACTGGAGCAGGTGCCGAACAGCTACTTCGTGACCGACCGCCGAGTGCGGGAGCTGGAGCGCGTCCGGTCCGCCACCGCCGACGGCACGCGGCACGGGACGGTCGGGGCGGTGGCCCGCGACGCGCACGGCCGGCTCGCCGCCGCGACGTCCACCGGCGGGGTGAGCAACCAGCTGCCCGGACGCGTCGGCGACGCCCCGATCGTCGGCGCCGGCACCTACGCGGCGGACGGCACGGTGGCCGTGTCCTGCACCGGCCAGGGCGAGTACTTCCTACGCGGCGTGGTGGCGTACGACATCAGCGCGCGGATGTCCTACCTCGGTGCGTCGCTGGAGCAGGCCGTCCGGGACACCGTCGCGGCGAAGCTGGACGCGACCGGCGGATCGGGCGGGCTGATCGCGGCCGGGCACGACGGCAGCGTCGTGATCGCGTTCAACAGCAACGCGATGTTCCGTGGTCACCTGACCGACGGCGAGCCCGCGACGTTCGTCTGAGCCCGCCGGACGTCAGCGGGTCAGCCAGACCCGCCACAGCGCGGACGGGTCGCTGAGCGGATCGCCGTGCACCAGGCTGAAGTGGGCCGGTCCGCCGACGGCCAGGCGCCCGGCGGCGGGATCGCCGATCAGCTCGCCGCCGCGCCAGGTCGCGGCCCCGAGCGCGACGTGCGGCTCGATGCCGGCGGCGACCAGCGCCTCGACCTCCCAGGCCAGTTGGTTCGCGCGCAGCGAGCCGCCGCCGAAGTCCGAGCCCGCCGCGATCGCGACGCCGGCCCGGTGCGCGAGCCGGATGCTGTCCTCGGCGCGCTCGCGGCGCTCGGCGATGCGCGCGACGCCGTCCTCGCTCGCGAACCGGTCGATCGTCGTCGTCGCGCGGAAGCTCTGCCACGACCGCAGGACCGCGAGCGTCGACACCACCGTGACCTGGTGCGCGGCGAGCGTGGCGGCGACATCGGCGTCCAGCGCGAAGCCGTGCTCGAGGCTGTCGACGCTTGCTTCCGCGCCCACTCGCGCACCGGGCAGGGTGCCGGAGTGGGCGGCCACGGTGGCGCCGCGTTCGTGCGCGAGCGCGACGGCGGCGGTGACCTCGTCGGCGCTGAAGGGCGCGGTGTCCGCGTCCGGCCCGTCGAGGTAGAGCTTCACCAGGTCGGCACCGTCGTCGAGTTGCGCGGCGACCGCGCCGACCAGGTCCGCGCCGTGCTCGACCTCGATCGCGAGGCCGTGCGGCAGCGACCCGGTGCGGGTGATCCACGTGCCGGCTGCGCGGACGTACGGACGGTCGTGCGCGCCCGTCCAGCGATCGCGCAGCACCAGGCTCAGCGCGCGCTCGACCCCGTCGGCACCCGCGCGTCGCGGCGCCCCGACGTCCCGCGCCCACCGGATGCCCGCGCGCACCATCGCCTCGCCGTTCTCCTCACCGACGGCGAGTAGCTTCTCGGCCGCGTCGAAGCCGCGCTCGATCCAGCGCGCGCCGCCGGGCATCGACAGGTGCGCGTGCGAGTCGACGAGCCCGGGCACGATCGTCGCGCCGCTCCCGTCGATCACCACCGCGTCCAGGCCGGCCGGATCCGGACCGTCACCGTCGAACCAGAGGCCGGCGACGGATTGGTTCTCGACCAGCAGGCTCACGCCGCGGCGCAGCTCGGCGGACGTGCCGTCGGCGAATGCGGCGTTGGTGATGAGGACGTGGGGCGCATCGATTCGGGTCACCCGCTCCATTCTGCTCACCCCCGCACCGGCAACAGCTAGACCCGCAGCTCCTTCGGCTGTTGCCGCGCGAGCCGCGCCGACGTCCGTGCCGGTGATCAGGGCAGCATGCGGGCTGGTTTGCGCGGCGTGCAGGCCCGGGACCTGCGCGATGCCGTCCTGTTCGAGGATGCGTTCGCGAGTCGCGGCGACGGCTTCGGCCGCGACGCGGTCGGTGTCCGCACTACGCTGTGCCGCGTGGCGTTGCGCTGTGCGGACCGGCTGCCCGAACGGTCGTGGCCGGCGTGACGCGCGATCTTCCGAAGCTGTCGCTGGCGGAATGGATCGTGCTGGCGCTGATCGCCGAGCAGCCGCGGCACGGTTTCGCGGTCGCGAGCCTCACCGCCGCGGACGGCGCCGTCGGCCAGGCGTGGCACGTGCCGCGTCCGATCGTCTACCGCGCGATCACCGCGCTCACCGAGCTCGGCCTGACCGTCCCTGCCGCGACGGAGCAGGGCGGACACGGTCCGCAGCGCACCGTCGTCGCGGCCACTGCGGACGGTGCCGCTGCCGTCCGGCGCTGGCTGCGGCTGCCGGTCGAGCACCTGCGCGACACGCGCTCGGAGCTGCTGGTCAAGCTCGCGCTGCTCGACCGCCGCGGCTGGAGCCTGGGCCCCTTGATCACCGCGCAACGCAAGGTGTTCACCCGCCGCGAGGACGAGCTGCGTGCGCAGGTTCGCGGCACCTCCGGCTTCGAGCGGCTGGTGCTCACCTGGCGACGGGAAAGTGCCCGTGCCGCGCTCCGCTTCCTGGACGAAGTCGCCCGGGGTTAGCCGCCTGACCGCGCCGCCCGCTGGCTGACGTTTCCTGCGAGTGGCCACTTTCGCGTCGAGTGGCCAGTCATAGCTGGCCACCGGGCGCGTAGGTGGCCACCGGGCGCGTAGGTGGCCACCGGGCGTGTAGGTGGCCACTCGACGAGGTCGGTCGCCTGGGCCTCCCGCGGCTGGGCCCGCCGGGACTCCCCCGCGAGTGGCCACTTTCGCGTCGAGTGGCCAGTCATAGCTGGCCACTCGGCGCGTAGGTGGCCACCGGGCGTGTAGGTGGCCACTCGACGAGATCGGTCGCCTGGGCCTCCCGCGGCTGGGCCCGCCGGGACTCCCCCGCG
>Ga0164242_10008501_pt1 | contig 11135 bp, 12 predicted proteins | sample OricomgcompostMG_FD_108783 | JGI IMG/M metagenome (GOLD analysis project Ga0164242, IMG submission 108783) | Miracle-Growth compost microbial communities from Emeryville, California, USA - Original compost - Miracle growth compost (MG) ...
CGTCCTGCGCGTGGCGTGGACCATCGCAGACCTTGCCGGTCGGCCGGCGCCGGTGCGCGCCGACGTGGGCCGTGCGCTCCTGCTGCGGACGAGGGGGCACGGCGCATGACGACGACGGACGAGCGCATCGCGGTGCCGCCGGCGGGAGGCGCCGAGCGGCTGGCCCGCGTCGCGTGGAGCGGCATCGCCGAACCGGGCGACGTCGTCGCGGGTGCGCTGATCGCAGCCATGGGGGCCGCCGAGGCGCTCGCCTGGCTGCGCGAGGGTGCGCCCCGCGACGAGCGGCTCGCGCCGCAGGCCAGCCCGCGCCTGGCCAAGGCGGTGAGCCGCTGGACGCTCCGCCTCGACCGCAGCGCGCCCGAGGTGGCGCTGGCCGCGGTCGACCGGCTCGGCGGCGCGGTGCTCGTCCCCGGCGACCCGGGATGGCCGACGGCTGTCGACGACCTGGGCGCCGAGGCGCCCGCGTGCCTGTGGGTGCGCGGGCGGCGCGACCTCGCGGGGGTGGCGCGCGATGCTGCCGCGATCGTCGGCGCACGCGCCGCCACCAGCTACGGCGAGCGGGTGGCGTACGACCTGGCGGCGGGCATCGCGACGCGCGGTGCCGGCGTCGTCTCGGGCGGCGCGTACGGGATCGACGCGGCGGCGCACCGCGGCACCCTCGGCGCGGACGGCGTCGCGGTCGTCGTGCTCGCGGGCGGCGTCGACCGCGCGTACCCGGCGGCGCACGCCAGGCTGTTCGACGCGGTGCTCGCCGGGGGCGGCGCGATCGTGTCCGAGCTGGCGCCGGGCGGGCTGCCGACCCGCAGCCGCTTCCTGCAGCGGAACCGGCTGATCGCCGCGATGACGCGGGCGACCGTGGTGGTCGAGGCCGCCTGGCGCTCGGGCGCGCTGAGCACGGCGCACCACGCGGCGCGGCTGCTGCGGCCCGTGGGCGCCGTGCCGGGCCCGGTCACGTCGATGGCGTCCGCCGGGTGCCACCGGCTGCTGCGCGACGGCCTCGCGGTGTGCGTGACCGACGCGGACGAGGTCCTGGAGCTGGTCCGGCCGTCGGGCGCGGCCCCCGCCACGACGCCGAGCGCGGCGCGGTACGCCGAGGTGCGCACGCACGACGGGCTCGACGCGGTGGCGAGCGCGGTCCTGGAGGCGCTGCCGCGCCGAGCGGGACACTCCGTCGACCGGGTCGCCGCGGCGGCGGGGGTCACGGCGCAGGAGGCGCTGGGCGCGCTCGGGCACCTCGAGCTGAGCGGCCTCGCGGCACGTTCGGGTGACGGCTGGCGCCTCGCCGCGGGGTAGCGCTGTCTACCGTTACCCGACCGGCCGGCGTGGGAGGCGCGCCGAAAGTCCCAACCATTGGTGGCCCTTGACCGCCCGACCGGGTGAAAAATGAATGGTGTGACGCAATCCTCGGTCGGCGAATCGGACATTGCCCCCGCATTCGCCCAGCATTAGCCCGGCCAGGTGAAAGACGTGCTTGTTTCCGCTGTGTGTTTCCCGTCACCGTAGGCACATGACAGCGGTCGAGATCACCCGAGAGGCGCAGAGCCGTGCGCGCCTTCTCGCTGACTTCTCGGCCCACCTCGACGCGCAGCGCGGCATGTCCCGGCACACCGTGCGGGCGTACCTGGGCGACGTGGACCAGATGCTGGCTCACGCGGCGCGCCACGGGCGCACCGACCTGGCCGACGTCGACCTGGCCGCGCTCCGCGCCTGGCTGGCCTCGATGGCGGCACAGCGCCGCGCGCGGACCACGCTGGCGCGGCGCAGCGCGGCGGTCCGCACATTCTTCGCCTGGGCCACGCGCACGGGCCTCGTGCCGGTCGACCCGTCCCTGCGCCTCGCGAGCCCCAAGACCGTCGCGGCGCTTCCGGAGGTCCTGCGCCAGGAGCCGGCACGGGCGCTGGTCGACGGGGCGCGCGACGCGGCCGCCGAGGGGGACGCCGGCGCCGTGTGCGACTGGGCGCTCGTCGAGCTGCTCTACGCGACCGGGGTGCGCGTCGGGGAGCTGTGCGGCGCCGACGTGAGCGACGTCGACCTCGGAGCTCGCACGCTGCGCGTGCTCGGCAAGGGCGGCAAGGAGCGCGTCGTCCCGTTCGGTCAGCCGGCCGCGACGGCGGTCGAGGCGTGGCTCGGCCGCGGGCGCCCGGCGCTCGTGCGACCCGAGTCCGGCGACGCGCTGCTCCTGGGCCGGCGCGGCGGTCGCCTGGACCAGCGCCAGGCACGCGCGACGGTGCACCGCCTCGCCGCCGCCGCGGGCGTCGACGACATCGCCCCGCACGGCCTGCGGCACTCCGCCGCGACCCACCTGCTCGAGGGCGGCTCCGACCTGCGCAGCGTCCAGGAGCTGCTCGGGCACGCGAGCCTCGCCACGACCCAGCGCTACACGCACGTCACCGCCGACCGCCTGCGCAGCGCCTACGCGCTGGCGCACCCCCGAGCCTGAGCCACCCCGAACGGAGCCGACGATGACGACGACCTCGACCGACACGGTCCGCAGCGACCGTGGCGCGGCCACGGTTCCCGACGGTGGGATCCCGCGGTCGCGCGCGATGGCCGCCGCGGAGGCCGCCGCCCGGCCGCTGCTGACCGAGGTCCCCACGCAGCGCAGCGCCGCGCCCGAGGAGCTCGACGTCGCCGCTCCGCTGTGGGCGGAGTTCACCGCGACGCGCTGCCCCGCGGCGCGGGAGGGCCTGATCCTGCACTACGCGTCGCTCGTGTCCGCCGTGGCGAGCCGGGTGGGCATGCGACTGCCGAACACCGTCGAGCAGGCGGATCTCGTCTCGTACGGGATGTTCGGGCTGATCGACGCGATCGAGAAGTACCAGCCGGACCGTTCGGTGAAGTTCGAGTCGTACGCGTCCTCGCGCATCCGCGGAGCGATCATCGACGAGCTGCGCGCGATGGACTGGGTGCCGCGCTCGGTGCGCACCAAGGCGCGCTCGGTCGACCGCGCCTACGCCGAGCTCGAGGGCCGCCTGCACCGCGCGCCGAGCGAGCCGGAGCTCGCGAGCCACCTCGGCGTCTCGGTCGGCGAGCTGCGTGCCGTGTACTCGCAGCTCTCGACGGTCAACGTCGCGGCCCTCGACGAGCTGCTCGGCGGCATGGACGACCGCGCGGGCGGCGTCAGCCTGGTCGACACGCTCGGCGACGAGCGCTCGCAGGACCCGGCCGGCTCGATGGAGGCCGCCGAGACGAAGTTCCTGCTGAGCCGCGCGATCGAGCAGCTCTCGGAGCGCGAGCGCATCGTCGTGGTCCTCTACTACTACGAGGGCATGACGCTCGCCGAGATCGGCCGCGTGCTCGGGGTCACCGAGTCGCGCATCTCGCAGATGCACACCGCTGCGATGCTCCGGCTGCGCACGCGGCTGCTCGACGCCGAGCGCGTCTGACCCGTCCCGCGAGCCGGGGCCGTCACGGCCCGCCGTCGAGCGGCAGCAGCACTATGGGGCCGGCCCCCGGCACGAGCCGCATCGGGTCGAGGTAGGTCGTCCCGCGGCGCACGCCCCAGTGCAGGCACGTGGCCGGCGCGCAGTGCGTGCCCACGCCGGACAGCACGCCCACCTCGTCACCGGCGTCGACGCGCGTCCCCACGGGCACCGTCGCGGTGACGGGCTCGAGGCTCGTGCGGAGCCCGTCGTCGTGCGCGATCGTCACGACCCCGCGCCCGGCGACGACGCCCGCGAAGGCCACGACGCCCGGGGCCGGCGCGAGCACCCGGGCCGCCGCCGGTGCCGCGAGGTCGACCCCGCGGTGGCCCGCGGCCCACGGCCGCGGCGGCGGGTCGAACGGGTGCACGACGCGCGCGGGGCCGGCGATCGGGAGGTGGTAGGCGACCGCGACGTCGGGCGCGCGGGGAGGGGTGGCGCCCGACGCCGCGGTGACGACGAGCAGCGCCCCCAGCACGGTGGCGGCTCCAGCGGCGACCGCCGTGCGGAAAGGGTTCCTCGTCATGCGGACGAGCCAACCGCCGGACGGCTCGCCGACCGGCGGCACCGGCGCAAGCTGGGGACCGGCGACCCCGCAGCGGGGCTGTGGGCGGCTCGCGAACCCCTGCGCCCCGACGGTCCGCGCCCCGACGGTCCGCGCCCCGACGGGCGTCGGCTAGACTTCTCGCGCGACCGGTCCGTACCGGTCGACATCGCGCGCCATCTCCCCGCCACCAGGCAGGGGTCGTCCACGCACCGGTCCGGGACCACGTCCCGGCGCGGGGCCGGCATGGCGCCAGGGGCACCGGCACCCGCCGGGGCCGACAACCGCAACGCGGGCCGTCACGGCCCGCCGACCACGCGCGTGCACGGGTTGGTCCCGTCGCGCGCCGGAAGGATCGTCATGGCCGTCGTGACCATGCGCCAGCTGCTCGAGAGCGGTGTCCACTTCGGGCACCAGACCCGCCGCTGGAACCCCAAGATGAAGCGCTTCATCTTCACCGAGCGCAACGGCATCTACATCGTCGACCTGCAGCAGTCGCTGTCCTACATCGACCGCGCCTACGACTTCGTCAGCCAGACCGTCGCGCACGGTGGCTCGATCCTGTTCGTCGGCACGAAGAAGCAGGCGCAGGAGCCGGTCGCCGAGCAGGCCGCCCGCGTCGGCATGCCGTACGTCAACCAGCGCTGGCTGGGTGGCATGCTCACCAACTTCTCGACCGTCCACAAGCGCCTGCAGCGCCTCAAGGAGCTCGAGCAGATCGACTTCGACGACGTCGCGGCCTCGGGCCTGACGAAGAAGGAGCTGCTCGTCCTGCGTCGCGAGAAGGACAAGCTCGCCAAGACGCTCGGCGGCATCCGCGACATGGCCAAGGTTCCCTCGGCCGTGTGGATCGTCGACACGAACAAGGAGCACCTCGCGGTCGACGAGGCGCGCAAGCTGGGCATCCCGGTCGTCGCGATCCTCGACACCAACTGCGACCCCGACGTCGTGGACTACCCGATCCCGGGCAACGACGACGCGATCCGCGCCGTCCAGCTGCTCACGCGCGTGATCGCCGACGCCGCCGCCGACGGTCTGCTCAAGCGCCACTCGGGCCGCACGGCCACGGAGCAGGGTGCCGACGCCGACGCCGAGCCGCTCGCCGAGTGGGAGCGCGAGCTCCTCGCGGGCGCCGAGGCCGACCTGCAGCAGGGTGAGTCGGCCGCCGCGCCGGCCGCCGTCCAGGCCGAGCAGGAGACCCCGGCCGAGGTCGTCGCCGCCGACGCGGACGCGCAGGAGGCCGCCGAGGCCGCCGACGCGACCGAGGTCGCCCCCGCGGCCGAGGCCGCCGTGGAGCCGGAGGCCGACGCGGCCGACGGCGCCGCGACCGCGCAGTGACCTCGTACCCGATCGAAGAGAACGGACACCACTGATGGCGAACTACTCGCTCCAGGACATCAAGGACCTGCGCGAGAAGACCGGCGCCGGCATGCTCGACGTCAAGAAGGCGCTCGAGGAGGCCGAGGGCGACTCGGAGAAGGCTCTCGAGATCATCCGCGTCAAGGGCCTCAAGGGCGTCGGCAAGCGTGAGGGCCGGGCGGCCAGCGACGGTCTCGTCGCGGCGCACGTCGGCCCGACGGCCGACGGCGAGGGCCAGAGCGGCGTGCTCGTCGAGGTCAACTCGGAGACCGACTTCGTCGCCAAGAGCCAGTCGTTCATCTCGCTCGCGGACCGCGTGCTCGCGGCCGCGGTCGCCACGGGCGCCCGCGACGCGGACGCGCTGACGGCGGCCGAGTACGAGGGCTCGACGGTGCAGGACATCGTCGACGAGACGGCCGCCACCCTGGGTGAGCGCGTCGTCGTGCGTCGGCTGGCCCACCTGGCCGGCGAGCACGTCGAGGTCTACCTGCACAAGGTCAACAAGGACCTGCCCCCGCAGGTCGGCGTCCTCGTGGCGACCGACGCGGCCGGCGCGTCCGTGGCCCGCGACGTCGCGACGCACGTCGCCGCGTACTCGCCGCAGTACCTCACGCGCGACGAGGTGCCGGCGGACACGGTCGAGAACGAGCGCCGCATCGCCGAGGAGACGGCCCGCAACGAGGGCAAGCCCGAGGCGGCGCTGCCGAAGATCGTCGAGGGCCGCCTGAACGGCTTCTTCAAGGAGAACGTCCTGGTCGACCAGGCGTTCGCCAAGGACCCGAAGAAGTCGGTCGGCCAGGTGCTCGCCGAGGTCGGCGGCACGCTGACCGGCTACGTGCGCTTCCGCGTGGGAGCCTGATCCCACCACCGATCGGTGGCCCCGGCCCGACCTCGGGTCCGGGGCCACCGTCGCACCGGGCGCCGGTCGCCCACCCGCCAGAACCCATCCGCAGGAGGCGCACGTGACCACGGACCAGACGAGCCCGTCCCACCGACGCGTGCTGCTCAAGCTCTCGGGTGAGACGTTCGGCGGCGGCGACGTGGGCCTCGCGGCCGACGTGGTCCAGCGCATCGCGGGCGAGATCGCCGTCGCGGTCCGCTCCGGCGTGCAGGTCGCGGTCGTCTGCGGCGGGGGCAACTTCTTCCGCGGTGCGGAGCTGAGCCAGCGCGGCCTCGACCGCGCGCGTGCCGACTACATGGGCATGCTCGGCACCGTCATGAACTGCCTGGCGCTGCAGGACTTCCTCGAGCAGGCGGGCGTGAGCACGCGCGTGCAGACCGCGATCACGATGGGCCAGGTCGCGGAGCCGTACATCCCGCTGCGCGCGATCCGCCACCTCGAGAAGGGTCGCGTCGTCATCTTCGGCGCCGGCGCGGGCATGCCGTACTTCTCGACCGACACCGTCTGCGTGCAGCGCGCCCTGGAGACGCACTGCCAGGAGGTGCTCATGGGCAAGAACGGCGTCGACGCGGTGTACTCCGCCGACCCGCGCAAGGACCCCACGGCCGAGCGGCTCGAGCGGCTCACGTACACCGAGGCGATCGTCGGCGACCTGGGCGTCATGGACCAGACCGCGCTGTCCATGGCGCGGGACAACGACATCGCGATGCGCGTGTTCGGCCTCGAGGCGACCGGCAACGTCACGCGCGCGCTCGAGGGTGAGAAGATCGGGACGCTGGTCACCGCGAGCTGATCTCGCCGTTCGACCTGCGCTTCGACCGCTCCGCCCCCCGTCACCACGAACCAAGGAGTACCGGTGATCGACGAGACCCTCCTCGAGGCCGAGGAGAAGATGGACAAGGCCGTCGAGGTCGCCAAGGACGACTTCGCGACGATCCGCACGGGCCGCGCGAGCGCCGCGATGTTCGCGAAGGTCTTCGTCGACTACTACGGCACGCCGACGCCGCTGCAGCAGCTCGCGTCGTTCAACGTGACCGAGGCCCGCACCATGCTGATCTCGCCGTTCGACAAGAGCTCGACGCCCGCCGTTGAGAAGGCGCTGCGCGACTCCGACCTGGGCGTGAACCCGACGAACGACGGCAACGTCATCCGCGTCGTGCTGCCCGCCCTCACCGAGGAGCGCCGCCGCGACTTCGTCAAGCTCGCCAAGGCCAAGGCGGAGGACGCGCGCGTCTCGGTGCGCAACGTCCGCCGCCGCGCCAAGGAGGAGCTCGACCGCATCGTCAAGGACGGCGAGGCGGGCGAGGACGAGGTGGTCCGCGCCGAGAAGGAGCTCGAGGCGCTGACGAAGAAGCACGTCGAGCTCATCGACCACCTGCTCGCCTCCAAGGAGAGCGAGCTGCTCGAGGTCTGATGTCCCAGGAGAACGCCGTCGTCACGCGCACGCCCCGGGCAGGTCGCGACCTCCCCGTCGCCGCCACGGTGGGGGTGGGCCTGCTCGTCGTCGTCGTGGCGGCGCTGTTCATCCGCAAGGAGGTCTTCGCGGGCCTCGTGGTCGTCGTCGTGTGCGCCGGCCTGTGGGAGCTCGCGCAGGCGTTCACGCGGCGCGCGATCCACCTCCCGCTGCTGCCCCTGCTCGTCGGCGCGGTCGGGATCCTGGTGTCCGCGTACGTCGCGGGCTCCGAGGCGTTGTTCGTCGCGTTCCTGCTCACCGTCGGCGGCGTCGTCGTGTGGCGCGTGCTCGACGGCAGCGGCCAGCCCGCGATCCGGGACGTCACCGCGGGCACGTTCGCGGCCGCGTACCTGCCGTTCCTCGCGGGCTTCGTCATGCTCATGCTCGCCGCCGACGACGGGCCGTCCCGCGTGCTCGTCTTCATCCTGTGCGTCGTCGCCAACGACACGGGCGGCTACGCCGTGGGCTCGCTGCTCGGGCGGCACCCGCTCGCTCCGACGGTGAGCCCGAAGAAGTCGTGGGAGGGCCTGCTCGGCTCGGTCGTCCTCGCGAGCGTCGTCGGCGTGGTCGGCGTGCAGGTCGCGTTCGGTGCGCAGCCGCTCGTCGGTGCGGTGCTGGGCCTCGCCACGGTGTGCACCGCGACGCTCGGCGACCTCGCCGAGTCGATGCTCAAGCGGGACCTCGAGCTCAAGGACATGGGCCGGCTCGTGCCCGGCCACGGCGGCATCCTCGACCGCCTCGACTCGCTGCTGCTCACGGCCCCCGCGGCCTACCTGATCCTCAGCTCGTTCCTGGGCTGAGCCCGGACCGAGCCTCCCCGTCCCCTCGAAGGAGGGTCGCCCCCATGACCGGAACCCCTGTCCGGCTCGACCTCTCGTCGCCGTCGCGCGGTCCGCGCGGCAAGCCGCCGAAGCACTTCGTCGACCTCACCCCCGAGCAGCGTGTCGCCGCGGTGACGGAGCTCGGCGAGAAGCCGTTCCGCGCCAAGCAGCTCGCGACGCACTACTTCACGCACCTGACGTCGGACCCCGCGGCGATGACGGACCTGCCGAAGGCGACGCGTGACCTGCTCGCGGCCGAGCTGTTCCCGCAGCTCATCACGGCGAGCCGCACGCTGTCGGCCGACGGCGGCACGACCGTCAAGACGCTGTGGCACCTGTTCGACGGCGCGAAGGTCGAGTCGGTGCTCATGCGGTACCCGAACCGCACGACCCTGTGCATCTCGAGCCAGGCGGGCTGCGGGCTGGCGTGCGCGTTCTGCGCGACGGGACAGCTCGGCCTGACGCGCAACCTGTCGACCGCCGAGATCGTCGAGCAGGTGCGCGCGGCGGCCCGCTCGCTCGCCGACGGCGACGTGCCGGGTGGTCCGACACGGCTCAACAACGTCGTGTTCATGGGCATGGGCGAGCCGCTGGCCAACTACAAGTCGGTCATGGAGACGGTGCGGCGGCTCGTCGCACCGGCGCCTGACGGGCTCGGCATGTCGGCGCGCAACGTCACGGTGTCGACCGTCGGGCTCGTCCCGGCGATGGACAAGCTCGCCAAGGAGGGCATCCCGGTGACGCTCGCGCTGTCGCTGCACGCGCCCGACGACGAGCTGCGCTCCGAGCTGGTGCCCGTCAACACGCGCTGGTCGGTCGACGAGGCGCTCGACTCGGCGCGCCGGTACTTCGACGTGACCGGTCGTCGCGTGTCCATCGAGTACGCCCTGATCCGCGACGTCAACGACCACGCGTGGCGCGCGGACCTGCTGGGGGAGAAGCTCAACGCCCGCGGGCGCGGCTGGGTGCACTGCAACCCGATCCCGCTGAACCCGGTGCCCGGCTCGCGGTGGACCGCGAGCGATCCCGCGGTCGAGCGCGAGTTCGTGGCACGCTTGCGGGCGCACGGCGTCCCCACGACCGTGCGGGACACGCGCGGCAGCGAGATCGACGGCGCCTGCGGCCAGCTCGCGGCGGAGGAGGACGAGTGAGCGACGGGATGTTCCGGACCGTCTCCGGGTTCAAGAGCGGCTACGACCCGGACGAGGTCGACGAGTTCTTCTCGCACGCCCGCTCGGTGTACGAGCAGGGCCCAGCGGGTGCGCTCGCCGCGAAGGACGTGCGTGCGGTCGCGTTCGACATGGTGCGCGGCGGCTACGTGACCGCGGCCGTCGACGCGGCGCTCGACCGGCTCGAGGCCGCGTTCGTCGCGCGGGCGCGCGCCGAGTTCGTGAGCGAGAACGGCCAGCAGGCGTGGATGGCGCGGCTCGCCGACCAGGCCCGCACGTTGTACGGCCGTCTCGGCCGGCCGGACGGGGACCGGTTCGCGCCGCCCGAGGGACGTGACCAGGGCTACGAGCCGGCCGACGTCGACGACCTGTGCCACCGGCTGATCGCCTACTTCGACAAGGGCCAGGCCCTGTCGGCGTCCGAGGTGCGCTCGGCGACGTTCCGCAGCCGCAAGGGCCACAACGCGTACGCCGAGGCGCCGGTCGACGCGTTCTTCGCGCGCGCCGTCGAGGTGCTGCTCGGCGTGGAGTGAGGTCCGGCGAGCCCGACGTGGCGACGGCCGGTCACCGTGGGGTGACCGGCCGTCGCCGTCCGCGGGCAGGTGCCGCGTCAGCCGTCCTCGCGCCGGAACGTGCGCGTGCCGAACCACAGCCCGAGCCCGACGAGCGCGACCGTCACGGCGTACCCCCACAGCGCGGTCGCGGTGCCGAGGCCGCCCGCGAAGTCGGCGCGGATGCCCGAGACGACGTGCTTGATCGGGTTGACGTTCGACAGGGCGTTGAGCCAGCCGGGCGCGGAGGCCGCGGTGATCGGCAGGAGGATCCCGGACAGCAGCAGGAGCGGCACCGCGACGCCGTTGAGCAGGGGCGCGAGCGCGTCCTCGCTCTTGGTGGTCAGCGCGACGGCGTACGAGATCGACGCGAACGCGGCGGCGAGCAGGGCGGCGGTGACGACGCCGAGCACGATGCCCGCGAGCGGCGCGGACAGCCCGAACAGGAACGCGCACGCCACGAGCACGACGCCCTGCACGAGCACGACGAGCGTGTCGCGCAGCACCCGGCCGAGCACGAGCGCCGACCGCGGCGCGGGCGTCGCTCGCTCGGCCTCGATGACGCCGTCGCGCCACTCGCCGATGAGGCCGAAGCCGACGAACAGCGCGCCGAACATGCCGAGCTGGACCAGCAGGCCCGGGACGAAGAGCTGGTAGGCGTTCGTGGCGCCGAGCTGCGGCGCGAGCGGCTCGAGCAGCGGCCCGAACAGCGACAGGTACAGCACCGGCTGCAGCAGGCCCATGACGACCCAGATCGGGTTGCGCAGCGCGAGCCGCATCGCGCGGCGGAAGACCGTGGCGGTGTCGCGCAGGAACGTGCTGCGTGCCGCCGTGGTCGTGGCGGCGGGGGAGTCGACGACGGTCGTCATGCTGCTGCTCCGTCCTGGGTGTCGGCGCGCGGCCGCTCGCCGTCGC
>Ga0164242_10008502_pt1 | contig 11134 bp, 15 predicted proteins | sample OricomgcompostMG_FD_108783 | JGI IMG/M metagenome (GOLD analysis project Ga0164242, IMG submission 108783) | Miracle-Growth compost microbial communities from Emeryville, California, USA - Original compost - Miracle growth compost (MG) ...
CGCGGGAGCTGCGCCGGCTATTTTCCCGAGTGCAATCCCCTGCTTCCCCTCTGGCACTATGCCGAGGGCAGCAAGGTTCCGGCCGCGAAATCGATACCCATCCGCGTTGCCAAGCACCCGCCCGAGGCTGGAAATCAGCCTGGTTTATCCCGATGACAGGGCTGGCTTGAAAAGCCTGGCGGTACTGCCAGGGCATAATGGCGATCCCGGCAGGGGTCGAACCTGCAACCTTCGGAGTCGAATTCCGACGCTCTATCCATTGAACTACGGGACCGCGGCGCGACGAGTCGCGAAACCTATTATCGCCGAGGCGCCCTGCCCTTGTCGATCCTAATCGACCGCGAGGGCGCGGGCCCCGGATCATTTGCGAGTCGGAAAGAAATTCAACGTATCTAGCCCGGAACTCTCGGAGGCGGGACGCGTTCATCCCAAAGCGGGGCGACTGCTTTTTCCTGAGGGGGGAGAATACGGCTGCTATGACCTACGTCGACGATCGCCTCGAAAATAACAAGATCATCCCATTTCGAACTCATTTTCCGCGCGTGCGCTCATGGATTGCGCGGGCGGAGGATGGAGCTGCGCGGTCATTTCTGACCTTTAATTCATTTTTCAGCTATCTCGTCGCGGAGCGCGGCCCGACATCCTCGGCGTCGCTGTTGGCGTATAACGGCATCGCCGCCGCGGGAGCCGTTCTTTACGAGGCCTGGTACACGGATGAACCCTATGTTGATCGGCCGCGTTCAGGGCTGGTTGGCGATCGCGGGTCGCTGCGCAGGCTGGCCGACGAACTGCACCTCAAGGCCGCAAATGAGCTTGAGGTGCATCGGAAAATTGTCAGGCGTTCTTTCGCGCACCAGCGCAGGCGCGTTTAGCCTCCAGCTGGTGCCCTCTCATCCGTATCCGCCGATAATGGGCAGGATTTCGCCTGTGATGTAGCTCGAGCAGCTTGGCGCCGCCATGAAGACGAACGCGGGGGCGATCTCTTCCGGCTGGGCCGCGCGTCCCATCGCGGACTTCGTCCCGAACTTCGCGACACCTTCCGCCGGCCTATCGGCAGGATTGAGCGGCGTCCAGACCGGTCCGGGAGCGATGGCATTGACGCGGATGCCTTTACCGATGAGCTGCGAAGAAAGCGAGCGGGTGAACGCGTGGATTCCGCCCTTCGTCATCGAGTAGTCGAGAAGCTCTTTGCTGCCTTCGATGCCTGTCACCGAACCCGTCATGATGATCGACGCGCCGGAATGCATATGCCGGACGGCGGCGCGCGCCATATAGAAATAACCGTAGAGATTTGTCCTCAGCGTACGATCGAAGTGTTCATCCGTCAGATCAAGAATATCGGACGTGTGCTCCTGAAAGGCCGCGTTGTTGACGAGGATGTCGAGCTTGCCAAGCTCTTTTACGGTTTGCTTGACGGCCGCATCGCAGAACTTCGATTCCGACACGTCGCCTTCGATCAGAATGCACTTGGCGCCTTCTTTCTCGACGGCCGACTTGGTCGTCTCCGCGTCGTCGCGCTCTTCGAGATAGCAGATCGCTACGTCGGCGCCCTCTCTCGCGAAAAGCACGGCAACAGCACGCCCTATCCCTGAATCGCCGCCCGTTATCAACGCCACCATGTCCTTGAGCTTTTGCGAACCCTGATAATAGGGCGCTTCGAACATCGGCTGGGGGTCGAGGTCCTTCTCGCGCCCGGACTTCATCTGGTGCTGTTCCGGGAACTTCTCCGGGTAGTCTCGTTCGCCGGCTTGCATCGGCGACTTTTTCGACTTCGGTTCAGCCTTGGACTTTTTATCTACGACATCGACGTCGGCTTGCACGCGCCGGCCCTGCTCAGCGGCTTCTTTCGCATGCTTACCTTCCGCATGCTTAGTTTCGCGAGACATCGTCTTGCTCCGTTTTTTTTCGGACCTGCATGCGCACCCGCGGAATCGTATTCCGTCGATGCCGAACGTTTGCGAAACGGCAGAAGCCGCGGACGGTTCCTCCCTATGGAGGCGCGTTTTCCGGGAACTCTCCGGTAGTCGTCGCGTTTGAGGGCAAGGCAGCCAGCCGCAGCCGAACGAATACGTTGTTCGTTTTCGCGGCGTGAGGCCCTGCGAAAAAGAAAGGAAAATTCGAATGAATCTCAAAGTTCTTCTGGCGGCAACCGCGATACCTGCGCTCGCAACGGTGGCTTATGCTCAGACGACGACGCCGGCTCCTTCAACCACGCCGTCTGCGACGGCTCCGGCACCGAGTTCTACCACACCGAGCGCAACGACGAACGAAACGGTCATGGCGCCACAATGGTACTCGCATCAACAGGGTGAATGGCGCACCAGTAAGCTCGTTGGCTCTAAGGTGAAGAACAAGGCCGGCGATACGATCGGCGACATCAACGAGATCATTCTCACCAACGATGGTTCGGCTGCCGCGGCCGTCATCGGTGTTGGCGGCTTCCTCGGTATGGGTGAGCATCAGGTCGCCGTGCAATTCAAATCGCTGAAAATCGATCGCGATTCGAACGGCAACGACGTCATTATGCTCGACACCACGAAGGATGCTCTGAAGCAAGCTCCGGAGTGGACTTGGCAGAGCACCTGACGCGCCAAATAGAAAATTGATCGGCAGCGACCGCGGGGCCGGAGTTCGGCGCGCGGTCGCTGTTGTTTCTTAGACCGGCGAATGCCCGGTCCACCAAAAGCTTTAAAGCCAAGGAGGCAGAACATGCAGCCTGAAACCACGATGTTGGAAACAAGCAAAGTCCCCGGCACTTCCGTATACGGCCGGACGAATGAAGCAATCGGCGAGGTCGACGACCTCATCGTCGATACCGCGACGGGGAAAGTCCGCTACGCCATTTTGAGCTTCGGCGGCTTTCTCGGCCTCGGCAAAAGCAACTACGTCATTCCGTGGACGTCGCTGAAGTGGGACCCGGATCTCAACGGCTACGTGACGGGCGTCACCGAGGATCAATTGAGAATGTCGCCCGATCTCGATCCGCTGTCGCTGCGCGATCGAGACATCGAGCAGCAGCTTCATTCCGTGTACGGCGCCCCAAGCTATTGGGAGCTCGAATCTCGGCGGAGCTAATAACGGTTACCGTATAAGTTCAGAGCATCCGCAAGTACGGCTTGCGGATGCTCTATATCGAGCGGGGAATTAGAGGAAATGCCTCGGTCAGATTTTCGTCGGCGCGCTACCGAAGCCATCGGGCACTGCGTTTTCCGGATCGAGCATAAGCAAAGCTCTGTTGACTTCGTCGAGATGGGGTGGCTCGCCACCTCCCATATTTTCGTCGGTCGCGCGCTGTAAGGCGCGGGCATCAAGTTCCCAGCGCTTCAGGATATCGATTTTCTGAGCGCGCGAGAGGCCGGGACATGCCACGACTTCAAGGGGAAAATCAAATACGGACACTGGGCTGACGATTGCCTCCGCAAGTTCCTCTCGCGTCAACGTTACTGATTCCGTTTTCATGTGTGCATCCTTCCGCGCGAGGTCAGTGATGAGCGCCAACGTCAGTCCTGTGCCGAGGGTTCCCCGCTTTCTGATCCGCGTCCAGTATCGCGCGAACCGACGGAGCACGTTGGCGATCACTTCGGGTGCGATGGATATCGCTGCTGAATTTATTCAGGAACCGCCCAGAAACCCGGTCGTTTAGCTTGCTGACACTTCAGAAAGGAGAGATCGAATGAACATGATGAAAGCCACAGCTGCAACGATCGCATTCACCGCGATCGGATCTGTAGCCGCATTGGCTCAGGGCGCGGCGACGAGCCCGAACTCGCCAGCCAACACGCCGGCGACCACGGCGCCATCGAGCACGGGTTCAAGTGCAGGCGAAAGCGGCGTGAATTCCCCAGCCGGAATTCCGGCCGACCCGAATACGAACGAAAACGTACAGCCGGGCATGTCGACCAATACGCCGAACGATCCAGCCGCCGGTTCAAATCCAGCTGCGAGAGTACCGACGTCGCCGCCCGGAACCGGAAGCTCAAGTCCGCAATAAGCGTTGAGTGAGATCCAATGATGAAGGCTCCGGGTTTTCGCCCAGAGCCTTTTTTACAAGTGACGATTGCGAAGACGTCGGTTCGCACCAACGGCATTTTTGAACGAGACTTAATATGCGCAGTCGCGATAACGGCGCCACCAATAGCGGCTTCCGGTCGTTACAGCCCTGCGATAAAGCCAGCCGCAATCGTCCGCATATGCGTAATCATAATAATCATCGTAGTAATACGGCGAGCCGAAGTAGATTCCGCCGCGACGATGGTGGCGGCCGCCGTGGTGTCCATGATGCCGGCCGCGGCCACCGTAGGAACCGACGCTAGGTCCGCGGTGCGAAAACCCCCGGCCTCCATGTCTCATGTGTCCGCCGGTGAAATTCGAGGACCCGCCGCGGAACGAGCGCCCGCCCATATGGCCCCCACCTATGCGACCGCCACCGCCGTGACCACCGCCCCCACTGAAGTGCGCGCCGCCACCCCCTCCACCCATGTGGCCGCCGCCCCCTCCGCCTCCCATGTTCCTTGCTTCGGCGAATGAGCCGCCGAGCGCCAGGAGCAGGGCTGCCCCGGACACGATCAGTATTTTCGTATTCATTGAATAGGCTCCTTGCTGTGCGTAGCGTCGTCGAGACGCCTTGATCAGCTAACGGTGACGTTCAACCGGCAGTTCCGCAAAGGCGGAACAAGCCGTGACCGGCATGCGTTCACGGCATGCCGTCCAGAGTGCGGAGACAGCAATGCCGCCCGTTTCCGACGCGGAACGCAGTCCGGTCGTCGGACCCAGCAAACCGCGCCTGTTCAAAGTCCTTGGGCCCGGATTGATTACCGGCGCGTCCGACGACGACCCGAGTGGCATCGCAACGTATTCGCAGGCTGGCGCGCTCTTCGGATTTGGCCTGCTGTGGATGATGCTCCTCTGCTACCCGCTCATGGCGGCGGTGCAGGAGATCAGCGCCCGCATCGGGCGCACGACAGGCAAGGGCCTCGCGGGCAACATCATTCGCCATTATCCGCCCGCCGCCGTCTACGCATTCGTGGCGCTGCTCTTCTCGGCAAACATCATCAATATCGGGGCAAATCTCGGCGCGATGGGCGATGCGGTTGCTCTCCTCGTTGGCGGACCGCGGCTTGCCTATGTCATCGCGTTCGGGGTGGCCTGCACGTTGATGGAAGTGTTCATGCGATACACAAAGTACGTCGCGGTCCTCAAGTGGCTGACGGTCGTGCTCTTCTCGTACATCGCCACGCTTTTCGTCGTGCACGTTCCGTGGACCGAGGTCGCCAAAGGATTGCTGGTGCCGAAGCTTTCGCTTGATCACGCCTACTGGGAAACGATCGTTGCGATATTCGGCACAACGATCAGCCCATATCTCTTTTTCTGGCAGGCCTCGCAGGAAGTGGAAGACATTCACGAAATTCCGCGCCGGGAACCGTTGCTCGACAACCCAAGTCAAGCACCGGCTGCGCAGGAACGCATCAGACTCGATACGCTCGTCGGCATGGCGTTTTCGAATATCGTCGCGCTCGCGATCATCATCACGGTCGGCGCGACGCTGCACCCGGCCGGGGTCACCGACATTCAGAGTTCGGCGCAGGCGGCGGAGGCATTGAAACCGATCGGCGGCTCGTTGGCATTTGCCCTCTTCGCCATCGGCATCATCGGCACTGGATTGCTGTCCATCCCCGTTCTCGCAGGGTCTGCAGCCTACGCCCTCGGCGAAGCCGTGAAGTGCAAGGTTGGACTTTCACTGGAGCCGATGGAGGGTCGCGCGTTCTACGGCATGATCGCGACGGCGACCCTTATCGGAATCCTGATCAATTTTTCGGGATTGAATCCGATTAAGGCGCTCTACTACAGCGCCGTCATCAATGGTCTTGCTGCCGTTCCGATCATTGCCGTCATGATGCTGGTCGCGGGAGACGGCAAAATCATGGGACGTTTCAAAATTGGCGGCTGGCTCTACTCTCTCGGGTGGGCGACTGCGGTGGTGATGGGCTTGGCGGCGTTGGCAATGATGGCCAATCTATAAAGCCCGTTTCGACGCCGCCCTTCACATGTCATCCGAAGGATCGGGCGACCCCAGTAAACCATAGTGCTGAGATTTCATGGGCTTGGCGCCGCGTTCGTCTTCGTCGGGACCATTGCGGAGGCCAATGTTGAGAAGTTGCCGGATGGCGGCCGCGCGGCTCGGCATGCGCTGCCTGAAGCGCCAATCGTCGATGGCCTGAAGCTCCTCGTCATTGAGCATAATCTGAAGACGCGTTTCGCGGGATAAGCCGTTCATGTTTTTCCTCCCTTGTCACAACATGTGCGAAGCCCACAACTTACTCACTGGACACACAAACTGCTCCATGTGTATTTTGTTCCAAGGCCGTCTTGTCCGAAGTATTGGGGCTTCGCGGATTTGCGAAACCGCGTTTCCCGCGCATACTGGTTGTCGTGGTTGAAGTGGCGTGAGTTTTCCCAATGTCCTCCGGTTATAACGTATTCGATCCAGAAGACCTCACTCTGGCGCAGAGCATTCTCGACGAGGTTTGGATTTCGCTGCCCGTGGACGCCCGTGAAGGGCCCAGATCCGGATTGCTTCGCGAACAACTCGCGCGGCGCGTGCTGGCGGCCATGACAAAAGAGTACGCCGACCGCGAAGAACTTAAAGCTACGTTGATCCCCGAGGGCGACATGGCCACGTGGGCGTGGCGATGCGATGACACGCCGATTTCGGAACCTTCCTCTTCATCCGAACGTTCGACAGACAGACGCATGTAACAACGTGTGTTAGGCGCCGAGAGGTGCTGGGCCGTCCGGGAGCCTTTACGACTCCCCGGCGGCTTTTTATTTATCTCAAGCGTGCACCGGCTGGATCGCGGAGCGCGATTGAGTTCATCCGAGGCATGAAGCGGGCACGGGATCGCAACCGAGATGGCCGGCAAAAAACTTTCCGAATATCGCGCCAAGCGCGACTTCACCAAGACGGCTGAGCCGAGCGGCGCAGCCAAGATCCGTCAGGCAAAGCATTTGCGCTTCGTCATTCAGAAGCATGATGCCACCCGGCTGCATTACGATCTACGCCTCGAGCTCGACGGCGTTTTCAAATCGTGGGCCGTGACCAAGGGGCCGTCTCTCGATCCCGCCGATAAGAGGCTGGCGGTCGAGGTCGAGGACCATCCGCTCGACTACGGCGACTTCGAAGGTACCATTCCCAAAGGTCAATACGGCGGCGGTACGGTCATGGTGTGGGACCGGGGCTATTGGGCGCCGATCGGCGATAAAAGCCCCGAACAACAGTTGCGCGATGGCGAGCTGAAATTCGTTCTCCTCGGCGACAAGCTCGAAGGCAGCTGGGTTCTCGTGCGGCTAAAGAATGATCGCGCCGGAAACAAGCGCACGAACTGGTTGCTGATCAAGCACCGCGATCAAACCGCGACGCCAGGAAAAGGCGACAGCATCTTGGCCAAGGATCGATCTGCTGCCTCCAAGCGGACGATGGCTCAAATCGCTGCGGGCAAGGGCAACGCTCCCGAACCGTTCATCCTGCGACGGACATCCGCGGCGAAAGCCGACGCCGTCTGGAATTCGAACCGTGCTGACGGGGCCGCTGATCCGATTGAGAAAACCGATCCACCATTGCGGCGCATTCCGGTGCGCAAGGCGGCAAAGCGCAAATCGCGTGAAACGCAGAGCGGCGCGAATGCCGTTCTCGGCATCACGATCTCGAACCCGGACAAGGAGCTGTGGCCCGCGGACGGGAAGTCGTCCGCGGTGACGAAGCTCGACCTTGCGCACTATCTTGAAGATGTCGGTCCGTGGATGTTGGAGCACATCAAGGGCAGGCCGTGCTCGGTCATACGCGCACCTGACGGCATCGGCGGCGAAACATTTTTCCAACGGCATGCGATGCGCGGCATGTCGCCTGAAGTCGATCTCGTCCGTGTCTCGGGAGACCGCGAGCCCTATATCGAAATCAACAGCGTCGAAGGTGTCGTGGCGCTCGGGCAGATCGCGTCGCTCGAATTTCATCCCTGGAACTGCCAGCCGATGGAGCCCGATGTTCCGGGCCGGCTGGTTTTCGATCTCGATCCGGCACCGGACGTCGAATTCTCGCGCGTCGTCGAAGCGGCGGTAGAATTGCGCGAGCGCCTGGAGAACGTCGGCCTCGTTCCCTTCTGTAAAACGACCGGTGGCAAAGGCCTCCACGTCGTGACGCCGCTGAAGCCGCGGCGCGGCGACGGGATCGGGTGGACGGACGCCAAGGCGTTTGCCGGCGCGCTTTGCCAGCAAATGGCAGACGACAATCCGCGTGCGTATCTCATCAAGATGACGAAGAAGCTACGCACGGGCCGTATCTTCCTCGATTATCTGCGCAACGACCGGATGGCGACGGCCGTTGCACCCTTGTCTCCGCGGGCTCGTCCCGGCGCGACCGTTTCGATGCCATTGACATGGAGCCAGGTCCGCAAAGATCTCGATCCGAAGCGCTTCACGATCCATACGGCTCCGGCCCTTTTGAAGAAATCCAAAGCGTGGCGGGATTACTGCGACTCCGAGCGGCCGCTGCAGTCCGCGATCAAGACGCTGCTTAAGCAATGACCGCGGACGCCGGAGCTGGGACGAAGCCGCGTACGCCGAAACAGGCGAAACGAAAGATAACAGCGAAGCCGCGAACGCGCTCGCTGTCTCCAAGCGCGGTCGAGGGCGCCGTCAAAGCGCCTTTGCCGGATTTCGTCGAGCCCTGCCTCGCAACGCTCGTTGCTGCGCCGCCCATCGGCGACGAGTGGGTGCATGAGATCAAGTTCGACGGCTATCGGATTCAGGCGCGGATTGACGGCGACAACGTCAGGATGATCACACGCGGCGGGCTCGACTGGACGAAGCGGTTCGGAGACCTGCCCGCAGCGCTGCGCAAAGTCCATCGCGGCAAGGCCTTGATCGACTGTGAGCTGGTGGTCGAGGACGCGGGCGGCCATTCAAGCTTCTCGGAGCTGGCGACGGTTCTGAAAAGTGGTCGCCCTGATCGCTTCGTTCTGCAGTGTTTCGATCTTCTGCATCTCGACGGCTTCAATCTGATGCCCGCGCCCCTCCTCGCGCGCAAGAAGTTGCTCCTCCAATTGATTGGCGATGGCAAGCCGGCCGATTTACAAATTCGCTATAGCGCTCATCTCGCGGGCGACGGTGCGCGGATGCTGACGGAAGCCTGTCGCCTCGGTCTCGAAGGGATCATATCGAAGCGCGCCGATCGGCCCTATCGCTCCGGCCGCAACGACGACTGGCTAAAGAGCAAGTGCATCCAGACCGATGAGTTCGTCATTGTCGGATACATGGTCTCGAATGTTTCATCGAACGCCGTCGGGGCGCTCGTCGTGGGATACTATGACAGGAAACGGTTGATGTACGCGGGGCGAGTCGGCACGGGATTTGCGCAGAAGGCCGCCGCCGACCTGATGCGGAAACTGAAGCCGCTACGAATATCAGAACCACCGGTTGCTTCGGCGCTCACGCGCCTTCAGCGCAAAGACGTCCAATGGGTCGAGCCGAAGCTCGTTGCTCAGATCGAATATCGCGCCTGGACCGCCGATAACCTTTTGCGGCACGCCGCGTTCAAGGGATTGCGCGAAGATAAACCCGCGTCGCAAGTCAGGCGTCCGGTCGTAAAAACTCCGAAACCTTGATCCTTCGCGCGGTCCTGTCCTAGCCGCGCGCGCGTGTCTTGCCCTTGGCGCGTGGCTTTGCGCGTTTCGCCGGCTCGCGCTTTTGCTGAGAGGCGGCCGTTTTCGTTCCGGAACGGCTACTTTTTGCCGGGGCCTTGCTCGTCGAACGGCGGAGCGCATCCATGAAGTCGATGACAGTTCCACCGGCGGGCCGCTCGTCGCCGCCACCAACCTCGGTCGACTCGCCACCCTCGACCTTATCCTTGACGAGCTTGCGCAGCGCCTCGGCATAATGGTTCTTGAAATCGCCCGGCTCGAACGCGCGCGTGCGCTCGTCAATAAGTTGCTTCGCCATTTCGATCAGCTCTGGCCGCAGCTTGGCCTTGCCGATATCAGAGAAAATTTCATCGGCATTGCGCACTTCGTTGGCGTAGCGCAACGTCTCGATCATCAAACCTTCGCCGCTCGGCTTCATGGCGATGAGATTTTCTCGGCCGCGCATCGTCAGCTGACCGATGCCGAACTTTTTCGAGGCTTTTAATGCATCCCGGATGATGCGGTAGCCTTCTTCGGCAACGTCTCCGTCCGGAAGCACGTAATACGGGTTATCGAAGTACAGCGGATCAATCGAACAAGCCTCGACGAATTCCGTTAGCTCGATCGTGTGCCGGGTCGACAACTTCAGCTTGTCGAGCTCGTCCGGTTCGAAAAGGACATACGTTCCGTCGTCAAGCTCGTAGCCCTGGACGATGTCGGTCTGCGGCACGACTTTGCCGGTTTCACCGGCGACCTTTTGATAGCGGATGCGCTGCTTCGATTTGCGATCGACCTGATGCAACGCGATCTTGTCTTCAGAGGCCGTGGCGCTCACGAGCCGAATGGGTATCGTGACGAGAGCCAGGCGAAGATGGCCCTTCCAGAACGACCGCGCGGTGGCCATGGATCACTCCCTAGAACGCAATACGAACGAAATCTTAGCACGGAGCATACCTGCCCGGCACCAGGAACCCCGCAAAGACGTATTCGGTTCCGCTTTCCACGCGGCGTGGGCGCATAGCCGAACGATACGGTTACTTCGGAATAGAGGCGGCGACCCAATCATATCGGTGCTTCAGCGTTCGACGATGGGCCTCCGCTTCCTGGCGGGTATCAAAGGTCTTCGCCAGGGTGATGTCTGACACCGCGCTCTCGTCGGCACCGAGATAGATTTCGTCCTTACCGCCCTGATAAACGACGTCCGGCTTACGTTCGACCAGGATCCATTTCATCGGCTTTGGCACTCGGCTTTTGATCGCATACCGCGACCGCCAGAGTAGCCCAAGGACGGCGACGGCGGGAGGGCCGCGCGTTCGGATGATCTGCCGTCGAACGGCATTTACTCTCTCATGATGTACTAACGGTTTGGCGATCCCGGCAGGATTTGAACCTGCGACCCTCTGCTTAGAAGGCAGATGCTCTATCCAACTGAGCTACGGGATCCTTGGTGCAGCGCCGCATGC
>Ga0164242_10008503_pt1 | contig 11133 bp, 7 predicted proteins | sample OricomgcompostMG_FD_108783 | JGI IMG/M metagenome (GOLD analysis project Ga0164242, IMG submission 108783) | Miracle-Growth compost microbial communities from Emeryville, California, USA - Original compost - Miracle growth compost (MG) ...
CATGCCGTACGTGCACAGCCCGTGCAGGATCGGGCGCGGGAAGCCGGCGCGGGCCGCGAACGACGGCGACGAGTGCAGCGGGTTGCGGTCGCCGAGCAGGCGGTACCACAGCGCCTGCTGCGGGACGGTCGGCGTGACCAGCACGTGGTCGGGCGCGCGATCGGGAGGACCGGACGGCACGGACGGCCCGCGGTCACCGCCGAAGCCGCCCTCGCCGCGCGCGAAGATGCTGGACGTGTTCGTCCAGAGCGGCTGCCCGTCGAGGTCGGTCACGACGGTCTCGGTGACGATGACCGCGGCCGAGCCCTTGTCGTAGACGGCCGCGACGCGCGCGGTCGCGCGGCCCTTGCCGTCGGTCGGCAGCGGGCAGTGCACGTCGATGCGCTGCGTGCCGTGCAGCACCTTGGTCAGGTCGATCGAGATGCCGGGGTACTCGACGCGCGGCGGCTCGGTCGCGTGCACGGTCGGCGCGACCACCGCGAACGTCGGCAGCACCTGCAGGTCGTCCTCGGTGGCCCAGCGCAGCTCGCGCGGATCGGTCGGATCGCCGCCGGCCCCGAGCGCCAGGTGGTAGAGCAGGACGTCCGAGCTCGTCCAGGAGAAGTCCGTCGCCGGCATGGACGCGCCGACGGCGACGCTGGGGTCAATGGGCACCGTGCAGCTCCTCGGTCGCGGATGAGGCCGACGCCGCGCGCGCTGCGATGTCCTGCGCCGCGAGGTAGCCGAACGTCAGCGCCGGGCCGATCGTCGCCCCCGGCCCTGCGTAGGTGTGGCCCATGACCGTCGAGCTGACGTTGCCGGCGGCGTAGAGCCCCTCGATCACCGAGCCGTCGGCGCGCAGCACGCGGGCGGACGCGTCGGTGACCAGGCCGCCCTTCGTGCCGAGGTCGCCGGGCACCATCGTGATCGCGTAGAACGGCGCCTGGTCGATCGTGTTCAGGCACGGATTCGGTTTGACGGTCGGGTCGCCGTAGTAGCGGTCGTAGCCGCTGTCGCCGCGCCCGAAGTCGGCATCCGCGCCGCTGCGAGCAAAGCCGTTGAACCGCTCGACCGTCGCGGTCAGGGCGTCCGGGTCGACGCCGATCTTCGCGGCGAGTTCGGCGATGGTGGCGGCCTTGACGACGACGCCCGCCTTGTACCACCGCCCGGGGAACTTCGCCCTCGGCTGGACGCCCGCGAACACGTAGCGGTTGCGGTACCGCTGATCGATCACCATCCAGCACGGGATGTTCTCGCCCGGACCGTCACCACGGCCGTACTCGCCGCCGTACATCCGGTGCGTCGCCTCGACGTAGGGCGCCGCCTCGTTCATGAACCGCTCGCCCTTGGCGTTCACCATGATGCCGCCGGGCAGCGTGCGCTCGGCCAGGCAGAACCAGGGGCCACCGGTCAGCGGGATCGTCGGGCCCCACCACGCGTCGTCCATCAGGTCCAGCGCGGCCCCCACCCGTTCGCCGGCGATGATGCCGTCGCCGGTGTTCGCCTCGGCACCGACCGTCCAGTCCGCCCCGATCGGCTGGCGCTGGTACTGCGCGCGCATCGCCGCGTTGCGCTCGAAGCCACCCGATGCGAGCACGACGCCGTACCGCGCGCGGATCACCCGTTGCTGGCCGTGCGCGCTCACCACGACGCCGGCGACCGCGTCGTCCTCGAGGTGCAGGTCCTCGAGCGCGGTGTCCAGCACCAGCGGGATGTCCGCCTCGAGCAGACCGAGGCGCAGCATCGCCGCGAAGGCCTGGCCGCGCACCACGAGGTCCTTGCGGGTCAGCATCGACCACAGCCAGCGTGCGCCGATGCGCAGCACTCGCAGCACGCCCTTCGGGTGGCGCATCATCAGCGTGGCCCAGCGGAAGTCCGCCTGCGTCACCGTGACGTTGAGCGGTGACTTGCCGTAGTCGGGCTCGAGCTTCGCGCGTTCGGCGCCCAGGCGCTTGAGGTCGAACGGCTTGGGTTCGATGCTGCGCCCGCCGACCCGTCCACCGGTTGCCTCGGGGTAGTAGTCGGAGTACTCGGGCACCCACTGCATCCGCAGCGGCGAGTGCGCCAGCAGGAACGACAGCGCCTCGGGGCCGCGGTCGAGATAGGTGTCGATGCGCTCGGCCGGCACGACGTCGCCGACGATCGCGTGCAGGTAGCGGCGCGCGTCGGCGTCGGTGTCGCGCACACCGTCGCGCTGCAGCACCTCGTTGTTGGGGATCCACACGCCACCGCCCGAGCGCGCGGTCGACCCGCCGAAGTGCGCGGCCTTCTCGACGACGACCACCGACAGCCCCGCCGCGTGCGCGGTCAGGGCGGCGCTCATCCCGGCCGCGCCGCTGCCCACGACGACGACGTCGAACTGCTCCTCCGACATGTGGAACAGGTTATAGTTCTGGACTGGTAGCGCAAGCCCTGGCGGGCCTACACTTCGCAGAACGTCTCTAGAACTCGTTCTACTTTCTGTCGTCCGTCCCGAGCGTCCGGAGGTGCCGTGCTCGCCGCCGACCAGCAGCGCGCGATCGCCCGCGAGCTGCGCACCGCCGAGACCACCCGGCGTGCCGTCGAGCCGGTCGCGCCGCGCAATCCCGGCATGGACGTCGACGACGCCTACCGCGTACAGCTGCTGATCATCGGCGAGCGGCTGGCCGGCGGGGCGCGCGTCGTCGGGCACAAGGTCGGGCTGTCGTCGAAGGCGATGCAGCAGATGATGGGCGTGGACGAGCCCGACTACGGCCACCTGCTTAGTGACATGGCCCTGCGCGAGGACGTCCCGGTCGAGGCGTCGCGCTACCTGCTGCCGCGCGTCGAGCCCGAGGTCGGCTTCGTCCTCGGTGCCGACCTGCCGGGGGAGGGCTGCACCGAACAGGACGTCCTCGATGCCACCGAGGCGGTCGCCCCGGCGCTGGAACTGATCGACAGCCGCATCGCCGAGTGGCGCATCGGACTGGTCGACACGATCGCCGACAACGCGTCGTCGGCCGGCTTCGTGCTGGGCGAGGCGCGGGTCAAACCCGCCGACGTCGACCTGCGCGACATCCCCGTGACGATGTGGCGCGGTTCCGAACAGGTCGGTGTCGGGCGCTCGGACGCCGTGCTCGGCAATCCGGTGACCTCGGTCGCCTGGCTCGCCCGCAAGGTCGCGTCGTTCGGTGTGCGCCTCGAGGCAGGCCACGTGATCCTGCCCGGTTCGTGCACGCGCGCGGTCGACGCACGCCCCGGAGACCTGTTCCGTGCCGACTTCGGCCCGCTGGGCCCGGTGTCGCTGTCCTTCGTCTGAACCAGGAGACCGCCCATGCCCAACGCCGGCCAGAAGGCCACCGCGGCGATCGTCGGATCCGGCAACATCGGCACCGACCTGATGTACAAGCTGCTGCGCTCGGACACGATCGAACCGATCTGGATGGTCGGTGTCGACCCGTCCAGCGAAGGGCTCAAGCGCGCGGCGGACGCCGGGCTGCAGACGACCTCGGACGGGGTGGACGTCCTGCTCGGGTCGTCCGACCTGCCCGACCTGGTGTTCGAGGCGACGTCCGCGTACGTCCACCGCGACAACGCGCCGCGCTACGAGCAGGCGGGCATCCGCGCGATCGACCTGACGCCCGCCGCGATCGGCCCGGCCGTCGTGCCACCGGCGAACCTGCGCGAGCACGTCGACAAGCCCAACGTCAACATGATCACCTGCGGCGGACAGGCGACGATCCCGATGGTCTACGCGGTGTCGCGCGTCGTGCCGGTCGAATACGCCGAGATCGTCGCGACGGTGGCGTCGACGTCCGCGGGGCCGGGGACGCGCGCGAACATCGACGAGTTCACCCGCACCACCAGCCGCGGTGTCGAGGTGATCGGCGGTGCGCGGCGCGGCAAGGCGATCATCGTGCTGAATCCGGCCGACCCGCCGATGATCATGCGCGACACGATCTTCTGCGCGACCCCGCCCGAGGCCGACCGGGACGCGATCGCCGCCTCGATCCACGCGGTGGCCGCCGACGTCGCGTCCTACGTGCCCGGTTACCGGTTGCTGCAGGAACCGCAGTTCGAGGATCCGTCCGACGTCAGCGGCGGCATGGCGAAGGTGTCGGTGTTCGTCGAGGTCGAGGGCGCCGGCGACTTCCTGCCGCCGTACGCCGGCAACCTGGACATCATGACCGCCGCCGCGACGAAGGTCGGCGAGCAGATCGCCGCCACTCTGGTCAGGAGCTGACGATGACGCTGCCCCGTACCTTCTCCGACACGCTCGACCTGCGGGTCACCGACACGTCGCTGCGCGACGGGTCGCACCACAAGCGGCACCAGTTCACCGGTGACGAGGTGCGCGCGATCGTCTCGGCTCTCGACGGCGCGGGTGTGCCGGTCATCGAGGTGACCCACGGCGACGGGCTCGGTGGATCGTCGTTCAACTACGGGTTCTCACGGACGCCGGAGCAGGAGCTCATCACGATCGCGGCGCAGACCGCGAAGCAGGCGAAGATCGCGGTGCTGATGCTGCCCGGCGTCGGCGTCAAGGACGACATCCGCGTCGCGCGCGACAACGGGGCGTCCATCTGCCGCATCGCGACGCACTGCACCGAGGCCGACATCTCGATCCAGCACTTCGGCCTGGCGCGCGAGCTCGGTCTCGAGACCGTCGGCTTCCTGATGATGGCGCACTCGCAGCCGCCGGAGGTGCTGGCCGAGCAGGCCCGCATCATGGCCGACGCCGGCTGCCAGTGCGTGTACGTCGTGGACTCCGCGGGAGCGCTCGTGCTGGAGCAGGTCGCCGACCGGGTCGCGGCGGTGGTGGCCGAACTCGGCGACGACGCCCAGGTGGGGTTCCACGGCCACGAGAACCTCGGGCTCGCGGTGGCGAACTCGGTGGCCGCGGCACGCGCCGGAGCCGTGCAGATCGACGGCTCCACGCGCCGGTTCGGCGCCGGTGCGGGCAACACGCCGGTCGAGGCGTTCATCGGCGTGTGCGACAAGCTCGGCCTCCGGACCGGCGTCGACTTCTTCGCGATCGTCGACGCCGCCGAGGACGTCGTGCTGCCGGCGATGCCGGAGGAGTGCCGCCTCGACCGAATGGCGCTGATGATGGGCTACGCCGGGGTGTACTCGAGCTTCCTGAAGCACGCGTACCGGCAGGCTGAGCGGTACGGCGTGAGCGGCGCGCAGATCCTGGTGCGCGCCGGCGAGCGCAAGCTCGTCGGGGGCCAGGAGGACCAGCTGATCGACATCGCGCTCGAACTGCAGCGCGAGCAGACGCTCGCCTCCTGAGCCCCGTTCGCACCCGTCCCTTCCCCGGTGATCAACAGGGGCGAATGCACCGGGGCGGTGCACTCGCCCCTGTTGATCACGAAATGCCGTGGGCGGCGCCGATACGATCACCGACGTGGCAGCCAGCGCCGTCGCCGCAGCCGCGGCCAATCCGGCCCCTGCGCGCGCGAACGGTCGCCAGGTCTGGCTGCTCTTGTGGAACGCCAGCCGCCCGCTCGCCCTGCTCGTGGTCGGCTGGGCCCTGCTCAGCGCGCTGATCTCACCGGCCGTGGTCGCCGTGCTCGGCGCGGTCGTCGGGCACGTCCCGGGCGCGATCGTGCACGGCATCGGCTCCGGTGCCGGGCACGCGCTGATCCTGTGGCTGGTGATCGCCGCCGTCGTCTACGCGATCTCGCTGATCGTCGACCCGGTCGGCAACGCGCTCGACACCGCGTGCAACGCCCGTGTCACCGGCGCGATCCAGGCGCGGCTGCTCGCGGCGGTCGCCGGGCCGCCGGGCGTCGGGCACCTCGAGGACGCGGACGTCCTCGACCGGCTCTCGCGCGCCGAGGGATCGCTGACCGGGTACTTCCCGGGCAACGCGCCGGTCACCTGGGTCGGGCTGCTGTCCAACCGGCTCAGCGGCCTGATCGGATGCGCGATCGTGGCCTACTACGTGTGGTGGCTGGGGCTGCTGCTGTTCATCATGTGGCTGACCGTCCGCCGGTCGATGCTCGTCGCGGTCGTGCGCCAGGCCACCGATCTGCGTGCGCAGTCGACCGTCATGCGCCGTGCCTGGTACTTCATCGGCGTCGGCTCGAAGGTGCGCGACGCGAAGGAGGTGCGGGTCTTCGGGCTCGCGGACTTCGTCGCGAACCGGTTCAGCGAGTCCTACCGTGAGTCGATCCAGGGCACTACAGCCGGACTGCGCGGTGTGCACGTGCGGGCAATTGTGTGCTGGCTCGTCGTCGTCGCGACATACGTGGTCACGCTCACGACGATCGCCCTCAAGGCGCGTGACGGCGGCATCGACCTGCGCGCGCTGGCCACCCTGCTGCCGATGCTCAGCGTGACGATGCAGACGGGCAGCGTGACGTTCGATGACATACAGCTCGCCTGGACTCTCGCGTCCCTGCCCGACATCGACAGCCTCGAGGACGACCTCGTCGGTCGCGAGCGCGCACTCGCCGGTACCGCGCCGGTCGGTGACCGGCCCCGGATCGCGGTGCGTTTCGAGGACGTCCACTTCACCTATCCGGCGGGGACGTCCGAGGTGCTGGCGGGCGTGGACCTGGAACTGCCGGTGGGGACGTCCACGGCGATCGTCGGCATCAACGGCGCCGGCAAATCGACCCTGGTCAGCCTGCTGTCGCGGCTGCGCGACCCGACGTCCGGGCGCATCACGGTCGACGGCGTCGACATCGCCGGCCTCGAGCCCGCCGCCTGGCAGCGCAGCGTCGCGATCATGCCCCAGGATCCGGTCCGATACCCGTTCACCGCATACGACAACGTCGCGCTCGGCGCGATCGAGCACGCGGGCGACCGCGACGGCGTCGAGGAGTGCGCGCGCCGCGCGGGGTTCGACGAGGTCGTGGGCCGGCTGCCGCGCGGCTGGGACACCGTCCTGAGCCGCGAACTGCCCGGCGGCGTCGACCTCTCCGGCGGGCAGTGGCAGCGACTGGCGCTGGCGCGGGCGTTGTTCGCCACCCGGCACGGCGCGCGCCTGCTCATCCTCGACGAACCTACAGCCGCGCTGGACGTCCGCAGCGAGGCGCAGTTCTACCAGCGGTTCCTGCAGATCACGAGCGAGCTGACCACCGTCGTCATCTCTCACCGGTTCGCCACCGTGCGCCGTGCCGATCGCATCGCGGTGCTCGACGCGGGGCGCATCACGGAACTGGGCACGCACGAGCAACTGCTCGAGCTCGGCGGCGCGTATGCCGATGCCTACCGGGTGCAGGCGGCCCGCTTCGGAGCGTCCTCGTGACGGCGCCGGCGGCGGCGCCGGCGCAGGCCGACCCGCCGTCCCCGCTCGAGCGCCCGACCACCTCGGCGCGGCGCCTCGTCCGGCTGGCGCAGGTGCTGTTCTTCGACGGCTTCCGGGCCGCCCCGGGCTGGATGTCGGTCGTCACGCTCATGCTGATCCTCGGCAGCGTCGCGTCCACCTGCTTCCCGTTGGGCTACCGCCTGCTGGTCGACGGCGCGCTCGAGCACAGGACGGCCCACATGGTGTGGGGCGTCGTGGTCGTCGGTGTGCTGATGTCGATGGGCTGGGTGCTGCTCGCGATCGGTGCCAGCGAGGCGATGGCGCTGTCGGACCGCATCTCGCTGTACCGCACCGCGCAGCTGATCCGGCTGATCAGCGGCGTTCCGGGCATGGCGCACCTCGAGCGTTCGGACTACCTGACCGAGATCGAGCGCATCAACGCCAACCGGCGCCAGTTGGCCGCCGCGCCGCGCCAGCTGCTGAGCAACGTGTCGAGCCTCGCGCGCATCGTGACATTGCTCGTGCTGCTCGGATCGGTATCGACGTGGCTGCTGCTGCTGCCGATCTCGGCCGCGCCGCCACTGATCGCCGATCGCGTGGCGAAGCGCATCAGCAAGCAGGCCGAGAACGACATGGCCGCGACGGCCCGCCTGGCGACGATGATCTTCGGCTTGACGAGCGACGTGACGGCTGCGGGCGAGATCCGCGCCTACGGCCTGTCGGGATACCTCTCGGAGGAGCACAGTCGGCTGCGCGGCGAGGTCGACCGGCGCAGCCGGCGCGAGGCGTGGGCCGTCCTGGCCGTCCAGTCGGCGGGCTGGTTGCTCTACTCGGCGCTGCTGATGGGCGCGATCGCGTTCGTGGTCGTGCGCGCCACCGACGGGGCGTTGTCGCTCGGCACCGTGCTCATGAGCGTGTCGCTGATCCGCCGGTCGCGCAACCAGCTCGCGGCGGCGGCGTCCAACTCCGGCGCGATGATCTCGACGCTGGCCACGGCCGACCGGTTGTTCTGGCTGCAGGACCACGCCGCCGAGCAGCAGGCCGCGGCCGGCACCGGCACGCCGCCCGGGCACCTGCGCGAGGGCATCGAGCTGCGCCACGTGCGGTTCAGCTATCCGGGCACCGAGCACGTGGTGCTCGACGACGTGAACGTCGTGCTGCCGGCCGGCACGACCGTCGCGCTCGTCGGCGAGAACGGGTCCGGCAAGACCACGCTGGTCAAGCTGTTGCTCGGCATGTACCCGCCGGACTCCGGTGACGTGCTGGTCGACGGCACACCGCTGCGCACGATCGATCCCGCGGCGTGGCGCGCCCGGACGTCCGCCGCGTTCCAGGACTTCGCCCGCTTCCACCTCGCCGCCGTCGAGTCCATCGGCGTCGCCGACCTGCCCCGTATCGGCAGCGAGCCGTTGGCGTTGCAGGCGCTCGAGCGCGCGGGTGCCGAGGGGATGGCCGAGCAGCTGCCGGACGGGTTGTCGACGGTCGTCGGCACGTCCTACACCGGAGGCCGCAACCTGTCCGGAGGCCAGTGGCAGAAGATCGCGCTCGGCCGGGCCATGCGCCGCGACGACCCGCTGCTGGTGGTGCTGGACGAGCCGACGGCGAGCCTCGACGCCCAGGCCGAGCACGCGCTGTTCGAGCGATACGCCGAGCAGGCCGTGCGCACCGCGAAGGCGACCGGAGCGGTCACCGTGCTGGTGTCGCACCGGTTCTCGACCGTGCGCGCAGCCGACCTGATCGTGTACCTCGAAGGCGGACGCGCCGTTGAGATCGGCAGCCACGACGAGCTGGTCGCCGCGGGCGGTAAGTACGCCGAACTGTTCGAGCTGCAGGCCGCGGGCTACCGCTAGCCATTCAGCCTCGCTGTACAGCGGTGGCCCGTCCAGCCGCGCGGCGTCGAGTTCACGCGTGCAGCAGGGACCGTCCGAGCCAGTCCGTGTGGTCGCGCACGCCGGGCAGCGCGAAGAAGTACCCACCGCCGATCGGAGTGACGTAGTCGACCAGCGGTTCACCGATCAGCCGGGTCTGCACCGCTTCGAACTGCCGCTTCAGGTTCCGCTGGAAGCAGTTGAACACCAGGCCCACGTCGAGGTTGCCGTCGATGTCGACACCGCGGTCGTAGTTGTAGCCGCGCCGGAACAACCGGCTCGGCTCAGAGGACTCGGTGCGGGGGTTGGCCAACCGGATGTGCGCGTCCAGCGGGATGACCTTGCCGTGCGGGTCGCGGTGGAAGTCCGGGACGTCGGTCTCGCGGGTGCCGTCGAGCGGCGCGCCGGTGTCGCGGAAGCGGCCGATCATCTGCTCCTGTTCGCGCAGGGAGACACGGTCCCAGAACTCGACGAGGGTCTTGATGATGCGACACACGTGGTAACTGCCGCCCGCGGCCCAAGCCGGCTCGCCGCCGGCGCGGGTGACCCAGAGCAGCTGCCGCGCGATCGTCTGACGGGAGACGTCCGGGTTGGCGATGCCGTCCTTGAAGCCCAGGTGGTTCCGGGGCACGCCGCTGGGACGGGCCGGCGCGACCGAGCCGTCGATCCGCCACCGGATCTGCATCCCGCCGCGGGTGTGCTTGGCGATGTCGCGCAGCGCGTGCAGCACGGTGTCGGAGCTGCCCGCGCACAGCTGCAGTAGCAGGTCGCCGTGGGTGAGCGTCGGGTCGAGGTCGTCGTCCGGGAACGATCGCATCGGGGTCAGGTGCCTCGGTCTGTGCCGGGCCAGGCCGAAGCGGCCGTCGAACAGGGACGCGCCGACCCCGAGCGTGACGGTCAGCCCGTCGGCCGGGACGTCCGGTCCCAGCGTGCCGCTGTCGGACGGCGGCGCGCCCGTGCCGAGGTTCGGCGGCACGCCGCCGGCGGTGAGGAACCGGGCCCGGTGCGTGACCGTGCGCAGCAGGTCGGCGAGCTCGGCGGGCGAGCCGGCCAGCACGTCCAGCGCCACGAACGTCGCGGCCGGCGGTGGCGGGGTGCGGATCCCGGCCTGGTGCGCGCCGTGGAACGGCACGGCGGGCAGGTGCGCTGCCGGAGCCGGCGCGACGGCGTGCTGCGGCGGGCCGTCCTGTCCACCACGCACGCGCAGTGGCGGTGCCGTCGCGGCGAGGCCGCTGGTCGCGAGGAACTCGCGTCGGGACAGGTTCATGAGTGCCCGATCTGCAGCAGGTCCGGCACGGGGGCGAGGATCTCGAGTGCCGCGCCCGCCGCCGCGTCGAGCCGCTCGCGCCGCTCCCGCGGCAACGCCGCGAGCGCGACGGGTGTGCCGGCCGCCGCGGCGTCGAGGTGGGTGAGCGCGGCACGCGCCCTGGCGACGAGATGCGGACGGCGCGGGACGATCAGCGGGGCGAGCAGGCCGAGCAGCTCGCGGACCGCGCCGGTGTCGGCACGCACGGTCGCCAGGTCGGAGTGGCTGCCGTAGTCGTCGCCACCGGTCAGCGAGTCGCGCAGCGCGTCCTCGAGGATCTCGTGACAGCGCACCGCGAGACCGTTCAAACCCGCGTTCGTGCGCGGCAGCTCGGTCGCGAGGTCGCGGGCGGCGAGGGTGGCGACGGCCCGATCGAGTTCGCGCGCCGAGGCCGCGGCCGCGGCGAGGTCGGCTGTCGTCCAGAGTTCGAACTCGACGGCGTGGAAGCCGACGAAGCCGGGGTCGGCGGTGCCGTGCACCAGCCCGGCCGCCGTGCGGTCGATGCGGGCGCCGAGGCGGCCGAACGCCGAGTACGGGCCGTCGTCCTGACCGATCGACAGCCAGGTGCTGTGCGCGGAAAGCCAGTCGGATTCGGCCGCGGCCGTGTCATCCGCGTCCAGGTCGGTGACCAGCGCCGCGACCTGTGGGCGCAGCCGGGTGATGGCAGCCCGGACGTACGCGCGGTACGCGCGCAGCGGAGGAGCGAGCAGGTCGGGCGTCACGGGCACGACCGGCGGGCCCGCACCACCGGCCCGTCCGTGCAC